>Ga0209656_10002246_pt1 | contig 12519 bp, 11 predicted proteins | sample BogFormECP12_OM2_FD_188239 | JGI IMG/M metagenome (GOLD analysis project Ga0209656, IMG submission 188239) | Bog forest soil microbial communities from Calvert Island, British Columbia, Canada - ECP12_OM2 (SPAdes) (version 2) | ecosystem: Environmental > Aquatic > Freshwater > Wetlands > Bog ... | reverse complement strand
CGAACGCTAGCGCCACGTTGGGGGCGATAGTGGCAGGACTGCCACTTCGATCGAACGTCAGCAGTTGACAGCGACGAGATTACGATGCGCGTGTGATGCGCCGTGGGGACGTTAGGAGCGGCCTCAGACGCGGTCGAGAGGAGCGGCAACGATCTGGCGTCGCATCCGAACCAACAGCCATGCTGAGCGACCGTGGAGGACGCAAACCTCGCAGGTGAGACGACTGACCCCAAGGGCGAGCGCGTTGTTCTGCTTGATGCGGTCTGGCGCGAGAAGATCGTCCGTGGCCATCCGGAGATCGGCGCCCATATGTCCGCCGTTCTGCAAGCCGTGTCCACGCCCGATCACGTTGCTTCCGACCCCATCTTCGCGGAGCGCACTCGCTACTACGCGCGCGGTGCCGGCCCGAGTCAGTGGCTGCTGGCCGTCGTAAGCTATGAGCAGACGGCCAGCGCGAATCGTGTCTGCGTTCGCCAACCGGAAGGACCCCAAGTCATGGAGCGCGTGAACATCACGATCGGACCGTTGAGCTTCGATCACGCCGACTACGACGCCGACAATGACGTGCTCTACCTGCACGTCGGCGCGCCCCAGCCAGCCGAGGGCGAGGAGACGCCAGAGGGTCACGTCGTCCGCTATGCGCCCGGGACTAGCCGCGTCGTCGGGTTGACGGTGCTCGGCGCGCGCCACGTCTTGGAGCGCGACGGGCACCTTGCGGTCACGGTCCCTGAGACCGTGGAGACAACAGCGGAGCAACTCGCTCCCGCACTTGCTGCTGTTTAGCCGTTAGAGCACTTCCGGGTGGGCGCGTACGCTGGGGGGTGTGAGCGGCGCCTGTTTCCCGCTTCGTTCCAGCGTCGAGCTGTTCGCATCCGCAGAGTCCTGACCGGAATGGGCAAAGAGAAACCCTCCGCTTAGCAGGGCTTTTCAGGACGCGCCCGGCAAGATTCGAACTTGCGACCTCTCGCTCCGGAGGCGAGCGCTCTATCCACTGAGCTACGGGCGCAGAGGGCGCCGCGACGGCGCCATCCCGGGCTCGGAGCTTAGCGCCGCGGGGGGTGGCGGCGCTCACGCGGCCGCGCTGCGCCGCTACCGTAGCCCGCATGGATCTGTCGCTGTTCTTCCTCGGCACCGCCGGCTCGGTTCCCAGTGCGCGGCGCGGCCTGCCCGCGGTGCTGGTGCGCCGCGGCGGCGACCGTCTGCTGTTCGACTGCGGCGAAGGGACGCAGCGCCAGATGCTGCGCTCGGTCGGGCTGCTTGACCTCGACGCGATCTTCATCACCCACTTCCACGCCGACCACTGGCTGGGGCTGCCGGGGATGCTCAAGTCCTTCGCCCTGCGCGAGCGCGAGCGGCCGCTGAGCGTGTACGGGCCCACCGGGCTGCGCGAGCTGATGGGGGCGATGCGCGTGATCTACGGGCGCCTGCCGTATGCGCTCTCGCTCGTCGAGCTCGCGCCCGCCGAGGCCGTGCGCCGCGAGGGCTACACCGTGGCCGCCGTGCCCGTCCGCCATCGCGCCCCGATGTCCTTCGGCTACGCACTCGTCGAGGACGGGCGTCCGGGGCACCTCGACGCGCGCCTCGCCGAGCAGCTCGGCGTCACGCCCGGGCCCGACTTCGGCCGCCTGCAGCGCGGCGAGACTGTGAACGGCGTCGCCCCCGAGCAGGTCATGGGGGCCGGCCGGGAGGGGCGCAAGATCGTGATCTCGGGCGACACCGCGCCGTGCGAGACGCTCGCCGTCGCCGCCCATCAGGCCGACGTGCTCGTGCACGAGGCCACGTTCACCGAGGAGGACGCCGAGCGCGCACGCGAGACCTCGCACAGCACCGCACGCCAGGCCGCCGAGCTGGCCCGCGACGCCGACGTGCGGATGCTCGCGCTGACACACATCTCCAGCCGCTACGCCGGGCGGGAGGTGCGCGAGGAGGCCCGCGCCGTGTTCGCGGCCAGCGAGGCCCCACGCGACTTCGACACGATCGACGTGCCCTTTCCCGAGCGCGGGGGCGCGGTGCTCGAGCGCTGGCCCGAGCGCCTCGCACGCGAGCGCTCCGACGGCTCCGGCGCCTCGCCGCAGGAGCCCGTCGCATCGCCCTGATACATTCTCACTGCTCCTTTAATCGGGTCCCGAGAGGCCAGGAAGGAAGGCGATGCACACCAACGAGAAGGTCGTCCTCCAGGAGGAGGACATGGCGCGAGCGCTCACGCGCATCGCGCACGAGATCGTCGAGCGCAACCCGCGCGCGGTCCCCGCGATCGTCGGCATCCACCGGCGCGGCGCCTTCATCGCGCGGCGCCTGCACGGACTGCTCGAGGAGCTGCTCGGCAGCACCGTGCCGCTCGGTGACCTGGACATCGGCTTCTACCGCGACGACGTGGCGAGCCGCCCCGACGCGCCCGTGCTGCACGCGTCGCACATCGACTTCGACATCACCGGCTGCACGGTCGTGATCGTCGACGACGTCCTCTTCACCGGGCGCACCGTGCGCGCTGCGATCGAGGCGCTGTTCGCCTACGGGCGACCCGAGCGGGTGCAGCTCGCCGTGCTCGCCGACCGCGGCCACCGCGAGCTGCCGATCCGCCCGGACTACGTCGGCAAGAACCTGCCCACCTCGAGGGCCGAGCACGTGCGCGTGAGGGTGCGCGAGCTCGACGGCGTCGACGAGGTCGCGATCGCGCCCGGCGCGAGCCCCGCGGCCGGGGAGGGGGGCGCCGGGACGCTCGCAGCGACCGCCGCCGAGGCGGGCACATGAACGAGGCGGGCAGATGAGGCACCTGCTCTCGATCGAGGATCTCGACCGCGACGCGATCGAGCGGATCGTCGCCCAGGCCGAGCGCTTCGCCGAGGTCTCCGACAGGGAGATCAAGAAGGTCCCCGCGCTGCGCGGGCGGATGGTCCTGAACCTCTTCTACGAGGCCTCGACGCGCACCCGCAGCTCCTTCGAGCTCGCCGCCAAGCGGCTCTCCGCGGACGTCGTCAACTTCGCCGCCAGCGGCTCCAGCGTCGAGAAGGGCGAGTCGCTCAAGGACACCGTGCTCACGCTCAGCGCGCACAAGCCCGACGCGATCGTCCTGCGCACCCCCTGGGCGGGCGCGTCGGAGCTCGTCTCGCGCTGGTGCGCGGCCGCGATCGTCAACGCCGGCGACGGCAAGCACGAGCACCCCACCCAGGCGCTGCTCGACGTCTACACGCTGCGCCGGCGCGTCGGGCGCATCGACGGCGCGTCGATCTGGATCGTCGGCGACGTCGCGCACTCGCGTGTCGCGCGCTCGAACATCATCGCCTTCCAGCGGATGGGCGCGAAGGTCACCGTCGCCGGGCCGCCCACGCTGATCCCGCGCGGGATCGAGCAGCTCGGCTGCGACGTGCGCTTCACCCTCGACGAGCTCCCCGGCGCGGACATCGTCTACGCGCTGCGCATGCAGCGCGAGCGCATGAGCGAGACGTGGGTGCCCTCGCTGCGCGAGTACGCCAGCTGGTATCAGATCAACGGCTCGCGCCTGGGCGCGCACCAGGTGCTCATGCACCCCGGACCCGTCAACCGCGGCGTCGAGCTCTCGGGGGAGGTCGTCGACTCGCCCCAGGCCGTCATCACCGCGCAGGTCGAGGCGGGCGTCGTGGTGCGCATGGCCGTGCTGTATGAGCTGCTCGCGGGCGCGAGGGACGCCGCGCCGGCGCGCGAGCAGCCACGCGACGCCCCCGCCGAGGTCCCCGCGGTCGGCGCAGGTCAGCTCGCATGAGCGGGCGCGAGCCGCTCGTGCACGCGCCCCGGCCGCCGCTCGCGCTGCTGCTGCGCGACGTCCGCGCGCTCGACCCGCGCAGCGGCATCGACGCCCGTCACGACATCCGCGTGCGCGCCGGCACGATCGCCGAGCTCGCCGCGCCGGGCACGCTCGCGCCCGACGCCGAGGAGGAGCTGATCGAGGGCGAGGGGCGGCTGCTCGCGCTGCCCGCCTTCTTCGATCCCCACGTGCACCTGCGCACGCCCGGGCAGGAGCACAAGGAGGACCTCGACAGCGGGACCCGCGCCGCCGCCGCCGGCGGCTTCGCGGGCGTGATCGCGATGCCCAACACCGATCCCGTGCTCGACTCCGCGCCCCTGCTGCGCTCCGTGCGCGACGCGGCCGCGCGCGAAGCGCACGTCGCGGTCGGCTTTCTGGCCGCGATCACGCGCGGGCTCGAAGGCGAGCAGCTCACCGAGATGGCCGAGCTGCGCCTGCAGGGCGCGCTCGGCTTCAGCGACGACGGGCGCCCGGTGCAGAGCGCGGGGATGCTGCGCAAGGCGCTGCAGTACCAGCGCCTGTGCGGCGGGGTGCTCGCGCTGCACGAGGAGGACCCCACGCTCTCGCGCGGCGGCTCGATGCACGAGGGCACGGTCAGCGCCGCGCTGGGGATCGGCGGCATTCCGACCGTCGCCGAGTCCACGATGGTCGCCCGCGACGCCGCGCTCGCGGGCTACGAGGACGCCCGCGTGCACTTCCAGCACCTCAGCTGCGCCGCCTCCGTCGACGCCGTCGCCGACGCCAAGGCGCGCGGCTTCCGCGTCAGCGCCGAGGTCACGCCCCACCACCTGCTGCTGACCGACGAGGACGTCCGCGGCCTGGACACGCGCATGAAGATGCACCCGCCGCTGACCGACGAGGCCGACCGCGTGGCGCTGATCGAGGGCCTGCGCGCGGGCACGATCGACTGCGTCGCCACCGACCACGCGCCCCACGCGCGCGACGAGAAGGAAGTGCCCTTCGAGCAGGCCCCGATGGGCACCACCGGCCTGGAGACCGCCTTCGCGGCCCTCTACAGCGGCCTCGTGCTGCCCGGTACGCTGACACTCGAGCTGCTCGTCGCGCGGATGACCGCCGGCGCCGGGCTGTTCGGGCTCGCCACCCCGACGATCGCCCCCGGCGCGCAGGCCGACCTCGCGCTGATCGACCTCGACGCCGAGTTCATCGCCGGCGAGCACGGCTGGCAGAGCCGCTCGGAGAACTGCTGCTTCGCTGCTCGGCGCCTGCGCGGGCGGGTGCTGCTCACGCTCGTCGCCGGCGCCGAGGCGCACCGCGACCGCGCCACCGCGGCGGCGGGCGCCGCATGAGCCTGCTCGTCCGCGACCGCGCCGCGCTGCTCGTCGTCGACGTGCAGGAGGCCTTCCGTCCCTACGCGAGCTTCGAGCGTGTCGCGGCCGCCGCCGCCAAGCTGCTCGCGGCCGCGCGCATCCTCTCGCTGCCCGTGCTCGTCAGCGAGCAGTACCCCAAGGGCCTCGGGCACACCGCGCCCGAGGTGGGCGTCGGCGAGGAGCCCACGATCGAGAAGACCGTCTTCTCGGCCGCGCGCGCCGACGGCTTCGACCTGGCCGGGCGCACGCAGGCGATCGTGTGCGGGATCGAGACGCACGTCTGCGTCAGCCAGACCGTCCACGACCTGCTCGAGCGGGGCCTCGAAGTGCACGTCCCCGCCGACGCCGTCGGCTCGCGCCACGAGCTCGACCATCAGCGCGGCCTCGAGCGCATGGAGCTCGCCGGCGCGAGCGTCGGCACCGTCGAGGCGGCGCTGTTCGAGCTGCTCGGGCGAGCCGGCACGCCCGAGTTCAAGGCCGTGCAGAAGCTCATCCTATGACGGGCTACGTGCTGCTCGAGGACGGGACGCGCTTCGACGGGGAGAGCTGCGCCGCCGACGGGCACGCCGTCGGGGAGGTCGTCTTCACCACCGGCATGTCCGGCTATCAGGAATCGATCAGCGATCCCTCCTTCGCGGGGCAGCTGATCGCGTTCACCTACCCGCACATCGGCAACTACGGGGTCAGCGCCCGCGCGATGGAGTCCGAGCGGCCGTGGGCGCGCGCGGCGATCATGCGCGAGGCGTGCAACCGGGAGGACGCGCCGAGCGCCGAGCGCGGCTGGCTGGACTGGCTCACCGACTGCGGCGTGCAGGGCATCACCGGCGTCGACACGCGCGCCCTCGTCGAGCACATCCGCGACGCCGGCGCGATGCGCGGCGGCGTGTTTCCCGCCGCGATCGCCGAGTCCCGCGCGCGCGAGCTGATCGCCGCCGAGCCCGCGATGGCCGGGCAGGACCTCGCCCGCGTCGTCAGCCCCGCCACGGTCAGCCGCCACGGCAGCGGGGAGGGCCCCCGCATCGCCGTGATCGACACCGGGATCAAGGCCTCGATGGTGCGCGAGCTGCTCGCGCGCGGTGCGCGCGTGTCGCTGCACCCCTGCACCAGCAGCGCCGCCGAGCTGCTCGCCGAGGATCCCGACGCGGTCTTCCTCTCCAACGGGCCCGGCGACCCGGCCGCGCTGGACTACATCGTGCAGACCGTCCGCGAGCTCGTCGGCAAGAAGCCCGTGTGGGGCATCTGCCTCGGCCACCAGCTGCTCTGCCGGGCCGTCGGCCTGGAGACCTTCAAGCTGCCCTTCGGCCACCGCGGCGCCAACCACCCGGTCCGCGACCTCGCCACCGGGCGCATCGAGATCACCTCCCAGAACCACGGCTTCGCGGCGCTCGGGCCGGGCGGCTCGCGCACGATCGACAGCGACGAGCCGGTGCGCTGGGAGACCGACTTCGGCGCCGCCGCCCTCTCGCACGTCAACCTCTACGACCGCACCGTCGAGGGCCTCGAGCTGCTCGACGTGCCCGGCGGGACCGTGCAGTACCACCCCGAGGCCGGCCCCGGCCCGCACGACAGCCTCTATCTGTTCGATCGCTTCCTCGAGCGGATCGCGGAGGCCGCGTGACGGCGGGCCCCGCGATTTTGACGAGGACCCCGCAAGGGGGTCCGCGGCGGGGTCGCGCGCGGCTCGGGCGGCGCGCGAGCTGATGCCCAGGCGCGGCGACATCCACAAGATCCTGATCCTCGGATCCGGCCCGATCGTGATCGGGCAGGCCGCCGAGTTCGACTACTCCGGGGTGCAGGCCTGCAAGGTGCTGCGCGAGGAGGGCTACGAGGTGATCCTCGTCAACTCCAACCCCGCCACCATCATGACCGACCCCGAGTTCGCCGACGCGACCTACATCGAGCCGCTGCTGCCCGGGCCGGTCGCCCAGGTGATCGAGCGCGAGCGCCCCGACGCGCTGCTGGGCACACTGGGCGGCCAGACCGCTCTGAATCTGTCAAAGGCGCTGCACGACGACGGCACGCTCGAGCGCTTCGGCGTCGAGCTGATCGGCGCCAACTACGAGGCGATCGCCTGCGCCGAGGACCGCGAGCTCTTTCGCGCCGCGATGGAGCGGGCCGGGCTGCACATGCCGCGCAGCGTGATCGCCACCAGCGTCGAGCAGGCCACCGGCGCGCTCGCCGAGCTCGGCCTGCCGTGCATCGTGCGACCCGCCTTCACGCTCGGCGGGCGCGGCGGCGGGATCGCCCGCAGCGAGGGCGAGCTGCGCGTGCTCGCCGAGCGGGGCCTCGAGGCCTCGCCGATCGGCCAGGTCCTGCTCGACCAGTCGGTCATCGGCTGGGGCGAGTTCGAGCTCGAGGTGATGCGCGATCACGCCGACAACGTCGTGATCGTGTGCTCGATCGAGAACGTCGACCCGATGGGCGTGCACACCGGCGACTCGGTCACCGTCGCGCCCCAGCAGACGCTCACCGATCACCTCTACCAGCAGCTGCGCGACCAGGCGATCGCGGTGATCCGAGCCGTCGGCGTCGAGACCGGCGGCTCCAACGTCCAGTTCGCGGTCCACCCCGAGACCGAGGAGATCCTCGTGATCGAGATGAACCCGCGCGTGTCGCGCTCCTCCGCGCTCGCCTCCAAGGCCACCGGCTTCCCGATCGCCAAGATCGCCGCCCGGCTCGCCGTCGGCTACCGCCTCGACGAGATCGACAACGACATCACCGGCGTCACGCCCGCGAGCTTCGAGCCCACGATCGACTACGTCGTCGTGAAGTGGCCGCGCTTCGCCTTCGAGAAGTTCCCCGGGACCGACGCCACGCTCTCCACCCACATGAAGTCCGTCGGCGAGGTCATGGCGATCGGGCGCACCTTCAAGCAGGCCTTCGCGAAGGCGCTGCGCTCGCGCGAGCTCGACAAGGCGCCCGCGCTGGAGGGACTCGACGCCGAGACGCTGCTCGAGTCCCTCGGCACGCCCGGCGCCGCCCGCTTCGAGACGATCCTCGAGCTGTTCTCCCGCGGCCGCGACATCGAGGACGTCCACGCGCGCACGCACGTCGACCGGTGGTTCCTGCGCGAGCTGCGCGAGCTCGCCCTGGACCCGCACGGGCCCTTCGCCGGCGAGCGCTCCTTTCGCGCAGTCGACACCTGCGCCGCGGAGTTCCCCGCGCGCACCCCCTACTACTACTCCGGCTGGGAGCGCCGGGCCGCCCACGAGGTCCACCGCGACCCCGAGCGCGAGTCCGTGGTCATCCTCGGCTCCGGCCCCAACCGCATCGGGCAGGGGATCGAGTTCGACTACTGCTGCGTGCACGCCGCCATGACCGTGCGCGAGTCCGGGCGCGACGCCGTGATGATCAACTGCAACCCCGAGACCGTCTCCACCGACTACGACACCTCCGACCGCCTCTACTTCGAGCCGCTCACGCTCGAGGACGTGCTCGCCGTCGTCGAGGTCGAGAGGCCCAAGGGCGTGATCGTGCAGTTCGGCGGGCAGACGCCGCTGAAGCTCGCCGCCGGCCTCGCCGCCGCCGGCGTGCCGCTGCTCGGCACGAGCGTCGACGCGATCGACCTCGCCGAGGACCGCGCGCGCTTCGGCGCGCTGCTCGACCGCCTCGGCTACAAGGCGCCGCCGTATGCCACCGCCGGCTCGCTGCAGGAGGCCCTCAAGTGCGCCGACCTCGTCGGCTTTCCGCTGATCGTGCGTCCCTCCTACGTGCTCGGCGGCCGCGCCATGGAGATCGTCTACGCCCACGACGAACTCGCCGACTACCTGCGCCGCGAGGTGCTCGGCGCTCCGGCGGCACACGACGCGACCCCCGCGGGGAGCCCGGAGGGCTCCCCGTCAATCTTCCTCGACCGCTTCCTCGAGCACGCCACCGAGGTCGACGTCGACGCGCTGTGCGACGGCAGCGACGTCTGGATCGGCGGGATCATGCAGCACGTCGAGGAGGCCGGCGTGCACTCCGGCGACAGCGCCTGCGTGCTGCCGCCGCACTCGCTCGGCGACGACATGCTCGAGCAGATTCGCGCCGCCACGCGGGAGATCGCGCTGGCGATCGGCGTCGTCGGGCTGATCAACGTCCAGTACGCCGTGCACGCCGGCGAGCTGTACGTGATCGAGGCCAACCCGCGCGCCTCGCGCACCGTGCCGTTCGTCTCCAAGGCCGTCGGCGTGCCGCTCGCCAAGCTCGCCTGCCGCATCATGCTCGGCGAGCGCATCGCCGAGCTCGAGCTCGCGCCCTCCCGCCAGGGGCTCGGCTTCGGCGAGCACGTCTCCGTCAAGGAGGCCGTACTGCCCTTCGACCGCTTCGAGGGCTCCGACGCGGTGCTCGGCCCCGAGATGCGCTCGACCGGAGAGGTCATGGGCATCGCGCGCGACTTCCCCACCGCCTTCGCCAAGGCCCAGGCCGCCGCCGGGGTGCCGCTGCCGCTGCAGGGGACCGCGTTCATCACCGTCACCGACTCCGACAAGGTCGGTGCCTCCGGCGTCGCGCAGATCCTCCACGACAGCGGCTTTCGCATCGTCGCCACCCGTGGCACCGCCGAGACGATCGCGCGCATGGGCGTCCCCGTGCAGCGCCTCAACAAGATCGGCGAGGGCTCGCCGCACGTGCTCGACTGGATCGAGCGCGGCGACGTCGACCTCGTCGTCAACACCCCCACCGGCGTCGGTGCGCGCACCGACGGCTATGAGATCCGCCGCGCCGCCGTCGCCCACGGGATCCCCTGCCTGACGACCCTCGCCGCGGGAGCCTCCGCCGCGCGCGCGATCGCGATCGCGCGCCGCGACGGCCCCGCCGAGGTGCTCTGCCTGCAGGAGCTGCACCGCACCACGCCGCCGCGCGCCGGCCGCGCGCCGGCGCCGAGCCCGGACGGGGCGGGGGTGGCGTGAGCGAGGCCCCCTTCGGCCGCCGCGCGCTGAGGGTCACCGCGATGGACGAGCTCGGCGCCTACCGCGTGCTGCGCGTCGCCGCCCCCGATGCGCCCGCGCCCGCGCCCGGGCAGTTCGCGATGCTCGCCGCCGTCGAGCGCTGGGGGGGAGGGGACGGGGAGCGTCCATACCTGCCCCGCGCCTTCTCGATCGCCCGCCGCCTGCAGGGCGAGTGGCACTTCCTGCTCGAGGACGTCGGGCCGGGCACGCTACGCCTGTGCGAGCTGCGCCCCGGTGAGGCGCTGTGGGTGCTCGGCCCGCTCGGTCGAGGGTTCACCGCGCCGAGCGACGGCCGCCGCGCGATCCTCGTCGGCGGCGGCGTGGGCATCGCGCCGCTCGCGATCCTGCAGGACGAGCTGCAGGTGAGCGCCACCGTCCTGCTCGGCTTCCGCGACCGCGCGCACGCGCAGGGAGCCGCCCTGCTCGACGGCGCCAGGCTCGCCACCGACGACGGCTCCAGCGGCCACCACGGGCTCGTCACCGACCTGCTCAGCGCCGACATCGCGCGCGACCCGCACGCCGTCGTCTATGCCTGCGGGCCGTCCGCCATGCTCGAGCAGGTCAGGGTGATCTGCGAGCGGACCGCAACACCCGCGCAGCTCGCGCTCGAGGCCGGCATGGCCTGCGGCTTCGGCGCCTGCTTCGGCTGCGTCGTGCCGCTGCGCAGCGGCGGCTACGTGCGCGTGTGCCTCGACGGGCCCGTCCTCGACGCAGCCGAGCTCGCGCACGTCGACGCGCACGCCGGCTCCCCCGCATGAGCACCGTCTCCTTCTGCGGCCTCGAGCTCGCCCACCCCGTGATCAACGGCTCGGGGACCTTCGACGCGCTCGCCGCGCAGCGCGTCTTCGGCGAGGAGCTGCGCGCGGCCTTCCCGTTCGCCGCCTACGTCTCCAAGACGATCACGCTCGCGCCCCGCGAGGGCAACCCGCCGCCGCGCCTGTGGGAGTCCGCCGCCGGTCTGATCAACTCGATCGGCCTGCCCAACAAGGGCCTCGAGGGCTACCTGCGCGAGGACCTGCCGCAGCTGCACGAGCTGCTCGGCGACATCGGCGAGCGCGCCGGTGAGCGCCGCCGGGTGCCGCTGATCACCAACGTCATGGGCTCCGACGCCGCCGAGCTCGGCGCGCTCGTCGAGGCCTGCGAGGCCCGGGCCGAGATCGGCGCGATCGAGCTCAACGTCTCCTGCCCCAACGTCGAGACCGGCCTCGACCTGGGCGCCGACCCCGCCGCGCTCGAGGCCGTCGTCCGGGCCGTTCGCGAGCTCACCCGCAAGGCGCTGATCGTCAAGCTCACCCCCAACAGCGCCGATGTCGGCGCCTGCGCCGGAGCCGCCCAGCGGGGCGGCGCCGACGCCGTCTCGCTGATCAACACGCTGCGCGCCACGGCGCTCGCGCCGCGCCGTGAGGACCCCGCCCGGCGCCCCTGGCTCGGCGGCGGCAGCGGCGGGCTGTCGGGCCCCGCGATCCGCGCCGTCGCCCTCGCCCAGGTCGCCGCCGTCGCCGCCCGCGTGAGCATTCCCGTGGTCGGCATGGGGGGCGTGCAGTGCGCGGGCCACGCCCGCGACCTGCTCGACGTCGGCGCCACGCTCGTCGCCGTCGGCAGCGAGAGCTTCCGCGACCCCACCGCCGCCCAGCGGATCGCACGGGAGCTCTAGCGGCGGCCGCCGCCCGCCGCCCGCGCCGCCCCGGCCGCGCCCGCGCCGCGGCGGCGAAGAAATCCGCACAGTGCGGCTTCGCCGCGCCCTCAGGGCGCCGCCCCGGACCCCAGCGACGGAGAAAAACCCCTGCAAACGCGCCCCGGGACCGTCCAGGAGCCTCGATTTGGCTAGACCTCAGGTTGAGGTGGAGATGAATTCACGAAGTTGGGCTTGATCGGGGGCTTGCGGTGTGTAGACTCGCCGCCCATGGCGACGGCGACCGGTACGACGTCCTCGAGCACCTCCACAGCACCCGAGCGCTCCCTCAACCAGCGGATGGACGCACTCGCTCGAGCGAACCAGATCCGCATCCAGCGCGCCCAGCTCAAGCGCGATCTGAAGTCCGGGCGCCGCTCGATCCACTCGCTGCTGCTCGACCCGCCCGAGTACATCGAGACGGCCAAGGTCTTCGACATGCTGCTCGCCGTGCCCAAGTACGGGCGCGTCAAGGTCAACAAGATCCTCGCCCACTGCCGCATCGCGCCGAGCAAGACGATCGGTGGCCTCTCCGAGCGCCAGCGCAGCGAGCTGATCTCGCTGCTGCGCCACTAGAGCGGCGCTCCGCGTCAGCGGCGATCCTCGCGGCGCTGACGCGCGGCTTCCGCTCGCCGATGACGCTCCGCTTGGCGGCGGTCGCGCGGTGGGGCCGTCGCGCCCTGTGGGGGGCCGTCGCGCCGCGATTCCCGCCGAGGATCGCAATAGGCTGGCGGCGTGGCGCGCGTATTCGTCATCACGGGCCCGTCGGGGGTCGGCAAGGGGACCCTGATCAGGGGCCTGATGGAGCGC
>Ga0209656_10002245_pt1 | contig 12522 bp, 8 predicted proteins | sample BogFormECP12_OM2_FD_188239 | JGI IMG/M metagenome (GOLD analysis project Ga0209656, IMG submission 188239) | Bog forest soil microbial communities from Calvert Island, British Columbia, Canada - ECP12_OM2 (SPAdes) (version 2) | ecosystem: Environmental > Aquatic > Freshwater > Wetlands > Bog ... | reverse complement strand
CCGACCACTGCAAACCGTTGATGAAATAGATCATCGCACCCGGCGTCGCGTAAAAGAGCGCGATGTCGGGCGGGTCGAGCCTGCCGGCGGCGAGCGGAGCCACGGCGAGCGCCTCGTAGCGGCCGTCGGGCACACACTCCATCGCCTCTTGATGGGCACGCGAGTCTTCAGGCGTGCTGTACCAGACGCCCACCATGTGCTCGCCCGAGCGCCATTTGTCGTCCTTTGCAAGACCGAGCCCGACCACGGCCCGGCACTGAGCGCCGACCAGATCCTCGCTCGTGATCCCGACGTGATCCCCGTCGACGGCGGCAACCATCGCCGCCGCACTCCGCTGACCGGGCGCCGCCGCCTCTCCCGTTCCCTGCCGCACGGGGAAAACCCGGGAAAATTTTTTTGGCGGCTTACCCCATGCCGAAAAATCGCGTGCGATCATAGACTTGGGTTGTGAAAGCGGCAAAAATCGAGGACGTGGCAGGGAACCGGCAGGGAAGCCCGAAAATCCTCGGATCGCCGCTTGGCATCGCCCCGTCATTGCTATCATAACAAGTAATTAATTGACAAGTTCTCACGGTCCTGCTATGTAAGACGGAACTTCGCCGTGGCAAGAGGGCGGCGGTGTCGCCCGCGCCGCGCGGGGTGAACAGGATGGCAGGAGCCCCCCGTGTCCGAGAACAAGACGTCCGAAAATAAGCGCGATTACGAGGTCGGCCGCGGCAAGCCGCCGGTGCACAGCCGGTTTAAAAAAGGGCAATCCGGCAACCCGCGCGGACCGCGCCCGAAAAACTTGCCGGCATTGCTGGTCGAGGCGCTGAACGAGAAGGTGGTCGTGACCATCGACGGAGAGCGCCGCGAGATCACCAAGCGCGAGGCGGTCGTCACTCAGATGGTCAACGAATCGGCCCGCGCCAATTTGCGCGCGACCAAGATGCTGATCGACATGCTGAAGGATGCCGAGAAAAAGGCCGGTGTGGCGCCGCCGCCCGAGCCCGCGCCGTTCACCGCGGCGGACGAGGAGGTGATGGCGACCTTCATCGCAAGGCTGCGGCAATCCTGGGAGGAGGAACTTCGGCAGAAAAGCGCGGAGGACGCCGGATCGTTGCCCGAACGATGACGGCCGCCGACAAGTTTACGTGGAGCCCCGGGCTGGGGCAACACGCTGGAGACGTTCTCCATCCTCGGGCCGGCGGCCGGCTCACGTTAGGCGTCTTCGCCGGCTGGCTGAAGGAAGAATTCGAGGCATTGAACAGCCCCGCCTTCGAGGCGCGTGGTGCTGTGACCGACGAGTGGATCACGATCTTCAAGCAGCTCTTGTCGCAGTCGCCCGCCAGCTTCGATGGCCGATTCTACCGATATTCCGATATCCGCTGCGAACCCTTGCCCTTGCAGAAGCCGCACCCGCCGATCTGGATCGGTGGGCATACCCGCGCTGCGCTCAGACGCACGGCCCGGCATGGCGACGGCTGGCACCCGGTCGGCGCCGTCGCCGCCTCTCCGTTACCGCCGCAAGAGATGCGCGCGCATCTCGACACCTTGAAGCAGCTGACCGAGGCCGAGGGGCGCGATTTCTCGGCGCTGACGATCTCATATAAGGCACCGCTCTATGACACCGCCGTTCCATCGCCGGACAGGTCCCGCCGGCTCTTCTCCGGCGAGCCGGAAGACATTGCCGGCGACATTCAAAATTTCGCGGCGATCGGCGTACACGAGTTGATCTTCGATTTCCGCGGCCAGTCGATCCTTGAGAGCATCGAGCGCCTGCAACGGTTCGCCACTGACGTAATCCTGCTGGTGGACGGCTAAGGGCGCCTGACCGACGATTGTGACCGATGATGGTCACAGGTCCTTTTCGGAGAGCTTGCGAAACTCGTCGGGAATGGAACGGGAAGTCCCCAGCGCCACCGACGCATATCCGACAGCATCCCATCCGAAGCGATCACGGATCCTATCGACAGCGCAGTCGGCCACCCAACGCGCCATGCCTTTCTTGGTGCCGGGGCGGCGCGCTTCATCTTTAAGTCCAAGCGGGAGTTCCAGCTGCACATCCCAGTGCTCCTCGAGATGCGACACGGAGATCGCCAGGAGCGAGATGGTCTTCTCATCCGGGTGATCCGCGAGGACCACGCGCACCAGCTCTTCGGCGATCTCGGCAAGGATCACAGTCGCGGAGATTGGCGCGCCGAGCGTTACCGAGCGAGTGGCTGAGTCCAGGTTGGCGAAGCGAACGCGGACCGTCACGGTTCGACCAGGCCTGGACTTGGCCCGGAGGCGAGTGCCGATTCTGTCTGCAAGATGAAGCAGGGTGGGGCGGAAAACTCGCTCTTCGGCAGGCTTCCTGCCGATCGCCGACTGCGCTCCTACCGATCCGGCCCGTCGGTGAGTCTTGATCTCCCGTGGATCGCGATTCCACGCCAGCGCCGCGAGTTTCTCTCCCGCTGCGGGACCGAGCAACCGCTCGAGCGACCATCCCGGTGTCTTTGCCAGCTGCCCAATAGTAAGCACGCCGATCTCGGCCAGACGCGCCCTGGTGACCGGGCCCACTCCCCACATCAGCTCGACGGGCAGGTGGTGAAGGAATTCCAGTTCGGTGTCGGGGTCGACAACCACCAGCCCGTCGGGCTTGGCCACTTGCGAGGCAATTTTCGCCAGATGCTTGGTGCGCGCCACGCCGACCGAGATCGGAAGGCCAAGCTCCGCCCGCACGCGGCGCCGGATTGCCCTCGCAATTTCGGCAGGCGGACCGAAGAGATGGGTGCAGCCCGCGACGTCGGCAAAGGCCTCGTCGATGGAAATCCGCTCGACGAGGGGCGTGAAATCGTTGACCACCTTGATGGCGGCATCGCCCAGCCGTTGGTAGTCCTTGAAATGGCCGTTGACAAAAATGAGTTGCGGACAGAGCCCGCGCGCCTGCCGTCCCGGCATGCCGCCGCGGACCCCGAAGGCCTTGGCTTCGTAAGAGGCGGCAAGCACAACCCCGCCACCGACGGCGATGGGCTTGCCGCGCAACGAAGGGTCGAGCATCTGCTCGACGGAGGCATAGAAGGCATCCAGGTCCGCATGGAGGATGCTGGCTATCGTTTCCATCCCAACCGTTCACCTGTGACGTATCGTGCGGTTCTCGACTGCGAGAACATAATGAGAACATAGGTTGGCGATTGTCAAGCCGCGCGCGTTGCGCGTTTGCTTGCTACCAGCCGCCGCGTAACGAATGGCCGATGTGGTTAAGGGTTTCGGACGCGGGTCCTCAGTGCGCGGATAGGTCACCGCGGGCCCGCATTCGAAACCCTTCACCTAAGCCGACCTTGACGGCACCCGGGCACGGGATCACTGACCGCGCTCACCTTGACGGCGACGGGCCGGTTGCCAAAGGTGCTGCCCGCGATCGGGTGAGAAAGGAGATGCCGATGCTGCCCCTGGTTCTCTCGTCCGACTCTCACGTGTTCGAACCGCCCGATCTGTGGCAGACCCGCATCGATGCGGCGTTCCGAGATCGTGCGCCGCGGATCGAGCGGATCGACGGCGCAGATCAGATCGTGGTCGAGGCGGATCAGATCCTCTCCGGGATCGGCCTCGTCTCGAACGCCGGCGCGCGGTTCGAGGCCCCCGAGACGATCTCCGCGCAGGGGCGCTTCGAAGACGTGCACCGCGGCGGGTACGATCCCGCGCAACACCTCGAGGACATGGCGCTCGATGGGGTGGCCGGTGAAGTCCTCTATCCCTCGCAAGGGCTCTTTTACTTCAAGGTGCCGGACACGCCGCTGATGTCCGCCATCTTTCGCGCCTACAACGACTGGCTCGCCGAGTTCTGCCGCACCGACCCCGCCCGGCTCAAGGGCATCGCGATGATCAACCTCGACGACGTCCAGGATGGGATCAGGGAGCTGGAGCGCGCCGCCCGCCTGGGCCTCTCTGGCGCGATGATCACCGAGTATCCGCTCGAACACCGGTGCTACGACCAATCCGAGTACGAGCCATTCTGGGCCGCCGCCGCCGCACTCGACCTGCCGCTGAGCCTGCACACGGCGACGCGACGGCAGGGCAGGATCCGCGGGGCCGGTCTCGGAACGCTGCGCGACGCCAGCAGCCGGGCGACCAAGGCGTTCTATCCGGCGCTGTCGATGTGCGATCTGATCTTCTCCGGCGTCTTCGAACGTCATCCCCGCCTGACACTAGCCATCGTGGAGTTTGAGCTGGCGTGGGCGCACCACCTGCTCTCCACGGTGGACTACACGTATCGCGAGCGCCACGGCGAGGCGATCTACCGGTTCAAGGGCCTGCCCTCGCGAGGCGGGGGACGGCATGCTGCCGAGCGACTTCTTCCGCCGCAACGTCGTGCTGAGCTTCCAGGAGGACGCCATCGGCACTCGCCTGCGCGACGTCATCGGCGTCGACAACATGATGTGGGGATCGGACTATCCGCACAGCGAGTCGGCGTTTCCCCGATCGCGCAAGATCCTGGCGGAGATCCTGAAGGGCGTGCCGGACGATGAACAGGCCAAGATCGCCGGCGGCAACACCGCCCGCGTGTACAATTTCGACGTGGCGCGGCTGACCGCCCCTGCTTGAAGCGCCAACCGCTCTGCGGATCGGCGAAGTCGGTGTGCGCGCGCCGTTCACGGCGGCCGCGCGCTTTCGGTCCTGGCTCGGAGCTGAGCTATGGCGCGCCTGCAAGGGGGCGTCCATTGACGGTAAAGAAGGCCGTGCTATCTCCTCTGAATGGCGAGAATCTTCGCACAGATTAACCCTGCTCCGCGCTGAAGACGTATTGATGGCTAGTCCCTACTCGACCGGCGGCGGCGGTACCCATCTGGAAGCCCGAGTGGCGGCGGCCTGTCTTTCTGCAATCCTCTGCGAGGCTTCCGTCCGCGGCCTTCCTGGCGGATTCGCGACGAGGCTTCGGACCCAGCGGGCCGCCTTTGGCGATCACCTCGACGATATCATTCTCGACGGTGTTCGGAGCGATGGCCGCGCGACCGAACTGCACCTTCAGATCAAGAACCGGCTCGTCTTCACGGCGAACGACGATGACTGGGTCGAGGTGCTACAGGGTGCCTGGGAAACGTTCTCGAAACCGCGTTTTGATCCTGCCCTGCATCGCATTGGCGTCGGCGTCGGTACGTACAACACCCGCGTCGATCAGCATTATCAATCCGTCTTGTCCTGGGCCGAACACAGCACGGACGCGGCGCATTTTTTCGAGCGGGTTACCCAGGGTGACTATTCTCACCAGGACAAGCATTCATTCGTCGCAGCGGTCAGAACGATCCTCGACGCGCACTGCGGCCGCGCCGTTACCGACGACGAAACCTGGCGCTTCTTAAACACATTTGTGATCGTGCATTATGACTTTCAGTCGGGTGACCGTTCGCGTGATCAGGCGAACGTCATTGATCGGCTTAAAGGGCTGCTGGTAGCGCACGAACGGGATCAAGCCGAACGAATTTGGCAGTATCTGGTCACCAAGGCCGGCGAACTGATCCCGGTTGGTGGCGGCGCCACGCGCGCCACGCTCATCGAGCGGCTCACGAAAGATGGATTCTGTCTCGGGCCGACCCCTTCGTTTTGGAGAGACATCCAGGTTCTCCAAAGAGAATCGAAGCGCGCGCTCGACGACATCAAGTCTCATATTCAGGGCTTCAAAGTTCACCGGCCAGACGCTTACCAGAAGATACGCGATACTCTGGAAAAAGCGCGGTTCGTGCAGATCGATGGTGAGCCGGGTTCGGGAAAATCCGGGCTCCTGAAAGAGATAGCGGAAGAGTGCGCCCGTGGTGGGCCGGTGCTCGTTCTTAAGGACGGCCGTATTCATCCAAGAGGATGGGCTGCACACGCACACGTCCTGGGCGTATCGGACGATCTGCCGGCGCTGCTCCGTGAGTTTGCCTGCGCTGGCGAGTCGATCCTTTTTATAGACGGCATCGACAAGATCACCGACCCGGCGACGCAGCTGACCGTCAATGATATCCTTAAGGTCATTGCCGACGGTGACGGCCTATCAGGTTGGCGCATCCTCGTCACCATTCGCGAACAAAATCTAAAACATCTCGAAACGTGGCTTGATCCCGATGCCTTGAAGAAACTGCCGCTTCGGACCATCGCGGTTAAGCCATTCAGTGATGCAGAACTTACTCTTGTTGCTCGACGGTTTCCCCGCCTCGGGCCCCTTCTCGGACAGGCGGGTCCCGATGTAATCCTGAGACGTCCCTTCTTCTTGAATGCGCTTGTTGACCTCGCTGGGGCCAGTGGGGAAGGAGAGCTTCCTGCTACCGAGGTGGAGCTGCTCAAACTGTGGTGGGAGGTTGGCGGCGCCGACCGCAAGGACTCAGTGCCGGCCCAGCACCGCCGAAATCTACTCCTCCAGACGGCCAACACTTTGGCGCACGCTCCAAACGATCCTATCGCCATGCAAACGCTGTCACCGGAGGCGCTTGACGAGCTGAAATCCGCCAGCGTCTTCCGCGATAAAGAGTTTGGGCACTCGGTCGTCTTCACGCACGACATCTACGAGGAATGGGCGCTCTGCGAGCTGCTCATCGGCAAGCAGCCGGAGATCACTGCATTGCTAAAGGAGACGGGAGAACCTGATGCATTGATCCGGCCGGTGCAACTTCTGGGCGCGTACGCGCTTGAAACCAATCCGACGCCCGACTCGTGGAAGGCGTTACTCGACAAGACAAGCGACGCCGCCCTGCGTCCGGTTTGGCAGCGCGCCATACTAACATCCTCCGTGCAGTCGACGCGCACGACGCAACTATTGCAAAAGTTGACCGCCTATTTGCTCGAAAACGACGGCGAGCGGTTGCGCAGGCTCCTGCGCGCGATGGCGACTATCGAAGTGCTGCCGAACCCATTGTTCCTCAACGAACAGCTCACCCCAAACCTCAGCCCGGAAGAGCGGGCGAGGTACGCGCATCTTCGGGCGGTGCCGAAACCTATCACTTGGGTCCGCTTCCTGGATTGGCTGATGCCGCAGGTAATAAGCTTGCCATCGTCCGTAATTCCGGAGGTATTGCCCGTATTCAAGACTTGGCAGGACGCTTTCGCCGCACGAAACGTGCGACATTATCGCGAAATCGGGCAGGTGAGCTACAGTTGGCTGAAGGAGATTGAAGACGCCAACCACCCGAGGCGATGGGAGGATTATCGCGAAACGTTCGGCGGCACGCTCTCGGGCACGGACGCGGAGAAATCGGTCCGCGCCTTATTCCTGTCTTCCGCGCGGCACGTACCTGAGTTGGCATCTGAATACCTGCGAGATAAGGCCGCCGATCGCAAGCACGTGCATATCTCTGGTGGCGAAATCCTTGAAAACAGTGCGGCCCTCATTTTGAACCTCCCATCAGAATTGGTTGATTTCATTATCTCTGCCTATTTCGATGATCCAGATGACCCTGAATACCGCGACCCGTTTGGCAGCTACGCGGACGGAGTATTCGACGATCTTGGGGTAACCACCCACGACTTTTATCCGGCTTCACCGGTCCAACCGCCCTTTCTCGGTCTTCTGCGCACGAGTGAAGAGCAAGGGCTCCGACTGGTGCGCGCCGTTTGCAATCATTCGATTGCGATCTGGCGCAAGGGAAAGCCCCGCGGACGGCGCTATAGCGAGCCGCGAACGCCCATCCCACTCACGCTCGATCTTCCGTGGGGAAAGCAAACGTTCTGGGGCGACGGGCAGGTGTATCTCTGGTTTCGCGGGGTATGGGGTAACGACGCCACCAAATCGGCGCTCATGGCACTCGAACAATGGGCGCTCGAGCAGCTCGAAGGCGGTGCGGCATTCGACGACACTTTCCGCAAAGTCGTTGAAGCGAACGATTCCATGGCCGCGCTCGGCCTTGGGGTTAGCTTTTGTCTTGCGTATCCTGGTGCCTCGCTCGCAGCGGCCTTTCCGCTCGTGACCTGTCCCCATCTGTGGAATTGGGACATTCAGCGAGTTGTCGGGGAATCGTCACCGACAAATGAGATCGGGAACTGGTACCAATATAAAGCGCAGCTCTCGGCCGTCCGGAATCTCAATCAGAAACCGCATCGCAAGCGCGATATCCGCAGTCTCATCCCGTATTTCATTTATTCGGCTGACAAGGCGTTGAAACGGAAATTCACGAAAGCGGTTCGGAACTTCGTAAAAAATTTGCCAGTGAGCTACGAGGAAGAGAAGGAATACCCTGAGCATATTTCGGATTTGCGTGAACAGATGACGCTCTTTGCGGAGCAGGCCGACCCGAAGTATTGGAAGGCCGCCCGGACCGAGGACGGCCAGCATGTGCAAATTTGGAATGACCCCCCATCGCTGCATAAAGAAAAATATCAGGCTCGCCAGGCGAAGCTTGTTCAGCAGAATGAATACGTCGCGGTAGCTCTGTGGGCGAATAAGTCTCTTGAGAGCGACGCCATGAACGATCAGCTGCCGCTCGCTGACGCCTTGACGAAGGCTCGCAAGTGGGACGCGCATGACATTTTCGATATCCGCGCGGATTCGTTTGAGGAGCGTCACCGGGCGGCGGCCGTCGTTGGTGCGGCCTATGTCGCTGCCCGGCATTGTCCGGGCGAGTCTTGGACGAATGAGCTAGCCTCGTGGTGTCTCAATGTATTCGAGCGGGCGGCAACTGGGCCGGAAGATATTGATGATAAGGTGATGATCCGCGACACGGCGCTCCTCATGCATCCGGCCGTGTTTGCGGCGCACGGCTATTCGGCGCTTCTGGCCCGCGGTTATGAAACTGACCAGTGTCAAACCGCACTGTTGAGCCTAGCTGCCGATGCGCTTCGCGGTGTTCAGCTCGCTGTGGTCACATCCGCGAAACTCTACGCCAATGCGCATCCCGAATTCTATTGGCTGCTGTTCGTACTCATGATGGAACTCTGCGTCGCGCCGCGCGACGAAATTCCGAATTTCCATTCAGTCGCGTGGGATCAGTTCGAGGCCCACCGAAAGCTCGCAATGCTGGAAAAGGCTGAGGCCTTTCTTCGCTCGAATGACCTCCCGAGCCTACCAGCGATCCCGATGCCGTGGGTCAAGGGCGACGTCGGTTCGCGTCGAGCCCGCGACGATACGAAAGGGTATGTCCGCAATAGCACGGTGTTTCTCTGGGATGTTGCCGGTAAGTTGCTCAGCCATGTTTGCCTGGAGCCGATCCTAACCGACACCAGCCGGCGTGAGCAGTTTTTGCAGCTAGCGCGAGATCTATTGGAGCTGACGATTCAGGAGATCGTACCACCCTTCGCGAGATCCAAACGCGACTATCGGGGCCAAAAACCTTATGAGTGGGTATTTGCATTTTCCGCGTGGTGCGGCCGCCTCTGCGTGTCACTCACTCCAGAAGAGGCCAAAAGGGTGATTCTCGCGCGCATTTGGTCTCAAGATTCCGACACGGCGCTAATGATGATGCAGAGTCTGATGCGTACATTCATGATCCGGGCATTCTTGAGCCCGCCCGAAATCGCCGATGCGCACGTGGCACTTTGGTCCGATATCGTTAGCTGGCTGTTCGAGAGCCCCGAGTGGAAGCGCCACGGAGGCGACGATCGGCTCGGCCGCGAGTTCGTCCAATGCGCCTTCACCGCACTATTCTGCGTCGTTCCAGACTTCTCCCCAGTGGTATGCGGGATCGATCCCGGCTGGGCGCACCTGGGCAAATTCTTGCCAACGATCAAGAGGGCGATATGCGAATTCGGCTTAAACGTCACTCTCTATCACGCGGTTTTCACTTTTTTGAAGCGCGGTGGGATCGATCTTTTGCCTGAACCGGCCCTCAACTGGCTCGATGAGGTGGTGGTCGCCAAGAAAGGAGACCACGACTTCTGGGAGGCCAACGGGGAGAATACGGTCGAGGTGTTGAAGCAACTCATCGCCGAAAAAGGCGATACACTGACGACCGAGCATCACAAGCTGATCACATCTATCGCGGACATTTTGGTCGATAATGGCGTCCGCGGTGCCGGGTTTCTCCAGCAGGAGCTTATGCGCGGTTTCTGACAATTCCGCGAGTCCGAACGACGCCCTTTTTCGCTCGCTAGGACCCGCCTAAGCAGCCTTCGCGGCCGCCTCGCGTCGAGTCCTTAGGGGCATCGCGATGATCAACCTTGACGACGTCCAGGACGGGATCAAGGAGCTGGAGCGCGCCGCCCGCCTGGGCCTCTCTGGCGCGATGATTCCCGAGTATCCGCTCGAGCAGCGGCGCTCCGACCAATCCGAGTATGAGCCGTTCTGGGCCGCCGCCGCGGCGCTCGACCTGCCGCTGAGCCTACACACCGCGAGCGCCACGGCGAGGCGATTTACCCGTTCAAGGGCCTGCCCTCGCGAAGGCGGGGGACGGCATGCTCCCGAGCGACTTCTTCCGCCGCAACGTCGCGCTGAGCTTCCAGCAGGACGCCATCGGCATTCGCCTGCGCGACGTCATCGGCCCCGACAACATGATGTGGGACAACATGATGTGGGGCTCGGACTATCCGCACAGCGAGTCGACCTTTCCCCAATCGCGCAAGATCCTGGCGGAGATCCTGGCCGGGGTGCCGGACGACGAACAGGCCAAGATCGCCGGCGGCAACGCCGCCCGTGTGTACAATTTTGACGTGGCGAGGGTTACCGTCCGTGTTTGAACGGCCAACCTCTCTGCGGATCGGCGGGTTCGGCGTGCGCGCGCTGTTCACGGAGGCCGCCCTGGCTCGACTGTTAGCTTTCATCGGTGCGCCCCACGAGAAAGGATCGAACCGTGGCTTCACTCCGCGTGAATTCCGCGGCATGGAGTTTCACGAAGTCGGCCATGCTCGTCGGCGTCTCGCCGGTGAGCTTGAGGTAGTCCTCGCTCATCCGGTCATAGCGCCCCTGCTTGTGGAGCTCGGTCATCACCGTGAGGTGGTGGACGACATGCTCCGGCAGGCCCGCCGCCCGAAGCTTTTCGCTCCACTCGGAAGTCGGCGCGTCGCGATAGCGGATCGTCCGGCCGAGCGCCTCGGAGAAGACGCGCGCATAGTGGTCCAGGTCGGCCGATTCAGGCCCGGTCAGATTGTAGATGTGACCGATGTGCGGCGCCGGGTCGTCGAGGATCGCCGCGACGGCGCGCGCGACGTCGACCGACGAGACGGGCGAGGTCTTGCTGGCGCCCATCGGCAGCGCCAGCTCGTCGGCGTCGCGCACACTCGCAGCGGCGAAAAGCAGGAAGAAGCCTTCCAGGAAGACCGTCGGCCGCACCGTGACGACCGCCAGCCCCGACCATGACAGCGCCTGCTCCGCCAGCCAATGCAGCTTGTGCTGCGGGCTGTCGGTGGTCTCGGTGATACTCATCTGCGTCACCGTCATCTGCGACATGTTCACGAAGGCCTCGACGCCGTGATGGCGCGCCACCGCGGCGGTGTTGACCGTGGCCTCCAGATAGGCCGCCGAGACCGACATGCCGAAATAGATGCGCGCGCAGCCTTCGATGGCGCGGTGCATCGAGGCGAGATCCGTCAGGTCGCCCTGCACGACCTCGGCGCCGAGCCGGCGCAGGGCGCCGGCGCGCTCGTCCTCCCGCCGGACCAGGGCGCGTACCTTGTGGCCCTTGGCGAGCAGCATTGCGGTGAGGTTGCGACCGATGGCGCCGACGGCGCCGGCGGCTCCGGTCACGAGGATTGGGCTGTCATATGCAGATTTCGTCGTCATATCGCATACCTTGTAATTGCATTCGGACCATGAGCGCGCCGCACACCCGAAGGCCGAGGCCATGCGTGCGGCTACCGGCGCAGCTCCAAGACCGTTCGGCGGCGTACCGATAGCGGTACAAGGGACATAGCCATGAAGATTCTGCTGGTCCTGATCGATCGGACGCCCGCGTCGCCCGTCCGCCAGAAGCGAACTAAACCCGATTATTCGTCGGATCGCTCGACATCGGTCCAGCGGTCGGGGTTAGTTTGGTACCCAGACCGCGGCCCTGATCTCGCCGAATTCACGCGCGATCTTGCGCCAGGAGGCACCGGCATCCTCACTGACGTACACCTCACCGAACAGGCTGAACGCGACAATGCGGTTGGCGTCAGCGGGATGCGTGGCAAGGCCCCATATCGTGGCATTGGGCTGGGTGGGGAGCGGCAGGATCTCCCAGGTCTCCCCGAAGTTTGTCGTGCGCAGCACGTGCCCCTTTTCACCCGTCGTGGTCTCGCCGCACCCGGCGAACAGCGCCCGCGCCCGGACAAGGTGCGCGGGCCTGCTTCTGCCGTCAGCCAGGGTATCCCGTCAAAGGCGAGGCGAGAGCGGTGACCCCGACGACCCTCCGATGGACGGCGTTATCGGGTTAGCGATAACCGTTCCGGCATCTTTTATCTCGCTCGTCGTGCGGCTCGATCCCTCTGCGCCTGCACCGAGACCTGCTTGGGATAGCAACGCCCCCGGCGCACAGTCGGGAGACCGCCGTAGCTGACGAGCCTCAAGTTCCCCGACCCGGGTAGCTGACCGCCATGCCGGCGCGTACGTCCTGTTGTACGCCGTATTGCGGGAACGGGTAACGCAGCCCGTTCTTGGCGAGCGCCTCCATACCGGCGATC
>Ga0209656_10002244_pt1 | contig 12522 bp, 9 predicted proteins | sample BogFormECP12_OM2_FD_188239 | JGI IMG/M metagenome (GOLD analysis project Ga0209656, IMG submission 188239) | Bog forest soil microbial communities from Calvert Island, British Columbia, Canada - ECP12_OM2 (SPAdes) (version 2) | ecosystem: Environmental > Aquatic > Freshwater > Wetlands > Bog ... | reverse complement strand
TTAACCACTTCGCTCACCGGCGACTTCCAGCCGATCCGAACGTCCCCAGAAACAGCTTCCAAAACGTTCATGCCGCGCGTGGGGACCACCGAAATTCTCATAGCGCCAGTGTCAATGTCGACGATGCTGACGCCTTCCTGACGTCCGCCATGCAGAATGCGCATCCTGACGGAGAACGGTCTGTCAGGCTTCAAGCCGAGGTCCTGGCTGGTGATCTGCCAATTTTCTGCGGCTTTATCAGTATTGAGTAGTACGCGCTCCCATGCGAGCGCCGGAGCGATCACTTCATGACGTTGCTTAGCACCTTTCTACACAGCCTGCGAGTTCATTGTAAGCGTCGCACTATCGTGCGCCGTGAAAAGGGCCGATTGATCCAGTGGGAGGAAGATATTCCAGTCGGCAACTGTTGCTTCAGCCGGAAGTAGTCGGAGCGTTGGGGACTGGTAATGGGCTAACACGGAGTTTTTTACTAACAAACTAACTAACATACAATACTAACAAAGAGCATACTAACAATAAGGATTATTATGAGGGGTTACATACATGCATGCTGAGGGGTCGGGGTCATGACCCCGGGGTAAAACGGTAGGCGAAGCTGACCCGCCTCGGCGACCACCGATGCGTCCAACTCCGGCGCCAAAGCGAAGGCTGCCCCCGCCGCCCGCTTGGGCGAGGTAGGCGGCATTCAAAACCGTGCCTGCACCGATGAGAAGCTCGGGCCGTTGCTCGTGCAGGCGGCCCGGTGACCTCGGCGGCTGCGTCGGTTCGAAACGTGATTTCGGCCACGGGTAAGCCGCCCGCAAGCAGGGCATCGGCCAAGGGCAGGGCTCGATCGAGGCGTTCAATCGCGACCATCGGGACCACCCCGATCTGTTCCAGACGGTGTACGATTTCGGTCATTTTTTTCTCTGCCTCCCACCGGTTTCAGGCCCGCGCCGTGGTTTCGCGGACTTTGGCGCGCGACCAGTTGACAACTTCTTCTTCCGAGCGTGGCCGGTATTGCGGGTTGGGTATTTCACGCCAGCTGCCGGCATGGTCGTCCACGATCAAAACTTTCATGCCTTTTGCGCGAGCGATAATCTCGTAATCCTGCCCAGAGTCGGCCGGGTAACAAAAAAAGGTTACCAGAATGTCGGAGCCGATGTTCACGCTTCGATGAATCCAGTGTGGCGGAACGTAGACCACCGTTTGTGGCTTCATCGCCACGGACCGGGTCTCGCCCGGAGGGGTTTCCATGAGCATCACGCCCGAGCCGGACTGGCAGTAGTAAATTTCCGGCCGATCGCTTTTGGAGTGAATGTGCCCGCGCGTCATAAAGTATTCATCGCCCACCTTGCCCGGGTAAAGGATGCTGGTGCCGAAGATCAGGTCGCCCGGGTTTTCATTGGGCCGAAATTCGTAGACCTCGTAGGCAACCTCCTCGCGGCGCGAGGCGGCGAGCGATGCGAATGCCGACTGGTCGAGGTAGAGACCGTCAAGGTCACGGATGCGTTTCTGGTAGCGGCGCGACGCACCGGCGAGCTCGCCGGTTAGCGGGCTGACCACGGCTTGGACAGGTTCCGGGAATGGCATATAGGGCGTAAAAAAGGGGTTTTATTATACAAGATGGCAAACGGCAGATCCGAGCGCAATCTTATCTTGATTTTAGGGAGACTAAACGCTGATCACCCCCCCAAATCCTTGACCGCATCTTCACGGTTAACATTAAATTACTACTATTCACGTTGCACGCACGAGTATCTGAATTGCCAGCCCGCATCGATAGGGGAAGGCAGCGCTCACTCTGCTCCACTTGGTTTAGATTCCGTTTCCATTCCAAGCCGCTTCCTGGGCGGCTCTACAGCTTGGAACTCTCGCAAGCGCCCGGCTTGCGAGAGTTCCAGGCTAGTTGGTCGAACCGATCCCAGAATTGCTCACTAGTTTCATACAGATCGTTGAAGACTTTGAATCCGTTGGTATTGATCGACCCAAACCTGGGTGCTCTATAATGGGCACGTCGTTGTGGAATCCTTACGACTCCAGGTATCGATCATTTGAAGTAGATGCGCATATTTTTGAATTCGTTCGCTAGCTAGTTCCGACTTTGAGCGATCCGGCTCGTAAGTTTCACCGAGGTGGACCCAATCCCGTGCCGCTGCCGGTAGATTCCTAAACAAGCCAACGCCAAAGCCGGCAATCAATGCCGAGCCCATCGGCGTACCACCTGTGCGCGCCACGCTGACAACCGGGATCTGTAGCCGGTCGGCTTTGATCTGGTTCCAAATCGAAGACTTTTCGCCCCCGCCGGTTACCCGGATTTCCTGGATGGCGAATTTGGGCAGAAGGTCAAGCAACGCGCCCTTGTATAGACTGTACTCCAGCGCGACGCCATCAAGCATCGCGCGAAACAGGTGCCCAGGCGTGGTCTCCCAAGTTAGTCCGAGCCAAGCACCACGAATACTCGGCAAGGGGGGAGATACGCAGCCTCCGAAGTGTGGCACAAAATACGGTAAGCCAGCCTCGTCCGCCACGCCCGAGGCGAGGATGTTAAGTTCCTCGAAAGTGAAACGGTTATCCCGCAGCTCGCGCCGAAACCATTCCAAATTCTGTCCCCCGCCATTGATATAGGCGTACGGGTGCCAGAGTCCCGCAACGGCGGAATGGCTGCAACCGAGAATGTGGTGCTTTGTGTCAGCGACAAAGCTCCGCGTTGTCGCCGCAAAAACCGAGGCCGTGCCCGCGACGTCTACGCAAATTCCTTCGCTGGTTGCCCCACAGGAGAGAAAACTGGCCACGGTATCACCGCAGCCGGCAACCACAGGAGTGCCAGCCTTCAGTCCACACTTTTTTGCCATCGACGCGATTACCTCGCCGACCAACTCCTGCGGTTCGATAATGCGAGGCAGCTTAGCAAGATCCATCTCGAACTTGCGGCACAATTCCTCATCCCATGAGGCTCCCCGCGTATCAGCAAATCCGGAGAAGTGCAGATACGTATTATCGATGAACGCCTGGCTACGATCTAGTCCGCAGAGGCGCATGGCAGCATAGCCGCCGGGTTGAACAAACGCACGGATTCGCCCGTAGTCCTCAGAGCGCTCATGCTTCCACCAAAGCTTCTTCGGACCATGGTTAAAGCTGGGCGGGTTGCCGGTTTTTTCCGTGATTTCGTCACCGGCGACTCGCTGCATTTTCTCGATGTACGCTCCACAACGCGTGTCGAGCCAAGAATCATAGGGAGTGACAGCGCGGCCGCGGGCATCTATCCCTATGATCCCGGCCATTTGTCCAGCGATCGCGACTCCAGCAATTTCGGCGGGCTCCACGGCGGATTTCTCGATGCAGGCACGGATCGTATCCAGCACAGACTCCACTTGTTCTTCGGGGTCTTCTTCGACAACTCCAGGCGCAGGCCTATGAAGAATGGAATGTTTAAATGCTTCGGCAAGGCATTCTCCATTTAACGCATAGAGAGCTGCCTTGGTTCCCTGTGTCCCAATGTCAATGCCAAGCAAAGCACTCATAAAGTAGGTAAATTATGGGAGTGTCACCCGGCTAAATTTTCAAACGTCACACGTGATTTCAGACCGCTCGCGCTCGCCGCGTTCTCAATGGCGTCCTCGACCTCTGAAATCGTATGCGTGGACGTGAGCAAGTCTTCCACCTCAACAAGGTCATTGGCGATTAGATCCAACGTTTTCAGGAAATGACGGAGGCTCTGGCGCGTAGTGCCCGTCACGAAAAGCTGCTTGTAGTGAATGAGATTTGTATCTAGCTGAACAAGAGATTCGCCTTTGGGTAACCCGCCGAAGAAAACGACGCGTCCGTTGACTGCGGCAAGTTCGACAGCCAGCATCTGCGCGCTGGAGGCTGAGCAGGCGGTGATAATGACGTCGGGACCCGACCCGCGCGTCAGTTGCACTACTTCGTTGACAGGATCCCCTTCGATTGTAATAAAGCTTTTATCAATCGTGCGGGCGATCTGGAGGCGATTCTCGTGGATATCGTTGATGATCACTTTTCCCGCTCCCGCCATTCTGGAAATCTTTGCGTGCATAACGCCAATTGGTCCCGCGCCAATGATCAAGACCACATCTCCAGGGCTGGTCCGCACCTTCTCGTATGCATTGTAGACGCACGCAAGGGGCTCGACCAGAGCGGCTTCTGCAAACGTGACGTTAGCAGGGATGGGAAAGACATTGCCTTGTGTGACTGCCTCGCGGGGAATGCGCACGAACTCAGCGAACGCTCCGTGTTCGTGTATGCCCAGAGCGCGGTAATTGGGGTCAAGATGACCATCCCCAGTAATGGAGAGCTTAGTGCTAGTAACGTTATAGTTGGGCGCAACGCAGACGCGGTCGCCAACTTGGTACCCGCTGACCCCTGGGCCGACCGCAGCCACGAGGCCGGACATCTCGTGACCAATAATGAGCGGCCGCTCAGGAGTAGCGAACGCATGGCCATTCTTCCACATCCGGATATCTGTGCCGCATACCGAGGCGCTCATGGTCCGGAGCAGAATCTCCCCTTCACCGATTTTCGGCTGAGGCACTTCTTGGACTCGTAGGTCCTTCTTGTCGTACAGAAATGCAGCGCGCATGGGCATCAGTCCGCCACTGAAACAATAGACGCCGTTGTTGGTTTCGATTTCATCGGATTCAACGCAGCGTGACTGGGCGTTTCTCCCGGATGGAAAGATTTCCAGCATTCACCACCGATACGGCGGCCCGCCCGTCGATTCCACTCGCTCGCGGTGGACGTTGCTCCCTGATGCATTCGACAAAGTCGATGTCTTCTGCCAGGTAGGCGTCGCGAAACAAGCGCGTCCAGGAATTCATTGATGACCGCAAAATAGCCTTGTCCTTGGTGCAAGTAATCACCTCATTTTCGTTCAAGGTGCCGACGCTAATTAGACCGTGGGTACCAATGATCTCGCATCGTGAATCGTAAGCATATTGCACTCCCTGTGCACCGCTAATAGAGCTTTGACTGCCGTTAACTAAGCGGGCGCTGAGCAGGACTTGATCGTAAAAATCTGGGAATTCGGTTCGCGCCTCTGCCGTACGGTAGTTTCCGGCTATTGCGTAAAGCTCCTGAAATTCACTATCGGTAAACCATCGAACCGAGTCGATATCGTGACTATTCACTTCGGCTAAAGGTCCGTTGCTCTTGGCTAGGTCGAACATCCAGGGCTTCGGATAGGATGGTCCATGGGTTAGTGCTCTAACTTGCACCACTTCGCCGATTTCTCCCGATTCGATGCGTGCTTTGGCAACGGCAAAACTCTCGCTAAACCGGCGCATGAATCCAATTTGAAGAATCACTCCAGCCTCTCGGGTCGCGGCGATCATGATGTCGCATTCTTCGACATTCATCGCCATCGGCTTTTCGCAGAGTATGTGTTTGCCCGCTTTAGCGGCAGATACGGCCATCTCACAATGGAGAGCGCTTGGCGTTGCGATTACCACACCGTCCACGGCCGGATGTTTCAGGGCCTCGCGATAATCTGTAAGTGCGTCGGCTATCCGCAATTCCCGGGCGGCCTGGTGCAGTGTCTGCAGAACCGGGTCGGCCAGCACCACCACGCGACAACCGCGGATTCCTCGGGAAAAGTTGATCGCGTGTACCATCCCGGCGCGCCCTGTCCCGAGAACAGCAAGACCAATGGAATCGGGGTCCATAAGTGAAACGACAGGTTCCGACGGCACGCGGAACAAGGTCCTATTATAATGGAGATTCGTCAGAGGCGCCAGTCGAAGATCCTCATTCGAGGAGATTCGCTGCCAGTTCGACGATGCTATAAAAATAGAGGCTTCGAAGGCAATTACCCGCGATTCTGGATGTCAGGCAGCCGCAACGACCATGTTCAAGTCAAGGCTGAATACTCCTTAGCTTTGCGCCATTTGGCGCTGGAGTGATCGCTTTTGCCGGCCAAGGCCCGATTTAACGATGCGGATCTCTTCCCCACTGCTCTCGGACATCAAGGCGTCGAGCACGATCTCCCCAGAGTGAAGGAAGTTGATGCAGTCGCACACCTCGCAGACGTGGTTAATAGTTTACGCACGGTCATAATGATCGAAACGCTGCGCTGGCGACGCAGGTTCTGGATGAGACCCAAAACGCTGACTCTCTCGCGCACACCCAGGGCAGCGAGCCGGAAGGGACCTTGCCGTCAGTGTTACCGCCGCCCATCACCCAGGAGCCCGATCTTAGCACCGTGATTTCAAGGCCGATGCGGCCGACGGCTGCTATCGGAAAATGCTGAAGAGCAGCAATTTCAGGTTAGACTTAGACAACAAAGGTGTAGCCGCTTTCACAAGTTGCATGTCGCATAGAATAAAGTGAAGCTTCACCCCCCCAAAACTAAATTATCTATGAATAAATTCTGCTCTTTGTTGACCACTTCGTCCTCATTGCTTTTTGCTGTCGGCACACGTGCCGCACCACCTCCAACGAAGGAACTCAAGTTAAAACGAGGAATTCACATCGGAAAACGGTGGGCACTCTTGCTCCTGGTGGCTTTGCTGGGAGTTGTCATGGCGAAGCAGACAACTGCCGCTCCGAAAGCGGTGAAGGACCTCAAAGTGGGAGTTTCCATGTACACGCTTGGAGCACCCTATTTCGCAGCCCAGGCGGATTCCATCAAGAAGCACGGGGAGGAGCTGGGGCTCAAGGTGATCGTCACCAACGCGAATGACGACATGACGAAGCAGCTCAACGACGTTCAGGATTTGCTAGCGCAGAAGATCGACCTTCTTCTGCTCAACCCTCTGGACCCCAAGGGCCTGATCCCCGCTACGAAGGCGGCTACAAAGGCGGGAGTGCCGGTGGTGATCTTCGACAGCTCGATAGATCCTGCCGCTGATTTCGTTACGACCGTCCAGTCCAACAACACACGTAATGGAGAGCTAGTGGGCGAATGGCTTGCTAGCCACGTGCCCGGTGCAATCCACATGGCCTTGATCAGCGGCGCGAAGGGCAACCCGGTCGGCCAAGCTCGCCGTGACGGAGTCTTCATGGGAATAATCGAACAGCAGTTGAGAACCAACGGAACCGCGGGCTTCACCATCGAAGGACAGGGTTGGGGCAACTGGGCGCCCGAGGGCGGCCTGAATGCCATGCAGGACCTCCTGACTGCGCACCCGAGCGTCAACGTTCTCCTTGCCGAAAACGACAGCATGGCTCTCGGTGCAATGCAGGCGATTAAGGCGCGCGGGAAAGAAGGAAAAATCCTTGTCTGCGCGGCCGCCGATGGCCAGAAGGAGGCCATCGCCCTCATCAAGCAGGGCAAGTACGGGGCGACGGGAATGAATGACCCTGCACTGGTCGGGCAAACCGCCCTGGACGTGGGCCTGAAATACCTTAACGGTCAGAAAGATATCCTAAAGGTCACCTATACACCGCCTATTGCTATCACCCAGGAGAACGCGGATCAATATTATCACCCGGCCGCGATTTTCTAGCCCGCGGATTGGACGGGTAGTATTCCTAAGATACGCGTGGGATATGGGATGCGGCGAGGCCGTGTGCCGCGCATCCGGTAAGTAACAAAGAACTTAGAAATTTAGGCGTCTTTTGGTTAGATATGATACAAATGCAATCTCGGGCGCAAACCGGCTTGGAATCGTCCAATTCCCGGACCATATGTATTTCATGACACGTCTGCATCTGCGCTACGACGCGAGTGCATTCTTCGGAAGATCTGTTTCAGCGATCGGTAACCGACCAGTTTCCAAGGAAGACACATTCAGCGGCATCAGCGCGGACCAGCAAAGCGAAATGCCCGGCAGCTGAGAGCTATCTGAAATCACTCGGTGTACAATGTGAAACAGAAGCCGAGAATCTTGCAAGGCCTGGTGGTGGTAAAAAGATCTGGGGAATGAACAGGAAATGTCCGCTAATCCGAAAGCGCGCCCCCCTGAAACGCAGAAGCGGACGCTTGATTCGGTGATTCAGCTCCAGAAAACCGAGGGACCGGAACCGCGACGGACCGCTCTCGCGGGGAGCTTCCATCGATCGAAATAATGCGATCCAAAGGAGCCGATGCAGCCGTGAGTCTCATTAATAGCGCAACCACGACAGTCCCGAAGTACCGCGTCGAGATGATCGAAGTGAGCAAGTCTTTCGGCGGCGTGCATGCCCTGCGAGATGTGTCTCTGGGCGTCGAACCGGGCCAGATCCACGCGCTTGTGGGAGAGAACGGGGCCGGAAAATCGACTCTCATGAAGATACTCTCCGGTGTCGTTCAGAAAGATAAGGGAGAAATCCTCATCGACGGTCGTCCAGCGCTGATTCCAGATCCGCGTACGGCGAAAAAGCTGGGCATAGGGATCATTTACCAGGAGTTCGCCCTCGCCCCCGATCTGTCCGTGGTAGAAAACATCTACATTTCCAGGCTCGGCGGGAAATTCGGGCTCGTTCGCCTCAAGCCGCTTAATGCCAAGGCTGCCGAGTTGCTGGGCTCTCTCGGGCTCACATTTGATCTCCGCGAGCGATGCGGAAAGCTCAGCGTTGCCTACCAGCAGGCCGTCGAAATCGTGAAGGCACTCTCGGAAAACACGCGCATCCTCATCCTTGACGAGCCCACCGCAGTGCTCGCGCCACCGGAGGTGGAGAGGCTCTTCGCAGTGTTGCGCCGGCTAAAGAGTCAGGGAGTCAGCATCATCTACATCTCGCACCGGCTGAACGAGATATTCAAGATCGCGGACATCGTCACTGTCATACGAGATGGATCGATTGCTGGCACGGCGAATCCCGCGTCCAGCACCATGGATGAAATCATCAGTCTGATGATAGGGCGCCGCCTGGAGGCTATGTACCCGCCGCGCCGCGCATCCATCGGCGACGACGTGTTTCGCGCGGAGGGAATTCGCTGGGGCGGCCGCGTGAAGGACGTTTCGTTCTGCGTGAAGAGGGGCGAGGTGCTGGGCTTTGCCGGGCTCGTGGGAAGTGGAAGAACGGAAATGGTGAGGGCGATATTCGGCGCAGACCCATTGAGCGCGGGAAAGATTTGGATCGATGGCAGGAGGACGCAAATACGATCTCCCCGGGATGCCGTGAGGGCAGGGCTCGCGCTGGTCCCGGAAGACCGAAAGGCCCAAGGAGTGCTGCTTCTCCTCGCGATCCGTGAAAACCTTTCCATGACCCGCCTGCCGATCCTGACGGCTTTCCTCGGATTCATGAGGCTCAAGAAAGCGAAAGCGATCGCCGAGGATCTCATCCGTCAGCTTGCAATAAAGACGACTGGATCCGACGTTAAAGTGTCACAGCTCAGCGGAGGAAACCAGCAAAAGGTAGCTCTCGCGAAATGGTTTGGCGCAGGCACCCGGAGCAGTGTCGTCTTCCTTGACGAACCGACCAGGGGAGTGGACGTGGCGGCAAAGGTAGAGATTTACAAGCTAGTCAATGACCTTGCAGAGCAGGGTCTCGGCGTCGTCATCATTTCTTCGGAGATGATAGAGCTCATTGGGATGTGCGATAGGGTGCTCGTCATGCATGATGGATCGCTTCAAGGGGAGCTTCCACGGGACGCGCTCACGGAGGAGAATATCATGCGACTGGCCGTTGGCAAAAGCGGGCCCGCCGTATCGAACAGGCGGGACGTGAATAGAGAAGAAATGACATGATGAACCGAAAACTGATAACTGAAGCGCCGGTCGTCGGCCCGGCAGAATTGCCTCGCACCATTGTCCGCACCGCCAGCGCGCTGCTGGTCAAGTACAACATCGTCGTAGTCTTCATTTTGATGGTCATCGTTTCTTCCATGGTGTCGGACGTCTTCATGACTCCGCAGAACATCTCCAACCTGCTCGTCCAGGTGTCGGGCGCCTCCATCGCCAGCCTGGGGATGCTTCTCGTCATCCTCACGGGCGGCATAGACCTATCGGTCGGGTCCGTTTTTGCGCTGTCAAGCGTGGTACTAGCGCTCTCCACATTAAGGTTTCCCCTCGCCCTGGCGCTTCTCATCGCAATTTTGGTTTCCTGCGCGAGCGGATCGTTGGTGGGCTACCTTGTCGCCGGTAGAGGCATGGCCCCGTTCATGGCGACGCTGGCTTTCATGACGATAGACCGGGGAATGGCTTTCATCCTGTCAAAGGGTTCGCCGATATCGCTTCCCGAAAGTGCGTCAGCGCTGAACACGGTGTTCGGCACGGAATCCCTGCTCGGCGTTCCGTATCCTGTCTTGCTCATGTTCGTTGTTTTTGTTTATGTGCTGTTCACGCTGAGATTCAGCGTATTCGGCCGACTGATCGTCGGGATCGGCAGCAACGAAACCGCAGTACTGCTTTCGGGAATCCAGGTGCGCCGCTACAAGTTCCTCGTGTATGTGCTTTCCGCAGGTCTTTCGGCGCTCGGTGGCGTCATCAGCACCGCGCGGACAGGTGTGGGTTCACCGGTTGTTGGGGAGGGAGTCGAGTTGGACGCAATCGCGGCCGTCGTGATCGGCGGAGGCAGTCTCATGGGCGGAAAGGGCACCGCCCTGAACACCCTCCTCGGCGCACTTATCCTCGGGATGATCGGAAACATTATGAATCTCATGAACGTACCTGGCTACCCGCAGGAGGTGGTTAAGGGCGTGATTATAATCGTGGCGCTCCTCCTCCAAGGGATTAGGCGTCCGGAAAGTTGAGGTAAAGCTGTGGAGAGCCTTCAGTCACTAAACTAGACTAGAATAATATTTACCTCTTCAATGAGAATGAAAAGCTGTTGGCGGTTCAACCGGCGGGATGAAGTAGCACTGCGCGAATTTCATTCCGAATGCTGGAGTCGGGGAATAATTGAATTTGTGCCCGGGTTCGCCGCCCATGGTCCACGTTTCTAATAGCAAAAGGAGAGCAATAACATGAGTGCGGTAACCGAAAAGCTGCCGAAAACCATGGCAGCAGTGATGTGTCATGGCCCGGAAGATTATCGGATGGAGGAGCGGGCTGTGCCGAAGGCCGGACCGGGCGAAGTCGTCTTGAAGGTAAAAAGTACCGGGATCTGTGCTAGCGATATCAAGTGTTATACTGGGGCAGCGCTGTTCTGGGGCGACGAGCATCGGACTGGCTATTGTCAGGCTCCGGTGACCCCTGGACACGAGTTCATCGGCGAAGTTGTCGCCCTTGGTGAAGGTGCAGCGGAGAAGTATCACCTGCAGATCGGCGATCACGCCATCAGCGAGCAGATTGTCCCCTGCTGGGAATGCCGCTACTGCAGGCAAGGCGCGTATTGGATGTGCGCAGTGCATGACATCTATGGCTTCCGCCAGCGGACGTTCGGCGCCTGGGCTGACTATATGCTGTTCCCGGCCGGTGCGTTGAACTACAAAGTTCCGGAAACGGTACCGTGGCATCACGCAGTCTTCATCGAACCCTTAGCCTGCTCGCTGCATGCGGTTGAACGAGCTGACATAAACTATCAGGATACCGTAGTGATCGCGGGCTGCGGTCCGCTTGGACTCGGGATGGTGGCGGGTGCGAAGATGAAAGGGCCAGAGCGAATCATCGCGCTCGACCTGAGTGACGACCGATTGGAAGTCGCCAAACGCTGCGGAGCCGATATCGGTCTTAATCCAACGAAGGAAGACGCTATTCAGAAAGTGCTCGATCTCACTGGCGGGTACGGCTGCGAAGTTTACATCGAGGCAACCGGGCACCCGGCGGCGGTCGAACAAGGTCTGCAGATGATTCGCAAGCTCGGCACCTTTGTTGAATTCAGCGTGATGCGAGAGAAGGTGACGACTGACTGGACGATTATCGGCGACACAAAAGAACTGAATATCCATGGCTCCCATCTCGGTCCGCGCTGTTACCCAGTTGCGATTCGAATGATCGAGAAAGGGCTGTTACCGATGGATGAAATCGTTACGCATCGGCTCCCGATCAGGGATTACAAGAAAGGCATCGAAATGGTGATCTCCGGACTTACCTCCGTGAAAGTAACTTTGGAACCCCAAAATTAACATGCGGCAAGATGGGTCGCCGCCCTCGGGGCCAGTAACTCGAATACGCTTGCCACTACCGGTAAGCTGCGAGTCTCCAGGCTCCTTGATCAGATTAAGATCATGAGGCCGGATTCCTAGGATGAGCTTCTGCATCTTTTTCTCTAGAAAGTAGTCCTTCCAGACATCCGGTACCTGAATCTGAGAATTCGCCACAGCAGACCTCAGCCCGAGGTGGCCGTCTGTTTGCGTAACGGAACAACTATGTGCTTTTGCCATTCCGATGTTTTTATCCATGTCACCGTGCCGCCAGGAGACCATGAAACAGTTGAAAAGCAAGATCACCTATGAGACCGAGAACTACCGAGCGCGGTGCGCAATTTGCGAATAACACGATGCCGAGGCGCTTACTGCTAATTCACAGCTTTCTCCGTTTCCAGATTCAGGATCATTAGACGGGAGACTCCCTCGAAGTACAGCCGCCAGCCGCCATTACTGCGGAAGATGCCAGACTAACTTAGTTAGGGCACATACCCCATAAAAAGGTGGAAATGTCGAAATACGATTCATGAGCTAGTTCGGCCTGATGACGGTCTTCCGTAGCGAATCGCCAAATCTGA
>Ga0209656_10002243_pt1 | contig 12526 bp, 11 predicted proteins | sample BogFormECP12_OM2_FD_188239 | JGI IMG/M metagenome (GOLD analysis project Ga0209656, IMG submission 188239) | Bog forest soil microbial communities from Calvert Island, British Columbia, Canada - ECP12_OM2 (SPAdes) (version 2) | ecosystem: Environmental > Aquatic > Freshwater > Wetlands > Bog ... | reverse complement strand
GCCACAGGCGAACACGCCCTCCACGCTGGTGCGGGTGCCGCCGAAGGTCTTGACGTAGCCGTTGTCCCTCAGCTCGACCTGCCCGACCAGGACCCCGGTGTTGGGCTCGTGCCCGATGGCCACGAAGAGGCCCGTCACCTCCAGGGCCGAGGTCTCGCCGGTGACCGTGTCGCGCAGCTCGACGGCGCGCACCTTGTCGTCGCCGTGGACCTCGGTGACCACCGAGTTCCACCGGAAGGCCAGCGTCGGGTTGGCGAACGCCCGTTCCTGCATGATCTTGGAGGCCCGCAGCTGGTCGCGGCGGTGGATGAGGGTCACGGTGTCGGCGAAGCGGGTGAGGAACATCGCCTCTTCGAGGGCGGAGTCACCGCCGCCGACCACGGCGATGTTGTGGTTCTTGAAGAAGAAGCCGTCGCAGGTGGCGCAGGTCGAGACGCCGTGGCCGATCAGGCGCCGTTCGCCGGGCACCCCGAGCATGAGCGACTGGGCCCCGGTGGCCACGATCAGGGCGTCGGCGGCGTACGTGGGATTGTCGGCCTGCGGGTCGCCGGTCCACACGCCGAAGGGCGACGAGGACAGGTCGACCCGGGTCACCTTGTCGGTCACCAGGTCGGCGCCGAACCGCTCGGCCTGGGCCCGCATCGACATCATGAGCTCGGGCCCCATCACCCCACCGGGGAACCCGGGGAAGTTCTCGACGTCGTTGGTCAGCATCAGCTGGCCCCCCGGTTGGTCCGAGGTCGAGGACGGCTCCCCCTCGACGACGAGCGGGGAGAGCTGGGCCCGGGCGGTGTAGATGGCGGCGGTGAGGCCGGCCGGGCCCGAGCCGGCGATGAGGACCTGGCGACGCTCGGTCATGGCGGGCCCGCGCTCAGGGGCGGTCGAGGTCGGCGCCCGAGGAGCGGCGGGACCACAGGACGAATCCTCCGGCCACCAGGATGGTGCCGAGGACGTAGTAGGAGGCCCAGACCTTGCCGGGCCAGAAGTAGACGGTCATGAAGCGGACCAGGGCGACGCAGAGCACCACCACCACGACGATGGCCACGGTGGCGATGACGACGCCGAAGACGACGGCCCGGGCCCCGATGAGCACCGGGCGCACGGCGCGGTCGCGGATCGTGTCGACCACCCGGTCGACGGCGTCGGCCGCCTTGGTCGGCCAGTCGGCGGTGAACCCGATGGGCGCCGCCGTCGCCGGCCCCGGCGGGGCCCCGGCCCCGTTGGCCGGCGGCGCCCCGGTGGGCGACGGATCCCCGACGTGGTCGCTCATGGGCGCAGACTACCCGGCAGGCCGGCCCCCGAGCCCTTTCAGCCGGCCGGAGGGAGCATGAACGCCACGCCGACGACGCCCGGTCCGGCGTGGGTCGCCACCACCGGGCCGAGCTCGGCGACGAGCATCCGGTGGGTGACCTCGACGTCGGCCACCTTGGCCAGCAGCTCGTCGAGGTCATCGGCCTGCCCGCTGCAGACGGCCAGGCGCTCGAGGGGAGCGCTGGACCGGACCTTGTCGGCCAGATAGTCGAGCGAGCGTCGCCGGGTCCGTTGCTTCGACTCCTCGGCCACTAGCCCGCCGCGCACCTCGACCACCGGCTTGATCGAGAGGAGCGAGCCGACCAGCGCCTGGAGGCCGCCGATCCGCCCGCCCCGCTGGAGGTGGTCCAGCGTGGCCAGGGCACCGAAGACCCGGGTCCGGCCGATCCCCTCCTTGACGGTCCGAGCCACCGTGTCGAGGTCGGCCCCGGGCGCGGCCGCCGCCTCGGCGGCCGCGATGACCAGCAGACCCTGGCCCATCGTCACGAAGGTCGAGTCGATGACCTGGACGGCGATGCGGTCGGCCACCGCTTCGACGGCGGCCAGGGCCGACTGGTAGGTGCCCGACATGCCCGAGGAGATGGTGATGCACAGCACGCCGTCGACCCCGGCCGCGGCGGCCTGCTCGTAGGCCTCCTGGAAGGCGCCCGGCGGGGGGGCCGACGTCTGAGGGAGCGCCCCCCCTTCGGCGCACCGGCGCCAGAACTCCTCCACCGAGAGGTCTCGTCGGTCGACGAGCTCCTCGTCGCCGAAGCGGATGGTCAGCGGGACGACGATGATGTCGAGCTCGCTGGCCAGCTCGGCGCTGATGTCGCAGGCGCTGTCGGTGACGATTCGGATGCCCGGCATGGAGATGGAGTCTGCCACGACGTCTCGGACACCGGCTCGACGCCCGCTCGCCTCACGACCCGTTCCCCGGGGCCCCGGCCGCCCGCCCCGGCGCGCCCGGAGGCCCCGTCCTCGGTCGCCGCCGCTGGTCCCGGGCGCCGAGGAGGGCCACGGTCGCCGCAAAGACGACGACACCGACGACAACCGACGTCAGCACCCGCCCGAGGAGGGCCAGCCCGTGGTTGGCGGCCGAGACGTTGGAGACGAAGAGGACGGCCACCCCCATCACCACGGTGGCAATGACGACGCGGCGCAGCGGGGCCCACACCCGCGGGGTGCCGAGGGGGCCGAGCCACGTCCGCAGCACGGCCAGGCCGAGGACGGCCGCCACGCTGTACGCGATCGAGAGGGCCAGGGCCAGGCCCCGCACCCCGAGTGGTCCCACGAAGGCGACCGCCAGCACCACGTTGACGGCGTTCTCCACCAGGTAGAGCCAGAAGGCCACCTTGGTCCGCTGCATCGCCTGGAGGACCCGCACCACGTAGAGGAAGGTGCAGAACCCCGGCAGCCCGAGCGCGAAGGCGGCCAGGGCGGCGCCCGTGTCGGCCGTCTGGGCCGGGGTCGCGGCACCGTGCCCGAGCAGGAGGGCCACCGCCGGCTTGGCCAGCAGCAACAGGCCCATGGCGGCCGGGAGGATGATGGCCAGGATGGCGCGGAGTCCCTGGGCCAGGCGGTGCTTGAAGGCCGGGATCTCGCGGGTTGACCACCGCTCGGCGAGGTCGGGGGTCACGGCGCTCATGACCGACACGGCGACCACGGCGTAGGGCATCTGCATGAAGGTGTAGGCGTAGGTGTACGACGACACCGGCGCGGTGCCGCCGGCCGTCACCGCCAGGGCCAGGACGACGAACAGGGCGATCTGGTTCGTCAGGACGAAGCCCAGGGTCCAACTGCCGAGGCGCCCGACCGTGCGGACCGCCTCGTGGAGGGGGTCCCAGCGCCAGCGGAGCCGGAGGTTGGCCCGTCGGAGGCTCGGCAGGAGGAGGGCCGCCTGGACGGCCACCCCGAGGGTCGTCCCCAGTCCGAGGAGGACGATCTGGCTCGGGTGGAGCTGGACGCTCACGAGCGAGGGGTGGGCCGTCACCTCGTGGAACCACACCAGCACGGCGATGCACACCACGTTGTTGGCGATGGGCACCCACATCGGGGCGATGAAGCGGCGCCGGGTGTTCAGCAGCGCCGTCGAGAGGCTGATCACGCCGTAGAAGAAGACCTGGGGGACGAACCACCGCAAGAGGCTGGTGGCCACCGACCGCTCGAGGGTCAGCGTGGCCGGCAGCAGGTGCCCGTGACCGAGGGCGGTGAAAGCCCCGATGACGAGCGGTGCCACGAACCACAGACCGACGCAGGCGATGACGAGGACGGCCAACGACACGGTGACGACCGACGAGATGGCCCGCCAGGCCTCGCGCTCGGAGCGCGTCGCCAGCCGGTCCACGAACACCGGGATGAAGGTGGCCGAGAGGACCCCGCCGAGCACGACGTCGTAGACCATGTTCGGCGCCGTGTTGGCCAGGTTGTACGAGTCGGCCAGGTGGGTGAGCCCCAGCGCGTACGCCAGGGCCAGCACCCGGAGCACCCCGGTGAGCCGGGACAGCACGGTCCCGGTGGCCATCCACGCCGTTGCCCGGCGAAGGCTGGTCGTGGTGGTGGCGCCGCCCCGCCCACCGCCGCCGGACACGGCCCCACTCCCGGGGGGCACGGCCGGATCGGCCGACGCGCCGACGAGCTCGCTCACCCGCCGGACGTGGCCCGGCCGACGGTGGACCCGGGGGAGGCCCCGCCCAGTGCGACGGCGCCGACGGGGTCCCCGTCAGCCGGCTCGCGCTCCGCCGCCCCCGCTTGCGGCCCGCCGGCCGCTCCGGCCCGCCGCCGCCGCCCCCGCCGCCAGGTCCGGACCCACCAGGCCGCCAGGACCACGGCCGCCGCCAGGGTGAGGGCGATCCCGACGAGCGACGTCGCCGTCGAGCGGACCGTGAGCTCGCCGTGGACGATCGGCAGCCCGCCGCGCGGCGCGTCCAGGCTGACCGAGAGCGGCAGGTCGCCCGACGTGCGGGCCTGGACCCCGACCCGCACCGAGTTGGTGGCGTGGCTGACGACGAACGGGATCGTGGCGTGCGATGAGCGGCCGCCGAAGGTGAGCTTGTCGCTCGAGAGGTCGAGCACGCCCACCACGGTGTAGGGCGCCGTCGAGAGGATCGTGATGGGGATGCGCCCGTTGCGCGAGGTGAGGGTGATCGTCCGGTCGGTGGCCAGCTGCAGCAGGGACAGCTGGGTCCCGAGGGTGCGCGCGAAATCGGCGACCCCGGCCGCCTGGGCGCTCGGCCGCCGCGTGCTCGACTCCGACGACAAGAGAAGGTCGTCCAGGTTCGACAGGAGGAGGGGGGCGCCGCGCACCGCACTGTCGAACGACGACAGTCGGAGCCGGCTCTCTGCCATGGCCTGGCGCAGCGGCGCCGAGACGCTCGGGCCTGTCCCCGGGTCAGCCAGGCGACGGGTGTCGGGCGCCGCGTTGGCGCCCGCCGGCACCTGGGCGAAGAGACCGTCGAGGGTCACCGGCACCACGTCGGGGTTGGCGGCCAGGCCGCGCTCGACCGTCTCGACGAAGCGGACCGGGGCGGTCCAGCCGGCGGGCGGGACGGCAACCACGCCCCGCACGGCCGCCCCCGGCCGCTCGAAGTAGATGAAGGCCAGGTCGGCCAGCAGCTGGTTGCCGGCGAGGACCGGGTCGGCCGACGCCGCCTGGAGGTGGGCGGCCAGGCCGGCGTCGGCGGCGACGGCGGCGACCCGTTGGCCGTGCCCGAGGGCGAGGGTGAAGGGCTGGCCCCAGGTGAGGACGCTGTCGTTGACCGGGGCCAGGTCGGCGTCGGGCACGACGACGTGGTCGGCCCCGACGATCGGCAGGCCCCGGGCCAGGGCGGACCCGGCCGGGCCGCGGACGACCCAGGTGCCGCCGGTGTGCGCCACGTGGAACTCGCTCAGCACCGCCCCGCCGGTCGCCACTTGGGCCCGGAGCTCGCCCGTGAGCCCGGCCGCCGTCAGGGCGTTGACGTCGACCGGGACGTAGGGGGCGGTGAGGACCTGGTGGGCGGCGGGTGCCCCCGCCGCCGCCAGGTCGGCCAGGGTCTGGCGGGCCGCCGAGGTGTGCACCCGGGCCAGGCCCTGGAGCGTCTGGGGCACCGGGTCGATCGTGAGCGGCACGGTGCCGGCGTGGGCGCCCTTGAGCGACGCGGCGAGCGCCTCGAGTTGGGCCACCTCGGCCGGCCCGGGCGGTTGCAGGGCGGCCGGTCCGTTCTTGGGCGCGCTGAGCGCGGCGGGCGTGCCGAACGGCAGGACGAGGGCGAAGCGCACCTTGTTCGCCGCCGCCCCGATGTCATAGGTGAGGTACGTGGTGAAGTGGCCGAGGACGGCAGCGCCGCCCGTCGTCTGGACGAGCTGGACGACGAGGGGGTACACCCCCGAGCAGATGCCCGAGCCGCAGTCGAGGGTGAGCGCCGGACCGCCGCCCGACGAGCCCGAGCCGGCGGTGACGGGGAGCGAGACGGCCCACCCGCCGCCCGCCGCCGCCCGCAGGCCGCTCAGGGGCATCGGGGCCAGCCGGTCGAGGACCCCGTTGCCCGGCACCGTGTTGAGCGTCGACTGGAAGACCGACCGGCTGGTCAGGCGGTTGTAGAGGGTGACCTCGAGGGCCAGCGCGCTGTCGGGCACGTCGGCGCGCGTCGCCACCTGGAGGTCGAACGTGGGCGAGGCCGAGCTGACCCACGGGCTCTGGGCGACGAGGGCGAGGGCCGACGGCCCGGCGGCGGCGGCCACCGGTCCGGTGGCCCCGACGGTGCCCGGCGCGGACGCGCCGAGGAGCCCCACGGCGGCGGCCAGCGCGGCCAACGCCGTGACGGGGGAGGCGGCCCGCCGCCGAGCGCCCTGGTCGGCCCGGTCCGGCGGCCCGGCGGGGCGAGCGCACCGCATGGACACCGGGCCACGGTAATCGGTGCGGGCGTCCGTGCCAGGGCGGATTACCGTGGTCGGGTGCTGGAACGTACCGTGCCGCAACGCTTCGTCCCGCTGGTCGACGCCACCGAGGAGCTGGCCGAACGGTTCGGCCGGGCCGGCCATTCGCTGTACCTGGTGGGCGGGTCGGTGCGCGACGCCCTCCTCGAGCGAAACGACCCGGCGGCCGACCTCGACCTGACCACCGACGCCGGGCCCGACGAGATCGAGCAGATCCTCTCGGGCTGGGCGGACGCGCTGTGGACCCAGGGCAAGCGGTTCGGGACCATCGGGGCGGCCCGGGCCGGCCGCCGCTACGAGATCACCACCCACCGGGCCGAGGTCTACCGGCCCCAGTCGCGCAAGCCCGAGGTCACCTTCGGGACCGACATCGAGGCCGATCTGTCGCGGCGGGACTTCACGGTCAACGCGATGGCCCTCCACCTCCCCGACCTGGTCCTGGTCGACCCCTTCGACGGCATCGGCGACCTGGCCGCCCACCGCCTGCGGACCCCGCTCGACCCCGACGTCTCCTTCGACGACGACCCGTTGCGGATGCTGAGGGCGGCCCGGTTCCTGGCCGGGTACGACCTCGAGCCCGATCCCGAGCTGGTCGCCGCGGTGGTCGAAGGTCACACCCGGCTCTCGATCGTCTCGGCCGAGCGGATCCGCGACGAGCTGGACAAGATCGTCGTCCTCGACCGCCCGTCGACGGCGTTGTGGTTCGTGGTCGACACCGGGCTGGCCGACGAGTTCTTCCCCGAGCTGCCGGCGTTGCGGCTCGAGCAGGACCCGATCCACCGGCACAAGGACGTGCTGGCCCACACGCTGGCGGTGGTCGACAAGACGTCATCGGACCGTCTGCTGCGGCTGGCCGCGCTCTTCCACGACGTCGGCAAGCCGCGCACCCGGGCCTACGCGTCGGGCGGCGTGACGTTCCACCACCACGAGGTGGTCGGCGCCCGGATGACCCGCGAGCGGATGGAGGCGCTGCACTACCCCAACCAGGACATCGACGTCGTGGTCCGGCTGGTGGAGCTGCACCTGCGCTTCCACACCTACCGTCTGGGGTGGACCGACAAGGCGGTGCGCCGCTACGTGCGCGACGCCGGCCCGCTGCTGACCCGGCTGAACGAGCTGACCCGGTCGGACTGCACCACCCGCAACGCGGCCAAGGCCCGGGCCCTGGCCCGGCGGATGGACGAGCTCGAGCGGCGGATCGCCGAGCTGGGCGAGCGCGAGGCGCTGGACGCCATCCGCCCCGACCTGGACGGGACCGAGGTCATGGCCCGCCTCGGGATCCCGCCCGGCCCCCAGGTCGGCGAGGCGCTCGGCTTCCTCATGGACCTGCGCCTGGACGAGGGCCCCCTCGGCGAAGAGGAGGCCGGGCGGCGCCTCGACGCCTGGTGGGCGTCCCGGTCGGGCGGCGACCCGGGCGCCCGACCGGCGACGGACGTACCGCCGGCCCCGGACCCCGACTGAGCTCTTCGCGAAGCGCCCGGGTCGGGGCGTCAGTCCGACGGCCAGGTCGGGTTGGGGGCCCCGGCGGCGAACTCGTCGACCATCCGCTGCGCCACGTCGTCGTGGTACTGGACCGGCGGCGACTTCATGAAGTAGGCGGAGGGCCCGACGAGGGGCCCGCCCAGGCCGCGGTCGAGGGCCAGCTTGGCGCAGCGCACGGCGTCGATGATGACCCCGGCCGAGTTGGGGGAGTCCCACACCTCGAGCTTGAGCTCGAGGTTCAACGGGACGTCCCCGAAGTTGCGCCCCTCCATCCGGATGTAGGCCCACTTGCGGTCGGCCAGCCACGGGACATGGTCCGACGGGCCGATGTGGATGTCGTCAGCGGGCAGCGGCGTGTGCTCGATCTGGCTGGTCACCGCCTGGGTCTTGGAGACCTTCTTCGACTCGAGCCGGTCCCGCTCGAGCATGTTGCGGAAGTCCATGTTCCCGCCCACGTTCAGCTGGTAGGTGTGGTCGAGGGCCAGACCCCGGTCCTCGAACAGGCGGGTCAGCACCCGGTGGACGATGGTCGACCCCACCTGGCTCTTGATGTCGTCGCCCACGATCGGCACCCCGGCCTCGGTGAAGCGCCGGGCCCAGGTCGGGTTCGAGGCGATGAAGACCGGGATGGCGTTGACGAAGGCCACCCCGGCCGACAGCGCCGCCTCGGCGTAGTGGCACTGGGCCTGCTCGGAGCCGACCGGGAGGTAGGCGACCAGCACGTCGGCCCGGGCCGCTCGGAGGGCGGCGGCCACGTCCACCGGTTCCGTCGGGGACTCCTCGACGACCTCCCGGTAGTAGCGGCCGAGCCCGTCGAGGGTGGGGCCCCGCTCGACGGTCACCCCGAGCTCGCCCACCTCGGCGAAGCGCACCGTGTTGTTCTGTCCGGCGAAGACCGCCTTGCCGAGGTCGGTGCCCACCTTGGCCGCGTCTACGTCGAAGGCCGCCACGAACTCGAGGTCGCCGACGTGGTATCCGCCGAGGACGACGTGCATGAGGCCGGGCACCACGTCGTCGGGCTGGGCGTCGCGGTAGTAGGACACTCCCTGGACGAGCGAGCTGGCGCAGTTCCCCACGCCGGCGATCGCCACACGGACCTTGTTCATCGATGACTCTCCTTGTTGTTCGCACGCCGCGATGGCGGCGCACACGGGGTCCTGCGTCGGTGGTCGCTCATGCCGGGGGGACCGACGTGCCCAGCGTCTGGCGAACCGTCCCGTCCTCTGTGCCGCGGCCGGTCGCACCCTCGGCCGACGACCGTTCGGCGGCGATCAGCTGGTCGAGCCAGCGAATGTCGCGCTCGAGCCCCTCGGCGGTGTGCTCGACCACCGACCGGGCGTAGACGTCGAGGCGCGCCCCGCCGGTGACCGCGGTCACCTCGCGCAGGCGCTCGGCGAGCTGGGCCCGCCGCCGTTCGAGGAGGGCCAGCCGGGCGTGAGGGGCCAGGTGGTGGGCGAAGGCCAGCCGGAGGCCGAAGCTGCGGGCGTCGTCGGCCCCGCCGCCCCCGGCCAGCAGCTCGGCGAAGAGCCGGCGACCGGCGTCGGTGATCCGGTACACCTTGCGCGAGCGTCGGCTGCTGCGCCCCGCACCCCGGCGGGCCCGGAGCACGGCCCACTCGCCGCTCAGCGACCCGGTGGGGGGCGCCGTGGGCACGGGGTCGTCGGCGTCCTCGACGGCGACGACGGCCCCGGCCTTCTCGAGGCGGGCCAGGGCCGGGTAGAGCGACCCGAAGGACACGTTGGCCAGGAGCCCGAGGTGTTCGCGGAGCTGCTTGCGGATCTCGTAGCCGTGGAGCTCCCGCTCGTCGAGCAGCCCGAGGATGGCCATGTCCAGCACGCCTGCAGTATATCGAATCGATATAGCGGTGTGTGTGACCGGAGCGCGCCATCGGAGACCGAGAGCGGTCAACCGGTGACCGGCGCGGGTCCCCGGGTGACAGCCCGACGCCCGGGCCCGGGGCTTCCGAGCTCGACTCCGGCGACCCGGTGACGTGGAGAAATGGCCTGTTCGGCCCATCGGCCACCCCCCCGGTGATCGAAGCCGTGGCGGGCCGGAAGCACTAACCTGTGGCCCGTGAGCATGGGCCGTCCCGGGACGTCGGGCCGAGCGGACACGACGACCCCCGAGGCACGGGTCGAGTACCGGTTGGCCCGCAACGCCGTGGTCGAGGACGTCCGCAAGGGTCGTCGCCAGCGGATCGACGTCTGCGACGCCCACCCCGAGCTGCTGCGGGCCGCCCGGAACGTGGGCCAGCCGACCGGGGAGGACTGCCCGATCTGCGAGGGCTCGCCCACCGTGGCCGTCACCTACGTCTTCGGAGCCCGGCTCCCGCCCGGCGGACGGTGCCCGGGATCGGTCCGTGAGCTGAACCGCCTCCGGCGCCGGGCCGAACCGGTCCTTTGCTACGACGTCGAGGTGTGCCCGGCCTGCGCCTGGCACCACCTGACCCGCAAGTACCCGGCCGGCGGGCGCGCCGAGGCCCGGCGGGTGGGTGGCCGGGCGTGAACCCCGTGCCGGTGACCGTGCCGTCGGTGCGGGCCGCCAAGCGCCGCGCCGGAGCCGAGCCGCTCGTGATGGTGACCGCCTACGACGCTCCGAGCGCCCGGATCGTCGACGCGGCGGGGGTGGACCTCCTCCTCGTGGGGGACTCGGTGGCCAACACCGTCCTCGGCTACGAGGACATGATGCACGTCACCATCGAGGACATGGCCCACCACGTTGCGGCGGTGGCCCGGGCCCGGCCGCGCTGCCTCGTCGTCGGGGACATGCCGTGGCTGAGCTACCACCTCGGCCTCCACGATGCGGTGCGCAATGCCGCCACCCTGGTCCGGGCGGGCGCCCAGGCGGTCAAGCTCGAGGGCGGCCGGGCCCGGCTGCCCGTCGTCGAGGCCATCGTGTCGGCCGAGATCCCGGTCATGGGGCACCTCGGCCTGACCCCCCAGTCGGTGCTGGCCATGGGGGGCTACCGGGTCCAGGCCCAAAGCGCCGACGCCGCCCAGTCCGTGCTCGACGCGGCCAAGGCGCTCACCGCCGCCGGCTGCTTCGCCATCGTGCTCGAGGGTGTGCCCGACGTGGTGGCCGCCGCCGTGACCGACTCGATCGACGTCCCGACGATCGGGATCGGGGCCGGCCCGGGGTGCGACGGCCAGGTGCTCGTCTTCCACGACCTGCTCGGGCTCTCAGACGGGCACCGCCCCAAGTTCGTGCGGCGCTACGCCGAGCTGTCCGACCTGGCCACCGAGGCCCTGCGCCGGTTCGCCGCCGACGTGCGCACCGGCCGGTACCCCGGGCCCGAGGAGAGCTACCACGGGTCGGCCGAGCTGTCCGAGGCGCTCGACCCCGACCGTCCCGCCGCCCCCTGATCCACCCGGGGGGCCCGGCCGGCGGTCGCCGTCGGGTACTATGACCAGCCGGTCGTCGGGGCCAGCCCCGACCGACGACGGTTCTTGTCGTTAGTTGTCCCTATCCGCCCTGCCCCGCGAGGGGCCCAGGCCCGGCCTGGTCCAGAGGGAGGTACGCCGCCGTGCGGCCGTACGAGATCATGATCATCTTCGACGTGGGTGCCGAGCCCCAGGCCATCCAGGCCGTCGTCGACCGAGTCCTCGAGACGATCCGGTCGACCGGGGGCAACCCCGGTGCGGTCGACCGGTGGGGCAAGCGAGCCTTCGCCTACGAGGTCAACCACCGCCGTGAGGGCTACTACGTCCTGGTCGAGATGACGGCCGGGACCGAGACGGTCAACGAGCTGGACCGGATGCTCTCGCTGGCCGACGAGGTGGTGCGGCACAAGGTGATCAGGTTGCCCGACAAGGTGGCCGGCCGACGGCGCCCGAGCGCCGCCCCGGCCGCCCCGACGGCTGAGCCGGCGGTTGAGCCGGCGGCCGGGTGACGGTCGAGGCGACGAGAGAGGAGAGGCCATGGCCGACAACACGGTGACGCTGGTGGGCAACATCACCCGGGATCCCGAGCTCCGGTTCACCAACACCGGACAGCCGACGGCGAGCTTCGGGCTGGCGGTGAACCGGCGCTGGCAGAACCGCCAGACCCAGGAGTGGGAGGAAGCCACCAGCTTCTTCGACGTCGTGTGCTGGCGCGAGATGGCCGAGAACGTGAGCGAGAGCCTGGCCCGGGGGTCGCGGGTCGTGGTGACCGGCCGGCTCGAGCAGCGCAGCTGGGAGACGCCCGACGGGGACCGCCGCTCCAAGGTCGAGGTGGTGGCCGACGAGGTCGGGCCGTCGTTGCGTTTGGGCGACGCCCAGGTGACCAAGAACGATCGCCGCGGCCCGGGTGAGGGTTCCCGGGCGTCCCGCCCGGCCGCTCCTCGGGAGGAGCCGGCCCCCACGTACGCAGCCGACGAGGAGCCGTTCTGACATGGCGCGCAGCAACTACCGAGGCGGCACCCGCCGGGCACCGAAGGACCTGAACCGTCGGGTCAAGAAGAAGCCCTGCGCCATGTGCCGGGACCGAGTGGAGTGGGTCGACTACAAGGATGTCTCGGCGCTCCGCAAGTACATGAGCGACCGGGGCAAGATCCGCTCGCGCCGGGTGACCGGCAACTGTGCCCAGCACCAACGGGACATCGCGGTGGCCATCAAGACGGCGCGTGAGCTGGTCCTCCTGCCCTACACCCAGCGCACCGTGACCGAGCGTCCCGGTGGTCGCCGGGGCGCCGGCGGCGGGCGCGATCGCGACCGCGAGGGTCGTGACGGCCGGGAGGGTCGCGAGGGCCGAGGGCCGCGGCCCCCGGCAGCCCCCGACGCGCCAGCCACGACGGCGGAGGTTCCCGCAGAGGTCCCGCCCGGTGACGTCGACGCCGACGCGGCCGGCGTGCCTGAGG
>Ga0209656_10002242_pt1 | contig 12528 bp, 20 predicted proteins | sample BogFormECP12_OM2_FD_188239 | JGI IMG/M metagenome (GOLD analysis project Ga0209656, IMG submission 188239) | Bog forest soil microbial communities from Calvert Island, British Columbia, Canada - ECP12_OM2 (SPAdes) (version 2) | ecosystem: Environmental > Aquatic > Freshwater > Wetlands > Bog ... | reverse complement strand
TTGCCGCTCCTGGTCGGAGCGTAACAAAGAACATGCTCAGGCCCGCCGTGGCGCAGATAGTGGATCTTGCCGCCTTTATCCCGCCAGGCTCCAACATAGACTCCATTGTTGTTGAGCAGGCCGGCCGCTTTGATGTCGCGCTTATCCGCCCACCGAGCTGATCCGTGCAGAAAGGGATTCACCCGGAAACTGGTGCGCAACACGACGAGTAGTAGAAACCACACCAAAATTGTGAATATCCAGCCGATCCCGAAAGCCTGGTCAAAGAGCGCGTGATTGCTCTGGTCTTCCCATTGATGCGCCCACACAAAATAGGACCAAGGAGCGTAGACGTAGAACAGGTTAAACCCAAGAGCCGGTTGGAACCGATAACTGTTCGCTAAGACTTCGGTTGCGACGATTGAGCCCAACAGCGCCCCAAACCCAATCACAGCCAAAAATCCAGCCAAGCGTTTCCAGCACGGATTAGTGTCCATGTAGCTTCCACGCCGCAGTTGAGGACCAACGAGAGTGTTGCGCTTGTTCATTAGTAGTAACCCACCGCTGGACGATCCGAATGATTCGCTAACCCTTGATGCTGCATTGGGACCACTTGGCCAATTGACGAGACCTGGTCACGCTCAAACTCGGCAACTTTCTCAGCTCCGTAGATAACGGCTTTCCACACCGCTCTGGCCGCGTCCGGATGGATTCTCACCTCGTCTGATAGCAAAAGAATCACGAACGAAAGCATCAGAAGGTTTCCCGCTATGCGGAACAGAAACCGCAAAAGGAAAAACCCTAGCGCTGTGACAATGAGGATCATAGGCAAATCCCGGTGGGGAACATCCCTAGCGAGTGAGGCAACCCGTCAGCCAGCGGCAGGTCGCTCAAAAACACTAACGTCATATCAATAGCACGGACAACCAAAGCCAGGCCTCCTACGGCAGCGATAACGAGACAGATCTGCACCGGCAGTTTGAAGCCTCCGAAGTGCGCTCCAAACACGGAGCCGATAATTGCTCCGCACAAAGACAAAGCCTAACAAGTTCAGGTAGGTGATGTGAATTCATGACTCTGGCCCAGGCGAGCCTCTCGTGCGTTGTCATTAGAATGTATCTCGAGCGCCATAGTTTAATTGGCCGCTTGAAGTTGCAGGTTGGGTTGTGTCCCGACCGCGGCGAACATCGCTTTGGCAATTACCCAAGCCGGGCCACCTACCGCGGCGATAACCAAGGGGGTTTTAACGCCTCCTATGTGCCTCTCGCTGAGCGCAGAAATGCATGCGCCAATTAGGCGCCCGAAGACTGCCGCCAGGCCGAACGCATTCATAAATCCCGGCCGCCATGCCCAACGCCTGAGCCAACCCGGCCGCCAACAGAAACGGCGTCTCTGGTTGCGTCCAAGAGGGAACATCGCAAATGTTTTCACAAGTAATCCTTTCATACGTCGCAATAAGTACCTGTCAGATACGTACTACACAAGCAAAAAAAAGATTCTTTTCCCTTCGCGGAGGCGTTTTCCTTTAGCTCTTCTTTTGGCGCCGTTTAACCGGCCTTTCGGCTTGTTGCGCTGGTACAGGCGCTTCGAGAATATCGCCCATCTTCCGTGAGTACCATAGACCGAGGACCGCCAACTGTACAAGCTTAGGCGGTCCATCCCTAAGACACCGGAACAAATGCATTCGTGAGATCCCAAGCTCTTGATGGAACTGGACTTTCGTCATTCCGAGTTGCTTACGAATCCAATCCATCTTTTGGCCATCCATCTGGGTAAACAGTATGGCTATTGCGGAGAAACGTCTACCAGCGATACTTTCTTGCTGCATTTGCACAGTATCTAATTGATACTTGTTGCTGTGGCAAGAGAGACGCCTTTCAACGCCCAGATACCTGGAATCGTACAAATCATCTGTTGCGAGCGCGTTCTCTCATTTTTCAATCACCTGAGGAAAACCGACCGCTCCTGCAACGGACTTGTTTCAGGACTCCGACCGATTCCGCCTGAAGGCGGCCGCCCACGCCAGGCAAGATGCTTTGCTTTTGCACTTTCTAGCTTCCGCCGGGCGGCGGCACAAGAACACGCGAGTTGCCTCGCTTGCGCCCATTTTTCAGAGACCCAAGCTTTGATGCTCGCTCCGAAAGCTCGAGCTCTGGGGGCTACGCCTCCCAGAGTGTCGTCTTGTACCACGGCGCGGCTTCAGCGCCAAGAGTACCGTCTGCGGCTTAAACGGCTTCCTCCCATCCGGCGAGCCGGACGGTACCCTCCATTTAAATCCTCGACCCTCGGGCTTCCCGAGGCTCTTGCGCTTTCGCCTTTTTGCGCCGTGTCCAAACGGCAACTCACGTTTCCGTTTTGGAAAGAAAAATTGCGCCCTGGGTGCTCACTTTTTCTCTCCAAAACGGAATCCAAAAGATTCCTCCGGAGAGAAAGGGGAAAACAAAGGGCAATGGCCCAATCCGGCGCCAGCCGGACGACGGCCATTACATGAAAATAGAATGTTCTATGTGGAACATTCCATCAATCTAAAGAAACACGCATATTACTATGAACGTTAATCGCATCATCATCAGTGGAAATCTGGTCGCTAACCCGACTGCGAGAGAAACTCATTCTGGCACTGCAGTCACCTCTGGCACTATCGCCAACAACGAGTTCTTCAACGACGAACGGGGTGCGCGTCAGCAGGTCACCACTTTCGTAGACGTGATCGTGTGGGGTAAGTCAGGAGAGAACTTTGCTTCTCTCGCCAAGAAAGGGCAGGAGATCATTATCGAAGGCCAGTTGCGCCGAAATGACTGGGAATCCGAAGATGGTCAGCGGCATTCGAAGCATTTTGTAAAAGCCGAAAGCTGGCAGTTTACCCAGGCAAAAGCCAACTCTGGGCTTAAACGCGAAAAGGAAGCAAATAAATAACCTCAGCTCTTTGTCCCGGAGGGTTCGGATCCGGCCGGGACTCCACCATAGCCATGAACATTATATCCAGTTTGAAACGAGACATCGCCAGGCTCCAAGCGTGTGCTATTTATCATGAGGGTCGCGCCGTACATTGTCGCCGGGAAATCAGTCTGCTCAAAAGCGAGTTGCGCCAGGAGCAATCGGAGACTTGTCCGACACTGGAAGAACTCCGAGACCTCGCGACAACGATTCTTGCGCTCGACGGTTTGACGGGTGCCGAGATCGAGGCGGCGGAAAAGGTCTTCGGCGTTGATTGTGTGTTGAATTCCGATGCGCGACGGTTGCGGTCCATCGCTGCAAATCATTCCATCTACCGTCAGTGGTTTTGCGCTTAGCCAAGAATTTGCGCTCACCGTCGACGCCGTGCAGTGTGACACCTTGCAAGGATCCCTTTACAGGTCTCGCTCGGCGAGGATCCAAAAGAAATCCATTGCACATATGTCATATCTGACATATTATCGTCGAGGTGAGTAAGCCGCTAAGGTGGCAGCCGGCGCAGTGAAGACTCCGCCGATGGGCGTCGAAGCGCGCAGGGAAATGGGTTTTTTACTTCGGCAGCTGCAGGAGGGAGAGAAACTCTCGCTCCCGCACTGCCGACCTGTGCCGACAATAGGAAGCGGCTGTCATGAACTGCGAGTCAACGACAAGAATAAAACATGGCGCTTATTTTACCTCCTGGACTCATACGCAATCGTGATCCTTGAAGTTGGGGAGAAGAAAACTCGGAAGACGTCTCGCGCGACCATCGAGCTCTGCCACAAGAGATTGAACAATTATGAGCAAGCCAAAAGACAAAGGAACGAAGGCAACAAAAGGTGAGGGTGAATGGGTTGAGGGCAGCGTGCAGGAATTCCTTTCGCTGTCTGATGCTGACATGGAACTCATTGAAACCCGGCTAGCGATTAGTCGCTTGCTCAAAGCCACTCGGCAGAGGAAGAAGCTGACTCAAGCCGCCGTAGCGGCGGCGCTCCATACGAGTCAATCAAGGTTGGCTAAAATGGAGGCTGGCGATCCTTCCGTGTCCTTGGATCTACTTTTTAGATCGCTTTTTTCGTTAGGCATCACTCGGAAGAATCTTGCTTCGACTTTGTCTCCGGGGCGAGGGGATTGAGCAGCCGTCCCATCTATCGACAGTTTGTTTTGGATCCGCGCCGAATTTAGGCTCACGTGACGACACTAGAGAAACCGCCGCTGCTTAGCCGATCTCGACGGTCTGCGTCGGTTGCAGCCGAGCCCTGTGCGGCAAAGAATTATTGAACTCGCAAACCGAAGTTATAGTTCGTGGCCGGAGCGTCACAATCGGTAGGAAGACACAATAGCAAAAATACGTGTTAGGGCGATCACGCTATCTTCTTCGGGCGAACTGAATAATCCACGGCGTTAATGTTATCGACGATCACATTATCTCCGCGGCCAAGACGCGACGCGATTCGTACATCGATGTGCTCAGCGATTTCTGCTCGCGTAAAGTTGCACGTGATTACAGTCCATTTTGCAAGACGGCAATCGATGATTTGATCGAGCTTAGCAGTGGAAAAGTCGCTAGCCCTTTCCGTCCCAATATCATCAAGTGCCACAAACCAGTCATTGCAAACTGCGTCCATGATCCCATAGTCGCCGTCGCGTAAATGATCGATGATTATACGCCAGCCAATAAATCCGCCTCGCCGGCTCAGGTGGGCCCCCGTTGACGGATCGATATAGATCGATGCTTCTTTAGTAAAGAAGCGAGATATGGCACGAGCCAGGTGCGTCTTGCCGGTGCCGCTCCATCCCAGCAACGACAGCCACCGCGGCGCTGCTCCTGTCGCCATGTCACGGACGAAATCCTGGGAAGCAGCGAGCATTTCGCATAATTTTTTCTCTCCAAAGGTCTCGAATCCGAAATCGAATTCAATCGCGGCTCTTGTACTGGCTGAAATCACAGTATTCGTTTGAGTTGCCAATGTTCCTGTTGCCTGATCTAACAGGTCTTTTATGTGTTGCATTTGTCTGTGCTCCTGTGGCGACAGCGGGTTGCCAGTCGTCTCGCAGCGCAGCGATTAGAGCTCCTGCAGAGTTCCAGCGCGGTTGGGATTTTACGATGTCGGCCTTGCTCCGAAGGTACTCTTGACCTCGCGAGTCGCAGTACTCACTGACGGCCTGCCGCTGTTTGGCACTGAGTCCGTATTCTCGGACCAAGGAATCGACTAATGACGATGCATCTCCGGCGCCTGGGTCGCCGCTTTGCTTGGGCAGCGATCCGGATGAACCTCCCCCCTCAAAAAAACGACGCGACGACGACGACGCTTTTGTTGCTTCATCACAATAACCCTTTTGCTTATCCAATTCTGGATAGGTTGTCGTCGTCGTTTTAGAGAGTGATGGTTCTATATGATGGTTACCCTGACCCAGGGTCACCCCGTCGTTGTTCTCCGGGTCACCCCGGGGTGACCGCAGGTCGCCCCGTACGCCCTGACCTGAGGTCGCCCCCGGATGACTCTCGGTCGTGCCATGGGGTGACGCTGTGTCACCCCCCTTGACCCTGTAGCGATTCGGCACATTTTGGCCGTCGATGCAGCCGCCTTTGGACACCAATTCCACTAACCCGTTTTCGATGAGACGCCGAAGGATTCTCTGCGCCGAGCGCTCCTCGATGCGGGCCTTCGCGGCGATGGTCCGCATAGACGGCCAGCAAAGCCCGTCGTCGCGAGCATGGTCAGCGAGAGCCAGCAGCACCAGTAGCTCCGCCTGGGACTGGATTCGGACGTCCTCCCAGACTTGTGACATTAACCGGATGCTCATCGATACCTCCTTTGTTGCGTCCTACGGCGACCAGTCGTCTTCGTCCCAAGCAATCCGAGTGACAGAGTGCGCCCATACAACCCGATGCGGCCGTCCCGTGCGACTGCTTACACCGCCGGGACAGCGGCCCATCGACGGAATCGGGTAATTACCCGGATCGGGATCTATCCAGCATTCCAGGCCGCCGTCCTCGTCGTCGACTACCATCACAATCTCAAGCCTGGCGGCTCTCAGCCTGCCGAGCACAGCTTCGCAGAGCTGTCCGCGGGTCATTGGCTCCTTGCAAGTCGCTCCCCGAAGTAGACTGCAAGCGGGCCAACATATCGCGATAGTTCCCTCTATCACGTGGTTGCGCCAAACATTGCCGGAGCAGTATTCGGCGATTTGGGCTCCGGCGGCTTGGGTCGTCACATCGCCGACGCGAACCAAGTCTTCTGGATGGAACAAATGCCGCCATAGATCCATGTCCCGCTCGCAATCCAGCTCGGCCAAGTCCGGCTGATCGTGGAGCATTTCGGCAATCCTCCACCGGTCCCGATGCGTCAGTTGCTGCTTTAGCGCCCGTGCGATTCTCACCGCATTTGCCCTTCCCAATCGTCCATCGACTCGTTTTCAACCCGCAGGATGTCACTCCAGCGATATCTGACCACACGGCCATCTAAGCGAATCGGCCGGAGGATCCTCGCTCGCTCCCGTCTTTTAAGCGTTTCCACTGATACTCGCCAGCGCCGCGCGAGCTCGGCCCTGGACACAAGTATGTGATCTCGTTCATCCATGTTTCCCGATATACGGCAGTGCGAACAAAGCGTCAATACTCAGTCTGTATTTTTACAATATTTCCTATAAATGCTTATTTTATGAGTGTTTTCTTCTGACCCGTTATGTGCCTTTGCGACCCGTCATGTGTCGAATTGATACGTGAATTACATATAGTCGCGCGGTCATCTGTGCGTTGATCGGAAAATTGCCGTGCATCCGGTTGCCAGCAGGTGACGGAATCGCCATCATCAGTGGCTGATGGCAAGGGACCCATTGCAAATGTCACACGTGATCAAGAAGCTCAAAGCCTGGCGAGTTGCTAATAATTTCAGTCAGTCTCAAGCAGTTCGCGCTTTGGTTGACGCCGGATTGCCCGTGAAGCTAAGCACGCTTCAACAATGGGAGATAGCGCGCTCTTCTCCACATGCAGTAACGGCGGCAGCCCTTGAGAAGTTCCTCTCAGAACAAAAGAAGTCCAAGGTCGCCCCGACCCTTAAAAAAGTCGCTCCCGTAATCCTGCGTTTCAAAGCGTGGCGTGAGGGCAACAATCTGAGCCAAGCTCAAGCCGTCGCTGTCCTTGTCGGCGCAGGACTTCCTGCGAAACTCAGGACCGTCCAGGATTGGGAAAGCGGCCGGCGTTCGCCTCACGCGATCTCTGCAGCTGCTCTCGACAAGTTTCTCGATGAGCAACCCAAGATCGATCAGCGGCCTCAGGTTGAGTAGGGCCCTGTTAATCGGCATACCCATCCCGCTCGATACGCAGTATGTCACTCAAGCGGTAACGAACGATTCGACCATCCAGCCTCATCGGTCGTAACATTCTCGCCCGTTCCCGTCGCTTGACGGTCTCGATCGAGACCTTCCACCGAACCGCCAGTTCACGCCTGGTCAACAGCGTATCTTCCGTGAGCCCGTGATCTTTGTTCATTGCTTCCTTGCCTGTCAGAATTCGAAAAATGGAACGTCAATCCGCAATACTAGTAACATATGAATATAATGTTATCATATTTGGCAGAGCGAGACGTTTCTGTGGCCAACCTTGTGGGGATTCTGCCCGGTCTGCTTGGACCTGTGCTCTGGTGCATGCTCATGCATCAACCTTACCTGGGATATTTTCCGAAAGCGCTGGGCCAAACGCTGAAAAAACGCTGGCAAAACGCTGGCAGCTCGAAGCATTGCATCGACTGGGGCGTTGACCTGAGTCTGCATCAACCCGCACTCGGTTTAATCGTCATCGCTTCGTCCTTCCATGGTAGCGGCGCCAGGCCTTACGACGCTTCGGAGCGATGCCGCGGGGGGCCACCCGTTGGGCGACGAACTTGAGGTTGCCTCTCGACTCGCCTGGTCCACGGGCGCTAATCCGACCGGACCCTGTGCTACTATCCAGTGATGGCGACCGCTGAAAGGATATCGCGGCGCCGGCATCTTGGCGCCGCGTTCGAGCGTGCACGCACAACTCATGCGATCTCCGGAAGGCTATAGCTCGCAAAAGATGCTCGATCGGGCGCGTGGTTTCAGCCAAATTGACCCCGATGTCTGACATGGAAGTCCGCCAAGTGTCGCTACAGCTAATGTTTCGCGGCGATTCGCCTGTGCTTCAATCCGTTCATTTCAGCTGTCCCCCCGACAGACACAAGGCTGACGATCTACAAAATCGCGCCTTACCCAAAGCAGCAGCAACGGCTTTGCTCCTCTTTCGTGTCCAGCCCGACCTGAAGTTGTTCCGGATTCGATCCAAGCAAGCAAACGGAAGCTTTATTGACACCATCCTGAACGCCAAGAACGAGTCGCAGGGAAAGAGCTCCATACGCGACCTCGCCAACGGAGCTTTCCTCAAGCTTTTCCGCAAGCCGTCCGCACCGGAAAGCCGTTATCTCGAAATCGACGTGAAACGTTTGCACCCCTCCGCCATTGAGGTTAGCCATGATGGACGCGTTGTTGATGATCCCGAGGTTTTGATGTCTCTAACCGCTCAAATCGCTGCTGCAGCAGGATGGAATCTAAACGACTATCGGGTCGAGGTAGTTCCGAAGGAACAGGAGGTTCTGCACCATCAGCATGATTTCGCGGCGTTAAATACGAATTCGACCGATGACCCATTGCGCAGGGCCCCACTTGACAACCCCGCCTCGATCGCGATTCGAGAATTGAGTCGGCATTTCGGTAACGACGGTACCCACCAGCATCTCCACGTCGGCCTAATCCGGTCACTCGGAGAACTCGAAGATCTCTGGTCGATCGACAGGGAAGCTTACGGAGAGGCGTCCATTACTTACGAAAAGTTCAAGGATTGGTGGCTCTCTTTTCCGCTCGGACTTCATGCGCTCTTTTTTCGGAGCCGCGTGATGGGTGCTATCGGCATTTGGCCGCTGTCCGCTCGTTGCGCCGGCTTCCTGACCACAGCCCGACTCAAGGAATCCGAAATAAGCGGAAGACGAATGCGCGCCTTTAACACGACCGCCGCGCAGTTTTGGTATATCTCCGGCATCGTTCTGCGACCAGAACTCATCGGCGGCCGCGCAATCCGAATTCTTTTGTCCCATGGAGTTGCATCCTGGCTTTCATCGCCAAACATCCAATTCCCATCAGAACTGCTAGCGCTTGCGTACTCACAGAAAGGCCAAGCTCTGCTGGAGGGATTCAATTTCTTCAAAATCCAGAATTCGTCCGCGATGCCTGACGGCGTACCTCTCTTTGGGCTGCATCTGCCCAACAAACAGCAGTTCGTTTCGTCCCTTAGAAGCAGGGGTCTAGAAATCGAATAATACGCCATATGGTCGCCGCTGAACGAACTGTCGAACTAGTCAACACGAAGGAAATCGAACATTTCTTGCCTCTTATGCGTGAGATCGAATTCGGAGACGCATTCCTTCTGTCCATGCTTCACTGGTGCGGTATCGGCCAACGCTCGGCCCCGCTCGAATACTGGCAGGTTTTTCTGGTGCGAGTGCAATCCGAGATTGTCGGTGTTTCTGGCTTATACAGACAGCCAGGAATGCCGTCCCATGTCTGCTGGCTCGGCTGGTTTGCTATTCGGCCCCGATTTCGTCGCAAAGGCTTCAGCAGTGCTGCGATCCGTCAGATTTGCGACAATGCCCGCCACACCGGCTTCAAGGAACTCTGGGTTTACACCGGCGCGCGGGACGAGATCGCTCGAATGTTATATGTTAGCCTGGGCTTCGAAGTTCTCGGACCAGCTCGCGAATGCGCGCCTGCCAGAACTATGGATGATTCCGATATCGTTTTGAGGCGAATTCTTGGCGAAGCTTGAAGAGGCGCGCGAGGAAAAAATGGGCCACGAGACACCGGTGAGGTCTCCGAGGACTGCTCCAACATACGGAAGGCTTTTCTCCTACAATGAACCCGTGGAACCGATGCCGGGGACGACATTGGAAATACGCGTTTGTGCACTCCTTCAGTCTAACGCGGGTTAAACATTGACCTGCGCACCCGCGGATACCGGTGCCACTGTGATTTTTTCGATCGGGAACGTTCTGACCGGCGCCTATCAGAAGACGGTCAAATGTGCTGCGAAGCACAATAAGCAGTGCATGTACATTCATCCTGGAACGAAACATGCGGCACAGAAGCTCAGGGATTTTGTCGCCGATTACGAGATCGAGACACGAAGAGTTGCCGGACCCGGCTGAACGCGCAACCAGCCCGAAAGTGTTCCGGGCTATTGTCATTTAGTATACTTTACTTGTTTGTGAACAACTTAGGATTTTCATGTTTTCTTGTTGCTCTCGAAGGCCCCTTTTCATTCAAGAATGCCTGCCCCCTGACGATGTTTTTGGGAGAAAAGACTTTCTCCACGTCGAGCCCAAAGACGGTCTCTCCTTCCTCATTCGCCTAAGCGAACCCAGGTTCGCTTAAAATCACTCCTATATCTTGTCTGGCTACGCCAGATCTATTCCGAACCCATGGGCGGCTTCCGGTGCAAGAGTGCCGTCTGCGGCTTAAACGGCCATAGACTGTATTACATAATATCCTTATTTAAAGTAACTTATAAATCGACTACTCAAGTATCACGCAAGTTTAACGCACTTTTTACAAAGACCTTAGAGAATTCCGATACTTGCGATTGATGTGCGGCTCTGTCTCTTCCACCCGAGAGCCATCTGTTCTTTCTCGAAATGGAGGACGTATTTCATCCCGCTTTCAAACAACGGTTTGCTGTGAACATCCACCAACCGGCCGGGATAAACGGCATCTTCGACTACATTCGGCCCGAGTTTGAATCCGATTACACGCGGGACTGCTGACAGCATCGCATTGTGCCAGGAGTTGAAGGTCAATAAGAATAGCTGTACAAAAGCTCGGAGATGGCGTCCCCCAAAAGCTTAACTGGCGAACGCAATGGCTGAACAAAGGTCTTCGGATTTCCCAGGTGCAAGAAGTCGAGCGACGATTTTTTGTCAACGATACGGCTTGCAAATACCAATCCTCCAAGCGCCAATGGCAGGCTCGTGTCCCCCCCGGCCTAGCGGCCGCCGTGGCCAACGCAGGCGGTCTGGGAGGGATGGGTGCACTAATGACGAGTCCGGAGGGCATTTCCGAATGGGTTGCGGAGTTTCGCTCCCAGAGTAACGGCCCTTTTCAGTTGAACCGTTGGATTCCACAGTCGACGCCCGCGCGTAACCCAGCGTCAGAAAAACGGATGCGGGATTTCCTGGCAAAGTGGGGACCTCCGGTTCCGGCCGAAGTTGGCGATGTCCGGTTCCCTGATTTCGAACAGCAATGCGAAGCCTTTCTTGCCGCCGCGCCCTTCGTTGTTTCGTCGATCATGGGCCTCTTTCCAGCAGCGTTCGTGAGGCGACTAAAAGATCGCGGGATAGCGTGGTTCGCCTGTGTGACGACGCTTGCTGAGGCGCTAGAGGCCGAGCGCGCCGGAGCAGATGCCGCTGTGGCCCAAGGACATGAAGCCGGTGGCCATCGCGGCTCTTTTGACCAAGCCGCGGCCGAGCGTCAAGGCATCGGCCTCATGGCCTTACTCCCACGCCTGTCAGACAAACTCTCGATTCCTATCATCGCAACCGGTGGCATCGGGGACGGCCGCGGGGTCGCCGCCGCGCTGACCCTGGGTGCCAGCGCCGTGCAGATCGGCACGGCTTTCTTGCGATGCCCCGAAGCTAAGACCAATGCTGCCTGGGCCGGTGCGCTGGCCGAACTCGAACCCGAGGCAACGGTTCTGACACGCGCTTTTAGCGGTCGGCTCGGCCGCTGTATTGAGACCGACTACACGCGCGCGGCCAACTCGCCCGAGGCCCCCAGACCGGAGCCCTATCCGGCCCAAGGCGGCCTGACCGCACCGATGCGGCAAGCCGCACTGGCTGAGAACGACGTTCAGCGAATGGCGGCTTGGGCGGGCCAAAGCGCCGCGCTCGCCCGTCCCGAGCCTGCGGCCGATTTCGTGCGCCGAATTTGGGCCGAAGCCCAAGCGCTCTTGCCCTGAAGCTCGTAGGCATGGCACGAGTGATCGTACTATCATTCAATTGAGCCGACCGCTCTGAAGTTTGGAATTGGCAGCAGGTGACACTTTTCGGGACGGAACATTGGCTCGTAATCTAAGATCCCGGTGTGTTGGCCTCTATTTCCGGCCAATCACAGGCTTACCAAAATCAGCGAAGATCTTCGATTGAAACGAATGATGTTAATCATCAAATCCGGGGAGGTCATGCGAGAAGGTTGGCCCGCAAGAGATCTCGGTGTTGCACATTGCTTGCATGAACTACGAGTATAACCGAGCTCTTCTTTCCTGAGCCGCTACACCGCGATCTCATTCAACAATCGGCATCACTGTCCCTCGGTCCTGAACGAAGTTTGTTTTTTTTGTCATTCCCGTTTGCGCCCTAATCAACGCAACTGCTTCCTGAGCAACTGCCGGCGCCGATGATAAACCTGGCGAGGCGATACCAGCGACATGGATAAACCGTTTATCTTTACTCGAAGCGGCAATCCAAAAGTCATCAGTTTCCACGCAGATCGAACGAGAACCGCTAAAAACAAAACAGGTCCTCTCCGTCCTCAAACCAGGAATAATCTTCT
>Ga0209656_10002240_pt1 | contig 12528 bp, 23 predicted proteins | sample BogFormECP12_OM2_FD_188239 | JGI IMG/M metagenome (GOLD analysis project Ga0209656, IMG submission 188239) | Bog forest soil microbial communities from Calvert Island, British Columbia, Canada - ECP12_OM2 (SPAdes) (version 2) | ecosystem: Environmental > Aquatic > Freshwater > Wetlands > Bog ... | reverse complement strand
AGAACTGCAGCAAAGTCTCGCCCGTCGCACCCGGGCGGCCGGCGGCTTTCTGATAGTAGTTGCGGAATTGGCGTTCCAAAACTCCGTACATGCGGCGCAGCTTCTGCTTCTCGCGCAGCTGCAAGCCGTACTCCGACAAGCGCTGCTTGCGCTCGCTTTTCACGCCGCCCGGCGGCACCTCGAGCTTGCACTTCGACTCGAGAGGCTTCACGCCGCTCTTCAGGAACAGGTCGGTTCCCTCGCGACGAGACAGCTTGCACTTCGGACCGGTATATTTTGCCATTACAAACCCTTGAGATTTACTGCGGCAGACACTAGACGCGACGCTTCTTCGGCGGCCGACAGCCGTTATGGGGGATCGGAGTCACGTCTTCAATGTTGGTGATCTTGAGCCCGCACCCGTTCAACGCGCGCACCGCGGATTCGCGGCCCGGTCCCGGACCCATGACCCGCACCTCGACGTTCTTGACCCCATGTTCCTGCGCCGCGGTACCGGCGCGTTCGGCGGCAACCTGCGCCGCGAACGGCGTCGATTTTCGCGAACCGCGGAAACCGCAGCCGCCCGAGGTCGCCCATGACAGCGTATTACCCTGCCGATCGGTGATCGTGATGATGGTGTTGTTGAACGATGCGTGCACGTGGGCGATCGCGTCCAGCACGTTCTTGCGCACTTTCTTACGGGCCGGCTTGACAGCACCGCCGCTGCTGGCTTGATTCGCGTTTTGTTTCTGCTCTGCCATGGAAGTTCTCTGTTACACCTTGCCCGGGGGCGCGTTCATCTTCACTGCCTGCTTGCGCGGGCCCTTGCGGGTGCGCGCATTCGTGCGCGTGCGCTGGCCGCGCATCGGCAGGCCCTTGCGATGCCGGATGCCCCGGTAGCAGCCCAAATCCATCAGGCGCTTGATGTTCATCGACACTTCGCGGCGCAGGTCGCCCTCGACCGCAAATTTCGCGACCTGAGATCGCAGCGACGCCACTTCGGCGTCCGTAAGATCCTTCACCTTGACGTTGTACTTCACGCCTGCCGCATCGCAAATGCGCGCAGCACGGCTGTTTCCAATGCCGAAAATATGGGTTAAACCGATGACGACATGCTTGTTCATCGGAATGTTGATGCCGGCGATACGCGCCATCTAGTTCTCCACCATAGCGCACGCGAAAAAGCGCGCAAGTATATAAGAAAATCCCCTAAAGATCAATTCTGTACGCATCAGCCTTGGCGCTGCTTGTGCCGGGCATCCGACGAGCAAATGATGTAGACGATGCCGCGGCGCCGCACAATTTTGCAGTTCTTGCAGATCTTCTTCACCGAAGGACGAACTTTCATTTCTTACTCCCGATGCCCCGCAGGCTGGCCTTTTTCATCAGACCCTCATATTGGTGCGACATCAAATGCGATTGCGTCTGTGCGACGAAATCCATGACGCCCACGACGATGATCAACAACGAGGTGCCGCCGAACTGGAATGGAACGCTCGGATTCACCATGCGAATGATTTCAGGCAGCAAGCACACCGCCATGATGTAGAGGCCGCCCCACAGCGTCAGCCGGGTCAGCACCTTGTCCAGATAATCGCCGGTCTGCTGGCCGGGGCGAATTCCGGGAATGAAGGCGCCGGCCTTCTTGAGGTTCTCCGCCGTGTCGCGCGCGTCATAAACGAGGGCCACGTAGAAGAATGCAAATCCGATGATCAACAGCGCGAACAGCAGAACGTGCAGCGGTTGGCCGTACCCCAAGACGACGGCGATCTTTTGCAGGGTCCTCTGGATCGCGTTGGGGTTCGGACTGTTGCCGAAAAATTGCGCGATCGTGGCCGGAAATACCAACAGGCTGGACGCAAAAATCGGCGGGATCACGCCCGCCATGTTGAGCTTGAACGGCAAATGAGTGCTTTGCCCCTGCATCATGCGGCGTCCGACTTGGCGCTTGGCGTAGTTCACCTGGATCTTGCGCTGCGCCCGCTCGACGAACACGCAGAACAAGGTCACCAATATCACGACGACCAGGATCAACAGAACGATGAGCGGGTTCATCTCGCCCGAGCGCACCATTTCCAGGGTATTGCCGATGGCCCGCGGCAATCCCGCAATGATGCCCGCGACGATGATCATGGTGATTCCGTTGCCGATGCCGCGCTCCGTGATCTGTTCGCCCAACCACATCACGAACAGCGTGCCGGTGGTGATCGACACCGTGGCGATCAAGAGGAACTGCGGGCCCGGATTGGGCACCAGATTACCGCCGGAATTCTGAATCGCCAGCGACGCGCCGAAACCCTGGAATGCCGCCAGCAGCACCGTGCCGTAGCGCGTGTATTGCATCAGCTTGCGCCGGCCGGATTCGCCGTCCTTGCGGATCTGCGCCCACGGCGGATACACCATGGAGGCCATCTGGATGATGATGGACGCGGTGATATAGGGCATCACATTCAGCGCGAATATGCTGAAGCGCTGCAGGGCGCCGCCGGAAAACATGTTGAACATGCCGAGCAGCGTGCCGTTCTGAGTCGAGAAGAACGCAGCAAACCGCGCCGCGTCGATTCCCGGCACCGGGATGAACGTGCCCATTCGATACACCACGAGCGCACCCAACAGGAACCATAGACGCTTGCGCATCTCGGCGAAGCGCGTCATGTCCCCCAGTGTGGCGGTCGGATTGGTGCTGGATGTGGCCACGGGCTTCTCTTAGACCTCGAAACGCCCGCCGGCCGATTCGACCGCGCTCTTCGCACCCTTGGTCGCGGTGATTACCTTGTCCTTCACGACATAGGCCTTGGTGACCTTGCCCGACAGGATGATCTTGACGATCTTGGTGCTCTCCGGGACCAGATTGGCCTCGATCAGGCCGGCCAGGGTCACATCGGCGCCCGCAACGCGCATCAAATCCGTGAGGGTCAGTTCGGCGCGCGATGCCTTCATGGCGGAGCGGAAGCCGATCTTCGGCAAGCGCCGCTGCAAGGGCATTTGACCGCCTTCGAAGCCGACCTTGTGGTAGCCGCCCTTGCGCGCGCGTTGTCCCTTGACTCCGCGGCCGCAGGTCTTGCCCTGTCCCGCGGACGCGCCGCGGCCCACCCGCAGACGGATTCGCTTGGAGCCGGCGCCAGGTTTAATGGTATTCAATCGCATGATAATCCGCTCCGACTCACTTTAAGACCGCGAACCCGACGCCGACTCTACTTTGAGCATGTGGCTGGCCGCATTGATCATCCCGCGATTCGACGGAGTATCCGCGACGACGACGCTATGGCCGATGCGCCGCAACCCCAAACCCTTCGCGGAATTGCGAATACTGGCCAATTGGCCGAACAGGCTCTTGACCAAGGTGACTTTGATCGACTTGTCGGTCATGGCATCACCCCACGAGTTCCGCGACGCTCTTGCCGCGCTTGGCGGCGATGTCGTCCGGCGTGCGCAGCTTGGCCAACGCATCCATGGTCGCCCGCACCACGTTGATGGGATTGCGCGAGCCGTAGCTCTTGGCGAGCACATTGCGCACACCGGCGCACTCGAACACCGCGCGCATGCCGCCGCCGGCGATGACGCCCGTACCGTCCGCGGCGGGCTGCATGTACACGCGGGTCGTCCCGTGCCGGCCTTTGGCCGCATAGAACAAGGTATCGTTCTTCAAGGACACCGTGACCAGGCTCTTGCGCGCCTGCATCATGGCCTTTGAAATCGCCACCGGCACTTCGCGCGCCTTGCCGTAGCCGAATCCGACGCGGCCGGCGCCGTCGCCCACCACGGTGAGCGCGGTGAAGCCGAATTGCTTGCCGCCCTTGACCACCTTCGCGACGCGGTTCACCGCGACCAGCTTTTCGAGCAGGTCATCGCCCGACATTGGTTTTTCTGTTCTCGCCATAGTGTCCTCAAATCCTCTTTGTTAGAACTCGAGACCCGCTTCGCGAGCAGCCTCTGCCAGCGCTTTGACGCGCCCGTGATACATGAAACCGGAACGGTCGAAGGCCACTTTCGCGATCCCCTTGGCCTTGGCGCGCTCCGCGATGGCGCGGCCGACGGCCTTGGCAGCCTCGATGTTGCCGGTTGCCTTCAATGCCCCGCGCACGTCCTTCTGCAAGGTCGACGCGGCAACCAGAACCTTGTCGCCCTCGGGCGCGAAGATCTGCGCGTAGATATGCTGGGGCGTGCGGTGCACCGACAGTCGCAGCGCGGCGAGCTCTTTGATCTTCACGCGGCCCCGGCGCGCACGGCGCAGGCGGGTATCTTGTTTGGTCAATTTCATGTGCTTACTTCTTCTTCGCCTCTTTCAGCGAAATCTTTTCGTCGGAATACTTCACGCCTTTGCCCTTGTAGGGCTCCGGCGGCCGGAAGCCGCGAATCTCCGCCGCCGTCTGCCCGACTCGCTGCCGATCGATGCCCTTGACGATGATCTCGGTCTGGCTCGGCGCCTCGATGGTGATGCCGTCCGGAATCGCGTAATTGATCAAGTGCGAATAACCCAGCGTCAGCGTGAGGCTCTTCGCCTGGACGGCGGCGCGGTAGCCGACGCCCACCAGTTCAAGCTTCTTTTCGTAGCCTTTGGTGACGCCCGTGACCATGTTCGCGAGGTGCGCGCGAGTGGCGCCCGCGATGGCATTCAAGCCTTCAATGGTGGTGTTCGCTTCCACTTCAAGGTGCTTGTCCTTCTGCACGACTTTCACGCCGGCCTTGATCGCCAGCGTCAGCGTGCCCTTGGCGCCCTTCACCGTGACGGCATCCGCACCGATCGTGGCACTGACTCCTTGCGGGAGGTCTACCGGCATTTTTGCGACTCGTGACATGTGAACCTTACCTATGGAGCGCTATTGAACGACAAACAACACTTCGCCGCCGGTGCCGGCCGCGCGCGCCTGGGCGTCGGACATGATGCCCTTGGGCGTGGAAATGACCGCCACCCCCAAGCCGCCGAGCACCTTGGGCAGTTCGTCCTTGCCGCGATAGATGCGCAAGCCCGGCCGGCTGATGCGCTCGATGCGGTCGATCACGGGACGGCCGTCGTGATACTTGAGTTCGATGGACAGTCTGCTCTTGGCGCCGGCGACATCCACGCCATAGGCGCCGATGTAGCCCTCGTCCTTCAAAACCTTGAGGATGGCCAGCTTCAGCTTCGAGGCACCCACGCCCACCGTGGGCTTGCCCGCGGATTGCGCATTGCGGATACGCGTCAGGAGATCGGCAATCGGATCAGTCATGCTCATTGTGCGCGCCTCACCAGCTCGCCTTCGACAGGCCCGGAATCTCGCCGCGATTGGCCGCTTCGCGCAGTTTGGTGCGCGCCAGCCCGAATTTGCGGTACACGCCGCGTGAACGGCCGGTTATCGAGCAGCGGTTGCGCTGCCGGGTGGCGCCCGCATCGCGCGGCTGCTTCTGCAGTTCCACTTGCGCGGCGGCGCGCTCCTCCGCACCGGTCTTCGGGTCGCGGATCAGCTCTTTGAGCTCGGCGCGTCGCTTGGCGTATTTGCCCGCTACTTTGAGGCGGCGCTTCTCGCGCATGAGCATGTTCGTCTTGGCCATGGGCTATTACCCTACTTGCGGAACGGAAAGTTGAAAGCTTCCAGAAGCGCGCGCCCGTGTTTGTCGTCGCGCGCGGACGTGGAGATGGTGATGTCCATCCCACGAATTTGATCGATCTGGTCGTACTGAATCTCGGGGAAAATGATCTGTTCCTTGACGCCGAGGCTGTAATTGCCGCGCCCGTCGAACGAACGCGTGCTGATGCCGCGAAAATCCCGGATGCGCGGAATCGCGATGCTCACCAGGCGGTCCAGGAATTCGTACATGCGGTCGCCGCGCAGCGTCACCTTGCAGCCGATCGCCTGGCCGTCGCGCACCTTGAACGTCGCGACGGATTTCTTGGCCTTGGTCACCGCGGGCTTCTGGCCCGCGATCTTGGCCATATCGGCGGTCGCGGCGTCCATGACCTTCTTGTCGGCCACCGCCTCGCCCACGCCCATGTTGATCGTGATCTTGAGAATGCGCGGAACCTGCATCGTATTCTTCAGCCCGAGCTTGGCCTTGAGCTCCGGCACGAGCTTCTCGTTGTAGATCTGTTTCAGTCTTGCTGCCATGTCATTTACTCGCTAACTGGTCGGACTTTACTTGGCGTCGACCATTTCTTTGTTCGACTTGAACACGCGGACCTTGCGGCCGTCCGCGAGCGCCTTGAATCCCACGCGATCCCCTTTTTGGGTCGCCGGATTGAAGACCAGCACGTTAGATACGTGCAGCGGCGCTTCGCGTTCGATGATTCCGCCCTGAACGCCCATCTGCGGATTCGGCCGCTGATGTTTCTTGGACATGTTGAGGCCCTCGACGCGCACGCGGTCGTCCGCCAGCACCTCGATGACGGCGCCTTTGCGTCCCTTGTCCCGACCGGTGATCAGAACCACCATGTCGCCTTTGCGAATCTTTTTCATCTACCGATTCCTAATCAAAGTACTTCAGGCGCGAGCGAGATGATCTTCATGAACTGAACGTTGCGCAGCTCGCGCGTCACGGGCCCGAAGATGCGGGTGCCGATGGGCTCGAGCTTGTTGGTCAACAGCACCGCCGCATTGCTGTCGAAGCGGATCAACGATCCATCCGCCCGGCGCACGCCGCTCTTGGTGCGCACCACGACGGCGTCATACACCTCGCCCTTCTTGACCTTGCCGCGGGGAATTGCGTCCTTGACGCTGACCTTGATGACATCGCCCACGGCGGCATAGCGGCGCTTCGAGCCGCCGAGCACCTTGATGCACATCAGCCGCTTGGCGCCGCTGTTGTCGGCCACGTTCAATATGGTTCGCATCTGAATCATGTCGGCTCCTTATTCGGCGCGGGCGCGTTCGACGACGCGCACCAGCACCCAAGACTTGCGGCGCGACATGGGCCGGCACGGCTTGATCGAAACCGTGTCGCCCTCCTTGCACTCGTTGCTCTCGTCATGCGCGAGGAGCTTGGTCGTGCGGCGCACGTACTTGCCGTACATCGGATGCTTCACCAGGCGCTCGACGGAAACCGCGATGGTCTTGTCCATCTTGTTGCTGACGACCTTGCCCGTGAGCAGTCGCTGTCCGGGGACGGGGGCCGCGCCCTGCGCGGCGCCGGGCGCCGGCGCGTTCGCCGCGGCGGTTGTTTGTACTTCGGTCGACATCACGCCTTACCTCCGCTGGTGCTCACCTGGGCGAGCACCGTCTTCACACGCGCAATGTTCTTACGCACCTTGGCAAATTGATCCGGTTTCGCGGCCTGGCCGGTGGCGCGCGCCATGCGCAAATTGAACTGCTCGCGGCGCAGCTTCAGCAGCTCCTCGCCGAGATCCTTGGGTTGTCTGCCGCGCAAATCTTTCGCCTTCATGTACGCACCTTCATGCTCGAACCTGGCGTTTGACGAACGCCGTCGAAACGGACAGCTTCGCGGACGCGAGACGAAACGCCTCGCGCGCAATGTCCTCGCTCATGCCTTCGATCTCGAACAGCACCTTGCCCGGCAGGACTCTCGCCACCCAATACTCGACGTTGCCCTTGCCCGAACCCATGCGTACTTCGAGCGGCTTCTGCGTGATGGGCACGTCCGGGAACACCCGGATCCATATGCGGCCACCGCGCTTGACATGGCGTGAAATGGCGCGCCGCGCCGCTTCGATCTCGCGGGCCGTCATGCGGCACCGGTCCGTCGCTTTCAGGCCGTATTCGCCGAACGCGACGGAGTTGCCGCGCTGCGCGCTGCCCGAAATCTTGCCCTTGAATTGTTTGCGGAATTTGGTCCGCTTCGGCTGCATCATGTTTCGTTACCTACATCAACTTAGCGTAGGAGCCGCGGCTTCGGCGGATTTGGCCCCGGCAGCCGCAGCAGCCTCGGCGTCCGCTTCGGCGGCTTCGACTTCCGGCTGATCGAACACTTCGCCCTTGAAGATCCAGACCTTGATGCCGATGACGCCGTAAGTGGTCTGCGCCTCGGCAACGCCGTAATCGATGTCGGCGCGGAACGTGTGCAGGGGAACGCGGCCCTCGCGGTTGGTTTCCGTGCGGGCGATTTCCGAGCCGTTGAGGCGTCCGGAGATGCGCACTTTGATGCCCAACGCGCCGGAGCGCATGGTGTTGGTCACGGCGCGCTTCATGGCGCGGCGGAACATCACGCGCTTTTCGAGCTGCTGCGAGATGCCCTCGGCGACCAGCTTGGCGTCGAGCTCGGGCTTGCGGATCTCGGCGATGTTGAGGCGCACGTCGTTCATCGTCATGCCGAGGATCTTGGCCACCGCGGTGCGGAGCTTCTCGATGTCCTCGCCTTTCTTGCCGATCACGATTCCCGGACGCGCCGTATGAATGGTGATGTTCGCCCGGCGCGCGGCGCGCTCGATGTGAATGCGGCTCACCGAGGCGTCGGCGAGCTTCTTGTTCAGATATTTCCGCACCAAGAAATCGGTGTGGATGTTCGAGGCGAATGTCTTGGATCCGGCATACCACTTCGACGTCCAGTCGCGCGTGATGCCAAGACGAATGCCAATCGGATTTACTTTCTGACCCATTAGGCCTCTCGCTTACCGTCGGATACTTGAACCAGGATGTGACTATTGCGCTTCGCGATCCGCACGCCCCGCCCCTTGGCGCGCGCATGAAACCGCTTGAGCATCGGCGCCGGGTCGACCTCGACCCGCGTCACCTTCAGATCATCGACATCGGCATTGAAATTGTTGTAGGCATTGGCGATTGCGGAATCCAGCACCTTGAGCACGATCTTGGCGCCCTTCTTCGGCATGAACTTCAACGTGTTGACCGCCAATGTCGCGGACTTGCCGCGAATCGTGTCCACCACCAAACGGCACTTCTGGGGAGAAATGCGCGCGTAGCGTAAAACTGCCTTGGTTTCCATGCCCTACTCCGCCGCCGACACTTTCTTGTCGCCGGAATGCGCCTTGAACGTGCGCGTGGGCGCGAATTCGCCGAGTTTGTGACCGACCATGTTCTCGGACACCAACACGGGGACATGCAAACGGCCGTTGTGCACGGCAATGGTCAACCCGACCATATCGGGAATGACCATGGAACGCCGCGACCAGGTTTTGATCGGCCGTCGGTCATTTTTCTGACTGGCCGTCTGCACCTTCTTGGCCAGGTGCAAATCCACGAACGGGCCTTTCTTGAGCGAACGAGGCACTGTTATATCTCCAGTCTCTTACAGTCGTTTGTTCTTGCGGCGCTGAACGATCATGCCGTCAGTACGCTTGTTGCGGCGTGTCTTCTTACCCTTGGTCTGCAGGCCCCAGGGGCTCACGGGATGGGGGTTGCCCTGACCCGACTTACCCTCGCCGCCGCCGTGCGGGTGATCGACCGGGTTCATCACGACGCCGCGGACGGTGGGGCGCACGCCGAGCCAACGCACAGCGCCCGCCTTGCCGAATACACGCAGGTTGTGTTCGTCGTTGCCCACCTCGCCGATGGTGGCGCGGCAATCGACGTGAATCTTGCGCATTTCGCCCGATTTCAGGCGCACGCTGGCGTACACGCCTTCGCGCGCCGCGAATTGAGCGGAGCCGCCGGCGCTGCGCGCCAATTGGCCGCCCTTGCCCACTTTCAGCTCGATGTTGTGCACGGTGCTGCCGACCGGAATGTGCCGCAGCGGCAATGCATTGCCCGCCTTGATCGGCGCATCCGCGCCGGAGCGGATTTCGTCGCCGGCTTTCACGCCCTTCGGCGCGAGAATGTAGCGGCGCTCGCCGTCCTTGTAGAGGACCAAGGCCAGGTGCGACGTGCGATTGGGGTCGTATTCCAATCGTTCGACGACGCCGGGAATGCCGTCCTTGTCGCGCTTGAAGTCGACCAGGCGGTAGCGCTGCTTGTGTCCGCCGCCGATGTGGCGCGTCGTCTGCCGGCCGGAATGATTGCGAGCTCCGGTGCGATTCTTCTTGGTGGTCAAAGACTCGAGCGGACCACCCTTGTGCAGGTGCGAGCGGTCGACTTTGACGACGAAGCGCGTACCCGGAGAGGTCGGCTTCATTTTGATGAGTGCCATGGCCTATTGGTCCTTAACGAGTCGAGCCGCCGGTGAAGTCGATCGACTGCCCGGTTTCCAGGCGCACGTACGCCTTCTTGTAGCCGTTGCGCTTGCCGGGCATGTTCTTGAAACGGCGGGTCTTACCCGGCTTGTTGAGCAGATTCACGCCCTCGACCTTGACCTCGAACATCAATTCGACGGCCAGCTTGACCTCCGCCTTCGAGGCGTCGTCACGCACGCGAAACACATACTGATTCGCCTTCTCGGCCACGTTCGCGGCCTTTTCCGACACGTGCGGCTGAATCAGCACGGTCATCAAGCGTTCTTTATTCATTCGCGCCTCCGAGACGCTGGTCGAGCAATTTCAAGGCGCCGACCGTCGCGATCACCTTGTCGTGCTTGATCAGGCTCACGGGATCGAGCGAAGCCACCGGAATCACGTCCACATACGGCACGTTGCGCGCCGCCAGGAACAATTTCTCCTCGTAGGCCTCGACCAGAATCAAGGCGCGGGTCAAGCCGAACTCGGCTAATTTGCTGATCAGCAGCTTGGTTCTCGGCGCCGTCAGCTCCAGGGACTCCACCGCGACCAGGCGATCTTCACGAACCAGCTGCGACACCATGGATTGCATGGCGGCGCGATACATTTTTCGGTTCACTTTTTGCGTGAAATCCCGCGGCCGGGCTGCGAAGGCCCGCCCGCCGCCCACCCAAATGGGGCTGCGGATCGAGCCGGCCCGGGCCTGACCCGTACCTTTCTGGCTCCACGGCTTCTTGCCGCCGCCGCGCACTTCAGCGCGGGATTTCTGCGCCTTGGTGCCGGCGCGGCCGCCCGCCTGATAGGCGGTGACGACCTGATGAATAAGCGCTTCGTTGTAGGCACGGCCAAATGCGACATCCGATAATTGGATCTCGCTGGCGGGGCTTACATTCTTGAGCTGAAGTTTCATGAGGGTTTACTTCTTTGGGGCTTTGGCTGCGCCCTTCTCAGCGGGCGCGGCTTTCGGCGCGGATGAGCCCTTCGCGGCGACGGGGGCCTTGTTCGGCATCAATTTCTGGCGTCGCGCGCGCCCCGCGGCCTTGACCGAAGGCTTGACGATGACGCGCCCGCCTTCCGCTCCGGGAACCGCGCCGCTGATCAACAGCAAGTTGCGGGGCACATCGACTTGGACGATTCGCAGGTTTTCGATGGTGCGGTTGCGCACGCCCATATGGCCCGACATGCGCTTGCCCTTGAACACGCGTCCCGGGGTCTGGCGCTGGCCGATGGACCCGGGAGCGCGGTGCGATACCGAGTTGCCGTGGGTCTTCATGCCGCCGGCGAAATTATGGCGCTTCATGGTGCCCTGGAAGCCCTTGCCCACCGTGGTGCCGGTGACATCGACGACTTGGCCCGCGGTGAACATGTCCACCTTCAGTTCGCCACCCGCCGCCAGGGCATCGCCTTCGCCCTTGCCCAGTCGGAACTCCTGGGAGGTGTAGCCCGCGGCAACGTTCGCCTTGGCGAAGTGGCCGGCCAGCGCCTTGGAGACCCGGGAGGGGCGGCGGCTGCCAATAGTGACCTGCACCGCCCGGTATCCGTCGGTTTTGTCGCTCTTGACTTGTGAGACCCGGTTCGGCAGCGCCTCGACGACCGTCACAGGAACAGTCACGCCGGCGTCAGTGAATACCCGGGTCATGCCGCACTTGCGGCCAACCAGACCAATGGTCATTGTCAATCCTCTCGAGCGGGAGCCCAAAGGGCTTAAGTCCGCATTCGTTGCAACAGGTCAGCGGTTTGGGCATCGGACCCCATGTACCCGTAGATATATGGCGTCGGCGCCCACGCGCTCCGACCTCTAAAATGGACGGCGGATTATATACGAATCCGCCTCAGGTTCAAGTTTTGCGCCTAATTTAGCTTGATTTGAACGTCGACGCCGGCCGGCAGCTCCAGCTTCATCAGGGCATCCACGGTCTTGTCGGTGGGGTTCAATATGTCCATCAGACGCTTGTGCGTGCGGATTTCGAATTGATCCCGGGCGTCCTTATCGCCGTGCGGCGCCGTCAACACCGTAAAGCGCTCCATTTTGATGGGTAGCGGCACGGGCCCCTTGACGGTCGCGCCGGTGCGCTTCGCGGTGTCGACGATTTCGCGGGCCGACTTGTCGATCAAGCGATGATCGAAAGCCTTCAAGCGGATCCGAATGTTCTGATTAGCCATAAATAATTTCTCATGCGCTTACGCGCAACTGCTACGGGGTCGAAGCGACCCCGTCCGTTAAAGGGGGCGGAATATTACGCTAAAACCTTGGCAACCGCTAATTAAGCAATGACTTTGGCGACGACGCCGGCGCCGACGGTTTTGCCGCCTTCGCGGATGGCGAAGCGCAGCCCCTGTTCCATCGCGATCGGCGCGATCAACTCCACCACGATCTTGATGTTGTCCCCGGGCATCACCATCTCGGTGCCCTCCGGCAACTCCACCGCCCCCGTCACGTCCGTGGTGCGAAAGTAGAACTGCGGCCGATACCCTTTGAAGAACGGCGTGTGCCGCCCTCCCTCTTCCTTGCTCAG
>Ga0209656_10002239_pt1 | contig 12528 bp, 10 predicted proteins | sample BogFormECP12_OM2_FD_188239 | JGI IMG/M metagenome (GOLD analysis project Ga0209656, IMG submission 188239) | Bog forest soil microbial communities from Calvert Island, British Columbia, Canada - ECP12_OM2 (SPAdes) (version 2) | ecosystem: Environmental > Aquatic > Freshwater > Wetlands > Bog ... | reverse complement strand
TGAGTTTTGAAATCCGTTCGCATGGCCAGCACGGTCCAGGGATAAAACGGAAACGGATTATAGACCACCACCGCGTCGGCGTGGACGTCATCCTCTTTGGTCTGCGGACCCTGGCCGTTGTTGACCTCGTTCTTCGCTTTGCCGTCCGCGAACGTGGTCTTCACGTTCATCGAAATCTGACCCATTTTTCCTTGCGCCGCGGCTTCGAGCGGCTGGAATTTGTCGTTGGTCACGATCTTGAATTCGTCGATATCCACCTTCATCGGTCCGATGGCGGCATGTCCGGAGCCGTTCACCGTGATTTTGCCGCCGGCCTGCGCCACGGTGTACGTTTCGGTTTCGGTGGGCTTGCCGGCCATGTAAATGTTCAGCTTGCCCGAGCCGGCGCCGGAGGCGGGCGCGGCCGCAGGAGCAGTTTTCGCCGCGACTTGTGGCTTCTTGAGAAGCTCCTGGATCTCCGGCGGCGCGTCGAAAATGTTCTTCGGAAGCTCGGCGTTCACTTCCACCTTTTCAATCACGATCTGAAACTCCTGCCCGGCGGCGCGCTGGGTGATCTTATGCGGCGACAGAACGTCGCCATCCTTGCGGTAATCGTCGTAGAGGCTTTCGGCCATAATCTCGCCCATCGCGGTGCTGCGAGTAGCGGTAGTTTTGATCAGCAGGGCGGATTTTTTGTCGTAAAACTCGGTGGTCGCGTTCCCTGTAGCGGGGGTCAGCACCACCTTGTAGCAATCGTGGCCTTCCACGGTTTCCGAGCCCGTAGTCTCGATCTTGCTGTAGAGCTTCTGAGCCACCAGCGGCAGATTAAACGTCGAATCGCGGAGGCTCTCAGCCAGCTCCACGCCTTCCTTGACGCGCGGACCCTGAAGCGGATTGTTCTCCCAGGCGATCAGGCCATCGCTGCCCTGCTCGATCTTGCCAATTCCGGGAATTTCGACCACTAGTCGATTTTTGTTGGGCTCGGCTTCGTAAATGGTGAGCGTGCCGCGCAGACCGGCGGCGGCGATCTCGAAATAGCCGTGCCCCACCTGGTTGTGGCGTTTCTCGAGCGCCGCGCGCCCGCCGGTAGCTTCCAGGTACTTGTTGAGAATCGTGTCCGCGGAAGGCAGATCGGCCGCAGCCAGGGAGACTAGCGGGAAAAGCAAGACGGCGAGGAAAAACTTACGCATGGTCAACCTCCGGTCCTTTGTCTTCCACTGTACCGCAGCGGCCCGGAACGAGGCTTTTACGCGCTTACCTTTAGTGCAAGGAGTCGGACTTTCCGGCCTTTTGCGCCACTACTTCGTGCGATTTCTGGAGCAGCGCCTTGGAGGCCGGAAGCGAATCCACCGCCTTGGCGACTTCGGGATCGTTCATGAACGAAACCTGGTCCGATTCTTCCTTGCTGAAAGCCGTGATGTACAGCTCTTCGCGCAGACGCTCGCGGATCCAGGTGCGGTCGCGCTCGAAATCGGAGGGCGTGAATTCGATTCCGCGGCGCTTGGCGAAATTCTGGAAATCCTGCATCGCAATTTCGTCGGGCAGCCATTCCTTGGTGAGTTGCTTGGGATTGTGAACGGCGAAAAATTCGGGAGCGTAAAAGAAGAAGGTGAGCCGGCCTTCGAGTTGCGATTCCAGGTGCGACAGCTTGGGCGATTCGTACTTCTCGTCCGGATTGATTCCGTCGCCGCCGAAAACAACCCGGCCGCTGTCGGTCTTCTTCATGTCCTTGAGGTTTTCCTGGCCTGCGTTCCGGCTGAGGTATTCGTACAAACCGTGGTGTTCGTAATCGCGCTGGATTAATCGGCCGCTGGGCGTGTAGTACTTGGCGATGGTCAGCAGCACGGCACTGTTGCCGGATAGCATGAAGGGCGCCTGCACCAGTCCTTTTCCGAAAGTGCGCTCGCCGAAGATCCAGGCGCGGTCGTGATCCTGAAGAGCCCCGGACAGAATCTCAGAGGCCGAAGCAGTGCCGCGATTCACCATTACGACGATCGGGAACTGCGCCCCGCGCTCGCCATGCTTGGCGACGAATTTCGTTTCCGCCGAGGCCCGTCCATGATGGGACACGATCAACTGGTTCTTGCGCAGGAAATGATCGGCGACGTTGACAGCTTCCTGAACCAGCCCGCCGCCGTTGTCGCGGATGTCGAGAATAAGTCCTTCAATCGAACTCTCGGGGAACTTGGCCAGGGCCTGGTCCAATTCGTGGCTGGTGGTTTCGTTGAACGCCTCGATGCGAATATACGCGATGCCCGGACGAACCCAGAAGGCATAGTTCACGCTGCCGCGCGGCACGTTGTCGCGAGTCAGGGAAAAGTGCACAGGCGCCGGCTCTCCCATGCGGCGAACGGTAATCGTCACCGGCGTGCCCTTGGGACCTTTCAGCATGGCCGAGACCTGGGACACGGTGCTGTGCTCGGTGTTGGTGTCGTTGACGGAGATAATCTGGTCGCCGGGCCGCAGACCGGCTTTGTATGCGGGCGAGCCCTCGAAGGGGTACATCACGATGACGTTGCGTTCGGGCTGGCCGACGTACATGCCGACGCCATAGTAGTGGCCGGCTTGCCCCTCGCGCATCAGCGCGTAGGCCTTGGGATCGAAAAAGTTCGAGTGCGGGTCGAGGGTGCGCAGCATGGTCGGGATGGCGCCGTGGAAGACGGTATTATCGGCATCCACTTTGTCGGCGAAGTTGGCCTCGACAGCCTCGTAAACCTGAGTGAACTTCTTGATGCTCGCGCTCATGTCCACTTCGGACTGGGCGGCAAGATGACTCTGGATGGGAGCCAGGAGAACGGCGAGCGCAGCAAACCGCAAGCACCGGGGGGGAATGACCATGGTGTTCGACCTCAGGCTTTCTTATGGTAACAGCAAAATTAATAAAAGCAGCAGGAAAATCTTCGGACGGCTCCCACGGTACTCCGGTTACCCCGGCCCCGCAACATTTTCAATCGGCGGGGGTTGCCGCGACGGGTGGGACCGGTACCGGCCGCATGAATCCAGACTCGGCCAGCCGGGATGGGTGCACCTCATCGCCCAGGGCGAAAAAGCGGCAAAAACTCATAATCAAAGGACGCCACTTCACCGGATCGATATGCGGATGGGAGGGGTCGCCGGTGAGTAACGTTTCGTCTACGTGCAGTTTCACGATGTGGACTTCGAACGCGTAGGCAGTCACGTTTTTTCCGAACGGCCGCACGTCGTGAACGATGCCTTCCATCTGGACCGGGCATTCCTGGACGCGCGGAGGGGCGACGGCCAGCGAAGGCGCTTCGGTGAAGGCGGCGGTGCCGAATTTACGCGGTTCAAAGCGATATCCCCAGCTTTGCTTCTTCTCGGGCACGGGGTTTCTGCCGGTAGTCAGGGCCAGCCGGTCGACCTGCGCGGCTTGCAATTCGGAAGGGAGATTGATGACGCACTCGCGCGTGCGGATCAAGTTTTCCGAGGTCTTCCCCATGGAGCCGAGGCCCAGCATGCAGCTCCAGCCCAGCCACCAGGCCGACGACATCGGCGCGAGGTTGGGAGAGCCGTCCTGGTTCAGGCTCGAGATCAACGCGACCGGAGTTCCGAAGTAGAGGATGCTGGGCTCGATGGTTTTATGAGCGATGGTTTTAGGAGCGATGGTTTTATGAGCGATCGTTTTATGCATGCCTCATGCTATCGGCGTGAGGCGCCGGCGATATATCCGAAGCTTGCGGTTGCGACAAATCGCGTGGTGGAGCGTGCGCGCCGCGAATCACGGCCGTTCGATGCGGCGTCTGGCTTTTTGAAACACGGCGCGCAGCATGGCTTGAGTCAGCCTTCCCGTAAACGTGTTCTGCTGGCTCGGATGATAGGAGCCGATCAGGATCGGCAGCTCCGGCGCGATCCGGTATGCTGCTCCGTGCGCGAACGCGAAGCCGGTGCGTCGTGCGATCTTGCCGCTCGCGAGCAAAATCGACAGATACACGTCGAACGCCACACGCCCCAGTGCGACCACTACTCGAAGATCGCCGAGCAACGCGAGCTCCTGTTCGAGATATGGCCGGCAGTTGCGAATCTCGCCGGGAGCGGGTTTGTTGGCGGGAGGAGCGCAGCGCACGGCAGCGCTGATGTAGGCGTCGTGAAGACTGAGGCCGTCGTCGCGCGACACACTAGTGGGCTGGGACGCGAATCCGGTTTCAAAGAGCGCCCGGTAGAGAAAATCGCCCGAGCTGTCGCCGGTGAAGACGCGGCCGGTGCGATTGCCTCCGTGCGCGGCGGGCGCCAGACCGATCACCAGCAATCGGGCCGCTGGATCGCCGAAGCCGGGCACGGGACGTCCCCAGTATTCCCAATTCAGGTAGGCGCGGCGCTTGGTACGTGCGACCTGCTCGCGATATTCCACCAGCCTCGGGCAAAGGCGGCACGCGACGATTTTCTGGTTCAGAACAGCTAGCGGCTGCAAGCAATCCAGCTTGCCACAACCGCGCGGTTATCGCGCCAATTCGGTTCGCAGGTTTTCGAGCGACGCTTCGAGCAGAGTCCGGTCCGCCGTGGGACCGGATTGAATCGTGTTGGAGAAGAGCGGGACCAGTTCGGGATCGCGCCAGCCGCGCCGGACCTCGTCTTCCATCACCGCGATGGCGTCGGCGTGGGTGAGCGCCGGTTTGTATGGCCGTTCGGTGGTGAGAGCGTCGTAAATATCGGCCACCTGGAGGATGCGCGCCAGCAGCGGGATGTCCTCACCCGCCAGACCGTCCGGATATCCGGTGCCGTCCCAATGCTCATGATGATTACGAATGATCGGGAGGACCGGCCAGAGGCTCTTCATGGTGCGGCAGATCTCTTCGCCGCGCACCGGATGGCTGCGCATGATGGCCCATTCATCGGAGGTTAAAGAACCGTTCTTGAACAGGATCGAGTCCGGAATCGCGACTTTTCCGATGTCGTGCAGGTAGCCGCCTCGGAACAGCGCGGTGAGATCGGAGTTCGGGAGCCCTAGCGCTTCGCCCAGCATTACCGATGCCACCGCCAGACGCTGGCAGTGCCGCCCAGTGTTGGGATCGCGATGCTCCACGGCCTGGGCGAGAGCGAACAGGATGCTCTCGGCTTCCTCCAGCGAATCGATGAGAGCTTTATTGCGAAGCATGGCGCGCACGCGCGTCCGGACCACGGCCGGATGCAGCGGCTTGATGAGAAACTCGTCGGCGCCCGAGGAAATTCCCACGATTTCGTTCTCGACGCCCTGCACGCTGGTCATCATGAGGATGGGAACCAGGTGCGTGGCGCGATTGGCCTTCATCCAGCGGCAGAGTTCCGGCCCGCTGACTTCAGGCAGCATCAGGTCGAGAATCATCAGATCGATTCTTTCCCGTTGGAGCAGTTCCATGGCCTCGGAAGCCCGGCGAGCTTCGAGGATCTTGTAAGAAGCAGTCTTGAGGATGGCTTTCAGGAGCCGGCGATTGATGTCTTCGCCGTCCACGATCAAAACAACGGCCGGCGGACCCGCGCTCTCATTGGCATCGGCAAACGTAAGCCGCGGCAGAGAACCGGGTTCCGTAAGCGTCCCGATATGTGTAATCTGACCGGCCATACTTCGGCGGACATGTGTCGGGTCCGCCACTTACTCATCGGCACGAATTGACCTTAGGTTCAGGGCTGGGCGGGTGAAATCACTGTTTGACCAGTTTCGACAGAATGTCTGTAACGTAATTTATGGTCTCCGGGATTTGCGGGACGCCGCCTTCCCGATCCACGCGCTCCGGCCCGGCGTTGTAGGCCGAAAGCGCCAGGCGCATGTCGCCGTTGTACTTCGTAAGTAGTTGTTTCAGCAGCTTGGTACCGGCTTCGACATTCTGCTTGGGGTCGAACGGATCGCGTACGCCAAACTGCTCGATCACCGACGGCATGAGCTGCATCAGCCCCTGCGCGCCTTTTGGCGATACGGCGCAGGGCCGGCTGCCGGACTCCTGGCCGATCACGGCGCGCAGCAGGTCCGGGCGCACACTCTCGCGCTGGGCGCTTTCTTGGATAAGCGGATCTAGTTGATCGGCCGGGAGCGGGTCGCACGGCGGTTCGTTAAAAAGCGCGCCCGATAAAGCGCCGTAGCGCGGAGGCACGTCAACCCAAGGGACGGTGAAGAACGCGGCAGCGGGTGGGGGCTCTTTGCCGGTGACCGCGCCCACCTGCTTCACAACGGATGCGCGCTGCTTCTCGATCGCGGCAGCCATGGCCGCTTGCGAGGCCGCGACCAAGGATTGGGCGTTGTTGGAAGCGGCTGCCACCGTGGACGCCTGCTTGGCCGTGGAAACTACCGGAGGCAGAGTCGCGGCTTGGGGAGTATCCGGCTTGTCCGTGGATTGCGGGGTGACGATCTGACCCCAACACATCGCGGCAAACAGGATCAGCCAGCCTCGGTTCATGCTCATCTTTACTATCGGCAGATGTGCTTGTCTTCTAGAGACTCCGCGGTTCTGGGTAAAATGACTCATGCGCATCCGCCTGCTGCTTGTTTGCCTCGCCGGGGTACTCCTGGCCGATGAACCGTACCAGAAGCCTCCCCGCGAAATTCTCGACATATTGAATGCGCCGGCAACTCCGCGGGCGATCGTCAGCCCCACGCACGATTACGCATTGCTGGTGGAACCGCTGCGCTATCCGCCGATTTCGGTGGTCGGGCAGCCGATGCTGCGCCTGGCCGGCCTGCGGATCAATCCCATGAACAATGGCCCGCATCGCGCCAATCTCGACATTTCGATGGCGCTGCTGCGGATCAGCGACGGCACACAGACCAAAATCCAACTGCCGGCGGGCGCGAAAACTTTCTCGACGCGCTGGTCGCCGGATGGGAAACAGTTCGCGTTTCTGAATACGGGGGATACGGCCATCGAGCTGTGGGTCGGCGATGTGGCTAGCGGGCGCGCGCACAAGATCGACGGAGTTCGCGTGAACGCGGCTTTGCTGTTGACCGGCGGCGGACCGGCGCCGCGGCGCGATTCGATCCTGCAATGGATGCCCGACAGCCGGACGCTGCTGGTCCAGACGGTTCCAGCCGGGCGCGGCGCGCCGCCCGTCGAGCCTGCCATTCCCGCGGGCGTCCACACACAGGAAAGCGTGGGACACACCGGTCCCGTTCGCACCTACGAAGACATGCTGCAGAACGCGCACGACGAGGATCTGTTCGACTACTACGCGACCGCGCAACTGCTGGCGATCGACACATCGAACAGCCGCGTGGAAGCGCGCGGCAAACCGGCCCTGTTCCTGACGGTGGAGCCCGCGCCCGATGGCCAGCATCTTCTGGTCGCTCGCGCGCACCGGCCGTTTTCCTACCTGCATCCGGTGGAGGAATTTCCTAAAGAAGTCGAGGTGTGGAACAGCTCGGGCAGCGTGGTCTACACGGTCGCGAGCCTGCCGCTCGAAGATCGCGTGCCGATCGAGGGCGTACCAACCGGGCCGCGCGCCTATCAATGGCGACCGAATCAGCCCGCCACGCTAGTCTGGGCCGAGGCGCTGGACGGCGGAAATCCCAAGGAAAAGGCCCAGCATCGCGATCGCATCGTGATGCTGAAGGCGCCGTTCACCTCCACGCCGCAAGAAATCGTGAAGACCGAAGAGCGGTTCCGTGGCCTCGAGTTCGGCGCCAAGAGCGTCGCGTTCGTGCAGGACTACGAACGGAATCGCCGCTGGCAGCGCATGTTCGTGGTGGATTGCGATCAGCCCGGCGCGACGCCGAAACTGCTGTGGGGAGTCAACGTGCAGGATCGCTATCACAGCCCCGGCGCCATGGTGCGGCGCACGCTTCCCAACGGCCAAATGGAAGTGGCGCAGAATGGCGACAACATTTATCTGACCGGCGATGGCGCCAGCAACGAAGGCGACCGGCCGTTCTTGGATCGGATGAATCTCGCGACCGGAAAAACTGAGCGGCTGTTCCATTCGGGCGCCAACGTCTATGAGAATTTCGTCGCGATGCTGGACGACACCGGCTCGAAAATCCTGACGGTGCGCGAGACGCCCAAGACGCCGCCGAATTATCTGGTGCGGACCATAGGCGCCAGCGGATCGGAGACCGCGCTCACGCACTTCCCCGATCCCACACCGCAGCTCCAGGGCATCACCAAGCAGAAGGTCACTTACAAACGGCAGGACGGCGTACCGCTGTCGTTCACGTTATATCTGCCGCCGGGCTACAAGCAGGGTACGCGCCTGCCGACCGTGGTGTGGGCGTATCCGCTCGAATACAACGACGCCGACACGGCCGGACAGATCACCGGATCCGTGCAGCGCTTCACCACCATCACTGGGCCGTCGGAGCTGTTCTTCCTGCTGCACGGATACGCGGTGCTCGACGACACGGCCATGCCGATCGTGGGCAACGATCCTGAGACGGTGAACAACACCTACCTCGACCAGATCGTGATGGACGCGAAGGCGGCCATCGACAAAGCGGTGGAGATGGGCGTGACGGATCGCGATCGCGTGGGCGTCGGCGGGCATAGCTACGGCGCATTCATGACCGCCAATCTCATGTCGCATTCAGATATTTTCCGCGCGGGCATCGCGCGCAGTGGCGCGTACAACCGGACGCTGACGCCGTTCGGCTTCCAGACCGAGCGGCGAACCATCTGGGAATCGCCCGATGTTTATCTGCGCATGTCGCCGTTCCTGGTGGCGGACAAAATCAAAGCCCCGATCCTGCTGATTCACGGCGAAGCGGACGACAACACCGGGACTTTCCCGATCCAGTCCGAGCGCATGTATCAGGCGATTCGCGGCAACGGCGGGACGGTCCGGCTGGTGATGCTCCCGGCGGAAGCGCACGGCTATCAGGCGCGCGAGACCATCGAGACGGTGATGTACGAAGAAATCGCGTGGTTCGACAAGTACGTCAAGGATGCGCCGCCGAAGATGGGAACCCAGTAGGCGGCGTTCCGATGCACATTGAGCCGGTCGTGTTGCCGGGCCGGCACATCCGGCTCGAGCCGCTCGCCGTCAGCCATCTCGAGGCGCTGGCGGAAGTCGGGCTGGACGAAGAGTTGTGGCGTCTGATCCCGATTCAAGTGAAGACTCGCGAGGACATGCTGGGCTATATCCGCACCGCGCTCCAGCAGCAGAAAGACGGGACTTCCCTGCCCTTCGCAACCGTCGACCAATCCAGCGGCCGCGCCATCGGCAGCACGCGCTACATGAATATCGATCGCGCGAACCGGCATGTCGAGATCGGCTCGACGTGGATTGCGCGAGACTGGCAACGGACCGCCGTCAACACCGAAGCCAAGTACCTGATGTTGCGGCATGCCTTCGAGCATTTCGGCTGCCTTCGGGTGGAACTCAAGACCGACGTTCTGAACGAGCGATCGCGCAACGCCATCCTGAGGATCGGCGCCAAGCAGGAAGGCATATTCCGCAAGCACGTAATTTGCGACACGGGCCGCGTCCGCGACAGCGTCTATTTCAGCATTCTGGATTCGGAATGGCCGGAAGTGAAAGCCTCGCTCGAAAAGAAACTCGCATAAGGTCAATAAGTTAGCCGCTTATAGAAACAACCTTCGGCCGGCCGGGTTGTATAAGTTTCGAGTTTATAACCGCCGCAACGGGAATTGCGCTAAAGTAGTGAGTTAGCCCGGGGTCATTCTTGAAGAAGCTTTTTGCCAGAACCGCGTTCTTGGTGTGTGTTTGCGCGAGCTTGAGTCTCGCGCAGGAATCGGCTGCTCCGAGTCCCAGCACCACTCCTGAGACAGCTCCGGCCAGCACCGATATTCCGGGCGTTTCGCCTGCTATCCCATCCGGCGTGGAAAACGCCATCACCGAGGATCACCGGATGTTCAAGGTCCTCCCGAACTACAAGACGGTGAACGACCCGTCGCAGCCCATCACCCCCCTCGAAGCCAAGCAGAAGTTCGCGCTGGTGCTGCACTATTTCGATCCTTTTACGTACGGCTTCACGGCCGTTCAGGCCGGCATCCAACAGCTCAGCGATTCGCCGAAGGGTTATGGGCAAGGCGTTCTCGGATATAACAAGCGCTATTGGGCCGACTTCACCGACGCCTTTACGAATGAAGTGTTCACGGTCGGCGTTTTTCCCACTTTGCTGCACGAGGATCCGCGGTACTTCCGCAGCGGCAAAGGGTCGGGTTTGAGACGTACCATGTACGCCGTCAGCCGCGTGTTTGTGGCTCGCACGGACGCCGGCAACCAGCGCTACAACTTCTCCGAGGTTCTCGGCAACATGGCCTCGGGCTCGATCTCAGAGCTCTATTATCCGCACGGCGACCGGCACGTTTCTGACATCTTTACCCGCACCGGGTTTCAGATCGGCTACGATGCGTTGTTCAATGTCATGAAAGAGTTTTACCCCGACCTGAAGCGGCAGCTGGACAAGTTGCGCCACGACAAGTAAATCAAACCCAGTTAGTGACTCATCTCCGCATGGGGATGATTGCGTTCGCCCGCTCGGATTCCCACGGGCAAGTGGTTTTCTCTGGGCGGAACCGGGCAAATAAACAGCTCATTGACAGCGCAATAGGGGTTGTACGCCTTGTTGAAATCCACCACGACCTTGCCATTCTGCGGAAGGTCCGCTTCGAGAAATCTCCCCGCTCCGTAGGTTTCATGGCCGGCAGTGCGATCGCGGAAGAAGAAGCTGAGTTTCTTCCCATCCGGCGTAAGGACTGCCATGAGATTGACCTTCACGCCGTCTACGACGAACGACGCGGAGCCGGGGTTCTTCCACTCACGGCTGCTGCCATTGTTGTCGGGTATCCGGATGGTCTTGGGTTCCGAGACAGGAATCCAATCCGCTACAATGCGATAGCGCGGCTCGACTGGAAACCAGACCGGCGGTTTGGCCTCCTTCCGCATTCGCGAGTTCGCGTCCTCAATGGCTACGCGCAACGCGGAATCCCGCATTGCGAAAATCAGCTTCAATTCCCCGAAAGCCACGGTAACCGGTTTCGCGATCGCAATTTCATTGACGGCCTTGCCATCCACCAGCGCGGTAACGCCGGACTCGACATGAAACGTAGCGGTGTCGCCGCCCGGCCAGTCGATTTTGCCGGCGTGCGCTGGAGCCGTTTCGACGGGCAGAATCAAATCATTCGTTTTATCGCGGCCCAAGGAGGAGCTACCTTTGGGAGGGCTCAAGCGTGCGACGAGAGTGAAGGGGCCGTCCGCCGAGACGAGATCGCGGTCGTAATCCTTTCGCCAGCTCTGAATTTGAGAAGCGTACGAATCGGCAGAACCGGCGGGCAGTTCGCCTGCGCTGAAAAACACGGCAAGAACGATCGGGATCGAACGCAGCATGACGCCGTTCCTTCCTGTTTGACAGCCTAAAGCATTTTGGCGATCGAAGCCAGCGTGCGCTAGGAGTGCTTGGTGAAGACTAGAACGTCGATGGCGTTATCCTGTGGAACAATCGACGTTGTCTCAACGCGCAGCGTCTTACCGCGGGTTTGCATCTCCACCAGCATGGGGCCGTTGTACCAGAAGGACGCCTTGGCCTTCTCTCCACTTACGCTGCACTCCTTACCGTCGGTGGTGCATTTCAGCTCGGTTTTGTTCTTGCCTTCGTTGGCCACCAGGTGAATGGAATTGCCGGCTTCTTCGATAGCCCAGGTGGCATCGGCAAGCTTCAGGTTGTGGAGCTCGCACTTTGTGGCGTCGAGTTGCCAGGTGCCGCTAAAATCCGGTTTGCCCTGTCCATTCGCAAACCCTGCTACGAGCGCGCAGGTAATGCACGAAATCCCAAGGAATCGCATTCTGAGCCTCCAATCGCTGAACTATCCTATTCCAGCCGCAGGACCGAAGTGAATCCCGTCGGCACGTGATAGCATGAATCGGATAAGTACCGGATTATGAAGCTCTCCGATAAATTCACGCTGGAAGAAGGCCGCGTATATCTGACGGGTATTCAAGCGCTGGTGCGGCTTCCGATCGACCAGATGCGGCGGGACCGGCGCGCCGGGCTCAACACCGGAGCGTTCATTTCCGGCTATGAAGGATCGCCCTTGGGCGGTTACGACATGGCGCTGGCGCGCGCGGGCAAGCTGCTGTCCGAGTACAACATCCATTTTCGGCCGGGCGTCAATGAAGATCTCGCGGCGACGGCGGTTTTCGGCAGCCAGATCATCGACGCGGTGGGCCAGAGCAAAGTGGATAGCGTGCTGGGGATCTGGTACGGCAAGGGCCCGGGCGTGGATCGCAGCGGTGACATTTTCCGCCACGCGAATCTCTCGGGATCGGGCAGAGGCGGCGCGCTGCTGCTGTGCGGCGACGATCCGATTTCGAAGAGCTCCACCATTCCGAGCCAGAGCGATTTCAGCCTGTACAACATCGGGATTCCGTATCTTTATCCCGGCAGCGTGCAGGAGATTCTGGACTACGGCGCGCTCGCGATCGCGCTGTCACGGTTCAGCGGGGCGTGGGTAGCCATGAAAATGGTCACCGACGTCTGCGACGGCGGCGGCACGGTGGAACTGGATCCCGATCGGCCGGCGATCCGGTGGCCGGAGGGTTACGAGCGGCACACCGACGTACGCATCGTCGCGCCTGTCACGCTCGGGCTGGAACACGAGGTCAATGTACGCA
>Ga0209656_10002235_pt1 | contig 12533 bp, 12 predicted proteins | sample BogFormECP12_OM2_FD_188239 | JGI IMG/M metagenome (GOLD analysis project Ga0209656, IMG submission 188239) | Bog forest soil microbial communities from Calvert Island, British Columbia, Canada - ECP12_OM2 (SPAdes) (version 2) | ecosystem: Environmental > Aquatic > Freshwater > Wetlands > Bog ... | reverse complement strand
CCTTGTTGCTGCTGGCCGTCGAACTCGCCTATTCCCGCGGCCGGCGAGCCGAACGCGAGTTGGTCAGCGCCGGCGCGGTGGCCGCCGACAGCACGACCCCCGGCGTCGTGTTGGACGCCCCGCGGCGGCCGTTCGACGAGCGCGTCGGGCGGGCCGGGCTGATCCTGGTCTACGCCGGTATCTCCCTGTTGCTGCTGTGCATCGTGCTGCGCGGTCTGGCCACCGTGCGGGTGCCGTGGGGCAACATGTACGAGTTCATCAACCTGACCTGCTTCTGCGGCCTGGTCGCCGGCGCGATCGTGCTGCGCCGCCCGCAGTACCGTCCGCTGTGGGTTTTTCTGCTGCTGCCGGTGCTGATTTTGCTGACGGTGTCCGGGCGCTGGCTCTACACCAACGCCGCACCGGTGATGCCGGCGCTGCAGTCGTACTGGCTGCCCATCCATGTGTCGGTGGTCAGCCTGGGTTCGGGGGTGTTCCTGGTCGCCGGGGTGGCCAGCATCCTGTTCCTGCTGAGCACCTCGCGGCTGGGTGAGCCGGAGACGTCGGGCGCGTTTGCCCGGATGGTGCAGCGGTTGCCCGACGCGCAGACGCTGGATCGGATCGCCTACCGAACCACGATCTTCGCGTTCCCGGTGTTCGGCTTCGGTGTGATCTTCGGCGCGATCTGGGCCGAGCAGGCCTGGGGCCGGTATTGGGGCTGGGATCCCAAAGAGACGGTAGCGTTCATCGCGTGGGTGGTTTACGCCGCCTACCTGCATGCTCGGTCGACGGCGGGCTGGCGGGACAGGAAAGCGGCCTGGATCAACGTGGTCGGTTTCGTGGCCATGGTGTTCAACCTGTTCTTCGTCAACCTGGTGACCGTTGGCCTGCACTCCTATGCTGGAGTGGGCTAGGCCGACCAGGGGGGTGGCGATCGGCGCTGCGATATGTTCGATAACAGGACCGCTCGTCAACAAGCGACCTGAGTGTTGCAACAAGGGGTAACTGCACGTGTCTGACCATCCGACGCAAAATGCGAACGCGGAGGTATCGCATGGTCGCGAAGACCATCCGACCACCGACCTGCGGCCGCCACCACCGCTGGTGACCGATCCGCCGACCACGGCGTTTGCCGGATTCCGCACCGAACGGCGCTTCAGCGAGGCTGCCACCCGGGGCGTGCCGCCCCCAGAGACCCGCGAGGAGCCACGGGCTTGGGCAGCCACGCCGTACCAAGGGCTTCCGCGGGTGGTCGACTCGCCTCGGCGGGTCTACGGCAATTACGGGGGACCGCCCGCGTCCTCGTCGGCGGATGTGGGACACCAGCAGACGCCCCTGCCATCCTCGCGGTATCCGGAGTTGTCCACCAGCACCCTGCTGAGGCAGGTCAAGCCGGCGCCGTCGGAGGGCTGGCGCCGGTGGCTGTACGTCTTGTCCGGACAGCTGATCAACGTCGGCGAAAGTCCACGGACCATGCGGTACAACGACCTGACCGTGCAGGTCAACAGCCCGCTGCGGGGTTGCTATCGGATCGCGATGCTGTCGCTGAAGGGCGGCGTCGGTAAAACCACCATCACCGCCACGCTGGGGGCGACGTTCGCGTCGATTCGCGGCGACCGGGTAGTGGCCGTGGACGCCAACCCCGATCGCGGCACGCTGAGCCAGAAGGTGCCGTTGGAAACGCCGGCCACCGTGCGCCACTTGCTGCGCGACGCCGAGGGCATCGAGCGCTATAGCGATGTGCGCAGCTACACGTCGCAGGGCCCGAGCCGGCTGGAGGTGCTGGCGTCGGAAAGCGACCCGGCCATGTCCGAGGCGTTTAGCGCCGAGGACTACGCACAGACGCTGGAAATCCTGGAGCGGTTCTACGGGCTGGTGCTCACCGATTGTGGGACCGGGCTTTTGCATTCGGCGATGACGCCGGTGCTGGAGAAGGCCGACGCCCTGATCGTGGTCAGCTCGGGATCGATCGACGGCGCGCGCAGCGCCTCAGCGACTTTGGACTGGCTCGATGCGCACGGCCATGAGGATCTGGTCCGCAATTCGATCGCGGTCATCAACGCGGTGCGGCCTCGGTCAGGCAAGGTCGACATGCAGAAGGTGGTCGATCACTTCTCGCGGCGGTGCCGCGCGGTGCGCCTAGTGCCGTTCGATCCGCATCTCGAGGAGGGCGCGGAGATCAGCCTGGACCGGCTGAAGCGGGAAACGCGGGAAGCGCTGATCGAGCTGGCAGCCGTTGTCGCCGACGGCTTTCCGAACGATCAGCGCCGATCCAACGAGCACTTCATCTAGCGATTTAACGCGGGTTGTCGCCGTGGCTTAACCGCCACAGGAAGTCCGGATCGTCGTCGGGTCCGATGACGCGAGTCTTGTGCCGGTTGACCCCTGAACGGACAGCGCGCCAGCCAACGTAGATCAGCGTCCCGAGAACGAGGACGAGGAGCAGGTACAGCACTCAACACCTCCTTGGTGGCGAATATACGCGGCGTCTTAGGCTCGCATTGTGCCAAAGGCTCAGAGCTCGGCCGGTCGGGCTGCCGTCAGCGTCCTGGTTTACGTCGCGGCTCGACTGGTCTTGGTGGCGGCGCTGACCGCGGCGATCTACGCAGCCGGCCGACTGCTCGGCGTGCACGAGTTCCCGATCATCGTCGCCCTGTTGTTTGCCCTCGTCATTGCGATGCCGCTGGGCATCTGGGTGTTCGGTCCGTTGCGTCGCCGGGCCACCGAAGACCTCGAGGTGGCCACCGAGCGCCGGCGCCGCGACCGCGAGCAGCTGCGGGCCAGACTGCGTGGCGAGGCACCGCCCGAAGATTGACGTCGTTTACCCGAGAAACGTTCGGCGCCATGTTCATCGGCGCTGCCGGATTTCGATCCACTCACTGTCGTCGCGGGGATGTAAGCGCGCATCGACACGCGTCCGGAGGCCGGACACCGGGGCGACGTAGAAGGTGCGGTGATGTATCAGTGCCTTTCAACCATGGTCATTTCAAATCAGTCGTTCACATCTGCGGCTGCGGCACTTGCCGAACGGCACAAGTGCTTGTTGATCGACGGATCGGAGCTCTCGCGGCTCGCGGAGGGCTGGCACCCGGAGGTCCGAAAGGACCGATTCGCCAAGGAAAAGGAATCAATCGTCAGTGGTGCCGGTAGCGGGAAGTCGGAACGGGCGCAGGAGATAAGGATGCTCGAGCGGTTCAGCCGCAACGCGCAAGTCGCGGTCGCGATGGCCCGAGCAGAAGCAGGCGAGCTGAATCTCGACGAAGTTCGGCCCTCACACGTTTTGGTAGGGGTGCTGCAGGCGGCCGAAGCCGCCGGGGCCGCGACAGCGGACCGAGCCAACGAACTGGGCGCGCTGCTCAGCGGATACGGCCTGACCCTCGACGTCGTTCGGGCGCAGTTGGTGGAGGCGAGCACATCCGGCGACTCCTCGTTCGACGACGACGCCGAGGCACTCGAGTCGATCGGCATCGACCTCCGCGCCGTGCGGGACAATGTCACGCGAACGTTCGGCGAGGAAGCCTTCGACGACGCCCTGTATAAGTCTGGCCGGCGTCGCCGCTGCCGCGGGCAAATCCCGTTCACGCGCCCGGCCAAGAAGGTGCTCGAGTTGGCGCTACGAGAAGCGTTGTTGCACAAAGACAACGAGGTCCGATGCGAGCACATCATATTGGGCATCCTGCGCAGCGGTGACCGGCAGGCGATCGCCCTGATCACCGAGCACGCCTACGCCGCGCAGTTGCGTGCGGCGGTCATCAAACTGATGGAGAAGGCCGCGTAGTTCAGGCCGCCAGCGTCAACGCCGTTGCCACCGCGATCGACCACACCAGCAGCGTCAGACCGGTGTCACGCAGGACCGGAATCAGCTCGGCGCCCATCCGACCGGATCGCACCGGCGCCGCCGCGCGCAGCGCCAGCGGCGTGGCCACCAGGCCGGCCGCACACCAGGGCGTGGCCACCGTCAGCGTCAGGGTCAACACTGCGGCGAGGGCCAGCAACGTCTGGTAGAGCCTGCGAGTCCCGGTGTCGCCCAACCGCACCGCCAACGTGATCTTGCCGGATTGAGCGTCGGTGGGGATATCCCGCAGATTGTTGGCCACCAATACCGCCGATGACAGCGCGCCCGTCGTCACCGCCAGCACCACACCCACCCAGTCCACCCGCAACGCCTGGGTGTACTGGGTGCCCAGCACCGCGACCAGCCCGAAGAACACGAACACCGCGAGTTCGCCGAAACCCGCGTAGCCGTAAGGCCTGGAACCGCCGGTGTAAAACCACGCGCCCGCGATGCAGACCGCGCCAACCCCGATCAGCCATGTCGCGCTGGTCATCGCCAGCGCCAGCCCGGCCGCCGCGCCGACGCTCATGCTGAGCACCGCGACCGTGAGCACCGACCCCGGTGCCGCCAGCCGCGAGCCGACCAGACGCAGCGGGCCGGCCCGTTCGTCGTCGGTGCCGCGGATGCCGTCGGAGTAGTCGTTGGCGAAATTCACTCCGATGACGAATGCCACGCCGACGGTCAGTGCGAGCAGCGCCTTCCACCAGCAGGCGGCATGCAGCCAGGCGGCGGCTCCGGTGCCCGCGATCACCGGGGCGATGGCGTTGGGGAGGGTCCGCGGTCGCGCACCCGCGACCCACTGCGCAAAACTGGCCACCTCGCAATCGTTCCACGACGCGGTGCATGCCGCCTGAAAGATAATGCGTACATGATCGGAGTGATCGGCGGCAGCGGCTTCTACACGTTCTTCGACTCAGACGCGCGCACCATCAACCTGGACAGCCCGTTCGGCGAGCCCAGCGCCCCGGTCACGGTCGGTGTGGTCGGCCGGCACGAGGTCGCGTTCCTGCCCCGCCACGGCGCCAACCACCGGTTTCCGGCGCACAACGTGCCGTATCGAGCCAACATGTGGGCGCTGCGCGAGCTTGGGGTGCGGCAAGTCTTCGCGCCGTGCGCGGTCGGCAGCCTGACGCTGGAACTCGAGCCGGGCGCGATCGTGGTGCCCGACCAACTGGTGGACCGCACCCGTCGCCGCGCCGACACCTACTTCGACGCCGGTGCCGCGCACGTGTCCTTCGCCGATCCGTACTGCCCGACGTTGCGCTCGGCGGTCACCGGGCTGCCCGGCGTGGTCGACGGCGGCACCATGGTGGTGATCGAGGGTCCGCGGTTTTCCACCCGCGCGGAAAGCCAGTGGTTCGCCGCCGCGGGCTTCACCCTGATCAACATGACCGGCTATCCGGAGGCGGTCCTCGCGCGCGAGCTCGAAATATGCTACGCGACAATCGGTTTGGTGACGGACCTGGATGCCGGCATCGATGCCGGGGCGGGGGTGAAGGTGGTCGATGTCATCGGCGAATTCGAAAAGAACATCGAGCCGTTCAAGAAACTCGTGCGCGAGGCGATCGCCCAGGTCGCCGCCGAACGCACCTGCACCGAGTGTCTGTCGCACACCGGTATCGAGCTGCCGTTCGACCAGCCGTGAGAGTGCTGCTGACCGGCGCGGCCGGTTTCATCGGGTCGCGAGTCGACGCGGCACTGCGGGCCGCGGGTCACGACGTGGTCGCCGTCGATGCCATGTTGCCGGCCGCGCACGGAGACGACGCGGTGGCGCCGCGCGATTGTCGGCGGCTTGACATCCGCGACGCCGACGCGCTGGCCCCGCTGCTGGACGGGATTGACTTGGTCTGCCACCAGGCCGCGGTTGTCGGTGCGGGCGTGAACGCGGCCGACGCACCGGACTACGGCAGCCACAACGACTTCGGCACCACCGTGCTGCTGGCGCAGATGTTCCACGCCGGGGTGACCCGTCTGGTGCTGGCGTCGTCGATGGTGGTCTACGGGCAGGGCGCGTACCGCTGCGACGAGCACGGTCCGGTGGACCCGTTGCCCCGTCGGCGGGCCGACCTCGATGCCGGTGTTTTCGAACACCGCTGTCCGGTGGGCGGCGAGCAACTGACGTGGCAGCTGGTCGACGAGGACGCGCCGCTGCGGCCGCGCAGCCTGTACGCCGCCAGCAAGACCGCGCAAGAGCATTACGCGCTGGCCTGGTCGGAGTCGACGGGCGGGTCGGTGGCCGCGCTGCGCTATCACAACGTCTACGGCCCCGACATGCCGCGCGACACGCCGTATTCCGGGGTCGCCGCGATCTTCCGCTCGGCACTCGAAAACGGTGAACGGCCAAAGGTTTTCGAAGACGGCGGCCAGATGCGGGACTTCGTACACGTCGACGACGTCGCGGCGGCCAACGTGGCGGCGGTGGCCGTTGACCGCGGCGGGTTCACCGCCGCGAATGTCTGCTCCGGACAGCCGATTTCCATCATGGAGGTCGCGACGCAGCTGTGCGAAGCGCGAGATTCCACGGTGTCGCCGGTTGTTACCGGCCAATACCGCAGCGGCGATGTGCGCCATATCGTCGCCGACCCAGCCCGCGCCGCCGGCGTGCTGGGTTTCCGCGCGGTGGTCAAGCCGTGGGAAGGATTGCGCGACTTCGCGTTCGCACCGCTGCGCGGTTAAACGGCGGCGTACCATTCAAAGATGACTGACTCAGCCTCGCCGCGGCCCGCCGTGACACGCCGCCAGGTGCTGCTCGGCGGCTCGTTGCTCAGCGCTGCCCTGCTCGCCTGGGGTATTTCACGACACAGCGCGCCGGCCCACAGCTCACCGGACACAGCGAACGGTACCTTTCCGGTCACCCACACCGACGCCGAGTGGCGGCAGCTCCTGAGCCCGCAGCAGTATGAGATCCTGCGCAACGCCGGCACCGAGCAGCCGTATAGCAGCCCGCTCAATGACGAACACCGCTCCGGTGTGTTCAGTTGCGCGGGTTGTGGACTGGATCTGTTCTCGTCTGCCACCAAGTTCGAGAGCGGCACCGGCTGGCCGAGCTTCTACCAGTCGCTGGGCAAGGCCGTGATCACGCGTGAAGACGACTCGTTGGGCATGACGCGCACCGAGGTCCTGTGCAGTCGCTGCGGCGGGCACCTCGGCCATGTCTTCGATGACGGCCCGGCACCCACCGGCCTCCGTTACTGCATGAATGGCGTCGCAATGAATTTCCGGCCGCAATCAGTCTGAGGCCGGCATGGCCGACGGTCTGGTGACGGTGGTGCTGCCGTGTCTGAACGAGGCCGAGCCGCTGCCGTTCGTGCTGGCGGCCATGCCCGCCGGCTACCAGCCGCTGGTGGTCGACAACAACAGCACCGATGACACCGCCGACGTGGCCCGCCGCCTCGGCGCCACGGTGGTCGCCGAACCGCGACCCGGCTACGGCTCGGCCGTGCACGCCGGGGTGGTGGCGGCGACGACGACGATCGTGGCGGTAATCGACGCGGACGGGTCCTTGGACCCCGCCGATCTGCCTCGGCTGGTCGCCGAAGTTGAGCACGGCGCCGACCTGGCGATCGGCCGACGCCGCCCGGTGCCCGGATTGCGCTGGCCGTGGGTGGCGCGGCTGGGCACGGTGATGATGAGCTGGCGGCTGCGCACCCGGCATGGCCTTCCGGTGCACGACATCGCGCCGATACGCGTCTTCCGGCGGGACGCCCTGCTGAGCCTGGGTGTCAGCGACCGCCGGTCGGGATATCCGTTGGAGCTGCTGGTGCGCGCGGCCGCGGCCGGCTGGCGGGTGGTCGAACACGATGTCGCATACGGGCCCCGCGTCGGGGGTAAGTCGAAGGTGAGCGGTTCGCTGCGGGGCAGCGTGACCGCGATCCTGGACTTCTGGAAGGTGATTTCTTGAGCGTCCTGCCGGTGACGCTGCTCGTGGTGGCCAAAGCCCCGGTGGCCGGCCGGGCCAAGACCCGGCTGGCCGCGACGGTCGGCGATCAGGTCGCCGCCGAGATCGCCGCCGCCGCACTGCTCGACACCCTCGATGCGGTAGTGGCCACGCCGGTCGCCACCCGGGTCGTGGCGCTCACCGGTCGGCTCGACGGCGCCGCCGAAGCCGACGAAATCCGGCGCCGCCTGGCGTCGTTCGATGTGATCGGCCAGCGCGGCAACGACTTCGGTGACCGGCTGGCCAACGCGCACACCGACGCCGCGGCCGTCGACGGGCATCCGGTGCTGCAGATCGGGATGGACACCCCGCAGGTGACCGCCGAGTTGCTGGGCGACTGTGCGCGACGCCTGGGCGAAACTTCGGCCGTTCTCGGGCTGGCCTGCGACGGAGGCTGGTGGGCGCTCGGCGTGCGGAGCCCAGCACTGGCGGGGTGTCTGCGCGACGTCCCGATGTCGCAGCCCGACACCGGAGCGCTGACGCTGAAAGCATTGCGCGGCAACGGTGTTGATGTCGCCCTTCTCGACGAGCTGGCCGATTTCGACGTTGCCGACGATGTGGCCGCGGTGCGTGCGGTCTGTCCGTCGGGCAGCCGGTTCGCCCATGTCACTCGCGCCGCGGGTCTGTGAAGGATCGTTGCGCGATCGCGCGTCCAGTCAGGCCGATCGCGAATATCCCAAGCCCGACGACCACCGACAGCCACGGCAACGTGGCGACGAGCAGCAGGCAGCCGACGACACCGCACACGTTCAGCACGCGTGGCCAACGTCTCTGCGCGACCGGCTGCGTGTAGGCGGACGCGTTGGCGATCGCGTAGTAGATCAGCACGCCGAACGACGAGAAGCCGATCACGCCGCGCAGATCGACGGTGGCCACCAGGATGCACACGACCACCGCCAGAGCGATTTCGGCACGGTGTGGCACGCGGTGGCTTGGGTGAACAGCGGCCAGCCAGCCGGGCAGATCCCGGTGACGGGCCATCGCGAGACTCGTGCGCCCGATCCCGGCGATCAGCGCCAGCAGCGCCCCCAGGCTGGCCAGCGTCGCGCCCACCGCGACCACCGGCACCAGCGGGGCGGCCCCGGCCGCGCGCAGCGCCTCGGCCAGCGGAGCGGCAGACCGCGCCAGCCGCTCGGGTCCCGCGGCCAGCAGCACCGAGACGCCGACGATCAGATAGACCACCACCGTGATTCCCAGCGCGACGATGATCGCCCTGGGTATGGCGCGGGCCGGGTCGCGGACCTCTTCGCCCATCGTCGCGATCCGCGCATAACCCGCGAACGCGAAAAACAGCAGCCCGGCCGATTGCAAAACCCCGTACACGGTGACCGACGACCAGGCGCCCGCGCCGGTCAGATTCGACGGCTGCACGCCGGCGACCGCGATGGCGATGACCACGACGGCAAGGGCAATAAGCGTGCAGGCCACCAGGATTCGAGCCAACACCGCGGTCTTGGTGACACCGCGGTAATTCAGCGCGGTCAGCCCCACCACCGCGGCGACGGCGACAAGGCGCTGAGCCCACCACGGGCCCGGCAGCGCGTACGTGCCGATGGTCAGCGCCATCGCCGCACACGATGCGGTCTTACCGACGACAAATCCCCACCCCGCGGCGAAGCCCCACCACGGGCCGAGCAGTTCGCGCCCGTAGATGTAGGTACCGCCCGACGTCGGATAAACCGCCGCCAGCTGCGCCGAGGCGGTGGCATTGCAGTAGGCAACCGCCGCGGCGATCGCCAACCCGATCAACAGCCCCGCCCCGGCGGCGCGCGCGGCGGGGCCGAACGCGGCGAACACCCCGGCGCCCATCATCGATCCCAACCCGATCACCACCGCGTCGGCGGTGCCGAGTCGGCGGGCCAGTTCCGGCATAGCCAAGCCTCTCTACCAGTGAGTGAAGATCAGACTGTTCAGCAACAGTGCGCCGATGACGTTGACGGCCAACCACAGTCGCTGCGACCAAGGCGGCAGCAGCGCGGGCGCGGCGGTCAACCAGACGGTGAACGGCAGCCAGATCCGTTCGCTCTCGGCCTTGCTCAGCATGCTCAGGTCCGCGCAGACAATGGCAACGAGCATCGACAGCATCAGCAGGTGCAGGCCCGAAAGGCGACGGATCGCGGCCGGGTCGAAGACCCGGCCGAGCCCGGCGACGCTGCCCAAGCCGATCGCGCACACCGCCGCCGCCAGGTTGGCCCAGCTCCAGTACTGGAACGGCCGCTCTTGCGCAATTCCCTGCCAATAGCGCTGCTGCACAAGGGTATAGCCGTCGAACCAGCAGAAGCCGGTAGCGGCGAACGCCGCCGCCACCGCGGCTGCGGTCAGAATCGCCGGACCCAGTGCCCGCAGCGCCGATCGCCAGTCGGTCGCGCACAACAGCACCGCCAACGCCGGAAACGCCAGCAGAGTCAGGCCGTAGCTGAGGAAGACCGCCCAGCCGAGCAGCAATCCTGCCGCGGACGCGACCGGAACGGGGAACCGAACCCCGCCGCGCACCGCCAATGCCAGCAGTGCGATGCCCCAGGCGGCGACCCCGGCGAAGTACCCGTCGGCGGAGACCGCGATCCAGATCGCCGTCGGTGCCACCGCGACGAACGGCGCGGCGCGGCGCGCGGTCTGCTCGTCGGCCAGCACCCGCAGCGTGATCAGGATTGCGGCGGCGGCGCTCGACCCGACCAGCATGCACAGCAACCCGGCCCACGCACCGCCGCCCAGCCCGACGCGATCCAGCCACACGAACGTCAGCAGCGCCCCCGGCGGATGGCCGGAGACGTGGGTGATCCACGAGTTCGGCTGAAAATCCAGGATCCGGCTGGAGAACGTCCGCAGCGTCTGCGGGATGTCGGTGATGCCCGGCACCTGCGGCAGATACTCGTCCTTGTCGGTCAACCGGCCGGCAAAGCCGCGTTGCCAGCCGTCGATCATCGCCAGTGAGAACGCCCACCCGCAGGACGTGGCCCAGGCGACCGGCGGCAGCAGCCGCCACGAAAGCCGCTGCGCCACAACGGGTCCCCACACCACGACAGCTAGTCCGAGCAGAATCGCCGGTCCGGTGCCCCAGCCGACGTGGGCGTCGAACCAGCCGAAAATCGGAGCGGCGCCGGCGTGCCAGCCGAAACGGTCCGGCGCGGTATGCACACGCGACCTGATGCCCCAGTGCAGGCGAGGCAATACGAACGCGGCGGCAACCAGGATCAGCCCGATCGCGGCCGCGATTGCGTCCCGGCGAGCGATCCTCACGACCGTCCAGACTATTGGGGCTTATTGGGCGGCAGGCGCGTCGGCCGGGGGTTGTTGCGGTTGACGTCCTTTGCGCAGCGTGTCGAGCAATTCGCGATAGGGCCCGACCAGGTAGACGGTGTCGTCGGCGTGGAGTCGGGCGTCTCGGCGCGGGTGCAGCTTGACCAGTGAGTTGGGCCTCGTGATGGCGATGACCCGGGTTTGGGTGGATAGCTCGAACATGCGCAGGCCGTCGAGTTCACTGCCGCGTGCCACCTGCATTCCGCCGACCACGAAGGAGCGTTGTCCCACCGAGAAGGTGCCCAGCACCTGTAGACCGACCGCAGCGCCGATGAACCACGGCACGGCCAACTCGACGGTGGAACGCACGTTTTCAAAGCCGAACCGCTGCGCCACCGCGAAGCCCAGCGTGCGGTCATAGACGCGCAGCACCAGCGGAACATCGGTCCAGTTGAGCCCGGGCCGCACCTCGGTTCCGAGCATCTCCGTCAGCACGATCCCGGTTTCGATGTTGGTCATATCGTCGCGGGTCAGCACCGCCACCGCGCGAGCGCGCTCCACCCGCGCTGATCGCAGTGTCTGGCCCAAGGTGGCGTCGCCGAAGATCACCGGCACGTCGAGATCGCTTGCCACCGACAAGAAACTGTTCTCTTCGTCGCGCTCGATCACCGCCACCTCGTAGCCGGCGGCAGTCAGATCGCTGACCACGCGCATGCCGAGCGCGCTCAACCCCACGACGACGATGTGGTTGTTCAGATGGCGCACCCGCGGGCGGGCAACTCCCATGACGAAGCGGCGCGACAGCAGCACGTCGGCGACGAACGAGACCAGCAAAGCGGTGGTGGTCACCCCGCTGAACATCAACAAGGTTGCGAACACTCGCAGCCAGGTGGGCTGGTGGACAAAGCTGAAGTCGCCATAGCCGGTCGTGGTCATCGTCTCGATGGTGAAGTAGATCGCGTCGACCCAGCCCATCTTTGGCGGCGCCTCGTAGCCGAAACGCAACATCACCGTGGAGCACGCCAGCAGCGCCAGCGTGCCCGCCACGACGGGATAAAACGCCGGGTTGAAGTCGGCGACCAGGGCGCGGACGGAGTCGATCGCCTTCCGCAGTCGTGGCTGGCGCAATCGCGTGCGGCCCAGGCGTCGGACCTTGATGTTTTGGGCGGCCAGCTCGTCGGCGGTGCCGGCCATCATCGTCCAATCGCCGGCGTGCACTTCCTGGTCGCGGCTCGGGCAGATATCCATCTCGCCGGGGGTGGGGGAGTTGTCGCCGTGAATCACCGCCACCGGCGCCAAATCGCCGTACAGTTCGCGCAACGTGGCGTCGCGGTACGCGTCGCGGCCGGCGACGACGAATTTGATGCCCGCGGCCTCGAATTCGTGTGTGGTGTGTTCCAGACATGCCTCGACCACCGACGGCGCCGCGAGTTCGGCGACGTTGAAGATCGCCCCGGGCCCGTTGTCGTCGGCTATCGCTTCGCGCAGCACGTCGTTGGCGAGCCGTGCTACCACCCGCGCATTCGGGTTGGCTCTCCTTGCCAG
>Ga0209656_10002234_pt1 | contig 12536 bp, 11 predicted proteins | sample BogFormECP12_OM2_FD_188239 | JGI IMG/M metagenome (GOLD analysis project Ga0209656, IMG submission 188239) | Bog forest soil microbial communities from Calvert Island, British Columbia, Canada - ECP12_OM2 (SPAdes) (version 2) | ecosystem: Environmental > Aquatic > Freshwater > Wetlands > Bog ... | reverse complement strand
GTCGTAACCGACAACAATCTTGGCGAAAACACAAAGTACCATTTCTTTGGTATCGAACTTGGCGCCGCATCGGCTGACCAGCCCGCCGCCGATCTGGACTTTGTAGGTTCCTCCGGCAACGTCATTTCTCGGAACACCATTCAGGGCAGCCATTATTCCGGCATATTTTTGGCACCCGGTTCGATACAGAATGATATATTAGATAACGGAATTGCCGGGGTGGAGGCGTTCGCCGTGGAATCCGCAAGCCGCTATTAGAGACCAGCAGCACGCCCGCACCGGCGCCACGATCTCGGGTGGTCCCGAGATCAGGACACCTTGATCAGGTTGAACCCCTTGTATCCGGCTTCGGCAACCTCGGTGCAGATGTCGTTGTACGCACCGAATCCGCCGGTGAACAACATGAACACCCTCGGCTTGCCCGGCACGTTGGCGCCCATGTACCACGAGTTGGCCCTGGTGAACAGCGTGGCTTCCGCCCGCCGGGCGCACTCGGCGATCCAGTTCTCCACCGCGTCCGGGCTAGCGTCGATGCCGGCGTAGCCGTGTTCGTCGAGGTAGCCGATGCAGTCGGCGATCCAGTTTACGTGGGCCTCGGCGTGCAGCACCATGTTGGCCAGCACGGCGGGCGCTCCCGGGCCTGAGACGATGAACAGGTTGGGGAATCCGTCGACGCCCAGACCCAGATAGGTCCGCGGGCCGTCCTTCCAGTCGTGGCGCAGCAGCTCACCTTCCCGCCCGACGATGTCGATCTTGGCCAGGGCTCCGGTCATCGCGTCGAAACCGGTGGCGAGCACGATCGCGTCGAGGTCGTAATGCGCGTCGGTGGTGTTTATCCCGGTGGCATCGACCGACACGATTGGTGTCTGGCGGACGCTGACCAGCTTCACATGGGGCTGGTTGAAGGTCTGGAAGTAGTTGCTGTCGGTGCAGATCCGCTTGGTGCCGATCGGGTGATCATTGGGGATCAGCAGATCGGCGACCTCCGGGTCGTCGATGACGGCGCGGACCTTCTCTTCGTAGAACTTCCTGGCCTCCTCGTTGGCGACCGGGTCGATCATCTGGTCGGGAAAGGTCTTGCTGAACAGCACACCGCCGAGCTGCCAACGCTTTTCGAACGCCGCGCGTCGCTCCTCGGGCGGCAGCTCCATCGTCTTCCTGGCGGTGCCGATGTAGGGCGAGCCGCCGCCACTGTGCCAGGACAACCATCGCCGCTCGTCGTAGTTCGCCTTGACCTCGGCCATCTCCGTGGGGGTTAGCGGCTTGTTGCGTGCCGGCACACTGTAATTGGGCGTGCGCTGGAACACACACAGCTGGTCGGCCTGCTGGGCAATGATCGGGATCGACTGGATGCCCGACGATCCGGTGCCGATCACCGCGACGCGCCTGCCGCTGAAGTCGACGCCCCCATGCGGCCAGTGAGCGGTGTGATAGATGTCGCCGCGGAACGTGTCCAGGCCCTCGAAGTTGGGGGTTAGCGCCGCCGACAGGGCACCCGTGGCCATCAGGCAGAACCGCGTGGTGACGACCTCGCCGGCGTCGGTCCTCACCGTCCAGTGCAACGTCTTTTCGTCGAGGACCGCCGAGGTGACCCGCGTGTTGAACGTGATGTCGCTGCGCAGGTCCAGCTTGGCAGCGACCCATTTGATGTAGCGCAGGATCTCGTCCTGGGTGGCGTACTTCTCGGTCCAGTTCCACTCCCGCTGCAGTTCGTCGGAGAACGAGTAGGAGTAGTCGACGCTCTCGACATCGCAGCGCGCGCCGGGGTACCGGTTGAAATACCACGTGCCGCCGACCTCGGGGGCCGCCTCGAACACGCGCACCGACAGCCCCTGCGAGCGCAGCTTGTGCAGCGCGTACAACCCCGCAAAGCCGGCACCGACGACCGCCGCGTCGAGGCTGGGCAGCTGTGGATCCGCCGTGTTGGTCACGAATAGACAACCTAGGCGACCCCGGCCGGGGCCCGGTGCCCGCATCCCGGTCACCGGACGCTGCGCTCGATCGAGCCGAAGGCGGAGTCTGCGCACCCGTCTACCTGAAACGCGGCGACACCACCGAGCAGGTGCGAGCGGCAGCCCAACGAGCGATCGGCATCGCGCTGGACGGATTGCGCCACGTGCAAGGCCGGGACGACCGATGAGCGGAGCAGAGTCCAATGGCCCTAGAGCGCCCCTCCCGCTCAGCCCTAGGTTCGCATCACAGACACCGAACATCGGCACGGGGTGCGGGGTCTGGCTCAATTCGGAGGATCGGGGATGATCACCAGCGCAGCTGCACGACCCGGCGCGCCGACGGTTTGTGCCAGAACGGATCCGCCGTGAGCATGGCGCCCGGAAGAATCGGCACCGGCCGCCGGCCTGGTGAACGGGTGCTGATCAGGCTTGACTCGTCGCCCGCGCGCTGGGTGGGCGTGTTGACGATGGTATGCGTTGTCTGTGGGCTCATCCTGCTGGCGGCACGCGGGCATCAGCCTGCCGACTGGCGCGCGGGGGGGCGGCCGGCGTGGTCACTGGCCCTGATGGCCGCGGCGGCGCTGATCGCGCGCGGCATCCTCCTGCGCCGGCCGGTGACCGCCGCGCACGCGCTGGCGGCCGCGGCCGCGCTGCTCGCCGGCCTGGCGGCGCACTTCCTGTCGGCAAGCCTGCTCGGCAACGTGCTGCTCGCCGGCACCGGGCTGGCACTGATGTGGCCGACCACAGCGCGCCCTCAGCCGGGCGCGCTACCGCAGGTTTGGGCCCTAGTGGACGCCACACGCCGAGATCCGCTGGCCCCGTTCGCGATGGAGTCGCTGAAGAGCTACCACTTCAACGCCGAGCGCACCGCCGCGGTCGCCTACCGCACCCGCCTGGGGTTCGCCGTCATCAGCGGTGACCCGATCGGGGAGGAGGCCGCCTTCAACGAGTTGGTGGGCGATTTCGCGCGGGTGTGTCGCAGCCGCGGTTGGCGCATCATCGTATTGGGTTGCAGCGAAGGCCGTCTCGCGCTGTGGCGCAAACAGGCCGTGGGTCACCCGATGCTGAGGGTGCCGATTGGGCGCGACGTTGTTGTCGACGTGCAGCGGTTTTCCATGGTGGGGCGTCGATTCCGCAATCTGCGCCAAGCGGTGCAGCGCACGCATAACGCCGGGGTCAGCACTGAGGTCGTCGACGAGCAGCAGCTCGGGGCGGCGCTGACCGCCGAGCTGGCCGCCGTGCTGTGTGCCTCGCATAGCGGCGCGCGCACCGAACGCGGGTTTTGCATGAACCTCGACTGCGCACTCGAGGGCCGCTACCCCGGTGTCCAGCTCATCATCGCGCGCGACAGCGGAGGCCGGGTACAGGGGTTTCACCGCTACGCGAGCGCCGGACATGGATCCGAGGTCAGCCTCGATGTGCCCTTCCGCCGCCCCGGCGCACCCAACGGCATCGACGAGCGGCTCAGCGTCGACATGATCGCGCATGCGAAAGCCCATCACGCGCAGCGGCTCTCGTTGGCATTCGCGGCGTTCCCGGAAATCTTCGAAAACAGAAACCGCGGCCCGCTTCACGGCGTGTTCTATCTGTTGATCCATCTGCTCGACCCGCTGATCGCGCTCGAGTCCCTCTACCGGTACCTGCGCAAGTTCCACGCCCTCGGCGAGCGTCGCTACGCCGTGCTGAGCGCGCATCACATCCCAACCGCCTTGGTGGTGCTGTTGTCACTGGAGTTCATGCCGCGCAGGCGCCATCTGCGGGTTGCTGATCGCGATGACGTGAAAACGAATCTGCGACAGCACTGAGCACTATCTCGTCGGGACGAGCGCTTCCAGATGCCGCAGCACCACTTTGGCGCTATTCAGTCCGGGGAGACAGGTGACCCCTGGACCGGGATGGGCCGCCGAGCCGCCGATAAACAGGCCCTCGAGCGGGGTGCCGTATGTCGACTCGCCCGGCAGTCTGTCGGACCACATCTGCCCTGCGTCGATCAGTCCCTGCGCATAATCGCCATCGGTGGCCCCGAAAGTGCTGTGGAAGTAGCGGTTCGCCAGCACCACTTTGTCATTGATCAGGTCAACGAATCCGGGAGCGTGTTGCTCGAACACCGCGATGCAGTTGTCGGCGTACTGCTCCTTCAACGACCGGTGGGCGTCCGGCGTGAGGTCGGTCGGGAAGTACGGCGCGAAAATCGTCGCAGTGTGCTTGCCTCGGGGCGCCAGGGTCGGATCAACCAGGCTCGGCAGATACAGATACGCGGGCGGCCGCTCAGGTAGCTTGCCTCGCCGGTACTGGTCCCATGCGTCGCTTACGTACTCGGCAGACGGCGTAAATGCCATTGTGGGACAAGTCGATCCGTTGTCAGTCGCGAATGGCTGCAACCAATCCACCCAGGTGGGCTCGCCGTCGAGAGTCAGATGTGCCTGAATGTATCCCTCGTTGTAACGCACCTCCCGCACCTTTCGTGCGAAGTCACCGGGCAGGTGCTCTTCGCCGAGCAGGCCGAGGAAGGTTTTGTTCGCGTCCAGCGTCGACACGACCGCGCGGGCGGAGATTTCCGAACCGTTCTTCAGCCGCACTCCCGTGACCTTGCCTCCGTCGACCAGCAACGACCGAACCTCGGTCTTGACGTTCACTTCGGCGCCGTAGTGTTCGGCACGGCGCTGCAGCGACGCGCTCAACGCGCCGATGCCGCCGCGGGGCATCATGAACTTCGGGGTGTCCAGGCCGTTGAGCAGGTAGTGGAAAAGCGTTGACGCGCCGGTGCCCGGAGTCCACGGACCGGCATAGCAGCCGTCGATCGACATCGTCGCGAGCGATCCCTGTAAGCAGGGTGCCATCTCCGGCGTCATGAATCGCCGCACGATGTCCATCGTGCTGCCGAACCACATCTGGGCAAAGTCGCGCCGCGACTGGGCATCTGGCTGGTCGGCGATCACCTCGTGGATGTTCGGGGCGGCACCGTAGGCCGATTCGGAGAAGTACGGCCCGAACTTACGGATATGCATGAACAACTGGGCCAGCGCCGTCGCGGTCTGCTCGCCGTGATCATCGAAGACATGCGTGGCCTGGCGCTCGAGATTGTTGTACATCACGAACGGGACCGAACCCTCGTACCCGAACGTGCATGCAGACGACCACGGGTCGATCAGCTCGAAACCAAACTGCGGCAACTCGAGTCGATCGATCAGCTCGGGCCGGAATGCGATCAGCGCCCAGGCCCCCACGCTGTGCTTGAAGCCCGGGAACAGTTCCCGGGTCGCGGCCATGCCACCGATGAAGTGCGCGCGTTCCAACACCAGGACTCGTGCGCCGCCTCTTGCCAGCTCGCCGGCCGCCGTCAACCCGTTGTGCCCCGCACCGATCACCACGACGTCGAAGTCGGTCATCGAAGCTCTCCTCGCTCGCGCCTGCGGACAATGTATTCCCCTGGACGCGTGGCTCGCCAGCGGCAACCTCGACAACGACGAGTGGCTGACTACAGCTCATCTCATTTGGGTGTGCGCAGCAGGGCGCCCCCGATGATGGATGCGGTGACCACGACGTCACGTTGCTTTGCGGGCGGTGTTTCGCGCCAACGCCTCCGCCGGCATGGCCCGCACGGCGCCGATGATCGCAGATCCGGCAAGGCCGGCATCGATGCCCGGCGCGTGCATTGGCACCCTACCCAGCTCGTGGCTGGTCGGCGAGTTCAGTGTCCGGCGTCGAATTCAATGGGCAGGGTTGTCGGGCCGGTGATCCCGAGTAGCGGCTTCCAGGGGGCAGGGCCGCTGCGGTGTGGGTTGGGCATGCGGCGCGTGATGACGGTCAGGGCTTCGGCGAGTTCGAGCCGGGCGAGGTGTGCTCCCAGACAGTAATGAATGCCGCCGCCGAAGCTCAGCATGGTCGGCGGATTTGCGCGGGTGATGTCGAGGCGGTCGGGATCGTGGTAGACGGCAGGGTCGCGGTTGGCCGAGGCAGTGTTGGCGAGCACGAGCGTGCCGGCGGGAATAGTGACCTCCGCGAGTTGGACGTCTTCGGCGGCCTTGCGCATGGACGTGAAAATGACCGGGCTATGGCGCATGAGCTCCTCGACGGCCTGCGGTGCGAGCTCGGGATGCTCAGCCAGGAGGGCCCACTGCTTGGGGTGGTCGCACAGGACCTGCACGGCGGCGGCCAACTGATTGCGGGTGGTGTCGGTGCCTGCCATCAGCAGGACTTCTGCGAGCATGGTTAGCTCGTCGGCGCTGAGTCGGTTAGTTGTTTGTCGAAAGTTGGCGATCGAGCTGGCGGCCGCGCGGGTGCGGGCATTGTCGCTGGCCGAGATCCTCGATGGCCTGCATGACCGGTTCCGGTTGTTGACCGGTGGTGCGCGCACCGCGGTGCGCCGCCAGCAGACGCTGCGCGCCTCGGTGGATTGGTCGCATGGGTTGTTGAGCGAGCCGGAACGGGTCTTGTTTCGCCGGCTGGCGGTGTTTGTGGGCGGGTTCGACCTGGACGCCGCCCAGGCGGTCGGCGGCGGTGCTGACATGCCGCGCTTCCAGGTGCTCGACCTGCTCACGTTGCTGGTGGACAAGTCGCTGGTGGTGACCGACGACAGCGGGGACCGAACCCGCTACCGGTTGCTGGAGACGGTTCGCCAACACGCGCTGGAAAAACTCGGCGAGTCCGGCGGGGCCGACAGCGTGCGCTCGCGTCATCGTGATTACTACACGGCGATGGCCGCCGTGCTTGACGCGCCGGCAGGCCGTGATTATGAGCAGCGTCTCGATCAGGCCGAACAGGCCGTGGCGATCGCGCGAGACGTCGATGACCCGGCCCTGCTGGCCCGGACATTGACCGCCTGCGGGTTTACCGCCGGCCTGGGCTATCACGTCGAGGTGGCCCGGGCATGCTTCGCCGAGGCGATCGGCCTGGCCCGTGCCGTGGACGATCGGTGGCGGCTGAGCCAGATCCTCGCCCTGCAGGCGCAGGGCGCCCACATCGTTGACCCGCTCGGGATGCGCGCAGCTGGCGAGGAGGGACGTGACCTCGCCGACTCGATCGGCGACCGGTTCAACTCGCGTGTGTGTCGCTTTTACCTCGGGGCGGCGCAGCACCTCAGCGGCGATTTAGCCGGATCCGCCGCACAGTTCGGCGAGGTGGCGGCCGAGGCCGAGGCGGCTCACGACGAGATCTGGAGGGTGTTCAGCCTCGCCGGCCAGAGCCTGGTACCGCACGTCAGGGTGAGGCGGCGGCGGCCCGGGCGGCGGCCGAGGCGATCCTTGAGGGCGGCGCGGAGCTTGGCGGGAGGTTCGCGGTAGTGGGGCACATGGTGTTGGGATTCGCGGCCCTGGCCGCCGGGGATGGCGCGGCGGCGCACGAGGCGCGCGAGGCCGCCCTCCAGTTCATGATTGTCGTGAGTGGTGGCGCGGAGGCATTGCAGCGCATCTGGAATGCCGAGGCCGCGCTGGCAGACGGGGATCTCGCTGCCGCCCGCCGTTGGGCCGACGAGGCCGTGTCGACCACGACCGGCTTGTGGCTGACGTGGGCGCCGAGCACGCGCGCCCGGGTGGCGATCGCGCAGGGTGAGCCGGAGCAGGCCGAACGCGACGCCCACGACGCGCTCGTCCGCGCCGCCGACATCCAGGCGTAAGCGGGCATTCCCGACACCCTGGAGTGCCTCGGCACCCTGGCCGGGGACGCCGGTAGTCACCGCGAAGCCGCCCGGCTGTTCGGCGCGGCACACGCCATCCGGCACCGCATCGGCGAGGTCCGCTTCAAAATCTATGACGCCGTCTACGAAGCTTCGGTGGCGGCGCTGCGAGATACGCTGGGTGAGAACGGCTTTGACTCCGCGTGGGCGGAGGGCGCGGCCCTGTCCACCGAGGACGCGATCGCCTACGCCCAGCGCGGCCGCGGTGAACGCAAACGGCCCACCAGCGGCTGGGCCTCGCTCACCCCGACCGAACACGACGTCGTGCGACTCGTCAGCGAGGGGCTCGGCAACAAAGACATCGCCACCAGGCTGTTCGTCTCACCGCGCACCGTGCAAACCCACCTCACCCACGTCTACACCAAACTCGGGCTCACCAGCCGCGTGCAGCTCGTCCAAGAAGCAGCCCGCCACAGTTAACGGACCGCCTACTCCGGCGTAGCGCGACTGGCTCGACTGCTGTCGCGGCACACCGAGAACGAAAACCATGGGTGCCTGTGTGACACGAGGGTCTTCTCGTCATCTAATCCGGTTCACGCCGAGCCGGTGTGGGTCAGCGTGAACGTGTCCCGGAACCCGCCCGGTGCGCCGTCGCAATCCGCCGCCACGGTGCCGTTTGCGGTGCCGGTCAAAGTGGTCGGGTCCACCGAATAACTCACCGTTCCCGGCAGGCGCCTCCCGTCGTCGCAAATCGACAGATCCGGCCTTGTCACGGTCATCTGCCAACCACCATCGATGAGTCGCAGGTCTCCGTCGTATCCGCCGCCTCCGCCCGGCCCCCGATCCGGTGAACTGCTGACGTGAGCGCATCCGGGACCACATGGTGTAACAGTCCACGTGCGCAGGGCGTTGATGTCTACCGGGGCGCCGCGATCGAATTCTTCGGTGACCCAATATGTGTACGTTCCGTTCAAGTCCTGATCAGCTGAAGCAACGGTCGGAAGCACCAGGCTGAAGCAACCAAGCCCAACAGCGAGCGCGACAACAGCTCTGATCCCCATCAGCTTTCCTATCGATTCGTCGCGCACGAGACAACGGTACGGAAACCGGCCGAACAATTCGGGGCCAGCCCGCAGCCGACGTCGCCCCAGCCTTAGCGCATCAGCTCACGGGCTGACGGTCAGCCTGTGAGCTCCAGCTGGTCCTCCTGGTGGAACTTCTCCTCGAGCGCCTCGGGCGACGCGTCGCGGTCGATGGTGAGCACATCGGCGCCGCGGGCGGATTCGATCGCCCCGAGCCGGCGGGTGAGTTTGTCCAGGGCGTAGGCGGTCATCTCTTCTGGATCCAGCCCGAAGGGGGGCTTGTTGCCGAACTTGCGGAAAGTCTCGGCGACCGTTTCCGTCGCCAGGCCCATGAGCTCGCCCATTCGGTCCTGGACGACTTGCCAGAGTTCGTCGTTGGCCGCGACGTGTCGGCGGCAGGTGAAGGTGCCCCACGCCATGTGCCGACGTTCGTCGTCGCCGATGTGCTTGATGACTTTCTGCATCCCGGGCAGGATTCCGCGGCTGCTGCACACCTTCTGCCAGGCGTAGTAGCCGGTCAGAGCGAGCGTTCCCTCGATCACGTGGTTGTAGGTGACGGAGGCCCGGATCTGGTTACGCGGGGTGGAGTCCTGCTCCAGTGCGTACAGGCTGGCCGGCAGTTCTCGGGTGAACATCTGCATGTAGGGGTCGTTGAACTCGATGTATTCGTGCAGGTCCTCGGTAAGGCCGACAGCGTCGAACCAGAGCCGGAAGCCCAGCGTGTGCTTAGCCTCCTCGTACACGAACTGGGTCAGATACATCTCGTCGGCGAAGCGGCCTTCCGCAGCCATCGCCGCGACAAACGGTTGTAGGTCCTGGGTCACCGATTCCTCTCCGGCGAGAAACTGTGCGGCCAGCGAGGTGGTCATCCATCGCTCGTCGTCGGTCATCGCGGCGAAGTCCTTGGCGTCCTGCGTGAAGTCGATGTCCGCCGGGTTCCACTGCTTTGCGTTGCCCTTGGCGAACAGGCGCATCGGCAAGGATTCCTGGCTCAAGCCGCCGGCGCCCAGGGAGGCGTAACCGTTCCGATTGCCGTGTCGGATCGTGCGCGTCATTGCTGGCTCCTTTGCCGTGGCTGGTGGAAGCCCGCGTCACGGGTGAAGCGGGTTCACCCGCAGCTTAGGTTCGATTCGGCCCTACGATTGCCGTTTCGGCGCCCAGGCCGACAGAAACGGTTTCGGAAATGTTGGGTCAGCCCCGCTCGGCAGAACTGAAGAGGGACCTACTGCCCTGAGGTGTCAGGCCCACTCAGCACGCCCTGAGCCGCCCGCGCGCCGGCCGCCGTAGCCCGACCCTTCAGGATGTATTCGAACCCGACCGCAATGGTGGCGCCGATCATCGGTCCGACCAGGTAGATCCAATATGTGCCTACCTGGCCCGCGACTGCGTCGGGCGCCAGCGAGCGCATCGGGTTCATCGACGCACCGGTGACCGGCGCACCCCACACGGCGGCGATGCCGATGTACCCGCCGACCGCAATCGCCGCATTGGTTCCGATATTCCGGGCGCCCGACGACGTCCCCAGGATGACGCTCACGAGGCCGAGCGTCAGCACACCTTCGATCGCGACGGCCACCCAGTCCGAGACACCCGGAGCCGGCACCGTCGCGCCGTGCCTGATCCCGCCGATTGACCACTGCAGGAACAGGCACGCCAGGAACGCCCCGATCGCCTGCGCCACAATGTAACCCGGGACGCGCCGCCAGGGGAAGTTGCCGCGCAACGCGAACGCCCACGTCACCGCAGGATTCAAATGCGCACCCGAGATTGTGCCCATGAAGTAGATGATCGCCATGACCATCACACCGGGCGCGATCACCTTGACCGGAAGGGTGAGTCCGCTGCCATAGGGCTGTGCACCGACCACGCCGCCGCCGGCGGCGGCCAGCACCAGCAGGAACGTCCCCCAGACCTCCGAGAACAGTCGACGGTACTCGAGCCGGCTGTCGCGGAACTCGGTCAGTCCGGGTATTTTGTCTGCATTTTCCATGGCCCGCTCCTCAACAGCTTCGCCCTGCCAAGGGAACCACATTCGACTCCAAACGCGTCGAGGTGACCGACAGCGTTGCGGAGGCAAAAGCAACGAGCACCTCTGTCCGGCGGTGGTCGATATACAAGACCCGAAGTCGATATAGCAGACCGGCGGTCTCGGCCCGTCGCCGCCATGCTCGGCCGTGGTGATTTCAGCGGTCGAGCAGGTTTCCCGCGTTGGTCGCCAAGACATGGGTACGGTCATCGTCGGTGTAGTGCCGGTAGCTATGGATGCCGTCGAGTGTGTACCGCAGGCCGACTTCCTGCCCGAAGGGAAAGTCGGTGCCCAAGAGGATGTGGGTGGTGGGAACGATGGCGGTCAGCGCGTCGAGCACCGGCGCCGCAGTGGACAGGGCGGTATCGAAGAAGAACCACCGGATTCGTTGGCGTGCTTCGGCTTCTGCCGCTCGTAACTGTGTCAGCAAATCGTGGATCGGTGGTGGGGCGCCCTGGTCACGAATGGAGGCGGTGTAGGCATCGACCATGGGCTTGCGGCCCAGCAGTTTGTGTAACACAGAGGGCACGCAGGTGGCGCTGTGGGTGAACACGAATCTGATGTGAGGGAAGCGCCGGTCGACCTGGGCGAGCAGCAGCTTCGAGACGGAGCGGGTGGAGTCGAAGCCGAATTCCAACTGTGACGGCTGGATCGACGGGATCGGTGACCCGTCGCTGGGCCCGATGGGATAGTCGCCGGCGGTGAAGACTGTGGGGTGCACGAAGGCGACCGCCCGTCGTTTGTCGAGTTCTTCATATAACGGGTCAAGACGTGGGTCGCCCTGGTACATGCCGGCGTGATTACTGAGCATCGCGACACCCGATGCGCCGTACTGGTCCAAGGCCGAAATCGCCTCGGCGACCGCGGTTTCGACATCGGGCAGTGGCAGGCTGGCGAAATATCCGAAGCGCTCAGGCCAGCGCTCCGTGCACTCGTGGGCGAACCGGTTGATCTGGGTGGCCAACGTTGCGGCAGCGCGCGGTTGGAGGAAGTGCAGCGGGATCGGGGCGGACAGGATCGCACGGTCGATGTCGTTGCGGTCCATCACGTCCAGCGATGCTTGCGGTCGCCAGGCCGGCAGCGGTTCCCCGCCGATGTTGGTCACGCCGTGCTCGGTCAGCGCGTCTACAAGTTCGGGCGGCAACATGTGATGGTGGATGTCGATCGTCACGCGTTCGAATCCCTCGGTTTGCCTTGAAGTTCCGGCGCATCGGTCAGCGAGCCGAGCCACGCGAAGGCGTCTCTTGCGTCCCTGATTCGGGTCGTCGACGTGTCATCGGGCATCCGAGCAAGGGCGTCGCCCGCGATCTCGACGAATGTGGCCATCGCGGCGATCCGGCGGCGCAGCACCGAATGCCAAGCGTCATCGCCGATGACGTAGTAGACGGTTCGATCCCCCGGGCGGGTGTGGCGTGCGACAAGTCCGGCGGCTTGGGCCAGCCGCAGGCTGGTGGTGACCGATGCCCGGCTCACGCCAAGCGCCGCAACGAGATCCGATCCGGACTGTTCGGCCGGTTCACAGATCATCAGCCATGCCAGCAGGCGAGCCGTGGTCGGTGCCAGCCCGAACGTGTCGGTGAAGTAGTCGCAGGCACGTTGTGCCCACGCATCCCGGTAATGCTCGTCGATCACACGAACGAGGATAGCGCTCGATACTAGTTATTGCTATTATTACCTAGCAACAACTAGTATCGAGCTGGTCGCGAGCGGCGGCGCAAGCCTACGACCCGAGGCAACCCACGCCTGTAACACAACCGCCACCGCCGCCGGGTCCTCCCCCGCCGCTACCCACGCCGGGTATCGTGCCGCCGCCGCCGCTAGGGCCACCGCTGCCGGTTGGACCACCGGGGACGGAGCCCCGC
>Ga0209656_10002233_pt1 | contig 12537 bp, 10 predicted proteins | sample BogFormECP12_OM2_FD_188239 | JGI IMG/M metagenome (GOLD analysis project Ga0209656, IMG submission 188239) | Bog forest soil microbial communities from Calvert Island, British Columbia, Canada - ECP12_OM2 (SPAdes) (version 2) | ecosystem: Environmental > Aquatic > Freshwater > Wetlands > Bog ... | reverse complement strand
GAACGCCGCCCGGTTCGCGGCGTCGTTGAAGGACATGCACATCTTGTTCAGCGCGTAGCCCTTCCGGGCCTGGTCGCCGTCGAAGATGGTCGTCCCCGGAATAGGCTGCTTCGCCGTAGTCATGCCGATGCCCCGTTCCAATCCGCTGGGTGGCCTGGCACTCAGGCTTCGTTCTCGGCTGCGGACACGCAACGGACCAAGGTCCCCCGCTCCAGGGCCCTTCGGAACGGTCGGCGGTCTCGCCGCGGTGACGGCTCGGCCGCAAGACCCGCGCCGAGGTCGCCGAGCCTTAGCCCTGCAGCGGGACGATGTACTTGCCCAGCGGGTCGCCCGCGACTGGCTCCCCGCCATCCCCCGCCACCGGTGCCGTGTCCTGGCCGAAGGCTGCCGGGTAGTCCCGGAGGTCCTGGGCGGTGACGAACTCATCGAACTTCTTGAAGACTGCCTTCTCTTTGCGCAGGACGGTGAAATCGGGATCGACTGAGATCCAGTCGTGGGCGCGTTCCATCTCCGAGAGAGGATTGCTGATCGCGCGCTCCAGGCTGACCACGACCTTGTTCTCGTATTTCAGCCGCGGGTCCTTTCGCGGGTGTGCGGCAGCAGGTTCTTTGTCGGCCGGTGCCCCGGCAGCCGGCCGTATGCTCGCCAGCGCCGCGTACAGGCACGCCGTGTTATACGCCGCCTGCCAGGACGCCGTCCGGCGCAGCCATGGCAGCCAGCGCACCCTGTCCCGCGCGGACACAGGCGCGGGCTCGCCCGTCGGCGGTCCCGGTTCCTGGCCCTTGTGCAGCAAGGCGCAGGCCCGCCGGACGAGAGGACGGTTGCTCTCGGCGCAGATCCACCAGGCGAGGGAGCAGTTACCGGCGATGGCGGCCGCGATGCGATTGCCCAGCCACAGGTGGCGCAGCCTGACATCCGGGGCCAGGTCCGGCTTTTCGCCTGACTCGCGGCGTTCGCGCGCGATGAGGGCCTGCCTTGCGGCGACCATCAGCTCCGCGACGCACACGGCGTCACGGAAGGCCTGCCGGTGACGCGGCCACCAGTGCGGCAGCCATATCGCGCGCTCGTCACGGTGCGCGAACGTGGCCCACATGACGAACGGCAGGGTCAGCTGCCGTCGCACGTCACGCAGCTCTCTCGCCGCGATGTTCAGCAACTCCATCCGCAGATCAGAGGACAGCGTGTGATGCACCCTGTCGCCGCGGTCCCTGATCTCGCCCGCCAGGCAAGCCGGTTTCTCCGTCGCGCGGCACCGGCGGAGGATCGTGAATACTTCATTGAGGACGTTCTCCGCCTCCGCGCCAAAAGGCTCGTGATCGGGATTCGAGATCATCTCCAGCGACATGGCGAGCCGGTAGCGCGCGCGGTAGAACCGGGAATGCTCTTCCCGGTTCATGGCGTGCAGCCGCAGCGCGGCCAGATCACGGGAATCGAGTTCGAGGAGCTGAGCCAGTTCGTACCTGACAATTCCGGCGGCCCGGCTGGCGCTCCCCTCCCGCCACAGGCGGCAGATCCGCGCCTGCCAGGCTCCGGTGGCCTCGGAACTGGACTCGACATTGACGTGCTCCATCCTGGAGAGCAGCAACGCGCCGAGGTCACGGCCGTCGGCGGCGCCATAGCACCACCGGGGCGTCGTGCGGTCCATGGCGAACATTTCCTGGGCGACGAAGCCAGCCACCATGGACGCGGCCTCGTTGATGTCCGCGCCTACCACTGTCTTGGCCGAAACCGTGGCGCCGGTCCCGGGCTCATCGAGATCGACGGTCACCTTCACCGCGGACGCCGGCGAGCCCCCGGCCGCCCCGGCCGGGGGCTCCACCCACACGTGGAGCACAATCCGGCGCGGGTTCGGCCAGAGCATGCCGGCGAACTGGATGATCGCGCCGGCCAGGCCCGCGCCGCCGAGGCCGGTCGCCTCGGCGATGGAGGCGAGCCCGTTCGTCTTGCTGCCGGCGGGCAGGATGGCCGGCGCCCGGATCTCAATCGCGCACAGCCGGAACTTCAGCTCAGCCGCCAGCTGCTCGTGGCGCTGGCCGTCCGTCCAGCCGTCGGGTGCTCCGTCGGGCAGGATGCTCGGCTGGCCGTCGCCTATGGCAGAGGTATCGAGCAGCGGTGCCTGGCGGCGCAGGGCCCACCACTCAAGCCCTCGGTAGCCCATGAAGAGCAGGAAGGCGAGGACGCCCCATCCGATAGGGCCGGGCGCGGGTACCTCGTGCCCGGGCCAGAGCGGTTGCAGGAAAGCCTGTATGAGCCTGTTGGCGCCGCTCGTGAACGCGTTTGCCAGATCAGGGTTCCGGTTCGCCGGGTGAGTTAAGCCGTACCTGGTGATCGCTCCGGCCAGGAGCAGCGCGGTAATCACAGAGGCCCACCGCAACGTGCGAAGGCTGTAGCAGGTCGCGATGGCGCCCAATAGAACGGCGACAGCGGCCAATACCCCCCACACCACAAACGAGATCATTGGCCCCCCAGCCCGCGCCTCGCTCCAGCGAAGAATAGCTACATAATAGGCCCGCGCCGATGACGAGGAAAGGAATAGGCGAATAGCAGGCCCGTCAGGACACGGGCCGGGATTCCCGTATCACTCCCATCCCCTTTCGGGGCCGCGCAGGCCCCGGCCGGGTGGTAGTAGCTCGGTCACCCGGCTTCCTCGGCGGCCAGCGCGGCGAGCCTCGACAGGGACCGGCTGATCACGTCCCGCTGCGCGTCGGCCCGGTGCGCCTCAGCCTCGGGGATCTCGACATGGACGGTGATGCTCGTCGCCGCGCCGCCGTCGAGCGGCGCGAGCCGCCACTCGAAGACCAGGTCCGAGACCAGGCAGGAGATCGTCACCCCGGACCCGCTGACCTGGAGCTGCTGCGGCATGGGGAAGTCGGGATATCCGTCCGGGTACATCGTGTACCCCCCGGCCTGCCCGGGCTCGACCGACCCGACGCCGGCCCACCAGTCGGGGAACCGGCCCGGATCGTAGAGCAGTTTCCAGACGTCCTCGGGGGGCGCGTCGCTGCGCGCGTGGTCCTCGAACTCAGGCATCAAGTCCTCCCAGCGTCTCCGTGTCCGCGCGCAGCGCGGCCAGTTCCGCCTCCGGCCGCACCAGTCCCGCCATCGGCGGGCGGCCGAGGTCGATAAGCGCGGCCACGTAGCGCTCGCCGGCGGCGCCGTCAGCCGCACGGGCTTCCCCGGCCGGCGCGCCTGCCTCGAGGCGGCGCCGCCAGCCCGCCGCCGCCTCGCGCAGCCGCCTGGCGGCCAGGTCTTTCTCACCCCGGCTCAGCGCCACCAGCCCCTGCACGTGGGACATCCGCGCCACCAGGGTGTCTGGCCAGTCGGCGGGAGAGACCGGTTCGAGCGCGGCGGCGCGCAGCTCGCGTTCGGCGTCGTCGCCGCGGCCGGACCGGGCCAGCTCGCCGGCGCGCAGCAGCCGGGTCACGGGACGGCTGACGGGAGCGCCGAGGTCGAGGGCGAGGCCGAGTTCGGCCGTGGCGGTGAGGTGATCGCCTGCCGCGGCCGCCAGCAGGCCGCGGTCGTGGTGTACGAGGCCCTCGAGTTCGATCAGCCCCATGCGCTCGGCCGCGGCGGCTGCCGCGTCGCAGGCGACCCGGGCCTCGCCGAGGCGCCCGAGCAGGCGCAGCAGCGCGGTCCGCGCGGACTGGGTGTACACGCAGAGCCGCAGCAGGCCGTTGGGCACCACGAGCGGCAGGCACCGGTCCGCGAAGTCCATCGCCCGCGGCAGGTCGCCGGCGCAGGCCGCAGCGCTCGCGGCGTTGGCCAGGCAACTGTAGGCGAGGTCCGGCCGCCCGGCGCGGCCCGCCGCGGCGCTCGCCGCGACCAGCGGGGCGTAGCTCTCGGTGAACCGGCCGGCCCGCAGCAGGGCGTGCGCGCGGGCCACGTCGACATCATGGCTCAGCCGGCTGAGCCGCGCCCCGCTCGCGTCCCCGGCTACGCCGGGCAGCTTCCCAGCGTCGCCGAGCAGCCGTTCCGCCTCGGCGAGCAGCTGCCCTGCCTCGCCCGGGTCGCCGGCGACCGCCTGCGCCCAGGCCATCCCGGCCAGCGATTCCGCCAGGATCAGCGGGTCGCTGTCCCCGCCGTCCGCCCCGTCCCCGCCGCGGCCGAGGAAGTCCAGCGCCGCGCGGTAGGAGCGCAGCGACTCACGCGGATGACAGATCCCGCCGCGCAGCCAGTGCCCGCGCCGGACCCACGCGCCGACCAGCGCGTCGTCGTCGTCCGGTGCGATCAGCTCCAGCGCCCGGCCGAACGCCTCGTCCGACTCCGCGAGCTTGCCCCGCCACGCCTGTACCTCGGCCAGCTCGATGAGCAGCTCAGGGTCCGGGCCGGACGGCTGCGAACCGGACAGCGACGCGGCCTCCGTCAGGTAGCCCGCCGCCTCGGGAAGCGCGGCTACCGTGCGGGCCGCCGCCGCGGCCCGCACCAGCTGATCGGCCGCCATGTCGTCCCGGCCGGCCAGCCTGAAGTGGCGGGCGATCTCGGCGGCGTTCCGTCTCGCGCCCGGCATCCGCGCGCGCAGCCACCCGGCCAGCGTCTCGTGCAGCCGCGCGCGCACCGGATCGGGCAGGTCCTGGTAGACGGCCTCGCGCAGCAAGTCGTGCCGGAACCCCGTCCGGTCCCCGCGGGTGCACAGCAGGCCGGACCCGAGCGCCTCCGCGGCGGCCCGGGCGGGGCTGGCGAGCAATGGCATGGACGCGACCTCGGCCCGGTCCAGGTCGCGTCCCGCGACGGCGGCGAGCTCGGTGAACTGCCGTGCGGCGGGCCCGAGGCGGTCGACCGCCTGCCGCGCCGCGCCGGCCAGCCCAGCCGCCGGGTCCACGTCGTGCGGCGCGGACCGGGCCGTCTCGATGGCGAGCAGCGGGCTCCCCGCCGCCAGCCGGACGATGCGCTCCCGGTCCGCCGCCGGCACGTCGGCGGCGGACCTGACCAGCTCGTCGAGCGCCCCCGCGGGCAGCGGCCCGAGCTCGAACTCGGCGCCGAGCGTCCCCCGTGCCCGCAGCGCGCCGAGCACGGCGTCCAGTTCGGGGCGGGGCGGCAGCCGGCGCCTGGTCAGGACGAGCAGGACGGGCAGCCGGGAGATCCGGCGCCCGGCGTAGGCCGCGAGCTCCAGGCTCGACCGGTCGGCGGCGTGCAGGTCCTCCAGGGCCAGGGCGAGCGGCCGGTCGCGTGCCGCCCAGGTGAGCACGGCCACCGTCGCCTCGAAGAAGCGGATCCGGTCCAGGCCCGGTTCGGTGGCCGGCGCCGGGCTGCCGGTGCGGATGGCCGCGAGCGTCATCCGCCAGTCGCCGTCCCCGTGCGGCAAGGGATCGGGGAGCGGGCCGGCCTGGGCGAGCAGGTCGTCGAGCAGCTCCGACCAAAGCGCGAACGGCGCGGCCGCCCCCGGGCCGCCCGCCAGCCCGGTCGCGGTCCGCGCGCCGTCGGCCGCCGCGGCCGTGAGCACCTCCCGCGCGAGCCGGGTCTTGCCCATGCCGCCGTCCCCGCTGATCACGACCGCGGTCCCGCTGCCGCCGCGGGCCGCCCGCCAGTGCCGCAGCAGGGCACCCAGCTCGCGGTCCCGCCCGACAAGCCGGCCGGCGGCCTGATCCGGTCCCGGCAGCCGATCCGGTCCCGGCAGCCGATCCGGTCCCGGCGCCTGATACGCGGCGGGCACCGGGGCAGCCGCCGGCGCGGGCGGACCGCGCAGCGCCCCCGTGACGAGGCGTGTCGTCTCGGCGGCCGGGCTTATCCCGAGTTCGGCGGCCAGGCGCGCGGCCAGCCGCTGGTAGGCGGCCACCGCGCCGGCCTGGTCGCCGCCGGCCATGAGCAGGCGGATCAGCTCCCTGGCAGCGTGCTCGTCGAGCGGCCTGCCAGCCGCCCGCCTGGCCGCCCAGTCGCGTGCCGTCGCGGCGTCCCCGTCCGTCTCGGCCGCGGCGGCGAGCGCCGCGTACGCGGCGCACAGCCGTTCTTTGTGCTCGTCCCGCGCGTCGAGCACCCAGTCCGCGTCGAACAGGCTGAGCAGGTCGCCGCGGTGCAGCGCCACGGCCTCCGCCGGGCACCCGGCCGCGAGCAGCCGGCCGAACTCGCGCACGTCCACCCGCAGCCCGTCGCCGGCCAGCTCCGCGAAGTCCCGTCCGGCCCGCACGTACCCGCCCGCCGCCGGCCCGAACGCCGCGCGCAGCGCCCATAGCGCGCTGCGCAGGCTCGCCCGCGCGCTCGCGTCCAGCACGTCCGGCCACAGCAGGGCGGCGAGGCTCGACCGGCTGTGCGGGCCGGGCCGCAAGGCTAGCCAGGCCAGCAGGGCGCGGGCACGGCGGCTGTTCGGCAGCGCGATGGCGGTGCCGTCAAGCTCGACGCCGAGCTCGCCGAGCAGGCGGACCTCAAGCACGGCCATGCTCAAGTATCCGCCCGCGCACTCCCGCATCGCCAGCTATCTGCCGTCCAGGTGAGCCGCCGACATCCGGCCCACGGACTTTGACGGTGGATTGACGGTGGCGCGCGAAGCTGACGGCGATCGAGTCGGACCACGGAAGGAGAACCCGATGAACACCACAACCACCGCATTCGACACCGAGGCGCTGCGCCGCGGCATCGAGGAGCGCGACGCGGGGACGCTGCGCGGCCTGTACGCGCCGGACGCCGAGATGACGGTCGTCGACAGGAACGCGCCGCCGAGCCGCCCGCGCGTCCTGCACGGCCGCACGGCGATCGGGGAGTACCTCGACGAGACCTGCGGACGCGACATGACCCACCGCCTGGAGCGAGTGGTCGTCTCGGGCGACACCGCGGCCTTCACCCAGGCCTGCAGCTACCCGGACGGGACCCGCGTGCTGTGCCTGGCCATGCTGGACCTGCGCGCGGGGCTCATCGTCAGGCAGACCGCCATCCAGGCCTGGGACGAGTGAGGAGCGCCGCCATGACGCGGGATACGAGCGACACCAGGCAGCACACCGAACACCGCGACTTCGCCTCCCCCGACGACGTGCGCACCTTCAGTCACGGCAGGCTCGAGGTGCTGCGCGTCGGCGACAGCGAGATCGGCCGCCTAATCCTCCAGCCCGGCTGGCGCTGGTCGGAGCACGTCAAGCCGATCGCCGGCACGGAGCTGTGCGAGGCGCCGCATTTCCAGTACCACGTGGCCGGGACGCTGCGCATCAAGACCGACGACGGCGCGGAGTTCGATGCCACACCCGGGCAGGTGACCTCACTGCCGGCCGGGCACGACGCCTGGGTGGTCGGCGACGAGGACGTGGTCGTCGTCGACTGGTGGGGCGCCAGCAACTACGCCAAGTGACATGCCAGCACGATCCGGGCTGAGGCGGTCCCGGCACCGCCTCAGCCCGCCCCTGGGACTCCGGCTTACAGACTGAGCAGGGTCCCTTATTAGTCGGCACCCACCAAAGGTCAAAACCATTGCGGGCTGGAAGCGGAACATCCGCGGAACCCGCGGAATATCCACGGAAGTCACGCTGGCGGACACTATCCGTCGTTATTCCAATCGCGTAGAGTTACCTATAAGACCGTGCCGGAAGTGTACTCCTGTGTCGTTTGGCGAGCTGCTCCGGGGCCACCGGAATGCCGCCAACCTGACGCAGGCGGAACTGGGCAGAGCGGCCAAGGTCGCCGTCCGGACAATCAGCGATCTCGAACGCGGCGTCACGCCGACCGCCCAGCCGGATACGGCCCGGCGGCTAGCCGTCGCGCTGGGACTGACCGGCGATGAACGGGTCCGGTTCCTCGCCGCGGCCCGCGGCGGAGACGCCGAGGGCACTCCCATGCCCCGCGGCGTTCCCGAGGCGGCCCTGAAATTCCCTCAGGTGCCGGCCAGCTTTACGGGGCGCGAGCTGGAATTGCGGGAATTGCTTGACGCCGTGAATTTTTCATGCGCCTTTACGGGCATGTGCCCGGCGTTCTTCCCGCCGACCCGGGCGATGCTCTCTTGGCGCTCCTGCTCGCCATCGGGACCCCGCCATCGGCGATCCCCGCCGAGTCCGGCGACCGTGCCGAGTTCTGGCGCGAGAAGATGGCGGACCGGCCAGCGCTGCTGTTGCTCGACGATGCCAGGGACAGCGAGCAGGTCCGCACGCTGCTCCCCGGGGGCGAGCCGGCGCTCGTGCTTGTCACGAACCGCCAGCAGCTCTCGATTCTCCCCGAGGCGACGAACATCCCCCTCGAGATCCTCCATCCCGCGCACGCCGCCAGCCTGCTTGTCCGGCTCGTCCGCCGGCCCGGGCTGCGGGCCGATGACGCCAGGGTCGCTGAGAAGCGGCAGCCGGCTCGGCAGGCTTCCATGACCTCATCGGCGAGCACGCGCGGTCGCGGAGCCTCAACTTGGGCAGCGGCAGCGGCCCGCGCGGCCGGAACAACCAGCAGCGCGGGCCGCAGGCAAATCCAGACGAGTCAGGCGTACTTCTGCACTAGCGCGCCGGCCGCCGGCAGCGCTGCCTTCACGTGCTTGACGGCACCGCCCCGCACGGTGTTGTAGGCCTTCACGATCGTCGGCCGGCCCGAGTTCCGCCCGCGCTCGTCAGTGATGGTGAGCAGCGCCTCGGTCACCTCGTCCTCGCGCTTGGCGAGGTAGTCGCCGAACTGCCCGCCGCCCGAGGCGTTGAAGTCGGCCCAGTACGGCTGGAGCGCGTCAGCCATGCGCGGGAGCAGGGTCTCAATCATGTCGTGAATGTGGCTCGCGGAAAAAGTCCGCACGGTCTTGTAGGCGAGCTTGACAGCGGTGCCGGATATGCCGGACATGTCCTTGACCTCGCCATCTATCAGCGCCTCGCAATCGCTGACCACCTGCGGCTGAATTCCTGGTGCGAGCAACATCTCGTGAAGCGTGGCTGCCATAACGGCTTGTTGTCTCCTATTCGATCCCCTCCAGGGCGCGCCGCCCCGGCTCCGTGCAAGGGCTACCGTAGCGGGAGTCCGGGCCAGGGTGGCGTGATGTGACGATAAGTTGACCGACGCCCTCTTGCGAGGGATTGCGGGGCCGCGCTCCGTGGCCGGCCGGCCCGGTGAATAAGGGGATGCCGACGACAGGCGCCACCGTCCGTTCTGTATAAATGCTCTAGTCATCAGTCATCGCATTTCCGGCGGAATTACCTGGGCGGGGTTTCGCGTGGTAGAAGAATTGCGGCCGGGGGACCCGCGGCGGATGGGGCCGTACCGGCTGACCGGCCGGCTCGGCGGCGGCGGGCCTGGTGCATCGCGACCCTCAAGCCGCCGAACGTGCTCTGGCTCCGCAGCTGGCCATGTCCGGCTGTAGCCGGGCCGCACGAGAGGACGCTTGCTCAGCCCACGGTCACTGATGGCCGCTCCCCCGCGGTCGTACACCGAAGGTTCCAGGGCGGCGGGACCCGGCAGCGAGGAATGCGGTTCCGAAGAACAACTCGGTCCAGGAGAGATCGGCCAGTTCTTCCTGCATGGCTGCGCGAATCGCCTCCCACGGACGGCGCATGATCCACTCATCTATGGAGGCGAAAGGCCGCACGATCGCGGTTCCGAGCTGCGCTAGCCACCCAGGCGTATTGCCGGGAACCTTGAGATCCAGCACGACCCAGCGTCCGCGCGCGGAAAGGGCCGCGGCGCCGTGGGCGATGACCTCAGCGCACTCGGGTACCTGCGTCAGGGCGTACGTGGACAGGATCGCGTTGACCCCGGCTGGGAAGTCGAAGCCGACCGCGTCGGCTTGCACGAGGCTGATATTGATCCAGCCGTTCCTCTCTATCCGATCCTGGGCACGGGCGAGCATCGCGTCGGTCAGATCAACCCCGACGATCCGGCCGCCGGGACCGACCACCTTCTCAAGCAGCGGGAAGTTCAGGCCTGTGCCGCATGCGATGTCGACGACGGTGTCACCCGCGTGAAGGCCGAGCGCTTGTACGGCCCGGAGGCGTTGTGCCCGCTGAGGGTAGCCGGGCGCGGGATAGAGCCGGGAGGTGATGTCGTAGTGCTTCGCCTTCTTGCGGTATGTCTCGATCAGGTGCTCTCGCGTCCGGTCGATCTGGGTCACGGTGTGCTCCTCGAGCTCGGCAGCGCCGCGGTAGAGCCGCGCCGCCCCATCTAGGACTCCGCGCCTTCCCGCGCAGCGGACTCGACAGCAGCCTTGATCGCCACCATCTCAATATCGCTTACGCGCTGAATTCTGCCTTTGAGCATGCGGGCGGGGATTGCGCGCATGATGCCCGCGAGGTCGACCTCAATCCACATCATGGCGTCGGTCTGCCTATCGTCCGCCGGCTCGAGTTCCATTCCCCAGCGCGCCGCGGAAGTACCCATTGGCCCGGCGAACGCCACGGAGCGGGGCGCCTCGACAACGGTCACCTCCTGGCTCCGGCCGCGAGTCAACCCGAGTATCATCTTCGCCCGCTGCTCCACCCGCGAGCCGGGCTGAAGCGGAGTTCCTCCGCGAACCCGGCCTTCGAGAACCGTTGGCGCCCACTCCGGCCAGCGCCCGACGTCGCAGACATACGCCCACACCTCAGGGACGCTGCTGGCGATTGTTATGCGGCTCTCGGTTCTGAATGTCATCGGGCGGCCTTTCCAGGGTGGTTGTTCACTCCGGGCGGCACAGGCTTACTGCGCCCGTGGGCGGTCAGTGCGTTAGCTATCTCCTGTGTGGTCTGTTCCCAGCCGCGCAGGGTCGACCGGCGCTGTCGGGCGGCGGCCCGTAGCCGGTGTCGGTGGCGCTCGTCGCCCAGCCAGTCTCCGAGCGCGGCGGCGAGGGCAGCCGGATCGCCGGGAGGGATCAGCTGGCCGGGGCGGGTGCCGTCGGCGGTGGAGCCGAGCGCTTCGGGCAGCCCGCCGACGGCGGCAGCTATGACGGGCAGGCCGTGGGCGAGCGCTTCGGTGACAGTCATGCCGTAGGTCTCCGAGCGGGACGGCGCGACGAGCAGGTCGGCGGTGGTGTACGCGCGGCTGAGCGCCGCGCCGGTCAGGACGCCGCTGAGCCGGACGCGGTGGCCGTAGCCGAGGCGCGTGATACGGGTCCGCAATTGTTCGACGAAATCCGGGTCGCGGTCGAGCGGTCCGGTCAGCACGCAATGCCAGTCCCGGTCAGCGAGGTCGGCGAGTGCCTCGACGAGGAGGTCCTGGCCCTTGTGGCGGCCGAGGACTCCGACGCAGATCAGGTGGCCGCGGACGGGCCGGGCCGGGGCAGCGACCCGATCGACGCCCGGCCGGGCGACGTGCACCCGGCAGGCCGGGATCGCGTATCGGGTCAGGACCTGCCGGCGGGTCCATTCGCTGGTAACGACCACGCCGGTGGCCGCGCGGAGCACCATCCGTTCGGAGCGCTCCGCGCTGGCATCATGGTGTGTGTCGAGGGCGGTGGCCAGTGGCATGTGCAGCAGCACTGTCATTCGTATCCGCCCGGTGTGTGGCAGCAGCTGCGCGGCGGTCGGCGAGGCGATGAGCCCGTCGATCAAGACGGTCTCACCGTCAGGGATGGCGGAAACGATGCGGGCCAGGTCGGCGCGGGCGCCCGAACCGGGTACCGGCCACGCCGCGGCGACGGTCGCGACCAGCACCTCCCAGCCGGCCTCGGCCAGTCCGGCGCAGACCCGCCGGTCATAGATGTTGCCGCCGGTAGGCTGGCCGGGATTGTCGAACCCCTCAGGGACTATTACGTGGACCCGCACGATGTTCCGGCCCTCCAGAGCGCCTGCCGCACCGGCCTGGCCTCCCCCCTGCGGCCGAGCTGAACCACACGCGCCGCCGATCCGTCATACCTGACACAAGGTAGTACGTGGAAGCGGTGGACGCGGTTCGACTCGAGACGACCGGCGTCCGCTCGACACGGGGCGCGGCACGGCGCGGCAGGTAGCTCTGCCGGGCCGGGTGGCGCCCGCCGTTCCGGACACCACGCGGGATCTGACGTGAGACAGGATCAACGAGCACCATTCTTGACGGCGCTAGAGCGGGCTCGGGCGACCGCCTACCCCGCGGGCGAATATGTAGGGCAGGAGAGCTTCATGCGGGCGGCCGAGGTCCGGAGGCTGGCTCACCAGGCCCGGGTCGGCCCCGGCGTCTCGGTGCTCGACCTGTGCTGCGGGGTGGCCGGCCCCGGCCGGATGATCACGGCGGAGTCGGGATGCCGCTACCTGGGTGTCGATCACTCCGCCAGCGCACTGGCCACCGCCCGACAGCGGGCCGGGAATCTTCTCTGCCGCTTCGAGCAAGCTCACCTCCCGCCTCTGCCCGAGGGCCGCTTCGAGGTGGTATTCCTGCTGGAGACGATGCTGGCCTTCCCCGACAAGGAGGCCTTGGTGGGTGAGGTGGCGCGCGTGCTGGAGCCGGGCGGGCGTTTCGCTTTCACGGTCGAGGAAGGCCGGCCGCTCACCCAGCAGGAGCGGGCGCGGATGCCCGGCGCCGATACGGTCTGGCCGGTCGAGTTGGCGGAATTGACGGGCGTGCTGCGCAACGCGGGGTTGACCGTGATCTGGCGGCAGGAGTACAGCTCCTCGCATCACGCGATAGCGACGGCGCTGCTTCGCTGTTACCGAGCTGATTCACCTCAGATCGCCGGCCAGATCGGGACGCAGGCCACCGCTGAGCTGATCACGG
>Ga0209656_10002232_pt1 | contig 12538 bp, 14 predicted proteins | sample BogFormECP12_OM2_FD_188239 | JGI IMG/M metagenome (GOLD analysis project Ga0209656, IMG submission 188239) | Bog forest soil microbial communities from Calvert Island, British Columbia, Canada - ECP12_OM2 (SPAdes) (version 2) | ecosystem: Environmental > Aquatic > Freshwater > Wetlands > Bog ... | reverse complement strand
TTTCCGCGGAAACGCCTAACTGTCCACTGGATGGTCATCCCGGCGTTTCCGCGGAAACGCCACACACGTCAACTTCCTTAGTCGCCGCAAAACGGCCGCGGGTTCCGCAACCTTAAAAAAAACCGCGGTACCTGGCACTTTGACAGGCACAGGCTTAGAGTACGCGCCTCGCGGAAACTTGAGTGGATTCAGCGTCATGCGTTTCGGCACGGAATACGGAGTGATCGTGATCGGCGGCGGCCATGCGGGCACCGAAGCCGCCCTGGCGGCTGCGCGCATGGGCCTGCGCACTCTCCTGCTTACGCACAACATCGAGACGCTGGGGCAGATGAGCTGCAATCCGGCGATTGGCGGCATCGGCAAGGGTCACCTGGTCAAGGAGATCGATGCCCTGGGTGGCGCGATGGCGCTCGCCGCCGATGAAGCCGGCATTCAATTCCGCACCCTGAACTTGAGCAAGGGACCGGCCGTGCGCGCCACCCGGGTGCAAGCCGATCGGCAACTCTACAAGCGCGCGATTCGTCGCATGCTCGAGACCCAGGCGAATCTCACGCTCTTTCAGCAAGAGGCGGCGGACCTCGTGATCGAGGGTGACCGCGCGGTGGGTGTGATCACGCAAAGCGGCATCGAATTCCGCTCGCGCAGCGTCGTGTTGACCGTCGGCACCTTCTTGGGCGGCAGGATTCACGTCGGTTTGCAGAGCCATCCGGGCGGGCGCGCCGGCGATCCGCCCTCGACGAGTCTCGCGGCTCGCCTGCGCGAACTGAAGTTGCGCGTCGGCCGCCTGAAGACGGGCACGCCGCCGCGGATCGACGGCCGCAGCATCGATTTTTCCGGCATGCGCGAACAGCACAGCGATGATCCGCGGCCGGTGTTCTCCTACCTCGGCACACGCGGCGCCCACCCGCGCCAGCTGCCCTGCCACATCACGGCCACCAACGAGCGCACTCACGACATCATTCGCGGCGCCACCGCCCGCTCGCCGATGTTCACCGGGTTGATCGAGGGCGTCGGCCCGCGTTACTGCCCGTCGGTCGAGGACAAGGTCGTGCGCTTCGCCGACAAGACCTCGCATCAGATCTTCGTCGAGCCCGAGGGCCTGGACACGCATGAGATCTACCCCAACGGCATCTCCACCAGTCTGCCGTTCGACGTGCAATGCGAGTTCGTGCGCACCATCGCGGGGTTCGAGCGCGCGCACATCACGCGCCCGGGCTACGCCATCGAATATGATTTCTTCGATCCACGCGATCTCAAATGCAGCCTGGAGAGCAAGTTCCTTGCCGGCCTGTTCTTCGCCGGCCAGATCAACGGCACCACCGGCTACGAAGAGGCCGCGGCTCAAGGGCTGCTCGCCGGCATCAACGCGGCGCGGCTGGCCGATGAGTTCGAGGCGTGGAGTCCGAAACGCAGCGAAGCCTATATCGGCGTGCTGGTCGATGATCTGATCACCCGCGGCGCCCCGGAGCCCTACCGGATGTTCACCAGCCGCGCGGAGTACCGCCTGAGCTTGCGCGAGGACAACGCGGATCTGCGCCTCACGGCGCAGGGCCGTGCGCTGGGGGTGGTCGATGATGACCGCTGGGATTTCTTCGAGCGCAAACGCGCGGCCGTCTCGGACGAAGTGTCGCGGCTGGCCGCGGCCGTGGTGCAGCCGGGCGACGTGGACCATCAGTTGCTCGCCAAACTGGGTTCGCCCCTGTTGCGCGAGGCGCACGCCTTGGATTTACTGCGCCGTCCGGAGCTCGACTATGATGACTTGATCCGCGTTGCGCCAGCAGCCGCACCCGCATCGGCAGGCGCACCCGCGGCGGTGCAGCGCGGCGCTGACTGGCGCGGCGACGAACGCCTGGCCGAGCAAGTGAAGTTGCAGGTCGAGGTCCAAGCAAAGTACTCGGGGTATCTGCAGCGGCAGAACGACGAAATCGAGCGTCAGCAGCGCAACGAAGACTTGCGCCTGCCGGCGAACATCGACTATGGGGATGTCGGCGGACTGTCGAACGAGGCGCGCCAGCGCCTGCGCGACGTGCGCCCGGAGACTCTGGGCCAGGCCGCACGAATTCCGGGCTTGACGCCCGCGGCGGTGTCGCTGCTGCTGGTGCACTTGAAGAAGCGCGACCGCGCGGCTTGAGAAAGGAGTCATGACGAGCACGGGCCACATGACGAATTTCTACGATTTTGCCGTGCTGGGCCTCGACGGCACCCCGAATATTCTCGCCCCACTACACGGCAAAGTGACGCTGGCGGTGAACGTCGCCAGCAAGTGCGGCTATACGCCGCAATATGCGGGCCTGGAGGAACTCTACCAGGAGCTCAAGGAGCAGAATTTCACGATCGTCGGATTCCCCTGCAATCAATTCGGCGCGCAGGAGCCGGGCACCGCCGCGGAGATTCAAAGCTTCTGCTCCCTCACCTATGGCGTGAGCTTCCCCTTGGCGGCAAAAATCGACGTCAACGGCGCCCACCGGCATCCTCTCTATGCCTGGCTGACCGCCAAAGAGAATGGCTTTCCGGGAGATATCGGCTGGAATTTCGAGAAATTCCTGATCGATCGCGACGGGCGCGTCGCCTGCCGTTACCCTTCGGGAGCGAAGCCGACGGACCCCACTTTCTTGCAGGACTTGGCGGACGTCCTCGAGTAGCGGCGCCGCGATTTCGCCGACGCAGCATTGCGCGAGTGGCATTTTGAGCGGCCACTCTTTAACATCAGCGCTCCATTTGCACCCCCTGGACGCGGAGAATGAGATGTTGTCTCGATTGAATGGCCTGGCCTGGCTTGCAAGCACGGCGCTCTGCGTGAGCTGGTCGGTTGGCGCGCGCGCGGCAGGCGATCCGGCCCTCGGCGAAAAGAAGTTCTACACCTGCTACGGCTGCCATGGCATCGAGAATTACCGCAACGCCTATCCGGACTACAGCGTGCCCAAGATTCGCCACCAGCATGCCTCCTACATCGTCGCTGCGCTGCAGGAGTACCGCGACGGCACCCGCCCGCACGCAACCATGCATGCGCAGGCGGCATCGTTGACCGATCAAGACATGGAAGACATCGCCGCCTACCTGCAGGGACCCGCTCCGGTTCAACCGAGCGCCGCGGTGAACGGCAAGGTTCCGAAACAAGTGGCCGCCTGCGTGGCCTGTCACGGCGAAAACGGTCTGGGCGTCGAGGCGCCGATGACGCCCAAGCCCTCCGTGCTCGCGGGGCAACACGTCGACTATCTGGAGCAGGCGTTGACGGCCTATCGCAATGGCCGCCGCAAGAACGTGGTGATGGATGGCATGGCGCAGCTGCTCACCAGCGACGAAGACGTCAAAATCGCCGCCGCGTATTTTGCCAGCCAAACCTCCCCGTTGGTGACGGCGAAATCCGGCAGCAAATAGACGCTCGCCGGCGCGAGCGGCGTGCCGCTCATCGGCTCGTGTTCAACAGGAACTGCGCGAACGCTCTGTAGTAGGCGTCCCGGTTCTGCTTTTTCCGAAAGCCGTGACCTTCATCAACGGCTTGCAGATACCACACCTCGCCGCCCTTGCCGCGCAGCCGGTAGACGATCTGCTCCGCTTCGCTCAGCGGCACTCGCGGATCGTTTCTGCCGTGCACGATGAGCACGGGACGTGAAATGCGCTCCGCATTCGTCAGCGGTGAAATTCGCTTGAGATACGCGCGCATGTCGGGATCACGTTCGTCCCCGTACTCGGCGCGGCGCTGATTGCGGCGATACGGCGCGGTATTGGTCAGGAAGCTGACGAAGTCGGCGATGCCCGCCATATCGACGCCGCCGCGCAGCCGATCGCTGAAATTGACCAGCGTCGCGAGCGCCAGGTAGCCGCCGTAGGACTCGCCGCAGACCACCGCATGTTTCGCGTCGAACCCGCTTTGCAGGCCGAGCCAAACGAGCAGCGCCCCGATGTCCTTCACCGCGTCCTCGCGCAGCACGCCGTTGTCGAGCGCCAGATAGCCCTTCCCGTAGCCGGACGAGCCGCGCACATTGGGGGCGACGACGGCGAATCCGAGCTCATTCACCACGTACTGCAGCCACGGATCGAAGCCCGGTTTGAACTGCGATTCAGGCCCGCCGTGCAAGGTGATCAGCACCGGGTGCGGACCCGGCGTCGCCGGCTCGTAAACGAACACCGGCACTTGGCGAATCCCGCCCTCCACGCGATCGAAGGTCGGAAACTGCGTCAACCGCGGCGTCACGAACTTGGCGAGGTCGACCGCGCCCGCCTCGCTGCGCGTCCAGGGCTCCAAGCGATTCGCGGCGATGTCGAGGACATAGGCATCGCGCGGCCGATCGGGGGCCTCGAAGCCGAAGGCAAGCCGATTGCCCTCCGCGTCGAAACTCAAGGAGCCGATGATGCCGGCCGCCGGCAGCTTGGGCGGTATCAGGTCCTGGTGCGCGCGCAAATCGAGCAGGTTGAGCTTGCCGAACCCGGCCTCGTTGCTGACGTAGGCCAGGTAGCGGCCGTCGCGCGAAATCGCCAGCTCCTCGATGTCCCAGGCCAAGTGGCCCGAGACAACGGTCTTCTCGCCGTTGAACAGATTGACGTAGCGCAGCTGCGCGAAATCGCCGTCGCGGTCCGAAATCAAATACACGCCCTGACCGTCGCGGGAAAATTTGGCGCCGCGGATCCCGGCCTTCGACGCCGAGGGTTCCAATTCGCGCTTCTGCCCCGATTCCAAATCCACCACGTACAGATGCGCGTCGGAGATCGAAAGATATTTCATTACCAGCAGCTTGCGGTCATCCGGCGACCAATCGAGCGGATACCAGGCGCCGTCGGCGTCGCCGGTGACGGCGAGCCGCGGCAGCGAGCCGGACTCCGGGTCGACGATGTCGATGTCATAGGTCACTCCGTCGCGTGCGGTGGTGAAGAACGCGATTTCGCGCCCCCGGTTCGACCATATAGGCGCGCCGTTGACCGACTTGCCGTCCGTCAGGCGTTTCGCGGCGGGTTCCCCCAGGCGCTGGTAGTAGAGCTGGGCATTCTCGTTGCCGCCTTCGTCCTTGAGATACACGAAGGCGCTGCGTCCGGGATCCGGGGAAAACGCGGCCTGAGTGACCGGCTCGGGCAGAAAGGTGAGCTGGCGGCGTGCGCCCCCCGACTGCTCGACCAGATGCAGCTGATCCACTTCGGCGAATCGCGTGGCGATGAGCAGCTGGCCCTTCGGCGAGAAGCCGAGCGGAGTCGCCGGGCGAGCGTTCATATAGGCGTCGAGCTTCTCGCCCACCCCCACCCCCGACTCGGGGATATTCTCCAAGATCAGGCTGCCGCGCACCTCGCGCGTGGTCGCGCCGGCACCCTGTGCGCCGATCAGGAACGCCGCCAATATCGCCAATAAATAAATTCTACTCATAATTCCTAATGTTCTCATGCGGCGCGGATAATGCGATCGATGGCGGCCTATGAACACCTGGTGAAATCCTACGACGTGGGCGACCTGCTCGACGATATCGCGAGCGCGGATCCGCCCGCTTATCTACGCCGTTGCTTTGCCGAGGGCTGCTCCGCGCCCGCTCTGAGCTGGGGCCGGGTGCAGCAACTGGCCGTCTGCGCCATGGTACTCGACGCCATCGTCGACGAGCGAGACTACGAGTTGTTCGAGCATGAACTCATCGCGGACTGGCGCACTCATTATGCCAGCGCATGCGCCAAACTGAAGGGCACGGCGCTGCGGGCTCTGCGCCGCGTCCTCGATGATGAACGGCCGCAGGACCCCGACGCCGCGGCAGAACTGGAACAGCTTGCGGGCAGACTGGCGGCCGCCTGAATGATTCATCGGCATCAGCGCGGCGATGATCCTGCGCGAGCAAGCGCGGGCGTGATGCTGTTGCTGGGGGCATTGCTGGCGTTGCCCGCCTGCCGAGCGCCCGCGCCCCGGGCGACGGCTCCGGACCGTGCCGCGCCGGATCCGCAGACGCATGAGCCCGTGGATGGCTCGTACGATTGGCACGGCCTGCTCATCGCTCCGTTCGGCAGTGTGCTCAAAGACATTCCCGTGTCGCTTCACGAGGTGCTGCTGTTCCGCGACGAGGCGCATGGCGGCGCGGCGGGAGAGGACGCGGAGTGCTACGCCGCCAATGCTCCCGCGCCCCGCTTCGTCGGACGCATGCCGGATGAGTACCTGCTGTGCTTCAAGCATGATCGCCTGTCCCGTGTGCAGGCCTCCGTGAGTTTGGCGGCGGGAGAGGCCCAGAGCGTATTCACGGCGGCGTGTGCCGGCTGGCTGAAGAACGCCGCGCCGGCCTCGGCCGGTGCCGCTAGCCAGGCCGCCGCCTGCGAGGGTCGCGAGGGCGAGATCCGCTTCAGCGGCCGCCTCGAGGTGGCGCCGGATCAAGCGGAATTATCCATGGTTCTCGACAGCGTTCCCGATCCTTGAGCACGTCGCTCGTGACGCGTGAATCGGAACATGAGCTGCTGGCGGCCGGCGCGCGCGACCTCGGGATCGCGTTGGATCTCGAGAGCGGCGAGGCGCTGCTCAAGCTGGTGGACGAACTGGAACTCGGCAATGCGCAATTCAACCTGACCGCCATCCGCGACCGCCCGAGCATGCTGCGCAAACACGTACTCGACAGTCTGAGCGTGCAGCCCTATTTACGCGGCGACCGCGTTGCCGATATCGGCACCGGCGCGGGTTTTCCGGGCCTGCCGCTGGCCATCGTCAATCCGCGCCGCCGCTTTACGCTGGTCGAGGCCACCGGCAAGAAGGCGCGATTCGTCGAGCGCACCGCCGCGCAGCTTGGGTTGGTCAATGCTCGAGTCGCCCATGCCCGGGCGGAAAGCTACCGGCCGTTCGAGCTTTTCGATACCGTGGTCGCGCGGGCACTGTCGTCGCTGGCGGATTTTGCGGCCTACGCCGGGCACCTGTGTGCGCCGGACGGAGTATTGCTGGCCATGAAGGGAAAGCGGCCGGACGAGGAAATATCCGCCCTGCCGAAGTCGTTTCGTGTGCTGGCGGTGCACCGGCTCAAAGTGCCGGGGCTGGACGACGAGCGGCATCTTGTGGAATTCTCACCTGCCAAGGCCCACTCGGCCGGACCCAAATCGAGCAGAAAATGAAGCGGGTCATCGCGGTAGCAAACCAAAAAGGCGGAGTCGGAAAGACCACGACCGCCGTCAATCTGGCCGCCTCGCTGACGGCCACCAAACGGCGCGTGCTGCTGATCGATTTGGATCCCCAGGGCAATGCCACCATGGGCTGCGGTATCGACAAGCATTCCCAATCGCGCACGAGCTGCGACGTGATGCTGGGTGATTGCAGCGCGATGGAGGCGTTGGTGCCGGTCGAGTACGGCGGATTCATGCTGATGCCCTCCAATCAGGATCTCACCGCAGCCGAGGTGCGGCTGCTAGGCGCGGCCGCGGGACGGGAGTTCAAATTGCGCAACGCGCTGAAACCCGTGCGCGAAGACTTCGACGTGATATTGATCGACTGTCCGCCGGCGCTCAATATTCTGACGCTGAACGCATTGGTGGCGGCGGACTCCGTGATGGTCCCGATGCAATGCGAGTACTACGCCCTCGAGGGCTTGAGCTCCTTGATGCAAACCATCGAACAGATTCAGGGCAGCATCAATCCCGATCTGGAAATCGAAGGTCTGCTGCGCACCATGTACGACCCGCGCAACAACCTTGCCAACGAAGTGTCCGCGCAGCTGATCCAGCACTTCGGCGACAAGGTGTTTCGCACCATGATCCCGCGCAACGTGCGCTTGGCGGAGGCGCCGAGCTTCGGCAAACCCGTGCTTTTCCACGACAAGGAGTCGCGCGGCGCGCTGGCGTATTTAATGCTCGCCGGCGAGATGATTCGCCGCGACGACGTGCCGCCCGCCCCCGTATAATCGTCCGATGTCCGGGAAAAAACCGTCATTGGGCCGCGGTCTCGCCGAGTTGAGTCCGCTGCTCGCGAAGCGCGCCGGTGCGCCTGCGCCCGCGGCCGAACTGCCCGTGCTCGCGGGCGACCGGCTGGCGAGTTTACCGCTGGATTTGCTGCAGCGGGGGAAATACCAGCCGCGCGTCGATATGCGCACGGAGACCTTGAGCGAACTGGCGGACTCGATCAAATCACAGGGTCTGGTGCAGCCCATTCTGGTGCGCCCGCTGGGAGCGCGCGTTCCCGGCGAATCACAGCGCTATGAAATCATCGCCGGCGAGCGCCGTTGGCGGGCGGCCCAAATGGCCGGGCTGACGGAGATTCCCGCGGTCATCCGCGATGTGCCCGACGAGGCCGCCGTGTCGATGTCGCTCATCGAGAATATTCAGCGGGAAAACCTCAATCCGCTGGAAGAGGCCGGAGCGCTGCTGCGCTTGATCGAAGAATTCGGGCTGACGCATCAGGCGGCCGCCGAGGCCGTGGGCCGCTCGCGCGCCGCGGTGAGCAACCTGCTGCGCCTCATGGAACTGGCCGACGAGGTCAAGGAATTGCTGGAGCAGCGCCGCATCGAAATGGGCCACGCGCGCGCGCTGCTGGGCTTGACCTCCCGCCGCCAGCAGATCGAAGTGGCCGTCCTCGTGGCCAAGAAATCGCTGTCGGTGCGCGAAACCGAGAGCTTGGTGCGCCGCATCATCAACCCGCCCGCGCCCGGCGCCCAGGAGCCGCCGGCGGCGGATCCGGATATTCAGCGCCTGGAGCGAGAGTTGGCGGACAAGTTGGGGGCCAAGGTGATGTTCCAGCACACTGCATCGGGCAAAGGCAAGCTCATCGTCAGCTACAATAGCGTGGATGAACTCGAGGGCATCCTCGGACATATTCAGTAACAAAAAAGGCGCCAAAATAAGGGCTTGAACGCCTTGAAGCAGCGGGGCCGCCTCTCTATAATGCGCCGGCAATTTTGACTGGCGACGGCTCATATGTGCAAAACGAGGGTAGCGCGCCGTTCGCCGCGTCGACGACATGCGTCGATTTGGTTCCCTTCGCGATGAGTGACGTTCCAGATCGGGGCTACCGGCTGGTCGTTCGCGTCGTGCTCCTGCAAGCAGGCTGCGCGGTGCTGGTCGCGTCTGTGTTTCTTGCGCTCAAGGGCGCATCCGCGGCGGTTGCGGCGCTGGCGGGCGGGTTGATCGTCGCTGCGGGCAGCGCGCTGTTCGGGTGGCGCGCCTTCAGGCCGGGGGTCGCCGGCGCCGCGACGCTGAACATGGCGATGTACGGCGGATTGGCCTTGAAGTGGCTGTGGTTCGTGGCGGCGCTATATGTGGCGCTGGCGCGCTTGAAACTCGAGGCGGCGCCGCTATTGATTGGTGTAGTGGCCGCGCAATTGGGATATTGGGTCGGGTTGATTCGGCGTGGTTGACCAGTGCTTGACTTTAGATTGGGGACTTATGCGTTTCGGAATGATGGCTGAAGAAGAAGCTGCGGGCGGGGTGACGGGCTACATCAAGCACCACTTGACGCATCTCACCGTCAATACGACGCATGGGAGCTTTTGGGCTCTGCATCTCGACAGCGTGGTGTTTACGCTGCTCCTGTCCTTCGTGCTGATCGCGCTGCTCTCGTTTGCCGCCCGCCGCGCCACCGCCGGGGTGCCGGGCAAATTTCAGGCGGCGGTCGAGATGTTGGTGGAATTCGTCGACGGCATGGTGAAGGACACCTTCCACGGATCGAACAAATTCATCGCGCCTCTCGCGATCACCATTTTTGCCCTCGTGTTTATGGAAAATTTCATGGACATCCTGCCGGTGGATGTCCTGCCTGCCGCCGCCAAAGCGTTCGGCGTGGGGCATCTTCGAACGGTCGCGACTGCGGACATCAACACCACCGTCGGCATGGCATTGGGCGTATTTATCCTGATTCAGTATGTCGGCATTACGAGCAAGGGCCCGCGTGTCTTCTTCGGCGAATGGTTCACCGCGCCGTTTCACGGCCACGGCATCTGGGCCGTGATTCTGGCGCCGGTCAATTTTCTGTTTCGTGTGATCGAAGAGGCAGTGCGGCCGCTCTCGCTGTCGATGCGGTTGTTCGGCAACATGTATGCGGGCGAACTCATATTCCTGCTGATCGCCTGTTTCACCCTGGGCGCGGCGCTCAACCAAGTGTCGACCTATTTTCTGGGTGCCGGCCAATTCGTCGCCGGCGTCATCTGGACCGCGTTCCACTACCTCATCATCACTCTTCAGGCCTTCATCTTCATGGTGCTGACCATCGTGTATGTGGGTATCGCGGCCGAGAAGCATTAGATTCGATTCGTTATCAGACTTTAAAGACCGGAGACAACAATGGAAAATGTGAGCCAGATCGCTCAACTCATGAGCGCCACCGTGATCGCAGCAGGCCTGGTGATCGGCCTGGGCGGAGCGGGGGCCGCTATCGGATTCGGCATCCTCGGCGGCAAGTTCCTGGAGAGCTCCGCGCGCCAGCCCGAGCTGACCAACATGCTGCAAATCAAGATGTTCATCGTCGCCGGATTGCTCGACGCCGTGCCCATCATCGGCGTAGCCGTTGGCTTCCTGCTGCTGTACGCCAATCCTTTCTTGGGTTCTCTCGGCGCCAAGTAGTCGCACGTTCGAGGGCGGCGGGCTCGTCTTCGAACCTCAGGAGAAGGATATGGACTTAGCACTAACGCTGGTCATCCAAGGGGTGGTGTTCTTCGTCGTCGCCTGGGCGGTGATGAAATTCATCTGGCCGAACATCCTCGAGATGATCGAAGTGCGGCAGAAGAAGATTGCCGATGGCCTGGCCGCCGCCAGCCAGAGCCAAAAGGATCTCGACGAGGCCGAAAAGCGCTCCAAGGAGATCATCCACGAGGCGCGCGAGCGCGCCGCGCAGATCGTCGACCTGGCCGGCAAGCGCTCGAACGAAATCATCGAGGAGGCCAAGGGCACCGCCTCGAGCGAGGCGCAGCGGCTGGTGGAGCATGCCCACGAAGAGGTGGTGCGCGAGACCTCGCGGGCGCGTGAGACTCTGGCCCGTGAAGTGGGCAAGCTCGCCGTCGAGGGTGCGTCGCGTTTGATCGGCCGCGAGATCGATCCGAAGACTCACGCCGAGCTGTTGGACAAATTGGCGGCCGAGGTTGCGCGTGGCTGAGCGCGCGACCATTGCCCGGCCTTACGCGAAAGCCGCGTTCCAATACGCGCGGGACGCGAACGCCTTCGCCGCGTGGTCGCAGGGGCTCGAGGCGGCGGCCGAGATCGCCGCCGATCCGCGGGTCGCGCCGCTTGCCAAGGATCCGCGGTGGACTCCCGCGGACCTGGCCGGGCTCATTACCGGCGTCGCCGGAGCCAAGCTCGATGCCGGTATGCAAAACTTCGTGCGCGTGCTGGCGGAGAATCGCCGCCTGCGGCTGCTGCCGGAAATTGCCGCGCACTACGAGGCGCTGCGATCCGCGGTCGAGAATACCGTCGATGTCGAGGTGATCTCGGCCGTGCCGCTCGACGCCGCCCAAGCCGGGAAGCTCAAGCAGGCCTTGGCTCAGCGGCTCAAGCGCGAGGTGCGCATGAGCACGTCGGTCGATGCGGCGCTGCTGGGCGGCGCGCTCGTGCGCGCCGGGGATCTCGTCATCGACGGCTCGTTGAAAGGCCGCCTGGAACGGCTCGCCACGGAATTGACGAGCTAGCGATGTTGGCGAACTGGAACTGATTTAGTCGCGGGTCATTTCGACCCGCAGCAAGAGGATCGATATGTCCATCAAGGCATCGGAAATCAGCGACCTGATCAAGGCGCGCATCGACAAATTTGAGGGAGCCACGGAGGCGCGCAACGTCGGCACGGTGGTCAGCGTCACCGACGGCATCGTGCGCATCCACGGCCTCGCCGATGCGCGCTACGGCGAAATGCTCGAATTCGTCGGCAACACCTTTGGGCTGGCGCTGAACCTCGAGCAGGACTCGGTGGGCGCGGTGGTGCTCGGCGACTACAAGCACATTTCCGAAGGATCGGTGGTCAAGACCACCGGCCGCATCCTCGAAGTGCCGGTGGGCCCGGAACTTCTCGGCCGCGTCGTCGACGCGCTCGGACTGCCCATCGACGGCAAAGGCCCGGTGAACGCCAAGCTGAAATCGCCCCTCGAGCGCGTGGCGCCGGGCGTGATTTTCCGCCAGAGCGTGTCGCAGCCCGTCCAAACGGGCCTGAAAGCCATCGACGCCATGGTGCCCATCGGCCGCGGCCAGCGCGAGCTCATCATCGGCGACCGTCAAACCGGCAAGACGGCGGTGGCCATCGACACCATCATCAATCAAAAGGGCACGGGCGTTAAATGCGTCTATGTCGCCATCGGACAGAAGCAGAGCTCGATCGCCAATGTGGTGCGCAAACTCGAAGAGCACGGTGCCATGGGGCACACCATCATCGTCGCGGCTTCGGCCTCGATGCCGGCGGCCATGCAGTACCTCGCGCCCTACGGCGGCTGCGCCATGGGCGAGTACTTCATGGACAACGGCGAAGACGCGCTGATCGTCTATGACGATTTGTCCAAGCAGGCCGTCGCTTATCGCCAGATCTCGCTGCTGCTGCGCCGTCCGCCGGGCCGCGAAGCCTATCCCGGCGACGTGTTCTACCTGCACTCCCGGCTGCTCGAGCGCTCCGCGCGCGTCAACGCGGAATACGTCG
>Ga0209656_10002231_pt1 | contig 12542 bp, 10 predicted proteins | sample BogFormECP12_OM2_FD_188239 | JGI IMG/M metagenome (GOLD analysis project Ga0209656, IMG submission 188239) | Bog forest soil microbial communities from Calvert Island, British Columbia, Canada - ECP12_OM2 (SPAdes) (version 2) | ecosystem: Environmental > Aquatic > Freshwater > Wetlands > Bog ... | reverse complement strand
GCGGTCGTGGAGCGATTGATGGACGCTTGCGGAATCGTCGCCGGTCCGGCGGCAACATTGAGCTCGGTGTCCGGATTTGGGGCCCCCGACAAGTCTCGCTCTTGGACTTGTTGGGAGCGGGGATCCTGGCGCGCGCGGGCGGGATTCGGGTTGTCCAGCAGCCGGTCTGGCATTTTGTCTTATGGTACTCGCACAAACCTAAGATTCCGACCATGATACTTTGGCTGTGTCGCAAATGGTAAATAGTTTCCAGGCCGCTAAAAATTCCGATCGGCCGCAGCGCATACTGGCGCTGGATTTCGGCTCCAAGACCATTGGCTTGGCGGTGACCGATGAATTAGGTCTGACCGCCCAAGGTCTGCCGACGTTGCGCCGCAGCAACAAACGCAACGACCTCGATCACCTGCGGCGAGTCATCCGGCAATACGGCGTAAGCGAGATGGTCCTGGGGCTGCCGCTGCGCATGAGCGGAAGCGAAGGCATTCAGTCGGAGAAGGTGCAGACATTTGCCGGGGAGCTCCGCCGCAAGTTCAAGCTGCCGGTCCATCTCTTCGATGAACGGTTGACCTCGGTGGAAGCTAACCGAGTGCTGCGCGAAAGCGACATGAGCATTCGCCGCCGCGCCGAAGTTGTAGACCAACTCGCCGCGGTGCTGATTCTGCAATCGTTCCTGAAGTTCCGCAAAGCCAAACGCCTATAGGGCTGACCGCGGCCTCCCCCTCCGGCTTTGTCTGACACCCCTGGCTCCCGTTCTTGGCTCTGGATCTCATTCGGGACTTTTGCGAATGGGTTGACGAGACTCATGATCATGCTCGTGCGTTTCTCGATCAGCTCGAGGTAGCAAGCCTGCGCAACATCACCACAGTAGAACCGTGAAAATCTCCACCCAAGCAAAGAAGCTTGTTGCGACGCGATCCCCGAGCTAGTCAGGGGCAGGCGGGTGGGTCAGCCTAGCGCTCTTACGCTCAGACGCTCACCGCCCACACTCCTTTTGCTCAGGGCTCGGCACGTATCACCCCTTACTCATAAGCCTCACGGGCTCTATTATTTGCGCGTGGTTTGGTACCTAAGTTATTGATTCTATGTAGCGCGCTGGGAGGGGAGTGTACGATCCGAATCCGTGTTCATCCGTGAAATCAGCGGTTGTCTCTTGCTTTGATTTCTCTGGTCTCGGCGCTTCGTGTGAATCGAACAACAGGTCCCTCGACTCCTCGCTTCGCTCGTCGCTCGGGATGACGATTCATCGAGACCAAATTCGGTGGCTCAATGAACCGACTGCTGAATGCTATGTGCTAAATACCAAATGCTGTCTCGGGGCGTCGGAACGCCACGAAGTTGCGCACGATTTGCTTGCCGTGCTCGGTGAGCACGCTCTCGGGATGGAACTGCACGCCTTCCACGGGAAACTTGCGATGCCGCAATCCCATGATCACCCGTTGCCCGTTGCGATCGTGACAGGTGGCCGAGATCTCCAATTCGTGAGGCAGGTTCTTCTCTTCCACAATCAGCGAATGGTAGCGCGTGGCTGTCAGAGGCGAAGGAATGCCATCGAAGATGGACTTGCCGTCGTGCTCGATGGAGCTGGTCTTGCCGTGCATCAAGGTACCGGCACGAACCACCTTCCCGCCGAAGGCCTCGCCAATGGCCTGATGGCCGAGACACACGCCCAGCAGCGGCACGCGCCTGGCAAAGTGCCGGATCAATTCGATGCTGATGCCCGCGTCCTGCGGCGTGCATGGGCCGGGCGAAATCACAATGCGGTTAGGATGAAGTTCTTCGATTTCGTTGACCGTGATCTGGTCGTTGCGGCGCACCACGACCTCTTCTCCCAACTCGCCCAAGTATTGCACCAGGTTGTAGGTGAACGAGTCGTAGTTGTCCAGGACGAAGATCATGGCTCAGGCTCGGGATGCGAAATACCCCCGTTCTTTGGATATCAGTATGGAGTTTACGGCTGCGATTTTCCAGTCCAAACTACCATCTGCGGCCGAGATTAGAATCGACATCATGGCGAAACCACAATCCATTGCCTGGCTCCTGGCTACTCTAGCCTGCATCGCATTAAGCGTCGTGTCTGCCGCGGCGCAGGTGCAACGCATCGGTGCGTTGTCTGTCGCGGGCGCGTCCGACGAACTCAAGCATGCAGTCGAGGACAAAGGCTACCGCGTTACTCTCGACGACGGCTGGACCGCCGAATTCTGGTTCGCCAGACAGCTTAAGACGGCAACGAAAAATGTCCCCGACGCGCTCTATCCTGAACTGGCGAACGCGGAGTTTGTTGGAGTTGTCAACTTTCCCAAAGGCATGACCGACTACCGCAGGCAGGCGATTCCGGCGGGCATGTACACCCTGCGCTATCAACTCTTGCCGCAGGACGGCAACCACATGGGCGTCTCGCCCAATCCTGACTTTCTGCTGGCCATTCCTGTCGCCAGCGATCCCGATCCCGAGCAGCGTTATCCGTACAAGAAGCTGGTTGCTCTGAGCGCCAAGTCTACAGGCGCGAACCATCCAGCAGTGATTGCGCTCGACAGCGCTGGCGATCCGGAAGGTGTATTGAAAGACGCGCAGAACTTGACGGTGCTCACCGTCGCGTTGACCACGTCAGCAGCTGCGACGGAGAAGCTCGGCATCGTTGTGAAGGGCGCCGCTGCGCAATAACCAGCCGCGGTGAAGCGGTCGGTTAGAATGACTCTCGTCTATGGAGAAGCCCAATGTCTTGACAAGCCCGCCCAGCGTGCCGACTGCCACACAACGGCTGACGCGGCTCCGAAGACATTGGGATTTCCTGGCGGTGTTGCTGCTGATGGTTGCCTCGCTCCCGGTGACTTGGCTCTCGCCGCGCGCTCTGATCATCGTTCCTCGCGCGGGTATGTTCGACGATCACTGGGTTCTCGACACGTCCTTCAAGACCTCGCGCGGGTTATGGTTCGGCCGCGACGTCGCATTCCCATACGGCCCCATTTTTCAGTGGCTGTTCAGTCTTCCATCGCGCGCGATGGGGCTCTCGATGGCCGCAATTTACACGACCTTCCGAACACCACTGCTGTGGTGCACCTTCCTGTTCGGATATCTCACCCTGCGCCTGCTGCTGCCGGAACAGCCGCCGTGGAAGCGGTTTCTGCTGGTCCTGCTGCTGTGCTTCTTCTGGGCTCCGTGGGATGGTCGCACCGCGTTCGACATTCTACTCTTCGCACTGTTCCTGCGAGGTTGGTATGCGGTGCGGCAGCGGCGGTTCGATCCCGCGCTCCTGGGATGCGGCGCTGCGCTTCTGTGTGCGGCGGCGTTTCTGTACTCCGCCGACACCGGCGTCTATGGCATCGCGGCGTTGCTGGTCACTCTCGTCGGTGTGGCGTGGGAAGCCCGGCGCGAATCGCAGCCGTTTCAGTCTTACAGTGTGGCTCTCATGGCCTTCACTGGTCTTTGCTTCGTGCTGGTCTTTGCCATAAACGCCGCAATGGCCGGCCTTCTCGATTTTCGTTTCTGGCGAACTTCGTTGGCGCTGGTCAGCATCCATCGCTGGAACGAGCCCGCGGCGATGTCGAGTGCGGTGACGACCCAGCTGTTCGTTACTTTAATTGCCGGCGGCATCATCTTTCTTGCGCGGTGTTTCGTGCCGGACGATCGTGACGCCAGCGTCACTGCGCGCACGGGATTTCTGCTCAGCGCCTTCGTCTTCGCGTTTGCCGCCATGCAAATCGGATTGGTACGCTCCGACTCGCAGCATATTGTCTTGGCCCTATACCCGATGATGTTCTTGGCCGGTGCTGTCCTCTTCTCGTTTCGTTCGCGGACTGTCTCGGCTCTTGTGGCACTCGTCGCGGTTGCGTGTTCTGTGATGTTTGGGCACCCGGTCGCAATATTCCAGCCATCCAGCTTCCGCTATCGTCTGGCACAAATGCGGCACCCGCTCACGGAATGTCCCAGTGGCTTCCGGGAATTCAGCGGTGTCTGCTATCCAGCGTCCTTCGCCGAGATGCTCCGAGCCGGAGTCAGCTACCTTCAGCAACACAGCGGCGAGAACGATTCCGTCGTGCTCTTCCCGTACCAGTACATCTTCGGCATCGCCTCGGGTCGCAATGTTGCGGGTGGAGTGTTGCAGTCGTTTCTCGCCAGTGGCCCCCACTTGTCGCAGTTCGACATCGCCGGATACCAACGCGCAGCAGCTCCGGCTGGCCTCTACTTTCCCGATGGCGATCTGAGTATTGCCATCGACGAAGTGCCCAACTTCACGCGCACGCCGGATGTCTGGTTCTGGCTCAACCGCCATTACCGCTCGGAGCAGGAAGTATCGCCGGGCGTGTTTGGTCTGCTCAAGGATGATTCCCGGTCCGCGAGGATGTCCGCGCAGCCACTGCCGCTGACCGTGGCGGCGCAAAGCTACCCGATCCGCGAACGCAGCTCGGTGGTGGACCTCGGCGATCCCTTGTGGCCCATCGACGGCGCCGATTTTCTGCGCCTGCGTCTAACGGCGCGCTACGCACCGCTTTGGAAGCTGCGCAAGCCAGAGCGCTTGCAACTTGAGATCACGCGCGCCGATGGCAGCCGCGATCTGCAGTCGTTCGTCGTGGAACCGAATGTGTCGTCAGAGGTCTGGTTCTATCCCTGGAACCAGACCGATCTGGCAAGTTATTTCGCCGCCAACGAAAACCGCTGGCGCACCGGCTCACGCCCGCCGATTACGCACCTTCGCCTGCTGGTCACGCCGCTGGACTGGGTTTCGCAGCAGCCTGACTCTATAGTGATCGAGTCCGCCGCTACGGTGCGGCTAGGGATGAATCGGTGATGGCGAGCGGACCAAGCTCACCTGCGCAGCAATCTGTCTCCCAGCGACGTCGCCCCTGGCTGGTAAGACACTGGGACCTGCTGGCATTCCTGCTGCTCGTGCTCGCCTCCGTTCCGGTGGAATGGTTCTCGCCGCGGATGCTCATTCTAAGCGGCACTGGGACCAACCTCGTTGATGACTCTTGGCTCCTCGATACGAGCTTTAAGGCTTCCCGTGGTCTGTGGTTCGGCCGCGATGTGACGTTCACCTACGGACCAGTCTTTCAGTGGCTGTCCAGCGCACCTGCCCGATGGGTGGGCTTGTCGATGGGTACCATCTATGCCAGCCGCACGACACTGCCGTTATGGTGCACATTCCTATTTGGATATCTGACTCTCACACTCCTTCTTCCAGAACAGCCGGCGTGGAAACGTTTCTTGCTGTTGTTGTTGCTCTGCGTATTCTGGGCGCCTTGGGAGGGGCGCACCGCGTTCGCCGTCCTTCTATTCGCAGTGTTCGTAAGGGGATGGTATGCCGCGCGGCAGCAGACGCTCAAGCCGATAGTGCTGGGATGTGGCGCCGCGTTTCTGTGCGCGATAGCATTGCTGTACTCCGCGGACACTGGTGCTTATGCGATTGCAGCATTGCTGCTCTCGCTCGCCGGAGTGGCTTGGGAGAGCCGTCGCGAATCGCGGGCGATGCTTTCGTACGTTTCCGCTTTACTGGCGTTCGCGGTTACCGCGCTGGTGCTCGTCATTGCGATCAATGCCATCATGGCGAGACCACTGGACTTTCACTTCTGGCAAAATTCGCTGGCGATTCTCTCCGGCTATCGCTGGATAGAGCCGGCGTCGATGTCCAAAGTCGGCAAGGTGCGTTTGCTTACTGTGCCACTCGTGGCCGGCATTGTGTTTCTGTCGCGCGGCGTGACTGCACGCAGTTGCCCCATCGGCGTCACGGCCCGCAGTGGGTTTCTGCTCAGCGCGTTTGCCTTTGCCTTGTTCACGCTGCAAAGCGGCCTCGTCCGCTCGGATTGGGGGCACATTGTTGTCTCCACGTATGCCGCGGTGTTCTTAGCTGGCGTTGTCCTGTTTTCGTTCGCCTCTCGCACCGCTACTGCTTTCGCCGTGCTGTTCGCGGTGCAACGTCGTTGCTGTCTGGCCAGGACCCATTGGTGCTTTGGGTGGCGCGGCACAACTATGCGCAGTTACAAACTCCGCTGACCCAGTGTCCGTTTGGGTTTCGGGAATTCGATCGGGTTTGCTATCCCGGAGAATTGACCAGAATTCTCGCAACAACTGCCGCCTACCTGCAAGAGCGCAGCAGGCCGACCGATTACATGGCAGTGTTTCCTTACCAGACGATCTTTGGGATCGCTTCGCGCCGAAACGTAGCAGGCGGAGTGATGCAAACGTATCTCGTTAGCGGCGAGTATCTGTCGCGTGTTGATATCGCCGGATTGGAGCGAGCAGCAGCTCCTGCCGGTCTTTACCTTCCTAACGGCGAATACAGCGGCGCGGTTGACGACGTGTCGAACTTCACGCGCAGTCCTGAGGTTTGGCTGTGGATGTTTCGGCATTACCGCAGTGAACAGGAAGTGTTCCGCGGAATTTTCGGCCTTCAGAGAGACGATTCGCGCGCGGCCCGCACCGCCATGCAGCTCCAGCCGCTCAGCGTCGCGGCGCGCAGTCATCCGATTGATACTCGTAGCTCACGGTTGGATCTTGGCGATCCTACGTGGCCCAGCGACGGAGCTGATTTTCTGCGGCTGCGGCTCACCGTGCGCTACAGCCTTTGGTGGAAGCTGCGCAAGCCGGCACTCCTTATGCTCGAGATTGAGCGGGCCGATTCGAGTCATGATCGGAAGCCATTTCTCATGGAGCCGAATGTGTCTTCGGAAGTCTGGTTTTATCCTTGGGATGATGCCGAGTTGGCGCAATACTTCGACCCGAACGAAACCCAGTGGCGCCTCGGCCCGCGACCGCCGATCACCCATCTGCGTTTGTTGGTCATGCCGTTCGATTGGGTTTCCGTCCAGCCAGACGTGATCGAAGTGCAGTCAGCCGATGCGGTGCGGTTCAGCCTGACTCCATAGAGCGCTTCAAACCCTCAAGATTGCCATGCCGAGCCGTGAGCAAAGCGAGGAATCTGCCTTCAGTTTGAGAACAGCCAGAAACTGCGTCCTTCGTCTGTTAACTATCCACTAACCACGATCCACAATCCACTCTCTTGCCTACGATAGAATGGCACTCGCTTATGGCAAAGCTGCATGAATTGGCGAGCCAACGACGTTCGCCTGCGCCTCAGTCTGCTTCACCGCAGACGCTCTGGTGGCTTCGAAGACATTGGGACTTGCTGGCGTTACCGCTGCTCGTGCTCGCCTCCATTCCCGCGGTGTGGCTGTCGCCGCGCGCGCTGTTTGTCGTCCGCGATACCAGCCTGATTGACGACAACTGGCACCTCGACGAGATATTCAAACTCTCGCGCGGCATCTGGATTGGCCGCGACGTAGCGTTCACCCACGGTCCAATCTTTCAGTGGCTGTCCAGCGTGCCGGCGCGCTCGATGGGCGTGTCCATGGGAGCGATCTATGCGACCTGGTTCACGATTCCGGTTTGGTGCGCCTTTGCGTTCGTGTATCTGACCCTGCGGCTGTTACTTCCGGAACAACCGGCCTGGAAACGTGCGCTGCTGCTGCTTTTGATCCTTATCTTCTGGGAACCCTCGCTGCGAAATGCGTTCCCGGTGCTCCTCTTCGCCGTATTTCTGCGCGGCTGGTATGCGGTCATCGAGGGACGTATGAAAACATACGCTCTCGGAATCGTTGCTGCCTTGCTTTGCGTGATCGCATTCCTGATCGCATCCGACACGGGCGTCTATTCCGCGGCAGCGTGGGTGCTAACAACTGCGGCGGTGGTCTTCGAGGCCCACCTGGACAAACACATCGTCGGGAAATGCCTCTTCACCCTGGCGGGGTTCGTGCTGTCGGCTTTCGTTCTCGCGCTCGCAGTCAACGCCGCAATGGGCGGGACTTTCGATTTTCGGTTCTGGAAAGATAGCGCACAGATGGTGAGCGTTTATCGCTGGGCCACTCCAGCCGCGATGACCGACGCCGGCACCGTTCGTCTGCTGGGAACGCTGTTCGCCGGGGCTGCGGTGTTCCTCTTTCGCACGGGCGCAAGGAGCAAGCAGAACCCTGCAATTACCGAACGCACCGCCTTTCTGCTGGGCGGCTTCGCTTTCGCCGTAGTGATGCTGCAAAGCGCCCTGGTCCGCTCCGACTTGGGGCACGTCGTCATCGCCTCGTTTGCCATGGTTAGTCTCTCGGGTGCCATCCTGTTCTCGTTTGCATCAGGCGGATTCTCTGCGTTTGCCATCGTTTTGGCGATCGCATGCTCCATGCTGTTCTCCCGCCCGGCGTTTCGGCCGTCCACGGTCATGCGCCTGGTTGAGCAGGTGCGGCATCCCTTGACCGAATGTCCGTCCGGCTTCCGTGAATTCAACCGCGGCTGCTTTGCCCCGGAATTCACCGCGATGCTTCAGTCCGCCTCCGGCTATCTCGGCCAGCACAGCGGGCCGCAAGACCGCATCGTCGTCTTCCCATATCAAACCAAGTTCGGCATCGCCGCTCACCGCGATGTTGCCGGAGGCCTGATGCAGGCCTACACCGCGAGCGGTCCGTATCTGTCGCAGCTTGAAATCGACGGACTGGAGAGCGCGCCTGCTCCGGCTGGCCTTTACCTGCCAGACGCCGACATGCGCGACCTCTCCGAGGTCGACCTGGCCCATTGGCGCAACCTCGACTTTAGCCTTCCGGTGGATGGAACCTACAACTTCACCCGCACTCCGGAAGTTTGGTTTTGGGTGCTGCAGCACTATCGTGCTGAGGAGCAGCTATCCGCGGGCGTCTTTGGCTTACTGCGAGATGACTCCCGCGCGTCGCGTATCTCGATGCAGCCGCAAACGCTCGGTCTGGCCGCGCAGACCTACCCGATCCATGAACGGAGCTCGGCGGTGGACCTCGGTGTGCCCGATTGGCCGCCCGGCGCCGATTTTCTCCGCCTGCGCCTGACCGTGCGATATGACTTCTGGTGGAAGCTCCGCAAGCCGGAGCGCATGCAGTTGGAGATCACCCGCTCCGACGGCAGCAGTGAGCTGCGCTGGTTCATCCTGCAGCCTAACGTCCCCACGGACGTTTGGTTTTATCCCTGGGGCCCGCCTGATCTGGTCCACTATCTCGATGCGGACGAAAGCCATTGGCGTACCACGCCGCGACCGTCGATCACCCGGCTTCGTATTTTGGCGACACCGCTGGATTGGGTGTCGGTAACGCCCGACGCAATTGTTATCGACGCAGCAGAGGCCGTGCGCCTGGAGATGAATCAGTAGGGCCGTTTCAAGTTCGTATCTGACAACATTCTCTTCCTCTTCCACGGACTTCAGGGTGGCTGACCATCTGCGGTCAGCCACGCGGCCAAGAGCCCTTGGTACAATAGTGCATCATATAGGTAGAAAGGTGCCATATGGCTCTAAACATTAAGAATAAAGAGACCTACAACCTAGCCCAGCAACTTGCTGAGCTGACCGGCGAGAATATGACCCAGGCGATCACAGAAGCTCTTCGTGAGCGTCTGGACCGGGTTCGCCAGCCCCGATCCGGCCTTGCTGACCGTCTGCTGCAGATTGGAAGAGATTGCGCCAGTCACGTCAAGGAGCCATTCCGATCCATTGATCACGGTGACCTGCTCTACGACGAGAAAGGGCTTCCGCGATGATTCTCGACAGCTCTGCAATCATCGCAATCCTTCGCGATGAACCTGAGGCAGCGCGGTTTGCTAAGGCGATTGAGGATGCCGTCCATCGTCGTATCTCCGCCGTCAACTATGTCGAGGCAGGAGCCGTTATTGACGGCAGCCGTGATCCGGTGGCTAGCCGCCGCTTTGACGATTTATTGCGCGAGGCGCGAGTAATCGTGCAGCCTGTCACGGAAGCCCAGGCGCTAATAGCCCGCGAGGCTTACCACGATTTTGGCAAAGGCAGCGGACATCCAGCGAAGTTGAATTTCGGCGACTGTTTTGCCTATGCCTTGGCAAAGGCAATGGCCGAACCGCTACTGTTCAAAGGCGGCGATTTCCCGTTTACAGACGTTACCCCTGCCCTCGTTAACCAGGGCGGCTGCGGCTGATTGCCGTGGAGTAGGTTTTCTCGTTTTGGCCCCGCTGCGATTCTCTTCAGTGATGTTGCAAAGCGCATCAGTACGATGCGAATTGCCACAACACATCTTGGCAAGAGTAGATTCAATCTAACTCTCTGATTCTGCTTATTGCTCGTTGCCAAGCGGCCCGCGGAAATCATCCTTGCCGCATTTTTCCGTTGCAGAACACAACACATCGTCGTGTTGCGAAACACAACTCGGCTATTGATGCAATTCACAACAGACGTCTCCAAGCAAAACAATCATCACGAGTTGCAAGCGCATGCCGAAACGATTTTCATCGCTGGCCGGTTTGGTACGCCGAGTGCCTTATACAAAGTGCCAGCGCAATGCAGAAAGGCGCGGCAAAATCGAATCCCTCGAACAGTGAGGCAGGAGGTGGGTTATGACAGTTCTACTGGTTCTGGCGATGTTCGCAATTTTCCTCACGATTGATTACTTCTACGCCAAGGCAAAACATCCAGTACTGCAAGTAGCACCGCCGATGACCAAGCGCGCAACAATGGCGCCGCGGATGACGCCCAGCCTGGTCGGCGGCTTCTCGGTCCCGGAAAACCTGCGCTACCACCCTGGGCACACTTGGGCACTCAGCGAAAGTCCCAATCTTGTGCGCATCGGCATCGACGACTTCGCTTCCAAGCTGACGGGCAAAATCGAGCACGTCACTCTGCCGCAACGCGGTCAGTGGATCCGGCAAGGGCAGAAGGTATGGAGTCTGGTACGAAACGGGGTAAAAGTAGACATGGTATCGCCGATGGAAGGCAGCGTGTCCGACATCAACGAAGCCGTTATCAGCGACCCGTCGCTGGCCACCAAGGACCCCTACGGCGAAGGCTGGATGGTGACGGTGCAGTCCCCCGACGCCAAGACCAACTTCCGCAACCTACTGGGCGGCGCGCTGGCCCGCTGGTGGACCGAGGAGTCCGCGATGCGGCTGCAGCGGCTGGTTCCCAACGCGCTCGGCGCCCTGGCGCAAGACGGCGGCGTGGCCATCGAAGACGTGGCCAGCACCATCCCCGATGAGCAATGGCTCAAGATCACTCGCGAGTTCTTCCTGTCATAACCTGACTGATGTGATCCTCACGCCCCGGAGTGCGGCCTCCTGTTCCGGGGCGTTTGCGGGCTCAGCTGTAAGACTTCTGCACTACTCCAGGCGCCTCCCGCGATGTGACCCCAATCACTGCGCTCTTCCCGCAAATCCTCCAGGATGGTCTGTAGTCCGTCTGAACAAAGAGGGAGCTTCCCATGCTGACCAAGACCATCATCGAGCCGTTTCGCATTAAGAGCGTGGAGCCGATTCGCTGGACCACGCGCGAGGAGCGCGAAGAACTGCTGCGCGCCGCGCATTACAACCTTTTTCTGCTACCCGCCGACGATGTGCTGATTGATCTACTCACCGATTCAGGCACGGGCGCGATGTCCACGCGGCAATGGGCCGCGGTGATGTTGGGCGACGAGAGCTATGCCGGCAGCCGCAGCTTCGATCACTTTCGTTATTCCGTGCAGGACATCTTCGGCTATCAGCACGTAATCCCGACGCACCAGGGGCGCGCCGCCGAGCGCATCCTGTTCAGCGTGATGTGCAAGAAGGGAGACGTCGTCCCGAACAACACGCACTTCGATACCACACGCGCCAACATTGAATTCGTGGGCGCCGAAGCGGTGGATATTCCGATCGCCGAAGCGCGCCAGCCGGCGACATGGCATCCCTTCAAGGGGAACATGGATGTCGGTGCGTTGCAGGACCTGATCGCGCGCGTGGGGCGAGAGCGCATTCCGCTGGTGATGCTAACCGTGACCAACAACTCCGGCGGAGGCCAGCCGGTCTCGATGGAGAACGCTCGCGCCGTTAGCGCAATATGCCGGAAGCACGGCATTCCTCTGTACTTTGACGCCTGCCGCTTCGCGGAGAACGCGTACTTCATTAAGTTACGCGAGGAAGGCTACGAGGGCAAAACGCCCAAGGAAATTGCGCAAGAAATGTTCGCGCTGGGCGATGGATGCACCATGTCAGCGAAGAAAGACGGCATGGCGAACATCGGGGGCTTCCTGTGTACCAATGATGCCGTCCTCGCCGGTCAGGAGAAAGACCTCCTCATCCTCACCGAAGGCTATCCCACGTACGGAGGTCTCGCCGGCCGCGATCTGGAAGCAATTGCAGTGGGTGTACAGGAATCGCTGGAAGAGGATTACTTGAAGTACCGCATCGCCTCGACGGCTTATCTTGGCAATCATCTTGCCGAGCATGGAGTGCCCATCGTACAGCCGCCCGGCGGACACGCGATCTATCTCGATGCGCGCGCCTTTCTGCCACATATTCCGCTGGGCGAGTTTCCGGGCGCAGCGCTGGCGGCGGAGTTGTATCTTGAAGGCGGAATACGCTCGGTGGAGATTGGTAGCCTGATGTTCGGCGCCGCGGCAAAGATGGAATTGGTGCGGCTGGCCATCCCGCGCCGTGTCTACACGCAAAGCCATATCGATTACGTGATCGAGGTCATTCTGGCGGTGTGGAAGCGCCGCGAACAGATCCGGGGCATGAGGCTGACGTTTGAGGCGCCACTC
>Ga0209656_10002228_pt1 | contig 12553 bp, 11 predicted proteins | sample BogFormECP12_OM2_FD_188239 | JGI IMG/M metagenome (GOLD analysis project Ga0209656, IMG submission 188239) | Bog forest soil microbial communities from Calvert Island, British Columbia, Canada - ECP12_OM2 (SPAdes) (version 2) | ecosystem: Environmental > Aquatic > Freshwater > Wetlands > Bog ... | reverse complement strand
ACAGGGGGCGGTCTACGCTCGCGGCGTCGACGCTGGGAGTGTGCCAGATCTGTACCGCAGCGAATTGCGGAGGATTGGTCAGAATACCGTTCGCGGCGAGCTGGAAAAAATCCTGATAGCGCTCGGTCACAGCGCTCAAGAAAAATCCATGCGCCGCTTTCGCAAGAAATAACTGAGACTTCACCTCGGAGTTCACCGCCTGCGTGAAAATCTCGCTGAAAGCCAGACGAAAAAGAAACGAGCTCAGATAATCGATGTTGGACACGGCGCGGAAGCCGTAAAAATTTCCTTCGGCTGTAAGGCGGGCTTCCTGTCCTCCTTCGCGCAACAATTGTTCGCCGCTGGCGGTTCCGATGTACGTGCCCCGGTCGATAACGCCGAAGTAGTTCAGGTCCACGTAGGAGTCGTCGGTCGGCCGGGCGCGAAACTCTCCCCGCTGTGACCAGCCTCGCTTGGAAAAATATTCGGCGCCCACCAGACCATCCATACTTCGATTGATCGCCCAGTAGAAGGCTTCCCCGATGATCGTGCCTTTGATCGAGGACTCCCCTGCGGTGGGAATAAGAAATCCCGTCTGGCGCGCCTCGCGATTGATGGGCACGGTCGCATAGGGAAAGTAGAAGATCGGCAATCCGAGAAGAGCGAACCTGCTGTTGGTGACGCTGGCATTGGCGCCGACGTCCACCTTCACTCTGTGGGCCGCGAACTGCCACTTCGGGTGCGGGAGTTCGCAGGTGGTGATGGTGCCATCGTAGACGAGGTAGTGGTCAGGGCTGGTCTTTTCCACTCGCTTTCCGGAGAATGCGAACGGATTGGTGGAAGTCAAAACCACACTTCTGCCGCGCAGATGCATCCCGGTGGTAGCGGTAACGTCGAAGAAGCTTCCGACCTCGGTGGTCAGGTTGTAAGTTCCGTGGCTGGCCCGAATGTGATCGTCGTTTGGACCACCATCGAGGGTGAAGTGCCCCGACCCCGTCGCTTCACCGGTGTCGGAGTTGTAGGTCACTTCGTCGGCACGGAGAATATAGGTCCGATAATGAATTTCGGCGTTGCCGTGTAGCTTGTAAACGTCGCCGACTTTTTCCTGCTCCAGGGCGCAGATCGTGGTCTCATCTGGAGCTTCGGTCGCGGCCTTCTGCGCACAGACAGAATTTGAATTCTCGTTGGTCGTCTGGCCGGCCTTTTCCGCGGAATCCTGAGCCAGCAACTGGCTGGTTACTAGCCCCGAGGTGAGAAGCTGATGACAAAGAAACAGCGCCGTGATAAGCAATCTAGTGCGACGCGTCATCGTAAGAAGAGCATCATCCGAAAAAGTAACGGAAGTTAAAAGATCGCCAGTTGAAAGACCGCCTGTCCGCAAGCGGGCATGTTTTGTCGTCTCTTTTGTCGCGGCAACGTGAAACTTAGCACGGCGCTGGCTGTGAGGCAAAGTGGCGATAAAGGCTAGGATTCCGGCTGGTCCACTCCCGGTTGCACGTTTCGCTGAGTTGGGCGCGATTTCGCAGATTGGTTTTCATGAATTGTTCGCTGTGCGGAGAAGTTTGCCATTGCCCGGAGCCCCCTCCCTCTGCCTTGCCGGAGCCTGCGTTGCAGAGTGGAGACGATGCGGGAACCGCTTCTGCGGCGGTCATGGACTCCGCTCGTCCTGACCCCGACGCCTGGCGGCATGAACTCTCCGCCCGGCTGGACCGCTATCGCGCCCGCCGCAAAGTCCGTCCTCCGCGCTATCCATCGTTGCGGCTGCAGTTCGATGCCGTCCAGAATTTTCCCCGAGCGGAGACGCCAACCGCCTCCACGCAACAGCCTGCATTTGAGACGGCTTCAAGCCACGCCCTCGCACTCGAGACGTTTTCGCAAGAACCAGAGATCGCAGAACACGAACCGGTGGAGTTGCGCGAGAATCTGCCGGGTCAACGAGCGCGATCAGGCCCTGAGGTGAACTTCAGCGCCAAGATCATCGAATTTCCTAAACTTTCCTGGGGTCCACCCGCCCCGCCGCCGGATCAACTGGCGGAACCGGTGGGGCAGCGCCCGCGAATCCTCGAAGTTCCCGAGAGCGTGCCTCCGGCGCCAGCACTCGGTGGGATCACGATCGAACCGGTTCAGCCTAAGGAAATCGAGAAGCGCCCCGGCATTGACACGCCTCTGCAAAGCGCGCCGCTGGGGCAGCGGCTCCTCGCCAGCGCGATCGATGCGCTGATCGTGACAGCCGCCTCGGCGCTGTTTGGATACATCTTCTGGAGAGTCGCTGCCATTCGTCCTCCATTGATCCAAATTCTTGGCATGGCCGCCGGGGTTCTGGCGCTGCTCTGGGCGGGCTACCAGTATTTGTTAATCGTCTATGGAGGCAATACGCCGGGATTGCGGCTTTCAGGGTTGAGGCTATGCCGCTTTGACGGCTCTGAAACCAACCGCTCGCTTCGGCGCTGGCGAGTTCTGGCCTCGTATCTTTCCGCAGCCTCGCTCGGTATGGGATACGCCTGGGTCTTCCTCGACGAGGATATGCTGTGCTGGCACGACCGTATTACGCACACCTATCTTGCTCCGCAAGAACCGGGCGCGGTTCCTGCCAAGCTCACGCACTGAGCGGGCGCTCACCTGCCTTTCGCTGTGCTATCTTCAATGGGTTTACTTCTTAGCGGTTGAACGCATTCATGCTTCATGTCCACTCCGGCAGAAAGTTCTAAACCAGTCGTAAAGGTCTTCGTCGCCACCACGGTGATGTTGACCTTCATCTCGTTCTGGCGGGCCTCCGCCATCGTTCTGTCCGACCTTGCCTCTTCCGCCTACTACGCGGGCGGCGACGCGGAAAATGTCATCGGCAAGAGCGCCCCGTGGTTCATCCTCGCGGTGATGCTGTTCAGCTACGCCGTTCGGGCTCTTTATATCGAGTCCAGCAGCATGTTCGTCCGCGGCGGCGTTTATCGTGTCGTCAAAGAGGCGATGGGCGGCACGCTGGCCAAGTTCTCCGTCTCCGCGCTGCTGTTCGACTACGTCCTCACCGGCCCCATCAGTGCCGTCTCCGCCGGGCAATACCTGGCGGGCTTCATCAAAGACATCGGAGTATACCTGCATCGCCCGCTGGATTTCTCCGACAATCATTTTGCCGCCGGGCTGGCGGTGATCGTGGTGATTTACTTCTGGTGGAAGAACACGCAGGGCATGCACGAATCCAGCCAGAAGGCTCTGCAGATCATGGCCATTACCACGGTGATGGTGGTCATCCTGCTTATCTGGTGCACCATCACGGTCTTGCGCGCGCCTATTGTGCTGCCGCCCAATCCGTTTCACGCAGGCGTGGTTCCACTGAACAAGGACTCCCTCGGCTGGCTCGACACCACGTGGTTCCGGCATCTTCCGTTTAAGGCTCTTATCTCGATCATCGCTTTCGTCGGCTTCGGGCACTCCGTGCTGGCCATGAGCGGCGAAGAGACTCTCGCCCAGGTCAACCGCGAGATCGAACATCCCAAGCTGAAGAATCTGGAGAAGACCGGGCTGGTGATCTTCATCTACAGCCTGCTGTTCACTTCGCTGGTATCGTTTTTCGCCGTGATGATCATTCCGGACAGCGTCCGGCCCAACTTCTTCGCCAACCTCATCGGCGGCATCGCCATGTATCTGGCAGGGCCCACTTACTTGAAGCTCATCTTCCATGGCTTTGTGGTGCTGGTCGGAGTGCTTATCCTGGCGGGCGCGCAGAATACTTCCATCGTTGGTGCCAACGGTGTTCTGAACCGCGTGGCGGAAGACGGCGTACTCACCAGCTGGTTTCAGAAGCCCCATCACCGCTACGGCACCAGCTTCCGCATCATCAACCTGATCGTGGGCATGCAGTTGCTCACCATCCTTCTCAGCCGTGGGGATGTCTACCAGCTGGCGGCGCTCTACGCCTTCGGCGTCATTTGGAGCTTTGCCATGAAGTCCATCGCGGTGCTCGTTCTGCGCTTCACCGAGCCCGGAAACCGCGAATGGAAAGTGCCCGGCAACCTGCACATCGGCAAGACGGAGATCCCCATAGGCCTGACTCTGATTTCCGGCGTGCTACTCATCACCGCGGTCATCAACCTGTTCACCAAGTATGACGCCACGATCGCGGGACTGATCTTCAGCGCGGTCTTCTTCGCCATCTTCACGCTTTCCGAGAAACACGTTGCCAAAGAGCGCCACGGCAAGCCTGAGCAACTCGATCAATTCCGCGTCTACGGTAATCAGGAGCTGGGCAGCGGAGCGATGGGCGTGCGTCCGGGAAATATCCTGGTGGCGGTGCGCGATCCCCGCAATCTCTACTATCTGCGGCACGTCCTTCGCACCACCAATACAACCAAGCAGGACGTTGTGGTCATGAGCGCGCGCCTCTACCATCGCGAGCATGCCTTCAGCGGCAGCACAGTGTTTGACGCGTCCCAGGTGTTCGACCATTACGAACAGGAGCTCTTTACCGCGGCCGTGGCGGTTGCCGAAAAAGAAGGCAGGCCGATTTCCCTGCTCGTCGTTCCGGCAACGGACGTTTTCGAAGCCATCATGGTCACGGCGCAGCGGCTGGACTCAACTCGCGTGGTGTGTGGACTCTCCAACAAGCTCTCCGCCGACGAGCAAGCCAAGCTGACCGGCGACGCCTGGGAGCACCTGCCGGAGCCGCGTCCGCGGCTGAACCTCGAGGTCTCTGCGCCGGATGGCACAGTGCGCGAATATGCCCTCGGCCCGCACGCGCCGCGCATGCGTCCAGAGGATGTTGAGCTGATGCACAAGCTCTGGCTGGATATTACGGCTGATCCCAAATTCGCCGGAGCGCACCACTACCACATCGTGGCGCTAGCTCTGGAAGAATTGCAGCGCGAGCTGACCACCGAGCAGCGTGCCCAACTCCTCGAAAAGCTGCAACAAGAAATGAACCACCCCAACCCGCAGTGAATCGAAATAAGTTAGTAGGATTATGAGGAGGACTCATGGCGCGCATCTCCGGCGCATCGGCCAATCAGGGTGGGCTGCTGCGCCGTTTGTACGTGAGCGTTGTGTACTCGCTAACCCGCCGCCGTCTCGGCCGCGTCATCATGCCGCTGCAGGTGACCGCGCATCACGGCCCCATCTTCTGGGGCTACACCCAGATGGAGCAGGGGCAGATGTCCAGCAAACTGGTCGACCATCGGCTGAAAGGGCTAGCTGAGCTGCGTGTGGCTACCCGCGTCGGCTGTCCGTTTTGAATTGATATCGGTTCTGCCGTGGGCAGAAAAACCGGGATTACCGCCGAACAGATTGCAAACCTGAGCAACTACCGCACGGATGCTAATTTCTCTGCGATCGAGCGGTTGGTGCTGGAATATGCGGACGCGATCACGGACACTCCGGTGGAAGTTCCAGAGGCCTTGTTCGCGCGCCTGCGGGAGAAGTTTAACGAAGCTGAGCTGGTTGAATTGACCTCAGCAATCGCGTGGGAAAACTACCGGGCACGATTCTCGCATGCCTTTGGCATTGAAGGAGAGAATTTCAGCGAGGGTGCGGTTTGCGCGATGCCGGCGCGGACCAACGCCGTGAAGTCCTGAGCGGACGATCTCTTAGCTGCGCATGTGCCCGGCGCAGCAATTGGCGGCCGTCTTTTCGGCTTTGTTCTCCGAGCAGCAGCTCTTGTCGTCTTTGGAGCACTTGTCGCTGCAGCATCCGCTCATTTTCTCGCCTTTTTCAGCGCAGCAGGATTTGGCGCTCTGGTCTTTGTCGCCCTTCATGCAGGACTTCGCGTCTTTGTCGCCGCAGCACGACATTGCCGCTTTATCCTTGTCCTTGCCCGCGCAGCACGAGCCCATTTCTTTCCCATCTGAGCTCTTCATGTCGTGATGCATGCAGGCGTGGCCTTCCTTGGCATCCGCCGAGGCAATCTTCTCGCAGCACGCACACTTTGACGGCGTGTCCTGAGGTGCAGGCGCGTTCTGAGTTGCGGTTTGAGCCCAGGACGCGACCGTCAGGGCCAGTAACAGGGCGAGGACTTTGTGCTTCATAATTCGAAGCTATCGGCAGCGGGGAGGTGGGTCTGTGATTTCGATCACACCGCCGCGTACGATCAGCCCTTGAGACAGTTCTGCAGCGAAGATCGCAGATCACTGAAGCGGAAAGGGTATCCGCTGGTGACCAATTGAGACGGTTCCACGCGCTGGCTTCCCAGAAGGACAGTCTCACCCATCTCGCCGAAAGCCAGCTTGATGGCGAACCTCGGCACAGGGAAAATTGCCGGCCGCGATAGGACACTGGCCAGCGCCTTGGTGAACTCGGCATTCGTGACCGGGCGAGGCGCGACCATGTTCACCGGCCCACGCAGCAGATCCGTCTTCAAGATGTGGTGAATCGCGCCGACCATATCGAGCACGTCGATCCAACTCATCCACTGCCGCCCGTCGCCGATCCTGCCGCCTACGCCCATCTTGAAGGGCGGGACCATTTGCCCGAGCGCACCGCCTTTGGGACTGAGCACCACTCCGGTGCGGAGTTGCACGGTGCGAATGCCAGCAGCAGACGCGGCTTTCGTCGCTGCCTCCCACTCCCGACAAACGTCCGGGAGAAATCCGCCGCCGGGTGCGCTGGCCTCGCTCAAAACCTCGTCGCCGCGATCGCCGTAATACCCAATTGCTGAACTGCAGACGAACACCTGCGGCTTCTCTTTCGCTTGGGCCAGCGCTTCCGCCAGATTCTTCGTGCCAACAACCCGGCTGTCGCGGATCGCCTTTTTCTTCTCAGCAGTCCATCGCCCTACGATGCTTTCCCCAGCCAGATGGATCACGGCATCGAAGCCGGATACCGTTTCCGCCGCGATCGCCTTCGCCGGATCCCAGGGAATCTGTGCTTCGTCCGGAGCACCGGCTCTCGATCCGGGGCGCGCCAGCCGGGTTACGGTAGTGCCGCTCGTTTTCAGCGACGGAAGCAGCGCCGCTCCGATTGGCCCGGAAACTCCGCTGACCAGCACGCGTGCCATGCGTAGGCTCACCACGTGCACACTGTACCAGAGCGAAGCGGGCATCGCACCAAGACCGGCATTTCAGCGAGGCGGAATTTCCCAATAAGAAAAACCCCGTCAAATGTTTTGAAACGGACGATCCGTCAGGAGGCGTATAGCGATGCTTCGACTCCGCATTGAGAATCGCTTCGCGATCCTCAATGCTCCGCTCAGCACGACAACGCTTGCGGCCGGGCACTCCGCGCATCAGACGCTATAATCAACACAGAGCCCCCGTGCCCTAGAGCGGTTCCCCCCGAAATGTTCCCGGGCTGTTAGCGGGCTATAATCCTGCATGGCGAGCCTGCGCCAACAGATCAAGACCACCGCTCTCACGCTGACCAAGTACCGCGACCTGATGAAGCGGATGCAGGCGAACCGTCCGCAGGACGATCTCACCATCGTCAAGAAAGCCTACGACTACTCCCTGATTCATCACGATGGGCAGACACGCGCTTCGGGTGAGCCTTACCTTGTTCATCCCCTCGAAGTAGCGCTGGTGTTGGCGGAAATGAAGATGGACCCTGTGGCCGTCGCCGCCGGTCTGCTGCACGACTCGGTCGAAGACACCTCGGTGACCATCGTCGATATTCGCAAGGAATTCGGCGAGCAGGTCGCGCACATCGTCGAAGGTGTTACCAAAATCAGCAAGATCGACTTTGCCACCCGCGAAGAGCAGCAGGCCGAGAACCTGCGCAAGATGATGCTGGCCATGGTCGACGACATTCGTGTCGTCCTCATCAAGCTGGCCGATCGCCTGCACAACATGCGTACCCTCGAGCATCTGCAGCCCGACCGCCAGCACAAGATCGCGCAAGAAACGCTGGAGATTTACGCGCCCATCGCGCATCGCCTGGGCATGGGAAAGATTCGCGGCGAACTCGAAGATCTCGGCTTCCGATTCCTCGACCCGGTCGGCTTCGAGCAGGTCGAGAAGGCCGTCAACGCCCGCCGCAAAGAGGGCGAGGCCTTCCTCGCCAAGATGGAAACGACCATCGGCGACAAGCTGAAAGAGGCGGGAATTCAGGCGCGGGTTGAGAGCCGCATCAAGCGCCTCTACAGCATTCACAAAAAGCTGCAGCGGCAGCATATTTCGGTCGACCAGGTTTACGACCTGTGCGCGATGCGAGTCATTACGCGCTCACTGCAGGATTGCTACGCCGTGCTGGGCATCATTCACAATCTGTGGCGGCCGGTGCCGGGGCGGATTAAAGACTTCATCGCCATGCCGCGACCGAATTTTTACCAGTCGCTGCACACCTCGGTGATCACCGAAGACGGCACGCCTTTCGAAATCCAAATTCGCACCGAGGATATGCACAAGATGGCGGAGGAAGGCATCGCCGCCCACTGGAAATATAAAGACGGCCCGGTCTCGGCGCAGGACGAGCAGCGGCTCGCCTGGCTGCGGCAGGTAGTCGAGTGGCAGCGCGACGTCAGCGATCCGAACGAATTCTTGTCGACGCTCAAGGTCGATCTTTACCCCGAAGAGGTTTACACCTTCACGCCGAAGGGCAAGGTCGTAGTTCTGCCGCGCGAGGCCACGCCCATTGATTTTGCTTACACGATTCACACCGAAGTCGGCCACACCTGCGTGGGCGCCAAGGTCAACGGGCGCATGGTTCCTCTGCGCTACAAGCTGCACTCGGGAGACATCGTAGAAATTCTGACCCAGCCCGGTCACAAGCCGAGCCGCGACTGGCTTGCGCTCGTCAAGTCTTCGCGCTCGCGCAACAAAATCAAGCACTGGCTCAACGTACATCAGCGCGAGCGGGCAATCGAAATTGGCCGCAAGTTGATCGAAAAAGAAGCGCGCAAATACCGCATCGCGCTCAAAGAAATCAAAGACGACGAGTTGCAGAAGGTCGCGTCGGGATACGGCTTGGGCAAGGCCGACGACCTCATGTCGGGCATCGGCTACGGAAAATATTCTGCTCGCCAGGTGCTGGCGCGGCTACTGCCCTCCGCTCCCCAGCTTCCGGGGGATGTTCCAGCGGACGAACGCCCTACCTCCCAGCCGGGTGCGATTGCCAGCGTGGTGCGCCGCGTCTTCGGCGACAGCAACGCGATTATGGTTCGCGGCCAGGGAGACATGCTGGTCTACCGCGCCCGCTGCTGCAATCCCATTCGCGGCGAGGGCATCGTCGGATATATCACGCGCGGCAAGGGCGTGGCCGTGCATTCGGTGAACTGCTCCAACGTGACCAATCTGCTCTACGAGCCGGAGCGCAAGATTGATGTGGAATGGGCGCGCAACGAAGCGACCCCGGCGGCTTATCCAGTAAAGCTGACCGTCTTCTGCGACGATCGCTTCGGTATGTTGAAGAACATCACCGGCGTCATCGGGGACGCCAAGAGCAACATCAAGAACATCGCCGCCCATACGGCGAATAGTCAGGCCAGCGTCGAAGTGGTCCTCGACATCTCAGACCTGAAGCACCTGGAGCAGATCATCATCGGCCTGCGGAAAATTCCTGGCGTGCACGAAGTGCAGAGGCTGCAGAAAATCTAGTACCCAGCCCCCGGCACCCAGTTAAACCGAGTCTAAATCTAGACCTTCTCTGTGGTACTCTGTGCCCTCTGTGGTTTTGTCTTTGCTGGTACCAGGCACCGGCAACTGGGTACTGCTTTATGCGCGAAATCGTTTCCACCAAAGACGCTCCTCAGGCCATCGGGCCCTACTCCCAGGCCATCAAGGCCAACGGCTTCATCTTCACCTCGGGACAAATCGCCATCGATCCCGCTACGCAGCAGATCATCGCGGGCGACGTCGCGGCGCAAACGGACCGCGTGCTGCGCAATCTGTCGGAAATTCTGGAGGCTGCCGGCAGCGGTCTGGGGAAAGTCGTACGTTCGACCGTGTTCCTCAAGAACATGTCGGACTTCGCCGCCATGAACGAGATCTATGGAAAGTATTTCACCTCGACGCCGCCGGCGCGCTCCACCGTGGAAGTGGCGCGGCTGCCGAAGGACGTTCTGGTGGAAATTGACGTGATCGCGCTGGAATAGCTCGAAACTTCAAATGGTAACGATTGTGAGGGCTTAAACATGCAGAAGCTTGTTCTCATCCCGATAGTTTTCATCTTGTTGTTGACCGCAGTTTTCCAGGCCCAGACTGCCGCGCACAAGCCAGCCGTGCCAAACACCAAGGCTCCAACCAAAGTTACAGGCGACGGGGTCAAGACCGCCTCCGGCCTGCAGTACTGGGACATCACGGTCGGCACCGGCACCGAGGCGAAAGCGGGCAGCCACGTCAAGGTCCATTACACCGGATGGCTCACATCGGGTAAGAAGTTTGACAGCTCGGTTGATGCCAACCAGCCATTCGATTTCACCATCGGCAAGGGCGACGTGATCAAAGGCTGGGAAGAGGGCGTGACCGGGATGAAAGTTGGCGGCAAGCGCCAATTGAAAATTCCGCCGGACCTGGCCTATGGCAAGCAAGGATATCCGGGAGTAATTCCCGCGGACGCCACATTAATCTTCGATATCCGACTACTAGCGGTGAAGTAGGGAAACCGTGACCACAGACGACACTGAGGAACACAGAGAAATCGGATTTCCTGTGTGAATCTCCGTGTCCTCTGTGGTGAGAGCTCTACGCCTTGACGACTTTTCCGCTGCGCAGGCAGGAGGTGCAGACGCGCATGCGTTTGCCCTGGCCGTTCACCTTGGCGTGGACCGGACGAAGATTGATGTTCCAGCGCCGCTTGGTGACGTTATGGGCGTGGCTGATGCGGTTTCCCGCTTGCGGCTTCTTGCCGCAGATATCACATTGTTGAGACATGACTGCTCTGGATCCTCTCGGGGCTTGATGACAAACCAGTATTTTACCGTACCGCAGCCCTTTTCGCCACCCCAAGACGCTGTGCGATACTGAATTCATGCAGTCCCCGCTCCCATCGGCCACTGCGGCCACCGATCCAAAATCCGTAAAAGTGAACCTCACTACCGGGACGGGCGTCGACATTGAGTGGGGAGACGGCCACGTCTCGCATTACACGTTCGTCTACCTGCGCGATGCCTGTCCCTGCGCGATGTGCGAGGAAGAGCGCGCCAAGGCTGGCCGGCGCGCTGGAGACCCCCCCAAGACCCTTCCGGGCACGCTACCTATGTTCAAGGCCGCCGCCAAGCCAGTGTCGGCCGAGGGCGTGGGTAAGTACGCGATCAAGTTCGCGTGGAACGACAACCACGACCTGGGGATCTATTCCTGGCGCCTGCTGCGCGAACTATGCCCGTGTGCCGACTGCAAAGCCGCTGCGAAATGAAAACCGCAGAGGACGCGGAGGACACAGAGGAAATAAAGAGAGCAATAAGAGAGCTATGAGATCCCCGTTCGTTCATTCTTCTCCGTGTCCTCGGCGTCCTCTGCGGTTTTAGTTAATCCCCTGTAAAATTGAATTACGAACTCCGGAGCCACTTCCGCATTGTCTTTTCTCGATCAATTAAATCCGCAGCAGCGCGAAGCCGTCGAAACTACCGAAGGGCCGGTGCTGATCCTGGCCGGGGCGGGCAGCGGGAAGACGCGCGTCATCACCTACCGCATCGCGTATTTGATCGAGCACAAAGGTGTGATGCCGGAATCCATTCTGGCGATGACTTTCACCAACAAAGCCGCCGCCGAGATGGGAGAGCGCGTCGAAAAACTCGTCGGCGGGTTGAGCATCGCGAAGCCGGTCATCTCGACCTTTCACTCTTTCTGCGTGCGCATGCTGCGCCGCGACATTGAAGCTCTGCGCATCCCGTCAACGGTGCCTGGACAGCCGCCTATCGGCCACACGAAAAAATTCGTCATCTACGACGAGGGCGACCAGCAATCGGTGGTCAAGTCGATCATGAAGCGCCTCGGCCTCGACGACAAGCAACTCACGCCGCGCATCGTTCTCGGCCGTATTTCCTGGGCAAAGAATCACATGCTTGATCCGCAGGAACTCTACCTGCAATCGGCCGATCCGAAGACGGAGAAAATCGCTCATCTCTTCGAGGAATATCGTAAGGAACTGCGCAAGGCCAACGCTCTCGACTTCGACGACCTGCTGCTCGAAGCGGTGCGCCTGCTGAAGTCCGCGCCGCAAGTGCGCGAGTACTACAACCGCAAATTCCAGTATCTGCTCATCGACGAATATCAGGACACGAACCGCCCGCAGTACGAACTCATGCGCATGCTGGTGGGCGAGCGGCACAACGTGTGCGCGGTCGGCGATGAAGACCAGTCAATTTACTCGTGGCGCGGCGCGGATATTCGCAACATTCTGGAATTTGAGCAAGACTTCCCCGAGGCGAAAATTATTCGTCTCGAACAGAATTACCGCTCGACGCAAAACATCTTGCAGGCCGCGTCGGCCGTGGTTGCGAACAACGTTCGCCGCAAAGGCAAGAACCTGTGGACCTCGCGGCAGGGCGGCACCAAGGTGGGATACTACGAGGCTCCCGACGGCGAAAACGAAGCGCTTTTCGCCGCCGATTGGATCGCCCGCTACCTGCGTGAAGCGGTCGATCGTGGAGAAGACCCGCGCGCCGCGGTTCTCTACCGCACCAACTCGCAATCGCGGTTGTTCGAAGAAGCCATGCGGC
>Ga0209656_10002227_pt1 | contig 12553 bp, 9 predicted proteins | sample BogFormECP12_OM2_FD_188239 | JGI IMG/M metagenome (GOLD analysis project Ga0209656, IMG submission 188239) | Bog forest soil microbial communities from Calvert Island, British Columbia, Canada - ECP12_OM2 (SPAdes) (version 2) | ecosystem: Environmental > Aquatic > Freshwater > Wetlands > Bog ... | reverse complement strand
CTCTTTGCGCCGGCGCAAAGAGCAAGGCGACCGCCATGCATGACGACCAGATCGGGATTGGCGCAAACCATCGGGAGGCCATGCGCGAACGCCGTGCGCAACTGCGAGGCATAGTCCTCGATACGGTCGTCCCAGCCGGCGGGTCCGGTATTGAGGATGAACTCCGCCTCCTCGACGGTGCCGACGAATTCGAGCCCGAGCCCCTCGCGAATCCCGGTATCGCGCTCGGAGCCGATGTGTAGACACCGCCGGCCGAGCGCGGCGTAGAACGAATCATCGCGCCGGTAGAGGGATTGCCACGCCTCTTCACCCGATGACATGACATGGTGGTAGAGCCCGGCGGGCACGCCGATCCGAGTGATCCGCTCGACGACGTCGTCGGCTCGCCGTGGCGCGTTGGACAGGAGCACGATGCGCTTGCCCGCGTCGATCAAGGCGTGCAGGCATTCAAGGGCGCCGGGCAGTGGGGCGACACCGTCATGGACCACGCCCCAGAGATCGAGGATGAACCCTTCGTAGCACGGCACCAGCGCACCTATACCGCCAATCAGTGGAATTCCCATGATGCTCCAGCATCCCGATAAGTACGACAGGGGTGGCGAGGATCGAGGAGTTTCGTTGCTGCGTCCCAGCCGATCCTCCCGGGCCGATGGTTCTACCGGCAAGAGGATCGTCAGGCCAGGGCATGCTCCTCGCTCCGCCATCCAAACCTTCGAAACCAACTTCGGATCGAACCTCCTTGCGCCTGAGCGCACTTTTATTATCCTCGCGAACGGGGGTGACCGCATTCCATGCCGATCCGATATGCCGCAATTGTCGCAGTGGCGTGCCTGTTGATCGATTTGCCGGTGCCGCAGGCGACCCATGCCGAACCGGTATCGGACCGGCAAATCGTCCATGTCTTAAACCGGCTCGCGTTCGGCCCGACGCTCGAAGATTTCCGCCATGTCAAGTCGATCGGGGTCGACAACTATATTGCTGAGCAGCTCGATCCCGACTCGATCCCGGAGTCGTTCGAACTGCAGTGGCGCATCGCTGCGCTGGATACGCTCCGCTTGAACGTAGTTCAGCTCCGGCAACTTTACGGACCGCTACGCGCGATTCGAGGATTCAAACTGTCTCCTGAACTGGAGAAGCTGCAACGTGAGCGGGCGCGGGTCATCGTCCAGCAGGCCGCCGAGGCGCGTATTCTGAGAGCCGTGCTGAGTCGGCGTCAGCTGCAGGAGGTCATGGTCGACTTCTGGTTCAACCATTTCAACGTCTTCGCCGGCAAGGATTTGGATCATCTATGGATCGGCGACTACGAGCAGCGAGCGATCCGTCCCTTCGCGCTGGGCCGGTTTCGCGACCTGCTTTTCGCCGTAACGAGGCACCCGGCGATGCTCGTTTATCTCGACAACACCTTGAGCACGGCCCCCGGGAGCCCGGGTGCGCGCGGCAATCGCGCAGGGCTCAATGAGAATTTCGCGCGCGAGGTGATGGAGTTGCACACGCTCGGCGCCGATGGCGGTTATACCCAAGAAGACGTGGTCACCTTGGCCCGCATCTTGACCGGGTGGGGTGTCAATCGGCCGGATGCGCGTGAATTTCCCGAGTCTGGCGCCGTATTCGAAGGCGCTCGCCACGACTTCAGCCCCAAAGTCTTCCTGGGTCGTCCACTACGGTCGAGAGGCAAGGCCGAAGGCGAGGAGGCGCTCGATATTCTGGCAAAGAGCCCGGCGACCGCCCGCCACATCGCCTTCGAGCTCGCACAATATTTTGACGTCGACGACCCGCCGCCGTCTCTCGTCGAGCGGCTCGCTGTCGGGTTTCTGGCGACCGATGGCAATATCCACGAGGTGCTGGGGACGCTTTTCGCCAGCCGCGAATTCCGCGAGAGCTACGGCCGCAAATACAAGACGCCCTATCACTTCGTGATCTCGGCAGTGCGTGCAGCCGGCGTTCCCGTGGGCAACGTTCGTCCGCTGCTCGGCACGATGGGCCAGCTCGGCATGCCCCTCTTCGGCTGCCTGACGCCAGACGGCTACAAGAACACCGAGGAGGCTTGGCTGAGCCCAGACGCGACGACCCGCAGGATCAGCTTCGCGACCGCGTTCGCGCGCGGCGACCTGCCCGTGACCGGCATGTCAGCCGGAGCTTTGTCCGGCCTTTCCTTGGACCTGCCGCCACCGCACACAGCGAACCCGGTCGATGCCGCGCATCTTGAAGAAATCTTTGGCTCCACCATAACCAGCCAAACGCGCGAGATAATCGCGGGAGCTCCCCCAAAGCTTCGCGCCGCTTTGATCCTCGGCAGCCCGGACTTCATGCGTCGATAACGACGATGCGGCGTTCGAGCGTTTTTCCACGCTCCGTCACGCGCGGCCGGATGCCTTGCGGCCGATCTCCAGTGCAGCGAAGGAATAGGTCGGTCCAGGCATCAAATAACGGAACCCCTTCTCCAGCAACGCCCCGACGTTCTTGCTGTCGACGTGCGGATGACCGCAAGCGACGCTGTACTGCTTGCAGATCGCCAATATATCGTCGATCGCCGAAGCCACGGTGGGGTGGTCATACCGCCGGGGATAACCGAGATCCTGCGACAAGTCGCCCTCACCGATGATCACGACACCGACCCCGGGCACCTGTTCGAGCATGTGCGGCAGGTTCTTGATCGCGCGCACCTCCTCACACATGATCGCGACCAGAATCTCGCCCTGAGGGTTGAGCGGCCATACATCAGCGCGCTCATAATATTCCTGCTGGGTCAGCCCCCAATACCGCGCCGCCGCGGCGGGTGCATCACCGCGCTGACCGGGCGGGTCGAAATAGGCGGCCGAAGGCGGGCGCGGGTAACGGCATGCGGTAACGGCGTTGTGCGCCTCTTCGACAGTGCTGACATGTGGCCAGACAATGCCGTAAACGCCTTGATCGAGCACTTGCTTGGCGACCCATTGGCTAATCTCGCCGCCATTGGGCGGGATGCGCACGAAAGGCGTCACTGCCGGCGCCAAGCTGCCGGCGTGCAGTATCTGCCGGCGATCCAACATATATTGCAGGCAGTTGCGTAGAGCGTGGATGTCGTAGGGCCGGTGCTCCATTTCGAAGACCACGCCGTCATAGGGTGCAGCGTTGATCGCCTGTGCCGCGCCAGGTTCGGCCGCCGAAAAGGTGACGAAGGTCGGCTTGCCCTGCTCAAGGGCTCGGATCACGCCGTTCAGTCGGGGAATTTCAGCCATTATTCGTCTCCTCCCAAATGAACGCCACCCTACGAATCGCTCGTGCCACCGTCAACCTCTGCGTCGCGGCGATACGCCGCCCCGCCGATTCTTACCATGAGCCTCCGAGATAATCACGCACGCCATCCTCGAGCGAGAAAAATGGCGCGTCGAAGCCCCTGGTGCGGAGTTTCCTGATGTCGGCTCGAGTGAAATATTGATATTGCGCTCGAAGTGCCTCAGGGGTGTCGACAAACCGAATGTTCGGCGCGCATCCAACTGCCGCACCGACAGCCCCGACGAGGTCGAGAAAGGAGCGTGCGATGCCGGTTCCGACATTGAACAAGCCGCTGGTCATGGGATTTCGCAGCAACCAGTTGACGACAGCCACACAATCCTTGACATAGATGAAATCGCGCAGCTGTCCACCGTCACCGTAGCGTGGATCGTGCGATCTGAAAAGAGTTACCGTCCCCCCGGCGTTGACGACCGGATTGATTTTTGTGACCAGCGACTGCATGACGCCCTTATGGGTCTCGTTTGGGCCGTAGACATTGAAGAACTTAAGCCCGGCCCACTGAGGCGGCGTCGGTTGGCCACGAACCACATCGTTCACTATGCGGCGATCAACCACGTGCTTACTCCAACCGTAAGCATTGAGGGGACGCAACGCCGCGAGAGCGTCGGGGCTCTGCTCGTCACTGAAACCGGCGCTGCCATCGCCGTAGGTAGCAGCAGAGGAGGCATAAATCAGCCGTGTAGCATTTGCCGCACACCACTGCCATAGATCCAAGCTGAGGCGCGTGTTGGTTGCTACGAATTTGTCGACGTCGTCCTCCGTGGTCGAGGAGATTGCGCCCATGTGCACGATCGCCGCCACCTTGTCGCGGTGGCGGCCGAGCCACTCGAACAAAACGTCTGGACGAACAATATCGTGCAGCTGAGCAGCGGCGATATTGCGCCACTTCTCGCCTGACCGGAAAAGATCGCAAACAACGACAGGTACCCCCTCCGCCGCCAGATCGAGAACGATATGCGACCCGATGAATCCGGAGCCTCCGGTCACGACGACCAGATCGTCACCGGGGAAGTTCTGTGATGGCGGCATAATCCATTCACTCGATGGCGAAATAGATGCTTGCGAAGCTGCTCTGTCACGGTGACGAGTTTACCGAACCCTTTACGACGATTCCGGTAATCACGGGCCCGGTGATCGTATTCAGCAACGTGAAGAACTTTTGCAGCTCGTTCAGTCTGGCGTTGGCGACGTAGATGACGTCTTTGTCTTCTACCGGAAAGCGCTGTGCAAAAAAATAGGAATTGGCGTCGCTAAGATCGAGACGGTAGACAACGGGAGAGCTTCCACCCGGACCGATCGCCAAAGGGGCCGCTTTAAGGGCGCCGACAACGTCAGGCGGCTCGAAGCGAAACAGAAATACCCCCGCCGGATCTGCTCGCAAGTCTTGCAGCCCTCCGGCCTTCGCCAACGCTTGGGCTAACGTTATTTCCTTGGCACCGAAGTTCACCTGCATGTTCTGTCCCGTTGCACCGAACACGGAGAAGGTTTGAGGGACTTGAACCAATGTCAACACGTCCCCGGGCCACGCATAAATGTTCTCGGCTGGGTCCGATACGAGCTTCTCCATTGGAATCGTAGCGGTGACGCCGTCGCGCGAAAGCCGTACGAAGGTGTCATAGACGGGGGCCTTGGCCCCGCCGGCGAGGGCAATAACATCGAGAAGGTGATCGCCGTTAACCGACAGCGGTACCCTGGCGCCGGCCACGACCTCTCCCGACACCGTCGCCGAGTTGGTGACGCTTTTGGTAATATTGACGAGCACCTGCGGCTCGATCGCCTTCTCGGCAAGGCGTTGCTCTATGATGCGCTGGACTTCGATGGGCGACTTTCCTGCGATGGGGATGCGGTCCGCGAAGGGCACGGTGATCGCGCCGTCGCGGGCGACCACCTGATCGGGGATGGTGACGCTTCGCGAACCTGGCGAGACACCGGCGGTTATCCCCGCACCAAAAAGCCCTCCTGCCGCGGCTTCCCAGATGGTGACCGCGATCGTGTCGCCGATTCCGATTTTTGGGTCGGGAGATTTGCCGTATTTTTGAAACCTCGTTCGCAAGCTCTCAGCCGGCTGCGCCAGGAGTGTCGAGACAACGTTGTCGTCCACGTCGACAACGTCGAAGCGCTGCTGGTCGTCCTTGACCGCCTGGTCCACGACCTGGCCCGTCGTTGGCCCCGCGGTCGGGAGTGTCGAGCATCCGCCAGCGGTGGCACCGATCAGACAGGCGAGAACGACGGCGAACTTCATTGAGCGGTAGGGTTTAGCGATTAAGGAACATATTCTATCATAACGGGGGAGAGACAAGAGGCAAAGCGCGTTGCTCATCCGCAGCCGCTCGATCTCACTCGCCACCTTTGGGAGAAGAATCTCGCCGGCTCTTCGGCCGACGCTAAGGGCTTAGCGTACCGGCACACGGGCTCAGCGCCTCGCTCCGGCGCTCGGCCTCCGACTTATCTAAACGACCTGGAGCTCCGTCGCGATCAACCGCGATGCGTAGACACCCATCCATCCGGCTGGATCCAGCCAACCCTTTTCGTCGCGTGGCGGGCGAATCGCGCGGATATGGGCATCGGTTATTTCGGAGAGGTCGCCGATTGGTCGCGGCGGGTCAAACTCGGTCGACCAGAAGAAGCGGGCGGCGCCGCCCACCTCGTGCTTGGCAACCAAGCAGTTCGGTGCGGCCCCCGACCGATTGTACAGCCCGACCGCTGAATAGCTTTCCTGATGGTTGACCATCATAACGCCTTCCGTCCCCGGAAAGGCATATTTCATCGCTGAGAACCACCGGCACAGCGCGGCGAGCTCCGCCTCGGTAAATTCGTGCTTGGTCGGCATCATGTCAGATTCTGGGACCGCCAGTGGCGGAACGCCCCGCACAGTCAGCGGAAAAGGCACAATGTTGGTTTGCTCGGACACTTCGTCCCGTTCGCCCCCGATCATCTGGCCGCTCGTGAGCGGCCGTCGTCCCCGCTACCACCGCTCGCACGCGCGCTCGACTCTGCCGCCCCCATACCGATGCCGGGCCAGGGCAAACGGGAAAGGTGAGCTTTAAGCCGACTACTTATCCATCGGCGATGGATACAACGCGCAGGCCAATTTCGCTTCGGTAATACTATCGGGGGCCGCCTCCGAGTCAATCGAGCCTATAAGCGTAGCGCGGCTTTTCTGCCACCTGTGATCAATCGGCAACAGTGGCATATAGGCGACACTCTGTTAAACTCCAAGTTTGGTAGACCCAGCGCGGTGCGGAAAAGCTGCCGCCTGACTGTTCGGGTCGCGAGACGATCTCGCCTGCCGAGTGCGAGCATCACGTCTCGGCTCTGACCTTCGATCTCTACGGTACCATCATCGACAGGCTAAGAGGGCTGATCGACCCGGTCGCACTTACCTTACGCCAAAGGCTTGATCGGGCGCCCGGCATCGTTGGTGACCTGGTGGCGGCGCACCCATTTCGAGAGTTCGATGATCGACGCGCTCGGGGTCCCACCCCTATCGCGAGATTGGGCGCCACGCGCCTACCTACACCCCTAGAGCGCGCCTGGGTGTGGAACCCGGGGAATCATGCATTCTCGTCTGATTTGGCGGCTTTTTCCAATTGCGATGGTTGACCATCCAACGAGGTTCTGTTAGGAGGGTATGTGATGCTAGCCGAGCGCTTCGAGCTTCGACTTACCTGATCGGCGTCCCGAGGGCGCCGACTCTTCTCCTGTTCCCGGTTCGGGACCCCGCTCACGCTCGTAGTTCTGATGCATTTACTCCATTCGAAAAATCACCTCAGTCCTTGCTTCGTAGCGTTGACGGGCGACACGCAGCTTCTGCGATTGCGACTTAGCGGCGGCCGGCGGCGTTAACGCCGCCGGCCGCGACGCCTCTCGATTCCCAATCACAGAGCCGCCCTCTCGGCGGCGATCCCTGCACCAGGAGTATCCGATGTCCGCCATGCCGATTCACAAATATCGTCCGTTTGCGCCGATTAATCTGCCCGACCGGCGCTGGCCCAGTCGGGTCATCGACCAGGCGCCGCAATGGTGCAGCGTCGATCTGCGCGACGGCAACCAAGCGCTGGTCGAGCCGATGGGACCCGATCGCAAGCGGCGGATGTTCGACCTTTTGGTCCAGCTCGGCTTTAAGGAGATCGAGGTCGGATTTCCTTCGGCCTCCGAAACCGACTTCACCTTCGTTCGCGAACTGATCGAGCAGCGGTTGGTGCCCGACGACGTCACGATCCAAGTGCTGACGCAGGCGCGCTCCGAATTGATCGAGCGCAGTTTCGCGGCGATCCGTGGCGCCCGTCGAGCCATCATGCACCTCTACAATTCGACTTCGACACTTCAGCGCCGGGTCGTGTTCGGACTCGACAAGTCGGGGATCGTCGACATCGCGGTGAGGAGCGCAGAACTCATTCGCAAACTCGCCGCGGCGATCCCGGAGACCGAGGTGGTGTATCAATATTCGCCCGAGAGCTTTACCGGGACGGAGCTCGACTTTGCCGTCGAGATCTGCGAGGCGGTGACGGATGTCTGGCGGCCGACGCCGAACAAGAAGGTGATCCTCAACCTTCCCGCTACCGTCGAAATGGCAACGCCGAACATCTACGCCGATCAGATCGAATGGTTCGGCCGCAATATCCGCGACCGCGACTGCATCACTCTCAGCCTGCACCCGCACAACGATCGGGGTACCGCGGTGGCGGCCACCGAACTGGGGGTCATGGCAGGGGCGGATCGCGTCGAAGGTACCCTCTTCGGCAACGGCGAGCGCACCGGCAATGTCGATATCATGACCTTGGCATTGAATCTGTTCAGCCAAGGCATCGACCCGGGTCTCCTGATCAGCGACATCGACGAGATTGTCCGTACCGTCGAGCACTGCAACCAGCTCCCGGTCCATCCGCGCCACCCTTACGCCGGCGAACTCGTCTACACGGCGTTCTCGGGCTCGCACCAGGACGCTATCAAGAAAGGTTTCGAGGCGCTCGCCAAGCGCAATGACCCGTTGTGGGAGGTCCCGTATTTGCCGATCGACCCGAAGGATCTGGGCCGCACTTACGAGGCCGTGATCCGAGTCAACAGCCAATCAGGCAAGGGCGGGGTCGCTTATGTTCTGAAGACCGACTACGGCCTCGACCTGCCGCGCGGACTGCAGATCGAGTTCAGTAAGCGCGTGCAGGAGGTTGCCGACCGCACCGGGAAGGAACTCACCAGCACCGACATTTGGTCGCTATTCCAGGACACCTATCTGCGCGGCGGCATGCGGCTTGTCGATTACGGCGTGTTCCCGGAGCCGCGCGCCGGCGAGCGGCGCATTGCCGCGACGATCGCGATCGACGGCGTCGAGCGGCGCATCGAGGGTGTCGGCAACGGCCCGATCGCCGCTTTTGTCGACGCGCTCCGCCGCGATTGCGACATCGTGCTGAATGTTCTCGACTACCACGAGGATGCGGTCAGCGCCGGCGCCGATGCTCAGGCGGCCGCGTATATCCAGATCCGCGACGCGGGCCACTCCACGCTCTACGGTGTCGGCATGGACAGCGACATTGTCACCGCCTCGTTGAAGGCGGTAGCGAGCGCTGCGACCCGGGCGATGCAACGCACCGCCGGCTAATGACGGTGTGGTACGACCCTCTTCCGTCACGCGCCTGGTACCGAGCTTAGGCCACCCGGTCGCCTTGTCTGATCTCGACCGTGCGGTTGTCGACCGCCGGCAGCATACGCGCGGGGTCGCGAGTGACCACGACATCGAGCACGGTCGGGCGGGTGCGTTCGGCGATACCCTCGCGCAACGCCGGGCCGAGCCGGTCCGGGTCATCGACGCGGATGCCGCTACAACCCATTGCCCGGGCGATCGCCGCGTAGTCCATCTCGACGAGGTCGGAGGATTGGTAACGGCCGCCGAACATCGCGTGCTGCAACGCCTTGACATAGCCCGAAGCAGCATTGTTGACGACGACGATCGTCAGCCCGATCCCGGCCCGGCGCGCGGTTTCTAGCTCGCCCAGCATCATGTTGAACCCACCGTCGCCGGTGATTGCAACGACCGGCGTTGCCGGAGCCGCGAGCGCCGCCCCGATGCCGCCAGGCAGCCCGTAGCCGATCGACGCCAGCCCGCGATCGGGGATGAAATGTCGCCCGGGCGACTTCGTGTCGTAAAGGAGCCCGGTCCAGTGGCCGGCAAACCCGCCATCGGCGACCAGAATGCTGTCGGCCGGCAGCGCGGTGTTGAGCTCGCGGCAGAGCCGCGCCATGTGAATCGGCCGCTCGCTCGAATCGAGCCGCGGGGCTGCCTCTTCCCGCCAGGCCGCCATCCGGACCGGGATTTCGCCGATGTAATCGGCGCGCGCAGCGCGGACCCGCCCGGCCCCGTCGGCAAGCGCTTCGGCGATATCCTCGAGCCCGGCTCGGGCGTCGCCCCACAGCGCCACCGCGGCCGGGCGACAACGTCCGATCTCCTCGGCGAGAATGTCGAGGTGAACGAGCGGGATCGATTGCGGCGGCAGAACATAACGCTTGGTGGCGATCTCGCCGAGCTTGCAGCCGATGACCAACAGACAGTCCGAAGCCTCGATCAGGTCGTTGGCGATCCGCGAATAGCGGCCGAACAGCCCGGTCGAGAGCGGATGGGTGCAGGCGATCGCGCCCTTGCCGCTCATCGTGTGGGCGACCGGGATCGACTGCGCCTCGGCAAAGGCGAGGAGCGCCTCGTATCCCGCCGAGAGATGGATGCCGCCGCCGACCAGGATCAACGGCCGTTTGGCATGCCCGATCAGCGCAGCGGCGCGGGCGATGTCCGTCCGGTCGGGCCGGATCCGCCGCGCCGGCGCGCTCAGGGTTGTCGGGTCGATCGCGAAATCCTCGGCGGCAAAGTCGTGCTCGCCGTGGCAGACATCCTCGGGGACGTCGAGCAAAACCGGGCCCGGCCGGCCGGAGGTCGCGACTGCGAAGGCGCGGCGCAGCAGCTCGGGGACACGGCTCGTCAGCTCGACCCGGATCAGCTCCTTGACCGCCGGCCGTAAGATCTCGGCCTGCCGGCATTCCTGCGTCATGTTCTTCCAGGAGTGCGCGCGGTTGGTGTCGCCGGCGAGCGCGATCATCGGGGTCCCGGCGTTCAACGCTTCGATCAGCCCGGTCACGAGGTTGGTCGCACCCGGCCCGAGCGTGCCGTCGCAGACCCCGGGGCGGTTGGTCACGCGGGCGTAGGCCTCCGCGGCAAAGGCGCCGCACCGCTCGTCGTTGATCAGAAAGTGCCGCATGCCGAGCCGAGCCAGCGCGTCGTAAAAGGGCAAAAGCTGAAACCCGCCCATCCCGAACATCGGACCCACTCCGGCGAGACGGAGCATCTCGGCGAGCGCGCGACCGCCGTTCATGCGGCCCGCGGGTCGATTGCTGATGCGGTCGGAATGGGTCACGCGAGCCTCCCCCGTTCGGCCGCAACGCGGCGGGTGATCGCAACGAATTCACGCGCAGTGATACCCGGGGCGATTCCCATCGCAGCGGCACATGGGTTGATCCGGCTGAGAATGCCGTCCTCATAGGTCGATCGCGCGTCGCCGATGCGGGCACTCGCCGCCGCGACTGTGCCGGCGGCAATCCCGCGCGCCTCGAGCGCCGGAAGGCGGGTTACGCCGGCCTCGTCGATCCCGATCCGGGCGTCGTTGAACAGCGCCGCGAGCGCGTCGTATTTGAGCGCGGTGTCCGGCCTGCCGCCCAAGAGGCCGCCATGCGATCCGGTCACAACGATCGTTCCGACATGCTCGGCACCGACCAGCGAGGCCGAATCGAGCGCCCAGACCGCCGGCGGGTCGGGAATGAGGACAACAGCGCCTTCGCGCTCCGGCGGCGGCTCGCGTCCGCCCGGTAGGGCTCGTTGCAACAAGGCCGCCGCGTCTCGGCAAGAGACACCCGGGCCGCAGCCGAGCGCATGCGCCGTCGCATTCGCATGGGTAACGATCCCGCGCGCCATCATATCGGGGCCGTCGCCGATCCGTGCGGTGTCGTGGCCGACGGCGGCGGCCGGGATGCCGAACCCTTCCAGGTAACCGAGCCCGGCGATTCCGGCCTGGTCGCGCCCGACCCCGGCATCGTTGAAGATCGCCGCGGCGACCCGGAGCTTGGCCGCGAGATAGGCGGCATAGAACCCGCCGTGGGAGCCGTTGACGACAACAGCCCCCGCCGCCTCGGGCCCGACGCGGGTGATGCTGTCGGCAGTCAGGATCGGCGGAAGCCCCGGCAACGCTCTCTCCCGAAAGAGGCGACCCGGCCATCATGCAGGGGAATTCGGGCGGAGAACAAGCCGGATCTAAGCCCTTGCTGCAGATCTGCTTTTTCTGCGGCTGGTGGCAAACTCAGGGGAAAAATCGCATCTCGCACACGACCCGGAAGAGATTCCCCAATTTTATCAGTTACTCACCAGTTTTCGCCGACGCCGCATTGACGCGCCGGCAGCGGAATTTTGACGTTGGAAGGACGCCCGAGGAAACATGCTCGAGCTAATGCTGCTCGCCGATCGGACGGGCGCGCTCGGCCGCCTGCTGGCGATAGTTCTCGCGCTGCTTCTCGCGCCAAGCCGCCCGCTCCGGCGCGTCGAGCTTGCCGTCGTGATCAGTGTCGATCTCGTCGAAGCGCTCCCGATAGAGCCGGTCGCGTTCCTCGGCGGGCATTGCCGCCAGCTGATCGTAATAGGCCTTGCGGCGCTCGAGGCTGGTCTTCTCGGCATCCGAGAGGCCGGGAGCCGCCAGTTGCCGTGCCAATCGCGCCTGGCGTTGCGCCAGATCGTGAAGCCGGAAATCGCGGTATTGCTCGAAGCTGATCGATTCGCTCGCGGCAGGTTGCGGTGCGGCCCGTTGGGCGGAGGCCGGGAAATGCCACCACGCCGCCGCAACGAGGGCGGTAACGGCGGTCGCTATCGTCCATGGTCTCATCAAAGGATCTCCTCAGTTCGGGTCCCCGCCCGCATATAAGAACAAAACGTGATCACCCTTGGCAAGCACTTTCTTTCGCGGTACCGATAAATCGGCACAGCGGGCGGTTGTGCCGGGCGAGCGGGTCAGATGACATCGGCGGTAAAAGTCAAATCCGGGTTCAGGCTTGCCGAGCTCGATCTCGACCGCCGGCTCGCGGACGAGCCGAGCTATCAGCAGAAGCTGCGCAAGCTTCAGCTCGCGATGCTCGAGCTCGAGGAGATCTACCGGGTCGAGCGGCGGCGCGGCATCATCGCGCTCGAAGGCTGGGACGCCTCGGGCAAGAGCGGCGCAATCCAGCGTCTGATCGAAAAGCTCGACCCGCG
>Ga0209656_10002226_pt1 | contig 12556 bp, 9 predicted proteins | sample BogFormECP12_OM2_FD_188239 | JGI IMG/M metagenome (GOLD analysis project Ga0209656, IMG submission 188239) | Bog forest soil microbial communities from Calvert Island, British Columbia, Canada - ECP12_OM2 (SPAdes) (version 2) | ecosystem: Environmental > Aquatic > Freshwater > Wetlands > Bog ... | reverse complement strand
TACGTGGGCCCCGACCTCACCCCGACCCTCTCCGCCCCCGAGGCGGAGAGGGAGAATGGGTGGGTAGCACCACGAAACCGATGACAACTATCGGTAGAGCGCAACCCATTGGTCTCACAATGCGGTTCGTCCGACCGGACAGCTTGCCGCGAGTTCCCAAGGGCGGGCGTCAATAAGACGCCGGTGGACGGCGATTCTCCAGCAGCTGCAAGCGCCGCTCGAAGTCGCGGGTCTCGACGGCTCTCAGAAAAACCTCGACGAGCCGCGCCAAACGGCCCGCCTCGTCCGGCGAAATCGCGCCCTTCCCGGCCGCGGCCATGATCGCCGTCATCGTGCCGGCGAGATCGGCGGCGTCCCGCACCGGCGGGAGCTTGAGCGGGACGACGCGCTCGCGGCGCGCCGGCCCGATGCGGTCGAGGCACAGCCGCAACGCCGTCGTATCGCCTTCGAGGGCGAGTTCGACGGCCTTACGGGTCAAGGCTTGCGCTTCGCCGTCGAGCATCAGTTGCATGGCCTGGGTCGCACGGTTTCTCGACCCGCGCGGCCGCCCGGCCGGGTTGCCGGACTGGCCCTTCTCAAAGGGCCGCCCTCGGCCTCGTCCTTGCTGTTTTTGCTGTTTTTGCTGTTTTTCCGTCAAATTATCAGCCATCGATCTCGTCCGCTCCGCAGAAATCCTGGAGTCCCGTCGCCATCGGGCCCGAAAAAACAGCGGCGGCGGTCGCTGATCCCCGCTGATATCCGCTGTTCTTAGTTCCCCGTCCGCGCTTGGGAACCACAGTATAATGATAGCATATTCGCGCTAAAATCGCAAGCAGTGATATTCTTGTTTTAGCAATCGGCGCAGCGCCAGCCGTCGGCGGAATGATGGCATGGTACGCGGGGAGCGGAGAGGGCCGAGGTCCCCGGGTGCAAGGGCGGCGGCTCTCGCGCATCCCGCTAGCGCCATCCGGTCGATCAAACGAGCCTCGGCAACACGCCAAGGTTTCGGAAAATAGATTGATTTTGCGAGTTATCTTGGCGGCTTAGATCCATATGTGTCAGTTTAGCCACGCTGAGACGAAAAGACCACGTGGACGGCAAAGCGTTCTTGATCGGGGTCCACCTCTGCATATCATGGCGCGAGAGGCACGGGTGTCCTTTACCCGGCTGACGGCAACCTTTGATTTCTCGGGGGAGCAATGATTAGAAAGCGGAATATCGGCAGGGCGGCGACGATTGGGGCCTTGACCGCGACGATCGCGCTGCTGACCGGCTTACCGGCGGCGAACGCCGATGAACTGGCGGATCTTCGCGCCAATCAGGAACTGCTGCAGCGCCGCATCGAACAGCTCGCTCAGGCCGCGCAAGGACGCCCTGGTGTTCCGGGGGGCTACGGCGCGGAGGCGGTGCCGGGTCAAACGATGACTGGCGGCAGCTTTCCGCGGTCGTTCCTGATCCCGGGCACCGACACCTCGATCCGCGTCGGCGGGTTCATCGACGAGACCTTGGACTATTACTTCCAGGGCGGCCCGGTAAACGGCACCCAAAGCACGACCGTCGGGGCCACCGGCAATTTGGAGGCGATCCCGCTCAACGTGCATTCCAACTCGACGGTCCCGGGCTTCCCGACGCCTGGTAATATCGTGCCGGGGCAGGTACAAAACTCGCGCGGCAACGGCGTCTTTTTGCAGAGTCCGCGGGAAACACGCCTCAACGTCGAAACGCGCACACCGACCGCCTGGGGCGAGTCGCGGACTTTCATAGAATTCGACTTTGCCGGCGGCAACAACTTCAGCACAAACAACGCGACGACGGTCTCGGATAGTTTGATCCCGCGGTTGCGATACGCCTATGGCACCCTCGGCGGCTTCCTCGCCGGACAGGCCAACTCGAACTTTTCCGACCCCGATGCCAACGCAGAAACGCTCGATTTCGGCGGCCCTGCCGGCCAGGCCGGCGTCGTCCGCATCCCGCAGGTACGCTACACCTATTCGGGGCCATGGGGCAGCGCCTGGTCGATCTCCGCCGAAACCCCCGAGACCGACATCGTCACACCGGCCGGCAATGTAAGGACGGACACGAACCTCGGCCAGAACCCGGTGACTAGCGGGACGACAACGGGCTGCGTCGCCAACGGAGCGCTGATCAGCGCGACCGCCGGGTGCGCCTTGTCCTTCAATCCCACCAAGTCCTCAGCGCCCGACGTAGCTTTTGCCTCGTATTGGTCGCAGCCCTGGGGCCATGTCGATTTTCGTGGAGTGGTCCGTCCGACCCTCACGGTCAACGACGGTCATCTCATCGACAAGACTTTTGTCGGCGGCGGTGGCGGTGTGTCCGGCGACGTCAAGCCCGGCTGGTTCGATTGGGCGAAGGACGACTTTCAGTGGCAATTCACCGTCGGCAACGGCCTGGGTCGCTATCTGAACGATGGTTCCGGTGCGGCATTGGCGACAAACTTCCTGTCGCCGCCGGCTACCGCCGCGGCAGCGGCGTCCATCCTCGTCAGGCCGGTAAGTGAGTTCGGCTATCAGCTCGGCTATCAGCACTGGTGGTTGACGAATTTGCGGTCGACCGTTGTCTACGGCTATTCTTATTTCGGTTATCCCACGCAGCTGATCGGGCCCACGCAGTCGATTGTCTCGAACAAGCAGGTACAGACCGCCCACGCCAACCTGATCTGGAGCCCGGTCGCGTTCATCGATGCGGGCGTCGAATACACATGGGGGCAGCGGCAGACCGTCGCGAACCTCAAAGGTCAACAACAAGCGCTGATCGGCAAATTCCGCGTCAAGTTCTAACACAACAACATCCGACCTTCGAGGCCCGCCGGTCCGCCGGCGGGCCTTTTCTTATGTGCCCCAGCCGCCTAGATTGGGCTCACGCTCGCCGTCCCGTTCGACAAGATGAAGCTCGCGCGCCGGCTCGAAGCGATGTCCGGCGCCGAACCCGCGACCAAGGCCGACTTGACGGCGGTTAGGGCCGACCTGGACTCGCTCAGGGCAGCAAGGCCGAAATCTTGGCGCTCAAGATGGAGCTAGTGCGAAGATGCTATCGGACGATTCACCGGGCGAGAGTGGCCCAATTCGAAAATCGCCCCACAAATCACGTCACACCGGCGAAGCCGGCCCCTGGCAGAGAGCAGGGGGCCGGTGCCCAGGCCGCGGCATGGATCCCGGCCTGCGCGGGAAGACGAGGAGAGGGATGCCGGGGTGTCGAGCGTCAGATGCACAGCATCAGTTTTGCGGCACGCGTCTCCTCGCCTTCGTGACTCATCTGAATGCATCTGAGCACTGGTACCTGGTTGATAAGTCGGCGTATTTAATCCCAACCTTTTCGTCATGCCCGCGAAAGCGGGCATCCAGGGCCGAATGGCTCTAGTGCTTAGAAGCATTCGATGATTCAGTTTGACGCTCTCTCTTCGCCGGTGTGACAAGGTTCTTGATGTGAGCTGGAGGCCGGAGAATTAGAGGCCGGCCGCGACCTCTCGCAAGACGCCGCGCAGCCAGGCGACCGCGCGGTCCTCGCCATGGTCGTGGTGCCACAATGCCATGATGTCGAAGGGCGGCGAGGTATAGGGTGGGTCGAACAGCTTGAGGCGATACCGATCGGCGAAGGCTGCCGCCAGACGCCGCGGCAGCGGCGCCGCCATGTCGGATTGGCTGACCACGGCGAGGGCGGCAGGCAAATGCGGCGTCGTCAGGCCGACCACGCGGCGCAATCCGCGCGTGGCCAGCGCCCCTTGCAGCAGCCCGACCTCGCTGCGGGCGACCAGCCTTTCGAGACCGTGGTCGCTGACATAGCCGGCGACCGCGTGCTCGTCCTCTCCGGTGGCGGAGATGATCAGATGCGAGAGTGAGGCGAGGCGCTCGAGGGTCAGCTCGGCGCCGGCCATCGGGTGGTCGGCGCTGAGCACCCAGACCCGGGTTTCTTGGAACAGCGGCTCGTAGACAAAGGGTTCGGGCACCCGTCTGAAGCTGCCGACCGCCAGATCGGTGCGGCCTGCAAGCAGCGCCTCGGCCACGCCCATATTGCTCGGCCGGATCCTGAGCTCGGCCTTCGGCGCCAGAGCCCGGACGCGGGCGATGAAGCCCGGCATCAGGACCGTGCCGACATATTCGCCGCAGGTAATCGTGAATCGCCGCTCCGTCAGCTCGGGCACGAATTCGGCAGGACCCAGCGCCAGCTGGAGCTGCAGCAGCCCCTCGCGGAGCCGCGGCGCGATTTCGGCGGCCCGCGGCGTCGGCCGCATGCCGTCCGCCACCCGCACGAACAGTTCATCGTGGAGCACATAGCGCAGCCGGTTCAGCGCATGGCTGATTGCCGACTGGCTCAACCCGAGCCGCTCTCCGGCGCGCGTGACGCTGCGTTCCTCGATTAGCGTGTCGAAGACCCGCAGCAGGTTCAGATCGAGTGTATGGAAATGCAGATCATTCATGCGTGCGATGCACAATTATCATTAGCGTGCAAACGGGCCCTTGAGGCAATCTTCTGCTGAATCAACCACGGATCTGGAGACGCCGTTATGTCGAGCTTGCTCAAATCGGCCGTTGTGAGTCTAGGGTTATTGGCCGGTGCGGCGGCAATCGCGCACGCCCAGTCGGTCACGTCGCTGCCGCCGAGCAGCCCTGCAACGGCTCCGGCAGTTACAACGCCCTCCTCTTCCACTTATGGAACCGACAAGTGGCAGCATCCCTATTCGACGTCGGTGGGTCCGCAGCCAGGATCGCACTCCTCGGGCAAAGACGAACATTATCAGGCGACAGAGGGCGACAATGCCGCAAGCCGCCATCCATACACCTCTACTCTTGGTCCTAAGCCAAACTAGCAATCGCGCGGCGCACCCGCGCCAGTATCTCCCTTTCTTCGAGACCCGCCGGCGCAAGCCGGCGGGTCTTTTCGTGCTCCATCGGCTCGCGCTGCGCAATTCGACGATCTCGGCGTAGAATGAGAGGCTTTCGACGACAGTTTCTCGATCGGGGTCCGGGATCATGTCCGCAACACAGCCACAGGCGGCGATCTTCGTTGCGGACGATTTCCTGCCGCGAGAATTAGCCGCGGCGATGCGGGGCGATCTCGATGCCCACTTCGCCGAGCCGGCGGCGCACCGCGCCGAGATCCATCAGATCTGGAATTACTGGTTTGTTCCGGAGCTGTATACCTATCTGCGCACCAGCCCGGAAAAGGTCATACGCCGCGATCTCGTGGACAATTTCGTGGGAGCGCTTCAGGCCTGGGCGGTCCTCACTCTGGGCATGGGTGGCGTGACTTGGCCTTACCTGAGCCTTTATGTGAACGGGTGCCGGCAAGGCCTGCACAATGACGCGGCGAATGGCCGCTTCGCCTTTGTCTATTCTCTGACACGAGACCAGCGGCGCACGATCGGCGGTGAAACACTCGTCTTTCGCGAAGGCGACCCCTTTCGCAGCCGGCTGGCGGCTGCGTCGGCCGGGCGCAGCTTTTACGATCTCATCGAGCCGAAATTCAACCGGCTCACCGTGTTCGACGATCGGCTTCCTCACGCCGTCGAGCGGGTCGAGGGCTCGATGGATCCGCTCGAAGGGCGGTTTGTATTGCACGGTCATCTGAGCGAGAGCGGCACGATCACAGGCGCGCTTCCCCCCGCTGTGGTAGAGGAGGCGGTGACGCGGCTCCTCTCCGATTTTGGCGCCCGGAACTCAGCTCAGATTTCACTCTATGACGGCCCGCTGGTGCTGCGGTTCATCATCGGCCCGGGTGGATCCGTCAAGACCTGCGACATACTCGTCGATCGCGTGATCCACGCCGACGCCGGCCATGCGGAATGGGAACCGCTGCGAGGCGATCTCGTGAACATGTTCAAGAGCTTGAAATTCCCGCCGGCAGCGGGCGAAACCATGGTTACCCAGCCGCTCGCGTTCGAAGCGCGTTTGCTCGGCCCGCGATAGGCGTCCCGCCGGCGCCTCACTGTGCCGGTTTGAACTCGGCGAGCCTGAGCCTGGTGCGGTGATCGGGCGGGGCAGTGGCAAAAGATGTCCGGCCTCTGAAATAATCCTTCTGCCATTTTTGGGCTTGCGCTTCCGATCCCGCCAGCTTCAGCGCATCGTTGAAGTCGCGTCGGCCGTCGGCCCAGGTGAGGTAGGCCTCGCGAACCTCTTTATCACTCTCCAATGCTCGAAACTCGGGTTCGACCTGATCGACTAGACCACGCTGGAGCGGGAAAATCATGCAAAATGGTTCGTCCCTTTCAAAAGCTATCAGCGTCGCCTTGCGGGTGAATTTCCAGTTCATCGTAAAGGTAAAGGGCGCCCAATCGGTTTCCACTATCCCAGACAACGGCTGAAGCCCGTCCTTGGGCTGGTTCAGGGGTCCGGTTACCATCAAATCGTATCCCGGCTCGGTTCGAAACAGCGCGTTTACATTGAAGGTCAGCACTCCGAAACCGAAATGGCTCGACGCCAATACCGGCGCACCGGGGGGAAGGGGGAAGAGCTCGATAGCATCGAGCGCAGGGCTGCCGTCCCATTTCGCTGTGAAGGGGATGGTGTTGAGAAGAAGCCACCCATGCGCGTTGGCAATGTTGAGCGGCAGGCAACGATAAGCAAATCCCTCTTGGGTCCGGTCCATCCAGGCCCGCTCCACCGGTGCCGGAACGATCTTTGGCGGATTTCCCGAGGTCGGATAGCAGATGAGCCGCATGCCAATTCTCTTTCAATGCGAGCCGCACCGGGACGGCAACGCCGGCGGGAGCGCTCCTGCCGCGGCCGTCAGCGATGGCCGGCAAAGATCCCGGAGGCCAGATACGCCGGACCCTGAAGCGCGAAATTACCGCCGGTCTCCGTCGCAGGGTTCCCGGAAAGGTTGCCGAAGAACATCCCGTTGGCCGAGCCGTTGAGACCGGAGCCCGACAGCGCGCCCGAATAGCTTGAGCCGACGCCCGCAACCGTGCCGGAAACGGTCTTGCCGTCGAAATTGCTGATCGTCATCGTTCCTGTGTGGGTGCCAAAATTATACGCATTGGTGAACGCACCAGAGGCGAGATAGCTTGCTCCGCTGTTGACCACGGACCCCAGCGCGTTGCCGCTGAAGGTCCCGACACCGGTTGCCGGTAACGTGACGCTGGGGATGCCTGCGACCCAGGTATTGATATGCGCCGCGTCTTGGCGGACCACCGCGTTTCCGGCAGGATTGGGGGTGTCGAGCGTGCCGGTCCAATAGCCCCATTGCAGGAACTGGCACGAACTGCAAAGGCCGTTCGGCAATAGGGTATTTGTCGGGACTGTGCCCGAGGTCACCATGGCGACCCGCCCGGCTTGCGTCGGGTCACCATTGAGCTGGATGTTGACACCGTTCACTTGTGAGGCCGTATCGGGGTTTTCCAGGGCGGCGTAACGGGCGTCGTCGACAAAGGTGCTGCGCGACCGCGAGGTGCCGGTAAACCCGCCGAACTGGACCGTCAGGGTGTTGGTACCGAACGGATCGCTCCCCGCAAAGGTCGCGCCGACGCGATTGTTCGTCGCGTTGGTCTGGACCGACGTTGTGCCGGTTGCAGCATAAGGCGAGCCGACGGACCCCCCGACGACGGGATACATGATCCCGCCAAAATAGCCTGTCGTCGTTTGCGTCGTTCTGGTGCCAAAGCCAGTGCTGGTTGTCGGAGTTGCGGGCTGGTTGAACGCATAAGTAGAAGGGGTGCCGCCCAAAGGAACCTGATTCGCTGTCTGGTTTGGCACATAATTCAAGTTAGTGTTGTACTGATTTTGATCCAAGACAAAGCCGCTGATCGGCAGAGAGCCGGTTCCGGCCCCGAAAATATTGTTGCCGTTGCCGTCGGCGACCGTTGCTGCGCCCGAGCCGATCCGTACCGGCAGCGTTGTTCCGTTCGCCATGAACGAGCCGCGTACGACGCCATCGCCGGCTACCGTTCCGGTGTCGGTCGACCTGAAGAAACTCCCCGTCTGCACGACCAGGGCCGAGGTCTGAGCTGCTCCTACACCGTTGATCCCCAGGCTCGCCTGCAATGTGCGAGTGCCCGTGGCGGTGGGGTTTGTGGTGGGATTGAACGCGCCGAACCCGGATTGTGCCGGAGCCACCACGTAATACGGCGAGATGCTGGGGTTGGGAATATTGCCGCCGGTGCTTTGCGTGATGAACGGTACCGGCGACTGCAGGGCGGCGTCCTGCTGAAGCGTGTAGGTGTAAAGCTGGGGCGTCCCCGGTGCCGTCGTAAGGAAGCCGGAATTCGAGGGCACAGGCTGGCCGCCGAAGATGAAGCCGCGTTCTGCGGGCATAGTGACGGGTGTGAGGTTGGCATAGAAAAAGGTTGAATCGGGCGCCATGTAGCTCGTCCCGGTGAATTGGCCGAATATGCTCGCCGTGCCGGCGGGGCCGAAATTCACAAACCCCGGGCTGATAGAGCCGGGAGCGAGAGGGAACTGGATCGAGGCGCCCGGGGCGAGCGTCGCCGTGAATGCGCCGTTGGCCGGCTGTCCGGCGGGGTATGTCAGCGCACCACCGGTGTAAGGAATTCTGTTGTTGGGACCCTGATTGATAAAGCCCTGGGTGGTCGCAGTGCCGTTGCCGGGCGTGTCCTTGAAAAGGCCGGCATAGCTGATGACGACCGGTGGTGGTGGAGGCGGCGGCGGAGGCGGCGACGGTGGTGGTGGTGGCAGTGGCGGTGGCGGTAGAGGCGGCGGCGGCGATGGAGGTGGTGGCGACGGCGGTGGTGGCGATGGAGGTGGTGGCGATGGAGGTGGTGGCGACGGAGGTGGCGGCGATGGAGGTGGTGGCGACGGCGGTGGTGGCGGCGGCGGTGGTGGCGGGGAAGCGGCCAAACCCTGGTTGGCGGCAAGCTGCACCGCAGTCACGGATTGCTGGACGGTCGTGCTTACTCTCGGCGGCTGCTGAAGACTTTGAACTTGGTTGCCGGCCAATGCATTAGTCGAGGAGACGGCCGCTGCGACACCGCTGTTGGCGACAATAGTGTCGGTCGGAACCGTCCGCGCGCCGCCATTGCCGCCCGGCCGGCCGTCGAGCTGGGCAAGCAGCGCCGCGGTCGCGCCTGGCGGCGCCGGCGACGGCTCGGAGGGCGCCGCACCCCGACCGGCCACGGTGACCTGGAACCCGGGTCGTGTGATCGTCTGCGCGAGGCCGTTCAGCCCGGTCACGGTAACGCCGGTGCCGTATCCGAAGATGACCTGAAGTCGTCCGTCCGGCGACAAATCCACCAGAATCAGGCCGCCGCGGATCCCGATCGTCGCCGAGGGCGTCCGCATCGTGACCGCATTGTCCTGTTTACTGAGCTTGCCGCCGACAAAACGGAACACGCCGCGCGTCAGGCTGGCAGCCAGCTTGCCGGTGCCGGGGGCGGGATCATAGACGAACTCGTCGATGACCATGTCGGAGTTCGGCCCAACCGTCATCGTCGATTGATCAACGAAGAGAACCTGAGTTTGGCCCGCCGATCCGGTGGTGATGCGCTCGTTGAAAACGATCTCCTGGCCCAACACCAGGCGACGTGGTGCGGCACTCGGTGGAATCCCGGTCGCATCGGGATTGACAGCGCCACTGACGCCGATGCGCTGCTGCGCCGCCGCAGGGCTCACCAGAGCGGTGCCGAACAAAAGCGGAGCCAGCGCAGTGGCGCACAGCGGGTACCGGACAATCGCCATATCGAGCCCCCTAGAAGCGGATCTGCGGACCGATCAAGAACGAAGTATTGTTATAGGAGTAGAGCGGCAGGTTCGACGAGATGATGTCGCGCTCCAGCTGTGCCACAATTGCGATGTTGCCCACAATCGGCCAAGTCTGGCTCAAGCCGAACCGCCACCGCTGCGTCAATTGCGTGCTGAGCCCCGGCAGGAAAGCGTTGCCGCTGGTACTGCAGCATGGATCGGGGGCCGCGTAATAGCTCCACGCACGCCCGAGAAACGGCGTGGTTTCCCATTGGTTGGAGGTAAACCCGGTAGGATCGGGGTAGCGGATACGGTAGGAGCCGGACACCGCGTAGGTTGTGTTCGTGTAAAAGGCGAGCTGCGTCGACTGATCAAGATAATCGAATTCGAGGTTCAACACGGAATTCTCGGTGATTGGCTTCGTCAGCGACAAGGTGACGAGCTTGTCGCTGCCGTTGAGACCCGTCGACAGGGGACGGTCGGGGGCGTTGGTGTAACCCTTGCGCCGAAATTCGAACGCCGCTTTTACGATCAGGTCGTTCCACACGATCTCCTGATATTCAAGCCCCGGCCCCCCCGCGGCGAAATACTGGTTCCAGCCCAGCCCCACTTCGTCCCCGATCACGTAGGGCTTGAACGATGCCAACTTATCGCCGAGGAGCCCGCCATTCGGGAAGTTGAATCGCGGTCCGCCGGTCACCTCAAGGAGACCGATATCGAGCCGGTTCACTGCGGAATTGAAGTAATGGTTGAGGTAACTGACGCCGGTGACTTCGAGAGTATCGCGGTTCTGCGTTTCCAAATCGTAGCTATAGAGCAGCGAACCGCTGCCGAATATGCTCCCCGACGCTTGTTTCGTAAAGGGCGTGTTGAGGAGCACCGGAAAGGGAAAGACCGGCGTCAAAATCTGGGACGAGCCCGCGACATTGGCGTCGGATTGATATTGGCCACCAAAGAAGACGTAACCGGACAGGTGATGGCGCGACTGGCCTTTTTCGATCTGTGAGAGATACTGCTCGACGCGTGCCTGTACTTCGGGGGGTGGGTTGGCGGCGGCCGCCTTTTCAAAATAATCGCGAGCGAGCTCGTATGAGCCCATCTTAAAGTACAGCGCTCCGAGCTCGAGCTGGACCCGCGGCAAATTGGGATTGAACAGCAGCATACGTTCCAGCGCCGAGACCGCCGCTTCATAATCGCCCAGCCGGGCGGATACGTCGGCGTAGGCAAAGGTCACATCGAGGTTTGCCGGATCCCGGAACATCTGCTGGAACAGCGCTTCCTTCTGCGCTTCGAGGGCCGCTCGGTCTTCGGGAGCGACCGTTTGCGCTGTTGCCACTACCGGAAGGAGCACGATGGCAAGGGTTAGAACGCCTATAATAACCCTGAAAATGCGCCCCCACCGGAGCACGGTACGCTGATTTTTTTTCAGAGTGCTCACCGCACTTCTCCCCCGATTGCGGCTCACCGAGTTTTGCACGCCGATTGACTTTACATAGCCTGCAGTTGCGCGGCAAGGCCTAGAGGCGCGTTCAGCGCTTGTATCACGATTGAAGGCTATGCTTGAAAGGGCGGTTGGATCGGGCGCAGATTGGTCCGGCTTTTTTCAGTCCCCAACCGGCGACGCGGCAGGGCAAGAGAACCCGGCGGGTTGTTCGACTCACAGGAGGCTTGAGGTGGAGCCGCAGTTCTACGACACCCTCGAAACACGCGATCCGGCCGAGCGCGAAGCGGCTTTGCTGGCGGCGCTGCCGCAGATCATCGCCGCGGCGAAGGGGCGCTCGCCGGCCTATCGCCATCTGCTCGCCGCGATCCATCCGGAAGATGTCGTCGACCGGCGCAGCTTGGCCGAACTGCCGCTGACCCGCAAATCCGAACTGATCGAGCTGCAGCGGCGGAACCCCCCGTTCGGCGGATTGGTGGCGGTGCCGGTGTCGGCGCTCCGCCGGGTCTTCGCGTCGCCGGGGCCGATCTACGAACCGGAGGGCCGGCGGCCGGATTACTGGCGGTTCGCGCGGGCTCTCTTCGCCGCGGGGTTTCGCGCCGGCGACCTCGTGCACAACACCTTCTCGTATCATCTGACCCCGGCCGGGGCGATGGTGGAGAGCGGCGCCGATGCGCTCGGCTGCGCGGTCATCCCGGCCGGCACCGGCCAGACCGAGCAGCAATTGCGCACGATCGCCGATCTGCGGCCGGTCGGCTATGTCGGGACACCGTCCTTCCTCAAGGTCCTGCTCGACCGGGCGGCGAGCGAGGGCGGCGACGTCTCCTCGCTGCGGAGGGCGCTAGTTGGGGCGGAGGCGCTGCCGTCGGCGCTGCGCGCCGAATTCCGCAGCCGCGGGCTCGACGTGCTGCAGTGCTACGGGACCGCGGATATCGGCATCATCGCTTATGAGAGCACGAGCCCGGAGGGTGAGGTTTGCGAAGGCATGGTAGTCGACGAGGGTATCATTCTTGAGCTGGTCCTGCCAGGCACCGGCGAGCCGGTGCCTCCCGGCGAGGTCGGTGAGGTCGTCGTAACGACATTGACGCCGGAGTATCCGCTGATCCGCTTTGCCACCGGGGATCTCTCGGCGATCCTGCCGGGCTTGAGTCCGTGCGGCCGGACGAACCATCGGATCAAGGGATGGCTTGGCCGCGCCGACCAGACCACCAAGGTGCGCGGCATGTTCGTGCACCCCGAGCAGGTCGCGGACATTCTGCGGCGCCACAAATCGATCATCCGCGCGCGCCTCGTGGTTGAGCGGCCGCGCAGCACCGACGAGATGACCCTGTTGGCCGAACTCGGCGAACCGGCGGAGGAGCTGGGACATATCGCTGAAACCCTGCAGGCCGTCACCAAAATGCGCGGCACCGTCAGCCGCGTGCCGGAAGGGAGCCTGCCCGGCGACGGCAAGCTGATCGAGGATCGACGGCAATTGAATTGAAAT
>Ga0209656_10002224_pt1 | contig 12560 bp, 15 predicted proteins | sample BogFormECP12_OM2_FD_188239 | JGI IMG/M metagenome (GOLD analysis project Ga0209656, IMG submission 188239) | Bog forest soil microbial communities from Calvert Island, British Columbia, Canada - ECP12_OM2 (SPAdes) (version 2) | ecosystem: Environmental > Aquatic > Freshwater > Wetlands > Bog ... | reverse complement strand
CCAGCGCGATAAGGTCCTCGCCATTGCGCCCAGTGCGCCGACACCGACCATGCCGCCTGTGCCGAGCGTCGTCCGCGACGAGGTCGAGGAGGCCCGAGAGCGGCGGGGTCCGTAGCCAAGACAAAGAAGCAGAGAGAGATCATGGTTATGGATGATGGGGAAATGGATGAAATAAGACTTGCAATAAACGATATACAACGATCCAGGGCGGAAGTGCTAGAGTTTGCCTACCTCAGGCTGGGCAAGACGCTGGAGGGCGCACTCGCCGACGCAGACGCCAAGCTACGAGAACTCATCGCGAAGTGGCGTGTCCGGAAATAGAATCCGGCGAATCTTACGAATCCTGGACCATTCGAACCATCTTCGCGGAACAGATGCGGAGATGCGCCGACGAACTCGAAGTCCGGATACTACCGGAGCAATTCGGCGGGCGACGAGTTCGGCGCGCGCCACCCGGGGGAGAGGCCCGCCTCAGCGAGATCCCCATTGAGACTCTCGATCACTGTAATACACCGGCGGAAGAATAAGTGGCTTGCTACGTGCCGCCTGCGCCGAGCGTCGTCCGCGATGAGGTCGAGGAAGCGCGAGAGCGCCGCAGTTCGTAGCAAGACAATGGAAAGCCAGTGAAATTATGGATGCTAGGGATGCTGAGCAAATGGGGCTAGATTCATCAAGGAGAACACGGCGCGCTTGGAGCTCATCGTCGCCGATGATTCCGCTCCCGAGGCCCACCGGGCCATCGCGCGCTCTACGCCGGCATTGTGTTTCATTTCTTGCCCGCCCCCTACATAACGCCAGCGGATCGGTAGGGGCGGGCCACGATTTGGAACGCCCAGGTAAACCCGAGCATCATACGGCGCGAACGCTGAAGGACCGCGTGGGGTTTCTTGTATGCATGACGATTGTGGGCGTCGGGATTCTATTGTTGCATTTGTATCGTCCAATGGGCGCGGATCTCGCCATGCTTGGTCTGTTCATTCTCGCGATACTCGCGGCCGAAGTGGCGGGTCGATGGCCCAGTGGATGAAGGCTAACCTAGGCTATATTGACGATGTCCTCGATGCGGATGTCCGCCAACAGACCTCCTTGCACGACGCCCGAGAGGTCCGGTTGCGGCATGACATTGTAGATGCCCTCATCCGCTCGGGATAGCGCGCCGTCGAGAACCACGCCGCTCTTTAGCGTGACCTTCCTGCGTGTCGTGCCGTCAGCTAGTTTTCTAGCGTCTTCGTCTCTCATAGTACACCTCGTCTGACCGGATCGCCGGTAAGCGGCTGCGCGATCGCGGCACCTCTTCGGCGCTCGCGTGAACGAGCGGAACATCTGCGCCGCGCCGCAGCCGAATTCCGGGATGTCCTCGCCGGCTTGGCTTGATACTGGGCGCTTGTCCGGTCCCAGAATTGCCGGTTCTTGAGCTCGTGATCGCGCAGCGTCATCAAGGTCCTCCTAACGCCGATCGTTTCGCAGAGCGGGCACGGCGGCGGCGCCCAGCGCGATGATGAGAAAACCAAAGGTCGAGACGATGATCGCTGCGCGAGGCCCGTGCAGCTGCGCCAGCGCGCCGCCGATCAGCGTGCCCGGCACGACGCCGATCAGCGCGATCAGGCGCACCGCCGCGAAGACGCGCCCTATCTTCTCGTGCGGGGTCACGCGCATGCGCCAGCTGATGATCTGCGTCACCTCGAACGAACCGCCGGCGCTGGCGAACATCCAGAAGATGACCGCGAACCACAAGGTGTGCGCGAAGATGACCGGCACGAAGATCAATCCGTCGATCGCGTACGCGATCAGCAAGGCCGGACCGAACGGCCATTTGCCGACCGTGGCGCCGCCGAGCAGCGAGCCGGAGATCGAGCCGAGCGCCAGCACCCCGTAGCTCAGGCCGACTTGCGCATCGCTGGCGTGGAACTCCAGTTTGATGAACGGGATGTACACTACCATCGCCATCATGCCGAACAGGTTGAGCAAGAGGCTGCAGTACGCAGCGGCCAGCATCGCGCGATCGTCGTGCATGAGGCGGAAGCCCTCGGCGATGTCGGCCCAGATCTCGCGCATCGAAGGCAGCGAGCCGGGGTTGTCCGGCCCCATGCTGGGCACCAGCAGCAGTGAGATCTGCGATGTCAGATAGGTGAATGCGTTGACGATGAGCGCCGGCAGCGCGCCGCCCAGGGCGAACAGCAAGCCGCCCAAGGGCGGCGAGATGAGGTTCGAGGTCTGCTCGGCGGCGATAAGCGCCGCCACCGCTCTCCCCGATCGCTCTCCGCCGACCAGATACGGGATGCTGGTGGATTGCCCGCCCAAGAAGATGGCGGCCGCGATCGAGACGATGACGATGCCGACGTACAGCACGGGCAGCGTCAGCGCGTGGCGCCAGAACAGCACCGCGAAGAGCGCGATGATGGCGAAGCGCACGAAGTCGCAGCCGATCATGAGCCGGCGCCGGTCCAGCCGATCGGCCAGCGATCCGCCGACCAATCCGAACAGCGAGAACGGCAAGAACTCGAGCGCGTAGGTGACGCCGAGCGTGAGCGCCGACCCGGTGAGATTGAAGACCAGCAACGGGATGGCAAGCGCGCGCAATCCATCGCCGAAATAGCTCAACAGCTGCCCCGCATAGTAGAGCGAAAAGCTTCGTTCGGCGAAAATGCTGCGTGCCGGGTTCGAAACCGCCATCCGCGGGATGTTTGCCGCCACCCGCACGCGCGCCCTTCGCTGCGCGCCGCGACAAGGGCGCGCGGCCGCGCGCACGGAACACGTCATTCCGTGCGACAGCCGGCTCCTCGATGGCACGGTGGCGGTCAACTCGATCCGACCGCTGCGTATGCCATCGTCGCGGACGCCAATGCCGTTCCCCAGCCGCTGCCGGGCGAGCTTGCAACCCCCTCTCCGTTCATCCGCGCGCTGGTCCGCGCCGCGAAACTCGCGGCAGAAGCGGCTGCGTTGCTCATCTTGCTCGCGCTGTTCTTCGTTCGCCTGCCGCAGGTCAGCGGGCACTCCATGGAACCGCAGTTGCGCGCCGGCGAACACGTCGTCATCAACACGCTCGCGTACGATCTGCGCGTGGGCGGCGGCGATCGCCCGCTGTTCGACCACGCGCTCTACCCGATCGAGCGCGGCGACGTCGTCGCATTCATCCACGCAGGCGCCGACGGAGAAGAAGTCTATCTCAAACGCGTCATCGGTGTGCCCAACGAGACGGTCGCGATCACACGCGGCGCAGTCATCGTGAACGGCCTGCAGCTGCCCGAACCGTACCTATCCAAGCCCGATGCCGCGAATTCGCCCGCGCTGCGCGTGCCGGCAGGCTCGTATTTCGTGCTCGGCGACAATCGCGCCGAGTCCGACGACTCGCGCGCGTTCGGCGCCGTGCCGCGCACGGCGATCATCGGCCGGGCCCAGCTGGTCGTATGGCCGCTCAACCGTGCCGCGCTCATCCGCTAAGGACAAGGCCGCCGCGAGCTGGTTCCCCGGCCATATGGCCGCGGGCATGCGCGCACTCGATGAGTTCGCCGGTCTTATCGACCTGGTCGTCGAGGTGCGCGACGCGCGCGTGCCCGCCGCCACGGCCGTCGCAGGATTGCACCCCAAGCTGCGCGCCAAGCCTCGTCTCATCGTGCTCAACCGCGAGGATCTCGCCGATCCGCGTGCGACCACGGCGTGGGTGCGCGCCTTGCGCGCGCAGTGGCCGGCGTACGCGACGATGGGCACCAATGCGGCGACGCTGCGCGCCGTGCGCACCGCTATCGCGAGCGCGCCGCGGCGCCGCGCCGTGCTGCACGTGGCGGTCGTCGGCGCTCCCAATACCGGCAAGTCGTCGGTCATCAACGGGCTGAGCCGGCGCAAGCGCGCGCGCGCGCAGGACCGGCCCGGCGTGACGCGCCACGCTCAGTGGCTCGCGCTTGTGCCGGGCACCGAGCTGCTTGATACGCCGGGCGTGCTGCCGCCCAAGATCGTCGATCGCGATGCGGCGTGGCAGCTCGCCGCGTGCGGATGTCTGCCGGAGACCGCGTACGATCCCGAAGCGGTCGTCGAACGTCTGGGCGCGTGGCTGAAAGAGCATGGGCCCGCTCACGCCGCTGCGCGCGTTTCGATCGAAGAATTCGCGCGCGCGCGCGGGATGCTGCGCAAAGGCGGCGAAGTCGACCGCGCCGGGGCTGCCCGCACGCTGCTCGTCGAATTCCGCGCAGGCACGCTCGGCCGCTTCACGTTCGAACTTCCGAGAGAGGCTTCGTGACCCCCAAAGAACGTCAGCGTCTTCGTCGGTTGCACGCCTACGAACGCGCCGCTTGGGAGAGCGGCGCTCGCTACATCTGCGGCGTGGACGAGGTCGGGCGAGGTCCCCTGGCCGGGCCGGTGGTCGCGGGCGCGGTGATCATCTCGGCGCCGCTGCGCTTGGAATTCCTCAACGACAGCAAGCAGGTGACCGAGCTGCGCCGCGTCGATCTCGACGCGGCCATCCGCGCGCAGGCGGTATGCGTCTCGCTTGGCTGGGTCGAGCCCGACGAGATCGACCGCATCAACATCTTGGCGGCGACCAAAGTGGCGATGAACCGAGCGCTGGCGGGCTTGAGCCAAGCGCCATGCCGCGTCTTCGTCGACGCGCTGTCGATCCCGGGCTGCCCGTTTCCCCAATCGCCGATCATCGGCGGCGACCGCAAGTCCGCCGCCATCGCCGCGGCGAGCATCGTCGCGAAAGTCGCGCGCGACGCCTTCATGTCGCGCATGGAGGCCGAGTATCCGGGTTACGGTTTCGCCGAGCACAAGGGCTACAGCACGGCATCGCACTTCGACGCGCTCGACCGGCTGGGTCCGTGCGCCATCCATCGCCGCTCGTTCATGCCGGTGGTCTCGCCGCGGCTCAAGTTCATGTACGAGAGCGATGCCTTGTGACGCGCGGCAAGGCTGTCTCGACCGTTGCCGCCGGCAGCGCAGCCGAAGCGGCCGCTGCGACGTTCCTGCGCGACCGCGGCTATCACGTGCTCGAGCGCAATTTCCGCTGCCGCGGCGGCGAGATCGATCTGATCGCGCTTGACGGCGGCACGCTGGTCTTCATCGAGGTCAAGATGCGGCGCACCCTGAGCCGCGGCGCGCCGATCGAGGCCGTCACGCCGCTCAAACAGGCGCGCGTCGCGCGCGCCGCGCAATCGTACCTCGCGTTCTCGGGGCGCGTCTTCCCGCGCATCCGGTTCGACGTCATCAGCGTCATGCGCACCTCGGCCCGGACCGAGATCACGCACTTCAAAGCGGCGTTCGAAGCGATCTGATGCAGCTGCAGCCCGGCGCGGTCTTGGCCGACCGCTATCGCATCGTCGAACGCATCGGCTCGGGCGGGATGGGCGAGGTCTACCGCGGCTACGACCACGGGCTCGAGCGCGAAGTTGCCATCAAGGTGCTCGCGGCGCACTCGGACGACGTCAATCGCCGGTTTCTCGCCGAGGCGCAGGCGATGGCTCGGCTCAACCATCCGAACATCGTCGCGGTCTATGACGTCGGCATGGACTCGCACATCTCGTACATCATCATGGAGTGCGTGCATGGCGCGACGATCCGCGACATCGACCGCAGCGCCTGCACCGTCGCGCGCGCGGTCGACCTCGTGCTGCAGGTCGTCGGCGCGCTCGCGTTCGCGCACGAGCACGACGTGGTGCATCGCGACATCAAGCCGGGCAACGTCATCGTCGGCGAGGACGGCGTCGTCAAAGTGACCGATTTCGGGCTTGCGCGGCGCATGTCCGACGTCGGCAATCTGTCGCAAAGCTCCGAGATCGTCGGCACGGTCGCGTACCTGCCGCCGGAGCGCTTCATGGGCAAGACCGGGGACCGCTCGAGCGATCTCTACTCGGTCGGCGTGCTGATCTACGAGCTGGTGACCGGATCGCTGCCGTTCGCCGAATCATCCGAGGATCTCGTCTCGACGATGATTGCGCACGTGAACGAAGTGCCGCGGCCGCCGCGCCTGCTCAACCCGGCCATCCCGCCCGAGCTCGACCGCATCGTCGTGCGCCTGCTGGAGAGCGAACCCCAACGCCGCTTCCCGGACGCACCATCGCTGCGCGCCGCGCTCGAGGCAGCGCGCGAACGCGGCGGTCCCGGCTGGTCGACGACCTTGCCGCAGGCGACGTCGTCGCAGAACGCGCTCTCGCGCAGCACGTACGCGGAAGCGCTGGCGCTGATGGAACGCGGCATCCTGGCGGGGCGCGGCGGCGATGCGGACGGCGCGCAGCGCTCCTATCGCGAAGCGATCGACATCGTCATCGAAGAGCGCGAGCACTGACATGCTCGCGTCCGGCCGCCTGCGCTTCAAGATCTTCACCTCGTTCGCCATCGCCGCGCTGGGCATCATCGCGCTGGTGCGCTTGACCGTCATCGCACCGCCTTCGAGCGATACCGCCTTCGCCTATCTGGTCCTGGCCTTGCTCATCGCGGCCGCGCTGTGGCGTGGGCTCATCTACCTGCGCGCAGCGCGCGGACCGGCGCGCCCGTGAGGCTCTCGTGATCACGCCGGACCCGCTCGGCATCGTCATCGCGCTGGTCGTCGTCGGCGCAGTGAGCTCGACGCTGTATTGGATGTTGCATCCGGCGCTGAGCCGCTCGGCGCTCATCGCGCAGACCGCGTCCACGCAGGCCAGTGAGATCTCAGGCAAGGTGCTGGTCGTCTTCTCGACCGACATCAACTCGCTCGTGCTGATGGCGCTTGCCGCCCGCATGGCCAAGCGGCAGCAGGCGACCGTGGTCGCCATCTACGTGATCGAAGTGCCGTACACGCTGCCGATCGAGGCCGATCTGCCCCAAGCCGAGCGGCGTGCGCTCGCTTCGTTGAACGCCGCCGAGGAGGTCGCCCGCAAGGCGGGAGTCGACATCGAAACGCGCATGATTCGCGACCGCCAGACGGGAACTGCCATCCTCCGGGCGGCGCAGGAAGAGAGCGCTAGCCTTATCGTCATGGGCACGTATCGCGAACACGGCTATGCGGGCGCGCCGCTCGCCAAAGCGATCGAGTTCGTGACCACGCATACGACGACCGACGTGCTGATCGGCGTATCCAGCATCGACGCGAAAAGCATACTGAGCGTCGCGCCGGCCGACATGGTCGCGGATAAGGGGAAATGATGGCGATGAGACCTTTGGGCGTGATCGACGCTGCGGCCGGCCTGATGGCCGCTTCGGTCGTCCTCATGGGCGCCGCGTCGCCCGCGCCCTCACCCGCCGGTTCGCCCGGCGCGCCGATGACCTCAGAACAGTGGATCGCGAAGTACCAAACCGCCTGGGATGCGCTCAAGACGTATCAGTGCACGATCACGTCGCGCGAGTACCTCAACGGCCGCGTCCAGGACCGGGTCTACGTCATCAAAGTCCAAAAGCCGACGTCGGTGCGGCTCGACATCGTCGGCGGCGACGGCAAAGGCAGCGCGGCCGTATGGCAGGGCGGCGACACGGTGAACGGGCATCAGGGCGGCTTCCTCTCGATCATCCATCTGAACCTGAACATCCACAACAAGATCGCCACCACTATGCGCGGGCGCACGATCGCTCAGGCCAGCTTCGGCGCGGACCTCGACGAGATCAAGTCGATCAAATGGAAATCGACCGACGTCACGGTCGCCGGAGAGCGGTTCACGATGACGGGCGTACCGCAGGACCCTGCGCAGGACGACGGCATCGCCAAAGAGGTCATGACTCTTGGCGCGAACGGCCTGCCCGTCGAGCTCACCGAATACGACACCGCCGGGATGGTCGCGCGGCACGAAGTGTATACCGACGTGCAAGTGGACATCACGCTGCCGGACTCGACCTGGCACACCTGATCCGCTAGGTTCGGCGCTGCCTAGACCTCGCCGGTCGCCGTGCGGTCGTCGAGCTCCGCGCCCGCGTCGCTGTACGCCTGGCGCAGCGCGAGCAGCGATTGGTGGCGCGTCACATCTTTGGGATCGGGCGTTGCGTCCGCGCCGAGATCGCCGGTCTCGAACACGCCGTATTTCTTCTCCAGCGCGCTGACATAGGAGTCGATGTCGGTGCACACCTCGTCGAACTCTTTGAGCAGGCGCTGCAGCTCGGGCGTGAGCGAGTGCTCGACCGCCGCGAGGCGTTCGGCGTCGTCCGGACCGGTGAATTTCTTCCAGCGCGCTACCATCGGGTCCAACCGCTCCCAGATATGTTCCGCCATGTCTCCTTATCCTGACGCGAAGTAGCGCTTGCGCAGCTCGTCGAGCAGTACCGCTGCCAATATCACCGCGCCCAGCACGACTTCCTGCGCGTACGACTGGACGTTCAGCAGATTCATGAGATTATACAGCATGCCGATGAGCAGCGCGCCGACGAACGTGCCTACCAGCGATCCGCGCCCGCCCATCAGCGACGTGCCCCCGACAACAACGGCGGCGATCGACTGGAGCTCGTAGCCCTGGCCCGATTGCGGGATGCCCGAGTTCAGGCGCGCGGCGAGCAGCAGGCTGGCGACGCCGGCGAGCGCCCCGGAGATGATGTAGACGGACAGTTTGACGCCGAACACGTTGACGCCCGACAGCCGGGCGGCTTCTTCGTTGCCGCCGATCGCATAGACGTAACGCCCGAAGCGCGTGCGCGTGAGCACGAAGTTGCCGGCCAGCACGACGACCAGCATGATGATGACCGGCACCGGGATGCCCGGGATATTGAAGATGTGTCCGATACCGATCAGTCCGCTGCCGATGAAGTTGAAGGCTTGATTGTCGATCTCGATCGGCCGGCCGCCCGTGAACAAGAACGCGGCGCCGCGCGCCATCAGCATCATCGCCAACGTCGTGATGAACGGCGGGAGGTTGAAGCGCACGACCGGCAGGCCGTTGATGGAGCCGGCGGCACCGCCGACGCCGACGCCGACGAGCGTCGCCAGCACGACGCCGAGCGCAGCCGATGATTCTCCCGCCAGCACGCCCGCCATCAGCACGCCGGTGAGCGCGATGAGCGAGCCGACCGAGAGGTCGATGCCTGCGGTGATGATGACGAATGTCTGGCCGGAAGCCAGGATCGCGTTCACCGATATCTGGCGCAGCACGTTGATGACATTGCCGGGCGCGAGGAAGTCGCCGTGGGTCAGCGCGTTCAGCAGGCCCAGCAGCACCGCGAGGCCGGCGATGAGGCCGGCGGCGCGCCACGCCGCGTTGCGCCGGTTGACGGCCGCCGCTTTGGCAGCCGCTGTTTCGGCGGCTTGCGCGCTGGGCGGAGTTATCGGCGCAAGCGGTGTGCTCATGCGGCGCCCGTCGCCAGGCGGATCACCGTCTCGGGCGTGGCTTCGCCGCGCGCGAACTCGCGCACCAGCCGGCCGCCTCGCATGACGCCGATGCGCATCGACATGCCCAGGACTTCAGGCAGCTCGGACGAGACCATGATGATGCCGGTCCCCGATCGCGCAAGCGAGACCATCAGCTCGTAGATCTCGGCTTTAGCGCCGACGTCGATGCCGCGCGTCGGTTCGTCGAAGCAGATGACGGTCGCCCGTTCCAACAGCCACTTCGCGAGCACGACTTTTTGTTGATTCCCGCCCGAAAGCGAACGCACGGCCTGTTCGATCGACCGCGCGCGCACGCGTAATTCAGCCGCCAGGCCTGCGACGGCGGCCGTCTCCTTTCCTCGCTCGATGACGCCGAACTCGGAGAAGTCCGCTAGATGCGGCAAGGTGACGTTCTCGCGGATCGACATGCCCAGCACCAAGCCTTGCGTCTTGCGATCCTCGGTGACCAGCGCGAGTCCGGCGGCGATGCCGTCGTGCGGACTTTTCAGGTGCAGCGTCTTGCCCGCAAGCGTCAGCGTGCCCGAAGCGAAGCGGTCGGCGCCGCAGATCGCGCGCAGCAGCGAGGTGCGGCCCGATCCGACCAAGCCTGCGATGCCGTAGATCTCACCGGCATAGACGTCGAGGTCGACATCGGCGATGCGCCCAGGCATCGTCAGCCCGCGCACCGACAGCAGCGGCGTGTCGTGCGGCGGATCCGGCGGCAGCGCCGGGTAATGCGCGTCCAGCGCGCGCCCGACCATGAGCCTGATGACGTCGTCTTGCGTGAAGTCGGCACGCGGCCTGGTCTCGATAAGCCGGCCGTCGCGGAACACCGTGATGCGATCGGCGATCTGGAACACCTCTTCGAGCCGATGCGAGATGTAGACGATGCCGACGCCGTGCGCCGTGAGCGTGCGGATGATGGCGAAGAGGCGATCCACCTCCTGGCCGGTCAGCGCCGCCGACGGCTCGTCCATGAAGATCACGCGCGCTTCGACCGAGAGCGCCTTGGCGATCTCGATCATCTGCTGCTGCGCGACCGACAGCGTGCGGATGGGTGCGTCGAGCGGCACGTCGACGCCCAGGCGTGCGAGCGCGGCCGCGGCCAGCGCGCGCGCTGCGCGGACGTCGATCGCGATGCCGCGCACCGGCTCGTGACCTAAGATGATGTTCTGCGCCGCGGTGAGCTGCGGCACCAGGTTGAACTCCTGATGGATCACCGCGATGCCGAGCGCCTCTGATTGGCGCGGATCGGTGATGGTCACGTCGCGGCCGGCGACTTCGATGCTGCCGGCGTCCGCGCGCACCGCGCCCGACAGGACGTTGACCAGCGTGGACTTGCCGGCGCCGTTCTCGCCGACCAGTGCATGCACTTCGCCGGCGCGCACGTCGAAATCGATGCCGTCGAGCGCGCGCACGCCCGGATAGCTCTTCGAGATCCCGCGCAGGACCAGGTACGGCGGCGCCGCTGCGGAGGCGTCCGTTGTCGGCATGTCGCCTATTTCGCCGTGCTTGGCCCCGTGTACGAACCGACGGCGACCGGTATCTTCGCCGGCGGCGTCTTGCCGGAGAAATAATCGTGGATCGCGTCGATCGTCAGCTTGCCGATCTGATCGGGATGCTGTTCGGGGTCGCCCACCATCTGGCCGGCGTCGATCGCGGTCCTGGCTTCGGGGTTGGCGTCGTATCCGACGATCTTGATCGTGCCGACTTTGCCGGCAGATTTCACCGCGGCCAGCGCCCCGAGCGCCGAATCGTCGTTGATGCCGAAGATGCCGGCGAGACTCGGAAAACGCTGCAGCAGGTTGTCGGTGACCGACGCCGCCATCGCGCGTTCTCCGCCTGCGGGCTGGTCGGCGACGATATGCACGTTGGGATACTTCGCGGCGAGCTCATCTTTGAAGCCTTTCACGCGATCTTGCACCGATGTGACTTCGGGCTCGTCGATGATCGCGATGGTTCCGCTTCCGTTGAGCGCCGCGCCGAGCAGATCTGCCGCGACTTGGCCGCCTTGGATGTTGTCGGACGCGATGTGCGAGACCACCGTGCCGCGCGACGCCGTGCTCGCGATGTCGGCGGTGAACACCGGCACCTTTGCGTTGTTCGCCTCGACGATCGCGGGTCCGACCGCTTTGGAGTCCGCGGGGGAGAGAATGATGACGTCGACGTGCTTGCTGAGGAAGTCCTCGACTTGCGACGTCTGCTTGGCCTGGTCGTGATTGGCGTCGGTGAAGACGATCGTGTAGCCGTACTTGCCCGCCTCGTCCTTCATGCCTTGCTCCATCGCTTGATAGAACTGGGCTTGCAGGTCGAGCAGGGAAACGCCGATGCTCTTCGAGCCGGACACGTTGCCGGCGGCGCTCGCCGTCGTGCCGGGGCTTTGCGCGGCCGTGGGCGACGAGCTCTTAGAGCAGCTCGCCAACGTCAGGATCGCCGCGGCGATCGCCAGAATCCGAAGGCCACGCTGTTTCAAATCAACCTCCTGAGGCGGCCGCGTTCGTCCTGCCGAACGATACGGGTCGCATGCGCGTTCGAGAAAGCCGCGGCGCTCCTATCCACACGCTTCGCTCCGGTTTGTGTGGATATGTGGATAGAGAACGCGGGGATAGTTAAGCCCGCCTAAAGCCATTAAGGACACGTGCGCGAGCACCATCAGCGTGCGATTACGAGGCGCGGTGCTGCAATTCCCGGGAACCGGCCTTTCGAAAAAACCGCAAAAATCGGATTCAACCCCGGGCGCGCAGGCGAGCGATCAGCCGGCGCGCCCGAGCTCTCTCCGCCGGGCTGCCACCTGCAAGCGCCTTGCTCACATGTCGGAGCGCTGCCGCCCGAAATCGCGCGTCGACGTCCGCCAACCCGCACAACGCCTGGAGCGCGCACACGCGCACGATCGCGCTTGGATCGGTATTGCACCAGCGCATGAGGACCCGCGCCGCATCGCGCCGTTCGGCCGCAGACAATGACAGCCGTGGCAGCATTTGCGCAAGGTGCCAACGCACTTCTTTGCGCTGCTCGCGCGCGAGCAGTCGGAGCAGCGCCCGTTTGTGGCGCGCGAGCAGCTCGGGCCGTTTCGAGCTCGCCTTTTCAGCGGCGTCCGCGCTTCGGGCCCGTTGCACATCGTCGCCAAACGATAGCTTCTCGACGAGCCGGTCAAACGTCCGGGCTGTCACCGGCGGCGCGTCGGGAGCGCGATCGCCAGGGCCAGCATCGTCTTGAACACGATGAAGTTCGGATTGGCGGCCGTCTGCACCAATGCGAGGCCGCTTGCCAGCCAGACGGGCTGGCCCTGGAAATAGATCACTCTGACGGA
>Ga0209656_10002223_pt1 | contig 12561 bp, 11 predicted proteins | sample BogFormECP12_OM2_FD_188239 | JGI IMG/M metagenome (GOLD analysis project Ga0209656, IMG submission 188239) | Bog forest soil microbial communities from Calvert Island, British Columbia, Canada - ECP12_OM2 (SPAdes) (version 2) | ecosystem: Environmental > Aquatic > Freshwater > Wetlands > Bog ... | reverse complement strand
ATCTCCTCCAATATATTGTGCGGTAACGTCCTCCCATCCCGTGGCATACCACAAGATATAGAATATCACCTTCCTTTTGCAAAGCTAAATATCACCTAAATTATGAAATAACCAATAAGCCCAGCAGCCCTACTGATGTCTCTGCACGGGTGCAGCAACTGGATCCGTCGGAGTTCAGTTTCGTCGTTTGGAATTTCAGGGTAGGTGAGGAAACGCGTTTGTTTCTGTTAGTTGTGTGTGCCGGCGCCTTGGGGAGCCTGGTGCATGGATTGCGTTCTATCTACTGGTACGTCGGCAACCGAGAGCTCATTTGGAGCTGGGTGCCCAAGTATTTAATTCAGCCTTTTGGGGCCTCCGTGCTAGCAGTTGTCTTCTATCTTGTGATCCGGGGCGGTTTCTTCTCCGCGGACGCCGGTTCCCAACATACTAGCCCCTTCGGATTCATGGCACTCAGCGCCATGGTCGGCATGTTCTCCGAACAGGCAGTGTTAAAATTGAAGGAAATTGCCGAGACGCTGTTAAGTAAGCCGCCTGCTGGAAAGGACGCCGAACCGCAACCGCCGGAGAAGCGGTAGATTGAAGTCGTTTGAACTGAACCACGACAAGTTATGAATATGGACAGCTGGCAAGAACGCCAAACGTTAACCCTCAGAAACCCCGGAGCTTATTTTCGCGGAGGCGCTGCCGCCAAATAGCTTGCCGCTTATATAATGCAAATTCAATCTACCGGAGGGTCGAGAACATGTCGCAATGGAACATTCGGTGGCTAGAAAAGGCAATTCTCAAAACAGATCATCTCGACAAAGATCAGGTGATCGCAGCTGTCGGCGAGGCTCTTAACCGCGGCGCAACAAATGTCAACGTCGCCAAAGAGGGCGCTGCCGCCGCGACGCTTAAACCGCCGTATGGAATAATTTGTCGAGCTTTCCAGGAAGGGAATGTTGTTCCATTCCTCGGCGCCGGGGCTAGCTTTCTAGCCCGTCCCAACCCCACAGAGAAGTGGACGGTGACCTCAAATTTTCCGCCCAGCAGTCTCGAGCTTTCTAGATTTCTGGCCCAGGAAGCCGAAATGGAAGAGATTGAAGATTACGAAGATCTCGCAAGAGCGGCCTCCTACTATGTCGAGGTAAGCAACGACGCGGACTCATTAAAGCAGGAACTCAGAACGATCTTCAGTCGTCCATCGGAACCGAGTGACATGCACAAACTTCTTGCGGATTTGCCCCGGCCGATGCTGGTGGTTACCACCAACTATGACACTCTGACTGAAGACGCTTTCAAGAAGGCCGGGAGGGAGTACGATGTGGTCATCCATACTACCGATCCCCGTAGCCTGGGGTTCGTGGCCCTTAGAAAGTACGGGCATGACTCGTGCATGGTGCCCACAAAGGATCTTGGTGAGAAAATCAACCTGAAGTCCAGGACGGTCATTTACAAGATGCACGGATCTGTTGACACGATAACGGAATGGAACAGTTTGGTTATTACGGAGGAAGACTATGTTGATTTCCTTTCCCGCATGAATTCGTCCCCACCCGTGATTCCGCCAGTCTTCACGGAGCATTTTGACAGCCGAACCTTCCTATTTCTCGGCTATGGTCTTCGCGATTGGAATTTGCGAGTAGTTGTGAAGAACTTAAGTAGAGTCCGTCCTTCGATAACGTATGTTAGAAATAAGCCTGCGATCGATTTTGGGGAATCGAGCCAAACAGAAATGGAGCAGGCAGAACCAAAAAACGAGAAGAAGCACTGGGCAATTCAATTCCATCCAGCGTTGGTCGAGCAAGCTCTTTGGGATGCCCGTGACGTGCGCATTTTCAACGTCCACCTCAACGATTTCGCAGCACGCCTTCGAGAGAAGTTTTTCCCCCCGGTAGCCCAATGAGCACGCCGACGACAGCCTTACCCTCCCCTTACACTGGCTTGCGGCCTTTCGAGGAGAAGGACCGGCGGTTTTTTTTTGGCCGAAGCCGCGATCAGGCAACTATTATTTCGAACCTCTACGGATCGTCCCTGACGGTGCTTTACGGCGCCAGCGGCGTTGGCAAGACCTCAGTACTACTTGCCGGCGTCATCCCTGAACTGGAGGACAACCATCGTGTGGCTGCAGTGGTATTTCGGCAATGGCAGGGAAAAGATTTTCAAGCCGTTCTCCGGGCCAAAATCCTCGGCGCCACATATGCTGCAGTGAACAGGCGCCTGAAGGCCAACAAGAAACCTGAACTAGATGCCGTCTCGCGGCTATCGGAGGCTATTAACGAGAAACTGAGGTACGACCACACCGCAAGGCTCAAGTCCGTTAAGACGAAGCTCATCGGTAACGACATCGAGGCGGGGCCTTCACAGAAACCCGCCGGCCTGCCGGATAACCCACCGCTGCTCGAAGATCTCTCACTCGACCGATTTATTATCGAGTGCGCGAACGCTCTTGGTGGCCGGATATTTTTCATCCTGGATCAGTTTGAGGAATATTTTCTTTATCATCCGGCAACCGAGGATTTAGCCAAAGATTTTGACGGCCAGTTCGCCTTGGCGGTCAATAGCCCGGAGATTCCTGTCAGTTTTCTAGTCTCCCTGCGTGACGACGGCTTGAGTAAGCTGGACCGTTTGCAAACGCGGATCCCAAACCTGCTCGGCAACATACTTCGGCTTGAGCATCTTGACCGGGACCGGGCCAGAGAAGCAATCGAAAAGCCGCTGGAGAAGCTCAATAACGATTACCAGTTGACTGAAGACAAGAAGATCTCAATCGATTCCGCCCTGATCGAAGCGCTACTCGAGGTCCGGCCTGATCCGTTGGGTATACAACCGGGTCCGGGGCGGCCATCAGAATTAGCGCCCGACGGTTCCCGGTCGCGGGTCGAGATGCCTTTCTTGCAGTTGGTCCTCAGGCGATTGTGGAAAGAGGAGATCGAACGAGGATCCCGTCGTTTGACGATCGCGAAGTTCGAGGAGTTGGGGGGAGCCACGAAGATCGTCGGAGACTATCTTAAGGACCTCATGAGTAAGGATCTTTCCGACCTACTCGCCACCGGCCCTCCAGTGTTGAGCGGTAACGCGCTAATTGAGAAGGTCAAACAGATCCGCAGCGATGCCGCGACGCTATTCCGTTATTTCGTTACGACCGGGGGCGCGAAATACGCTCCAACCGTGTCGGTTTTGGCTGAGTGGGCAGAGTTGGATCATGAACGTGTCTTTGAGACCGTCGAAGTGTTGTACAAGCTGGGGGTGTTGCGCTGCGTTGACATCGCGGCAGTCAAGAAGGACCGCCGGTACGAAGTTTTCCACGATGTCCTCGGTGAGGCTCTACGAGAATGGCGCGAATACCAGCAAAGAATAGATGTAGAGGAGAGAGCGAAAGCGGAGGCAGAGAAGGTGAAAGCCCAGGCGGAACAACGCGCGGCTGCGCAGCACCGGCAAGTAATTTGGACGCGATGGGTGGCCAGTGCATTCCTTATTCTCTTCGTCGCTGCATCAGGAGCACTTGCGTGGGCGTTTATGGAAAACCTTGCGAGGCAGAAACTCTTACGTCAAGCGTGCTTCGGAAGCTTTAATCAAGCGGATCGCCTAATTCAACTTGGCCGGTGGTCCGAGGGCATCCTCCATCTTGCGCACGCAGTCAAATTTGATCCGGCGAACCGGTTAGCAGCAGAGCGTTTTTTTTACGAATTGGAGATCAATCGCGCTCAGGCGAGGCGGTTCCCAATTTTCACGTTCAAGCACAAAGGTGAGGTGTTCCAAACGGTCTTCAGCGCGGACGGCAGCCGTATCCTAACCGCAAGCACTAGTGAGGCGAACTTGTGGGATGCGGCACCGCCCCACAGGTTGCTCCGCTCGTTCCAACACGAAGGTTCGATTTACCGCGCTGGGTTCGATCACAAAGGTGGGCGCATTTTGACTGCAAGCGCTGACAAGACTGCCAAACTCTGGGATGCAACTTCCGGCAACTTGCTTAAGTCCTTCCAACATGAGGGCGAGGTGTTGCAGGCGGTTTTCAGTCCGGACGATAGGCGCATCCTTACTGCCAGCACTGACCAAACTGCCAAGCTTTGGGATGCTGCGTCAGGGGATTTGCTGCAATCTTTCCAACACGATTTTGTTGTCAGGAACGCCGTTTTTAGTCCGGACGGTAGCCGCATCCTCACTGCCAGCGGTCAAAGCGCGACGCTCTGGGACACCGCAGCGGGGAAGCAGCTCGCCGCCTTCCAATATCCAGACGAGGTTCTACGGGTAGTCTTTAGTCCGGACGGTAGCCGCATCCTTACTGCTAACGGTCACATCGCGACGCTGCGGGATTTAGGAACCGGCAAGCTGCTCTGCTCCGTCCAACATGCCGATAAGGTTTTGGCCGCCATCTTCAGTCCGGACGGCGGCCGCATTCTGACTGCGAGCGCTGACGGATTCGCCAAGCTGTGGGACGTAACCTCCGCGAAGCTGGGGGACGTAATATCTCCGACGGTGCTCGCTTCGTTCTCGCACGTCGATGGGGTTTCGGACGCTGTATTCAGCCCCGACGGTAGACGCATTCTGACTGCCAGCGCCGACAAGACCGCCAAGCTGTGGGAGGCTGCAACCGGTAAGCTCCTCGGTTCTCTCGAACACGCCGGAAGCGTGTCCGCCGCGATCTTTAGCCCGGATGGTAATTACATCTTGACCGCTAGTAGAGACAAGTCCGTCAAGCTCTGGGAAGCAAATTCCGTTGACCTGCGCCCTTCCTTTCAGCATCAAAAGGGCGTGTCGATGGCGGTCTTCAGTTCGGATGGGCGACGCGTCCTGACGTCGGGTGAAGATAAGACCGCTGAGCTATGGGACGAAGAATCCGGCAAGTTTCTTTGTTCTTTGGAAGGTGAGGTGTTGCAGGCGGCTTTCGGTCCAGACGATCAACGCATTCTAACGACGAGCAACGACAAAACCGCCAAGCTCTGGGACGCGACTTCCGGCAAGCCGATCAGGTCTTTCCAACATGCTTCGCTCGTGAGGCAGGCTGTATTCAGCCCCGACGGTAGACGCATTCTAACCGCCAGCGCTGACAAGACCGCCAAGCTGTGGGACGCTGCAACCGGTAAACTCCTTCATTCCTTCCAACATCAAGGAGAGGTATATCAAGCGGTCTTCAGTGCTGACGGTCAACGAATCTTAACTGCGAGCGATGACTCGACCGCCAAGCTCTGGGACGGGGCGTCCGGCGGGCTGCTTCATTCTTTTCAACATCATGGTCCGGTGTTGCAGGCGGTCTTCAGTCCTGACGGCCGACGAATTTTAACTGCGAGTGCCGACAAGACCGCCAATTTGTGGGACGCGGCTTCCGGCAACTTGCTTCAGTCATTCCAACACGATTCCTTTGTGAAGCATGCGATCTTCAGTTCGAATGGTAAACTTATCCTAACCGCGGGTGGCGCCAGCGCGGCCGAGTTGTGGGATGCTGAATCAGGTCGGCTACTCCATCCTTTCCAACATCAAGGTGATGTATGCGAGGCGGTCTTTAGTCCTGACGGTCAACTGATTCTCACTGCGAGCGAAGACAAGACTGCTAAGCTGTGGGACGCAGGTACCTACAACCTGCTTGCTTCCTTCCAGCACGATGCGCCTGTGACAACGGCGATCTTTAGCGCGGACGGTGGGCACATCCTGACAGCGAGCGGCAATCGGGCGGAGTTGTGGGATGTAGCCATCCCAATGTCGATCTTCGAAGAACTCAGACACTCGAACGATGATTTGGTAAATGAGATCGAATGTTTAGCTGAAATTGCGACTGGGGCCTCGATGTCGGACGAGGGTAAGCCTTTCCCTGTCGAAGACGAGAAACGACGTAATCTAGTTGCCCAACTTCGAGCTGGCGTGCCCGCGGCTAGCAAATTGTCAAACCACAGATTTGTTCGTTGGTTCACCAGCCCAGAAAAGGAACTCACCGTCTTCCCAACTAGTAACGAACCTGCTAACCTGTGGGGCAAAGATGCCAAAACTGAATAGTAAGTCGTTTGAATTGCAAGATTGTTACGCAAGACGAAGCGGAGCGGCCCTGGGAGATTTTTCGCCCTCTCAAGTGGATTTCCGTCCCCGAGTTCGGTGCTTCATCTCGAAGGACTTACGGCGAAAACGTCGGTCGGAGGCGCGAAGAACAAAATCATTTAAGATTTTGAATGATTCAAAAAAGAAGCCCGATTTTAGGGAGCAAGGCGAGCCTCATGGTCTATTGGCGGCGCTTCCTTTCCGGTTTTATTTAACTACTAATGCCCTGCTTTATGAGTCCAACGAGAAAGCCTCACCGAAGTCCGGAGCAAATTGATTGTTGGTCGGACTCTTAAAGATTATCCTCTTATGCATCGCAAGAAAAGGTATAGCCGGGAGAAGGTGATTTCAAACGCCTTTGTTACTCTTACGATTGGTGCGCTTTGTTCGGCGAGCGTCCCAGCCAAGGGGGCGGAAATCGTTCACCAGCCTGAAAGCATCCCCGCCCGCGTTGAGAAGCTTCGCGAGAAACTCTCAAAACAGGGCCCCAACATGGTCGCGGAGAGAGAGCAATCCGGTCAGATTATCAATCTCAAATGGATCAAAGATACTTGGGACAATTGGAACAATTGGGAGGATTGGGGCAACTCTTAGTGCATCGGAGAACAGCATGGATCTCTTTTCTGGCGATGTTGGGTCAGAGACGCGCCGGTTTGGTCCGCTCGATCTTCTAGTCATTCAGCCCACACCGTTTTGCAATCTCGATTGCGACTATTGCTACCTGCCGTTCCGACAATCTCGTCAGCGGATCCAGCCAGGAACTCTGGCAAAGATATTCGAACGGGTCTTTGAGAGTTCGGTGGTGAAAGGACCATTCACAGTCGTTTGGCATGCGGGAGAGCCTCTCGTGCTTCCGGTTGCATTCTACTCCGAGGCATTCAAAATCATTGCTGATCTGAATCGCAATGAGGTGCAGGTTGATCATTCGCTTCAGACCAACGGCACGCTTATCACGCCAGAATGGTGTCGCTTCATTGCTGACACTGGCTTGCGAATTGGTGTTAGCGTTGACGGACCTGCATTCCTGCATGATGCCCATCGGAAGACTCGAACTGGCCGGGGAACTCACGCTAACGTGATTCGCGGGATTCGACAGCTGCAAGATTATGGAATCTCGTTTCACGTCATCACCGTTCTCACTCGAGAGGCGTTGGCATTTCCGGAGAAGATGTTTGAATTTTTCCGCGATCATCGCATCTACCGCATCGGCTTTAACGTCGAGGAGATCGAAGGACCCCATCGAAGTTCGTCACTGCAGGGCGAAGAAGTCTATGGCGAGTACGTAGAGTTCATGAGCCGCTTCTATGACTACGTGCAAGCCTCGGATGAACCGTTCGCGATTCGAAAGTTCGATTCGGTTCTTGGGAGCATTCTGCGGGGCGAGGGGCGGCGCGGGCTTCCTCACCAAATCGTCCCGATGGCCATAATTTCCATCGATTGCGAAGGGAATTTCAGCACTTTTTCTCCCGAACTGCTTGGCTTGCAAAGTGATGAATTCGGTGGCTTCACCTTCGGGAATGTATACCGAAATTCTTTGGAGGATATATTTCGAGATTCCCAGTTCCTAAGAATTCACGCCGAAATCATGAGGGGCGTGGAAAAATGCTACAAAAGCTGTCCATATTTTGGGTTTTGCGGCGGTGGTGCACCAGTGAACAAACTTTTTGAAAACGGCTCCTTCAACTCGACCGAGACTCTTTTCTGCCGGATGTCGATCCAGGCTGTTGTGGACGTGGTTGTCTCTAAACTCGAGGAAAGGCTGGCGAGCACAGGGTCCGAGGCGTAATTTTTGCCGTTTCTCCGATATTCATGTTTGCGAGTCGTGCGACAATAGGAAACCCGTAAAGAATCGACTCCTTACGGTTTTTTCCTTTTTTGCAGAGCTCCTAACAATCTCTGCGGCGGAATAGATAGACACCCAATCTCGCTGTACATTGTGCTAAATCGCCCGCTCATGCCGCCGAACACTTCGTCGGCCGGCTTTTTGATCTTCCGAAGCACAGTTATTCATAATCTGCCATCGCGTTACCGTCGGCATCGAGATAGAGCGTGATTGTCGAAATTGTGGAGAGATTAAAGCCTTCCATTCGCTCTCGGCGCCGCCCACATACCGCACCATGATATCCCAATGGATGGGACCCTGATCCGCATTGTAAGACAGTGGGAAATCCGGTCCGTTGCGCAAGATGGTATGCAAGAGATTCTTGCCCCAAGTACCCGAGCCTCGTGCGGACAAGTACACGGCGTTGATATCGTATCCCGTGTCATTGACCAGGGTAAAATCTAGCGGACTCGGACTTGAACTTGCAAAGGCTGATTGCGCCAGGAAGAGCCCCCAAAAAGCGAGCGCAGCCAAGGCAAGACTCTGAAATTTGGCTTTCATACTTTTTTTGACCTGTGCCTACACACCGGCTCGTTAATAATAGTGATTTACGTAATTATTGCATCACAAGCCACGTTTTCTTCGGGTGAGTTAAATCGAACTCGATCGGTCGCGGTTTGGCCTGAACCGACTAGCCCGGGTTCCGTGTCGAAGCCGAATTATCGAGCCGCCAGCCTCCATCATCGCTCCTAGCGCGGCCGCGAATTCTCGGTGGTTCCCGCCGCCGTTGCAGCCCACACCAAAATTGCCTGCACTGGTGGTCCCTTCGAAACAACCCAAGCTCTGCAAAGCCAAAGTTGTGCAATCGATCGATCTGGGCAGCCGCTTGTCAATCAGCGGTGCCGTCGACGAGAATGATCTCGGCAATGCACTACATGCGATTTTTGCCGCCGACTTTATTAACCCCAAACACTCCGATCGGTTCACAGTAATCGAGCGACTCCTGCAAGTTCACGGTCTGGAACACAACATTAAAGGACAAGACGTTGCCGCAATGATTGACCGTTTCGCCGCGCAGATCGACAAGCTTTTTCGGCCAAAGTCCATCCTCGTTGAAACGCCCTTTCTTACCATCAACAGCGGCGCGCAGCGGATCTCCGGATTCATTGATCTGTTGCTCGAAACCGCCAGAGGCGTGGTAATTATTGATCATAAATCCTTTCTGGGAAAAAGCGTTGATTGGCCGCAGAAGGCCGTATCCTACTCCGGCCAACTTGACGCGTATCGCAATTCCCACCACGGCTTTCCAATTGACTCCATGTGGATCCATTTCCTGGTCGGAGGCGGTATGGTCCAAATCGACTGGTAATGGAAGTACGCTATATAAAGAGTTCTCAGGATTCTCAGGCCTCAGAAAGGGGTTTGGGGCAGACAAATAGCCATTTTCTCCGAGTCTGCTAAATAAGGAGTTTTAGCGCGACTCTTTCGCGACTGAGAAAAATTCGAGGCCCAAAATTCCGCCGTATTCGACTTGCGCAAATTCCTCATCCTCAATGGCGGAAAGGGGTGGGATTCGAACCCACGGCACCAGTATCAATGGGGCGTTCAGTTACCTCTGTCGATGCGATCGCGGCAAGACGAAACTTAAACCCAAATTCTCAAGTTTGGACCCTCGTCCTCGTCGTCGTCCTTCGTCCTCGATGAGTTGGCGTTTTCTGCAGGGCAAAGATCCCGACTGTCCGCAGTTTCCCAAGTACTATTAAGGAAAGAAGTTGAGAAATAGTATTTTATTTCGCCTGCATGCGCGGAAATTCTCCGCCGGCAATTTAAATTCCCGGACAGGCTGTTCTATCGCCTCCCAAGCATGCGCTTGGGTCTGAAAACCTCGTCCAAGAGGCTTTCGAAGCCGTTTTCGAGCCCTCATCATTGTGCCTAAGCGGGCCGCGGGCGAGATACTTAAGTAGAACGACGAGACGCTTCTTCCACAACCTTTATATTAACAATCTTGTGTTGCCAACACGCTTCGAGACCTTCATTCTAGTTTTGACGATATCAGCATGGTCTTTCTGCCTGCCAGTGATGGCGCAGGAGCAGAACGGGTGGCAATTCGACTCGCTGGGCGCGAATTCAAGCGTTGCCAAGTCCGATGCCCAGCAGGTTTATGAGGTCTTACTCAAAATGCTCGATCGCTGGAATGCGCACGATATCGAGGGACATCTGGAGGTGTACTGGAAATCTTCCGAGTTGTTAGTTGTCGTCGATTCTGAGGAGTTTAACGGCTGGCAGCAACTGCATGATTCCTACATTAACGGATATCCGGATCGTAATGCGATGGGGTCCATCGACCCCAAGCGCATCCAGATCAAGCTGCTGAAGCCGGACCTCGCACTCGCCCTGACTTGGTGGTCGGTCTCTTTTCCGAGTTCCAAGCACAAGGTGGTGGGGAACACCACCATGAACCTCCAAAAATTTGATGACGGTTGGAAGATCGTGGCCTCTCATACCAGCACGGCCGAGATGTGATTCGCCTCCCCGAGCGACGGGGTAGTTGGTTTCCGGCACTCTTAGCAGCATTGAGAATCCCAGACACAGAAGCAATTTTTCCTGGCGGAAAGCAAATTTATCGCCAGTCATGGAAACGCTGAAAAATGCAGGTGATGTAGGCGGCGGGACGAAATGTTCTTGGGTACCGCAAGCCTATGAGAATTCGAGGCTATAGTCGGCTCCAACATGCGTCCATTGTTTGCGATTCTCGGTCTGCTGCTCTGCTTGATTGCGACACAAGCGGACGACCCTCCCGTGATTAAGGACTCGGAAGCCGTTCAGTACGTAGGCAAAAACGTCGAGGTGCGCGGTTTCGTTGTCTCCGTCACGACCAGTCCACTCGGGACCGCATTTATTAATTTCGGACGAGAATACCCCAATCAGACGTTCGCTGGGTTCATTGCGGCCGGGTCAAAAATGGCGACTGACGAGCTGATCACCATGCTCCAAGGAAAAATCATCGGCATCGCCGGCACAATCGTACTTTACCAAGGGAAGCCGGAGATCGAAGTCATGTCGATAGATCAGATCAAAGGGTTAGATTCTCGGCTGGTACAGTGATTAGGGCCATGCTCGGGCTGTCCAATCGTTGAACAGGCGATCGATCGGGCTGATCGTCTTTTGCTATCACTACTTCTGCTCACGCCTCTAGGCCGAACGCTTAGCCATCAAGCTCGGACACCTCGGACACCCAAGCGGGTGTCCAACCATAAATACTATAATTTTGTTTTCACTTTTGGCATTGAGTTTGTATATGATCCGAAGTATGCCTCCCGCAAAGCAATGCGCTTTCCCTAAACAACTAAAAGCGGAGAAATCAAAATGCCGCGTTCTAGAGAAGGTTGGTTGTCCACGATCCGAGCTATCTCGGAGATGACGGAGGCTCATGGTTGCACCAAAGCCGAGGCGGTAACGGCACGAGTCAAAGCATTCGAATTGATGTACAAGAAGGGCATCAGTATGAGAGATCTAATGGCTCCTGTCTCGATCATTGTTCCGCAAGCTGCCGTGACCCCTGAGCCATACGATCCAAGCCGCGTAGCCTATGAATACCGGGAGAAACATGGCATACGCTCCGATCCGTTTATGAGGCAGGTATTTTCAAACGAGAGAGGTATGAATCCTCTCCAGCGTGTCGCCTGGATTGTTGCTCTCTGCGGAGTTGCGGGACTGGCGGTATGGACCATTGCGGCGGTTTTAGAGCCTGAAAGCCGCGGATACGACAACGCCGCCCGCTCCGCCTACAATCAGGCGGAAGTTGATAAACCGGCAGAAGCACACTCTTCGCTTCGTGCCGTCAGGCCCCTCAAGCCAGAGCAGATACTTTACTCGCATCCCTCGACTCGTTGAGTCTTTGAGGCATTGATTCAGCGATTCATTGAGCCCCACTTCTAATTGGGAAGGAAAGCCGCAAACAGCGTCCCCTTTCTGGGAAATGTATTCCCGCTTTCGAACAAGCTCATCACTCGTCCTCCTGTTTGACCCGTAGTAGCACGGCTCCGTTACAGCCCGTACCCGGTAACTCTCGGAGCCTGATCTGGATTGCTACCTTGAAACGAGCTGTCATCGACTGTCCCAAGCGTTTTATTCGACGATGGAGATTTGACCGACTACTCGACCCTTCACTTGGACCCTCTTCCAGCTCTCATTTCCAGAGTCCGATCTGAGTCCTCTCCCTGCTTGAATGTTCGCCGCAATCAGTCTTGTTTCCAAGCTTGACCCGGAAAAATGAGGCTATAGTCTTGAGTTTTCTCCGGTTCGCCGATAGAGAGACATGCTCAAAACTCGATTTTGTAAATCGAAAGGGAATTTAAATGCGCAAGGAGAAATTGTTGGCTGCGAAGAGAAATTCGCCCGCTTGAGGCAAAACGGCGCACGGGTAAAACATTTATTGGCCAAACATGCACCGCCATTGGTAAGCCATTTGCAAATTTTAGCGTAGCGGTTAATCGCGGTCATATTGTGCAGCGGCTGTTTAGGATGGGACACGGAGAGTCCTAACATTAAAAAGGTGTGTGATTTTTGCTGGCGGATGGTTCGTTAGTCGTCCCCCCGGGCTCAGGCCAACAGTTCGGTCAAATAGTCGCGGAGCGGCGTAACCGCCTGGCCGAGAATTTGGCAGATCCGGGACTCGGTCACCCCGAAAATGGCGGCGATCTTAAAGAGCTGCATGTTTTCGTAGTAGT
>Ga0209656_10002222_pt1 | contig 12563 bp, 10 predicted proteins | sample BogFormECP12_OM2_FD_188239 | JGI IMG/M metagenome (GOLD analysis project Ga0209656, IMG submission 188239) | Bog forest soil microbial communities from Calvert Island, British Columbia, Canada - ECP12_OM2 (SPAdes) (version 2) | ecosystem: Environmental > Aquatic > Freshwater > Wetlands > Bog ... | reverse complement strand
AATGTGGGAAACACCTGCGCGGCCTGTCACGCCAGCGTAAAGCTGTCAGCGGAGTTCGGCGTCCCCGGAGGACGTGTCAGTTCCTACCTGTCCAGCTATCACGGGATGGCATCGAGAGTAGGTTCGAGTACGGTGGCCAATTGCGCCAGTTGCCACGGCGTGCACAATATTCTGCCGTCCTCGGATCCCCATTCCACCATCAATCACGCCAACCTGGCGAAGACTTGTGGCCAGTGCCATCCCGGCGCCAACGAAAAGTTCATCAGCTTCAAGGTGCACTCTGACAGCGCGGCGAAAGCTGATTTCGGCAGCCAAGTCATCGCATACATCAGCAAGTTTTACATCTGGATGATCGTGGCGGTCATTGGCGGCATGGTGCTGCACAATCTGATTGTCTTCCGCAAGAAGATGATTCTGCGCCGCATTGGGCAGCCGCGAATCCTGTTCCGCATGACGGTGGAGCAGCGCATCCAGCATATTCTGCTGCTCACCAGCTTCTTCACTCTGGTGGTGACCGGCTTCGCGCTGAGCTATCCGTCATCGTGGCTGGCGATGATCTTCGTTAACGAGTCAGTGCGCCGCATCCTGCACCGCACCGCTGGTGTGGTGATGATTGTGGTGAGCCTGTATCACGTCTGGTATCTCATTACCAAACCCGACGGCCGCCAACTACTCAAGGACATGCTGCCTGACTGGAAGGACGTGACCGACGTACGTGACGCGTTCCTCTACTACCTGGGTACCAGCGAGCAGCGTCCGCTCTTCCGCCGCTTCAGCTACGCCGAAAAAGCCGAATACTGGGCGCTGGTTTGGGGCATATTCGTGATGGCCAACACTGGGCTGATGGCATGGTTCAAGGTGGGCATTGGTGATCGCGTACCAGGATGGTGGGTGGACGTAGCCATCACCATCCACTGGTACGAAGCCATCCTGGCCACGCTGGCGATCGTGGTGTGGCACCTGTACAGCGTGATCTTCGATCCCGATACTTATCCTATGAACTGGGCATGGTACGACGGCAAGATGTCCATCGAGCACTACGAGCACGAGCATCCGCTGGACCTGCTTGCGATTGAAAAGGCGAAGGGCCCGGAAGAAGAAGGCGAGCCAGTCGAGTTGGGGGCTGAAGAGGAAGCCGAGCCTGCCGGCAGTCGCAAATGACGGGTGAGCTGGCTGAAGGCTCCTTACAACTTTGGGGTGAGAAGAGCCGCAAGCTGGGTTGTCTTTTTTCCACCACGATTCTATTGTTGTGATTTGCAACACACGCACGTGATTTCCGCCGGGGTGAGACAAAAGAAGGGAAAATTAATAAATGACTGAGGACACCCAGAAAAAGGACCCTCTACGCGATCATCCGCCTGTTTCCAGGAATCTCATTCGCAATCCCATCAGCCTGATCGGTCTGGCGCTGGCCGCGGTCGCCTTGGTCAACATCATTCTGCTGCTGCTCATTGACCTGCTCGCCAGCCATTCCTCGCCCTACATCGGGATTCTCGCCTACATGGTGGCGCCGGGATTTCTGTTCGTCGGCCTGATCCTGGTTCCCATCGGCATGATCGTCGAGCGGCGGCGGCGACTGCGCGCGGTGGGGGCACCTCCTCATTTCCCAAAACTTGATCTCAACAATCCCGCGCAACGTAGTACGGTCGCGTTTCTCCTGAGCTTCGTGGTTATCTTCTCACTGGTGAGCGCAGTTGGAAGCTACAAGGCTTACGAGTTCACCGACTCGGTGGATTTCTGCGGCCAATTGTGTCACTCGGTCATGCACCCCGAGTTCGTGGCGTACAAGGCGTCGCCGCACGCTCGCGTGGCCTGCGTGGATTGCCATGTCGGTTCGGGCGCCAGTTGGTACGTGAAGTCCAAGCTGTCCGGCATCCGCCAGGTTTACTACACCGCCCGCGGCACCTATCCCCGGCCGATTCCCACGCCGGTCCACAACCTGCGTCCGGCGCAGGACACCTGTGAGCAATGCCACTGGCCGAAGAAATTCTGGGGCGCGCAGTTGAAGAGCTTCACCCATTACGGCTCCGATGAGCAGAACACGCCGCGCGTGATTCGCATGCTGATCAAGACCGGGGGCGGCGATCCCATGCTGGGCCAGGCGGGCGGAGGAATCCACTGGCACATGAACATCGCCAACAAGATCACCTACTTCTCCACCGATGAGCAGCGCCAGGTAATTCCCTGGGTGCGGATGGAAGACGAGAGCGGCAAGGTAACCGAATTCGTGACGAAGGACGGCGCTCCCACCCAGGCGCAAATTGACAAAGCCGCCAAGCGCCGCATGGATTGCATCGACTGCCACAACCGGCCGACGCACATCTACGTGCCGCCCGATCTCTCCGTGGACCGCAGCATCAGCGGCCATGCCATCGATGCCACGCTGCCCTTCATCAAGCAACAGGGCGTACAGGTGCTGACCGCCGACTACAAGACTTCGGCCGACGCGCAAAATGCGATTGCCGCCGGCATCACGAAGTATTACCAGGACAAGTATCCGCAGATCGCATCCAGCAAGGCCGACAGCGTCAAGCAGGCTGTCGCCGAACTGCAACGAATTTACAGCACCACGTTCTTCCCTGAAATGAACCTCAACTGGAAGACCCATCCCAACAACATTGGCCATTTCTACTTTCAGGGCTGCTTCCGCTGTCACGATGGCAATCACGTCACCAAAGACGGCAAAGCCATCAGCAAGGATTGCAACTCGTGCCACACCGTAATTGAGCAGCAGGAAAGCGGGACGCAGGTTGCGTCGCTGCCGGTTCAGCCATTCAAGCATCCCGTTGACTTGGGCGACATGACCGCGGTCAACTGCTCCGACTGCCACAGCGGAGGAGTCGGGCCGTAAACCAGTCCATAGTGGATACAGGAATTCGCTCTCCACTCGCATTCTCCCGCAGCGCAGCTCTGCGGCACGCTTTCGAGTGTCATTAAGCCGTGGCGCGCTACTTTGAGCGTGGTCATTAGCTGCGCTGTGTTAGCATAACAGTGCCACTAATACTAGTACATACGTGCCACTTCCGTAACACGGGATCCGCGCCAGAATAGAATTTGGAACCTTCGGTCCCCTGATCCCGAAAGAAGATTTTGGCGCGGTGATAAAATCTCGTGAAAATCGGGGCCTGCGCTCGCCCGTCCGATTGGCTTCAGCGCCAACGAGAAGTGCCAAACTGGCCGGGTGAGGAGCTAAGGTGATACGCACCTTCTTTTCTGGCAAGCAGCGCAGGGCCAAAATCCTCTGTCATTTCAATCACTTTTTCGGCGAAGCAAGCGCATTTGTCGGCAGATCCACCACGGAAGCGCCAGAAAAACGCTCCGAGATTGTGCAAACGGCATTAGCGCGACTTCGCGCTCTGCCCTTCGACATGGAAATTCGCGTCTGTGGGTTCCCCTATTCCTCGCTCGTGCCCATTGACCTCGACCTCAGTGAAATTGGCGAGCCCCAGCACATTGTGTACGCGAGCATCGAGCGCATGTTCGACGCAGTCGACGATTATGACTTCTTCCTGAATATCGAGGACGACATTCTGGTTTCCGGCCAGGTGATTGACGCGTGCATCGCGTTCCACTCATCCTCGGCGCTGAACGAGGTATACTTGCCCAACCGGATGGAGCGGCGGGCCGATGGCTCCCTCTACTGCGTGGACTTCCTGGCTTCGCCGGGCTGGAATCAGCCCTGTCGGCGGGTCTTCCAAAACACAACTCTCGGTATCGCCCTCAATCCTCATTCTGCTCTGTCTTTCCTCAGCCGGAAACAGATGGACTATGCAGCCCAGAGAGTGGACCTTTCTCGGCGGGACGTTGTGATCGGTGGACTCATGGCGTCAGCGTATGCTAACTTGCACGCCCCTTTCCTGCTGTGGCGCTCACGATCCAGTCTGATAGCTCATCACATTCTCCACCTCGACAACTGGCTACTGTCGTCATCAATACTAGAAGAGAGTAGCGCCTCAAACGACCTTCTTTTGGCTGGGTAGGGGAGTTCAACCCAACCGGCCGATGCTCTGTGTTGACCGTCACGCTCGAATGTTCGGCTCCTTTTTCTTGGGATTCTTGTTGGGAGGGTCTGGCGGCTGAGGCCACATTGCTCCGTGCTGGCAGTTCTTAGAGGGCGCGCCAAGCCTGTATGATTTCTATGTGCAGTATGTACATACTTCCATGTACAATATGATACTTTCTATCAAGAGAATGGTGCTTTTTTGCTTCTAAGTCTTTACCTATCAAATTGATACATATAAGTCTTGTGTAATCAAATGAATGCAAACAATTTATTGCTAACTCGTCGATTATATGTGAATACCGCAGGGGGAGGTTTTCCCTGGTCGTCAAGGCGCACATTGGCCAGAATTGGTGGTCTTTAGCTGACGGTTGAATGCTGACTTCCGACAGCTCCTACTTCCCTGCCCAGCAGGCCCGCCGCTTCTCGAGGAAGGCGGAGATGCCTTCCTGCGCGTCGGCGGCGAGGGAGTTCATGCTCATGACATCCTTGGCGTAGGCGTAGGCCTTGGGCTGGTCGAGATCAATCTGGGTGTAGAACGCCTGCTTGCCCAAGGCGACGGTCAACGAGCTGGCTTCGGCGATGCGCGCTGCCAGCTTGCGCGTCTGCTGCTCCAGCTCGGAGGCAGGAACGGCGATGTTGATGAGTCCCCACTCGACGGCGGTGAGGGCGTCAATCATGTCGCCGGTCATCAGCATCTGCAGGGCGCGCTTGCGGCCAATGGCGCGGCTGAGAGCGACCATCGGTGTGGTGCAGAAAAGGCCGATCTTGACGCCGGGCGTGGCGAAGCCTGCCTGGTCGGAAGCGACGGCGAGGTCGCAGGTAGCCACCAGTTGGCAGCCCGCGGCGGTAGCGATGCCCTGCACCTGGGCGATGACCGGCTGCGGTATGGACTGGATGCGGGTCATCAGCTCGGTGCAGACGTCGAAGACTTCGCGGTAGTGGTTGAGGTCGCGTCCGACCATCTCGCTGAGGTCATGGCCAGAGGAGAAGACCTTGCCGGCGGCGGCGAGAATCACGGCGCGCAGCGAGCGGTCGCGGCCAATTTCGTTGAGACAGGCGATGAGCTCGGTCATCAGCTCCAGCGACAAGGCATTGCGCCGTTGCGGGCGGTTCAGAGTGACAATCGCGATATACCCTTCGGTTTCGAACGAGATGCTCTGGTACGGCATGAATCAAGCTCCTTCCGCGACGGCAGCGCGTGACTGCGAACGCAGCACGTTCTTGCGGATTTTTCCCGTGGAAGTCTTGGGCAAGGGGCCGAAGTGTACCGCTTTCGGGCACTTGAAGTGCGCCAGCCGGGAGCGGCAGAACTCGATCAGCTCTTCGGCGCTGACGGTTGCGTCCTCTTTCAGCAGCACGTAGGCGTGCGGCACTTCGCCCCATTTGTCGTCATGCCGCGCGACAATCGCGGCTTCCATCACCGCCGGATGTTCGTACAACACGCGCTCCACTTCCACCGAGGAAATATTCTCTCCTCCTGAGATGATGATGTCCTTGGCGCGGTCGCGAATTTCGATGTAGCCGTCAGGATGCATGACCGCCAGATCGCCGGAGTGAAACCACCCTCCGCGAAAGGCGATTTCGGTGGCCTCGGGCTCGTTGTAATAGCCGAGCATGACGTTGTTGCCGCGCATCACCACCTCGCCCATGGTGCGCGCATCGGAGGGAACGTCATGCATGTCCTCGTCCACGACGCGCATGTCTCCACCAAAAACAACGTAAGGAACGCCCTGCCGCGCCTTAAGCTGGGCGCGCTTCTCCAGCGGTTCGCAATCCCACTCTGTGTGCCAAGCGCATACCGAGTGCGGCCCGTAGGTTTCGGTGAGGCCATAAACGTGAGTGATCTCGATGCCGATTTCCTCAGCGGCGCGAATCACCGCTGGTGGCGGCGGCGCGGCCGCCGTGACCATCCTCAGCCCGGATTGGAAGCGAATGCCGCGTCGCGAGCAGTGCTCGGTCAAGGTGCGAACCACCACCGGCGCGCCACAAAGATGGGTGACGCCTTCCTTCTCGATAAGGTCCACCGCACGCTCGGCGACGACCTCAGGCAGGCAGACATGGCGCCCGCCCACCGCGGTTACCGCCCACGGGAAACACCAGCCGTTGCAGTGGAACATGGGCAGCGTCCAGAGATAGACGGAGCGGCTGGTGAGGCCGTGCTCGACGACCTCACCGATAGCGTTCATGTAACCGCCGCGATGGGTGTACATCACGCCCTTGGGATTGCCGGTGGTGCCGCTGGTGTAGTTGATGGAGATGACGTCGTCCTCGCCAACCTCATGCGGCACGACCGCCGATGTACCTTTGTGGAGGAACTCCTCGTAGTTGGTGATGATGCGCTCGAGTTGGGGCATCTGGCCGGCAATCGAGAGCAGCGGCAGCACGAGATCATCGCCGAGGAGGACCTTCGCACCACTGTGGTTGAGGACGGTCGCCAGCTCGGCGCTCTGCAGCCGTATGTTGAGCATGACCAGCACGGCGCCGATGAGCGGGACAGCGAAGTGGGCTTCCAGCGCCAACAGGCTGTTGCGCGCCAGCACGGCAACGCGGTCACCGGGCGCGATTCCTGCGCGCTGAAGCGCGGAAGCGAAAGCGTTGACGCGTTGCTGAAACTCCGCGTAAGTGAAGCGGCGATCACCATCGACTGCTGCTGTGCAAGAGGGATAAACGGCAGCGCTGCGAGCGAGGAAGTCCAGCGGCGTTAAGACCGATTTCATAAGCCAGCACCTGAGATGCAGGAATGGGCGGATTATATATCAGGTGGCTGTGCTTGAACCTAGCGAAAACAGCGTCCTGCGGGTAGTCTCGTTCATCCAATGCCGATATGGGACAGTGGGGTAGGAGGCTGGCGTTGGTCCCTCGGGCGCTGGGGCAGAGCGCCCTGCAACGGATTGGCAACACGCCTTTGCTGCGATTTGAGCGGCTGACGCGGGGCCTGGAGGGCGTGCAAATATTGGCTAAGGCTGAGTGGGCCAATCCTGGGGGTTCGGTGAAGGACCGGCCGGCAGCCAACATTGTGGCCCAGGCCATCGCTGCGGGAAAGCTCGGCCCTGGTAAGACGCTGCTGGATTCCACCAGCGGCAACACAGGTATTGCTTACGCCATGATGGGCGCGGCGGAGGGCTTCCCAGTGACTTTATGCATGCCGCAGAACGTTTCCGAAGAACGCAAGCGCACGATTCGCGCCTATGGCGCAGAGATTTTGTTTACCGATGCGGCTGAGGGCTCGGATGGCGCCATCCGGAAAGCGCGCGAACTTGCAGCGGCGGAGCCTGGGAAGTACTTCTACGCCGATCAGTACTCGAACGATGCGAACTGGCGCGCGCACTACAACACCACCGGAGAAGAGATCTGGGAGCAGACCGAGGGCCGGGTAACCCACTTCGTCGCCATGCTCGGCACCAGCGGCACATTCGTCGGCACGTCGCGAAAGCTGAAGGAGCTCAATCCTAACGTGCGTTGCATCTCGGTGCAGCCGGATTCGGCTTTCCATGGCATCGAGGGCGCTAAGCACATGGCCAGCTCTATCGTGCCCAGGATCTACGACCCAGCGGTGGCCGATCAGGAACTTTGTGTGAGCACGGAAGACGCATACGCCGTACTCAAGCGACTGGCGCGCGAGGAAGGCCTGCTGGTGGGTATTTCCGGGGCGGGAGCGATGGCTGCCTGCCTCCGCCTGGCAGAACAGGTCAAGCCCGATGCTGTCATCGTAACCATCTTCCCCGATTCCGGCGACCGATACCTGAGCGAGAGTTTCTGGGACGACCTCTAACCACCAACAATATGGCGCTGAAGATATGCAGATTGACATGGGACGAGCTTCGCCGTCATGGTGAAGAAACCTATCCGCACGAGTGCTGCGGTGTGCTGCTGGGAGAGGTTGACGGCGAAGGCGTGAAGGCCGTCCGGGCCGTGGTGCGCTGCAGCAATCAGCGTTCTGACTCGCTGCACAATCGCTACCTGATTGATCCGCACGAGCTGGTGCGCATCCAGCGGGACGCGCGCGAGCGCGGCCAGGACATCCTTGGTTTCTACCATTCGCATCCTGACCATCCCGCTTGCTGGTCGCAGACGGACCTAGCAGAAGCGCATTGGACCGGCTGCTCGTATGTGATTACCAGTGTGATGAACGGTAGCGCCACCGAAACGAATTCGTTCAACCTCGGTGGCAATCCCGCCGAAGACGAGAACAAGTATTTCGAGAATGAGGAAATCCGGGTTGAGTGACTCTGCCCCGGCTGAATCCGGTGGACGAAGCCTGGCATCATAGCTAAAGCATGAAAGTATTGATACCAACTCCGTTGCGTCAGTACACCGGCAAGCAGGCAAGCGTCGAGGTGTCGGCCCATACCGTCGGCGAAATGCTGAGCGACCTGACCAGCCAGTTTCCTGATCTGCGCCAACAATTGTTCAGTGACGATGGCAAACTTCGACGCTTTGTCAATGTTTACGTGAATGACGAGGACATCCGCTACCTCGAGAACGGCAATACTCCGCTCAAGGAAAGCGACACGGTTTCCATCGTGCCCTCGGTAGCGGGGGGGGAAGATAATGGTCGCAGTCAATAGCCCGCTGGCAACGACGCTCAGCAACGACGAGGTCTTGCGCTACTCGCGCCACCTCATCATGCCTGAAGTCGGGATGGCCGGCCAGCAGAAGCTGAAGGCGGCACGTGTGCTGTGCATTGGCGCGGGCGGGCTGGGCTCGCCGCTGGCGCTCTATCTCGCCGCCGCCGGCGTGGGCACTCTGGGGCTGGTGGACTTCGACGTGGTGGACCTCACTAACCTGCAGCGGCAGATCATTCACACCGTAGAAGATGTGGGCCGTCCCAAGCTCGACTCGGCGCATGAGAAACTCACTGCCATCAACCCTTTCGTCAACGTTCGCAAATTCGAGACGAAACTTACTAGCGGCAATGCGCTGGACCTCTTTCGCGACTTCGACATCATCGCCGACGGCACCGATAACTTCCCTACCCGTTATCTGGTCAACGACGCGTGCGTGCTCAGCGGCAAGCCCAACGTGTACGCGTCGATCTTCCGTTTCGAAGGACAAGCCAGCGTCTTCGCCACCGAGGGAGGACCATGCTATCGCTGCCTGTATCCTGAGCCGCCTCCGCCGGGACTGGTGCCGTCGTGCGCCGAGGGCGGCGTGCTGGGTATTCTTCCCGGACTGCTGGGAGTGATTCAGGCGACCGAGGTCATCAAGCTAATCCTGGGTTCGGGCGAGTCGCTGATCGGACGGCTGTTGCTGGTGGATGCGCTGGGCATGCGCTTCCGCGAACTAAAGTTGCGCAAGAATCCGGAATGTCCGGTGTGCGGCGTGAACCCCACCGTTCGCGAGCTGATTGACTACAACCAGTTCTGCGGCATTCGCGGTGAGGAAGCGCCGGTGACGGCCAGCGTGCCGGAGATTCAGCCTGTCGAGCTGAAGGCCCGCCTCGACCGCGGAGACAACATCTTCATCCTCGATGTGCGCGAGCCGCATGAATACCAGATCTGCAACCTCGGCGGCCATCTCATTCCGCTAGGCGATCTGCCTGCACGCATGAACGAACTGGATTCCAGTCGAGAGATTGTGGCCCACTGCCGCAGCGGCGTCCGCAGCGCCAAGGCGGTCACGCTTCTGCGCCAGGCGGGGTTTGCCAAGGTGAAGAACCTGGCCGGCGGGATTTTGGCGTGGGCGGACAAGGTGGATCCGACGGTGCCGAAGTACTAGCTTTTGGCTCTTCGGTAGTGGGCTACTTTGCGAGGTGCGATTGCCGCTCTGTCGTGCTGGCTATTGTTTGAAAACCAGCGGCGGCCCGCTGACGCGCTTCCCCTTGAGGTCGACATTCACCTCAACGCGGTCGGCGATCTTCATGAACGGAATGCCACTCGTCATCCCGTAGTCCTTGCGGTCAAAAGCCATTGTCCCCTTAATCTCGCCTGAGCCTGTCCCCTTGCCGGAAATCGTCAGTATCAGGGTCTCGGGTTTAGAGACTCCGCGTATTGTAAAGTCACCCTGCACGTCAAATGTGTTTGGGCCGGTCTGCACAATCTTCTTTGACCGGAACGTGATCAACGGATCCTGCTTGACGTCGAAGAAGTCTTTGCTCTTCAGCTTGTCGTTCTTCATGCCGCTTCCCGTATTCACCGTGGCCGCCTGAATCTTGACGTCCAAAACGCCCGTCGTGACATCAGGAGACGTAAACGTCAGAGCGGCGTCCCACTTGTCGAAACTGCCGGCTAGATCCACCGACGCCTTCACATAGAACTTAATCGTGCTGTCTTCCGGCGTAATTACGAAAACAGGAGCTTGTGCTAGGCTTAGCGACGGCAACACGGCGAACACTACGAGGCAGAGGATGGCTAATCGCATGCCGCTTAGTGTGAGTGTTTTTCGCTTCGCTGTCAATTTCAACTTTGAGGGAGCGAGCCTGCGGCTCCGCGCTGGGCTGAGCTAATTCGAGTTGTCTCACACTCTGCGGAGCTCAGAAGCGCAATAAACAAGGCGCCTGCTGTCAGGCGCCTCATTCTTACGACGCTGGCAGCTGCTAGAAGATGATCTTTCCTACCAACTGCATGTTGAAGGGCTCGCCCGGGCCGATGCCGGGAGCGCCGTTGAAGTCACCGATGGTGTCGCTCACGTAGCCATTGCCACCGACGGAACCGGCGCCACTGGCCAGGTTGATGCGGTTGAACACGTTAAACATCTCCGCGCGCAACTGGATGCTGAAACGCTCCGTGATGGGGATGTTCTTGATCACAGAGAAATCCACGTCCCCAAAGCCCGGGGCGTAGAACTGGTTGCGGCTCACCGTGCCGGGGCCTGCTACAGGGACGAAGCAACTGGGGTTGACCCATTGCGAGCCACCTGCCGCGGCGCTGAAGCCGTGATTGACACCGGCAAAGGGATTACAGACCAAGTTGTCACCTGGCCGCTGGGTGCCGCCGTTTATGTTGAAGGGCTGACCGGTGTGGAAGTTCACCGCGCCGCCGAATTGCCAGCCGTGGGTGAGGACTGCCGGGCCGTGCTTGGAACCCGGGATGTTGTAGACCCAGAAGCCGCTGAAAAGCTGGCGGGTATCGAAGTCGCTGTTTCCATAGTCCAGTCTCAAGTTGAAGCTGTCGAAGGGAATTACACCGCGATACTCGGTGACTTCATCCAGAGCATGGGCCCAGGTGTAGTTAAATTGCGCGGTCAAGCCATGCCAGGAATGCAGCTTGAGAATGGCCTGCAGCGCGTTGTAGTTGGAGGTGCCGTTGCTATTGAGCTGCAAAATGGAGCCGACATCGGAATATGCGGGGGTGTAGGTGCCGTTCTGGTTGATGTTCTCCATGATATTCAGCTTGTGGCCCACGCTCCCCACGTAGCCGACCTGGAAGGCTACTGCGTCCCCAAGGGCTTTCTCAATCTGCAAGTTGTAGTTGTAGAAGTAAGGGGTGCGGAAGTTCTGATTGACGGAATAGACGTTGTAGGTGAAATTGCACCCATTGAGGGTGGGGCACCTGGTAAGTCCGGGAAAGATGAACGTGTTGGCCTGCCAGGTATAACCGGCTCGGCTGTAGTTGTCGACCGGCGAAGGGCCAACCGGATTGTCCTGAATACCGTCGGCTCCAGATATGGGCGGCCGGAAATCGAGGAACGGATTGGCATTGATCTGGTCGTAGAAGACGCCGATGCCGCCGCGAACCACCAGGTCACCTGATCCGTAGGGCTGCCAGGCGAAACCCACCCGCGGTGCGAAGTTGTTGTAATCGGACGGGAAGATGGAGCCGATGCCCGCTCCCTGAATCCTGAAGCCTTGTCCGGGAATGAAGACGGCCAGGTTCTGATTGCCGTTATGCATCGGTCCAAAATACTCATAACGCAGGCCGAGATCGAGGGTGAACTTGGGCGCCACCCGCCAGGTGTCCTGCGCGAAGAAGGAAAAGCCGTTGATCGTGACATAGCGCTCTGCCGTCCCTACGGCAAGCGAGGAACCGCCGGCAACCGAAACATAGCCGGCAAGGAAATCGGCCAGAGAGCAAGTGTTAGAGGCAACAGAACCAGCAGCACCGCATAAACCCATTGCCGACCAGGGTCCCTGCGAGCCGTCGAAGGTGAAGCTCCCCAGCGAACGGCGGTAGTAGAACTCGTCCACTCGTCCAGTGCGGAACTCGCCGCCGAATCGCATCTGATGCTTGCCCTTGCTCCAGGAGAGAATGTCGGAAATGATGCCGGTGGTGTCATTCCGGCCTTCCGGCGGGGTGATGCCGATCTGGTCGAATCCGGCGATTTGAATGTTGGGCGCGCCGGGGATGGGCTGGCCGCCGATGAGCGCGTCCGGACTGGTGTACAGCCCGAGTGCGCGCTCATCGAAGCTATTGTTGGCGTCGTGGAAGAACTGATAGAAGGAACTGACCCCGGCCAAAACCTGGTTGGTTACGTGCGGCGTGATGACCGAGTTCCACACCAGGTTGTAGTTCTGCACGTGCAGAGGTGCAACTTCAAAGTAATAGCCGAGGTTGGAACTGGCCGTGGCCAATGCCAGGCTGAATCCGGGAGGCTGGGTTTGGCTGCCTTGTCCGCCAAACCA
>Ga0209656_10002220_pt1 | contig 12585 bp, 8 predicted proteins | sample BogFormECP12_OM2_FD_188239 | JGI IMG/M metagenome (GOLD analysis project Ga0209656, IMG submission 188239) | Bog forest soil microbial communities from Calvert Island, British Columbia, Canada - ECP12_OM2 (SPAdes) (version 2) | ecosystem: Environmental > Aquatic > Freshwater > Wetlands > Bog ... | reverse complement strand
CGAGTTCGCCCATCGTGGTCACGCGATTGATGTGAGCAAGGTCTGCCTGTAGCTGTTCGGCGCGCTTGCGATCTTCGATGTCGGTACTCGAACCATACCATTTGACGATATTTCCATTTTCGTCACACAGCGGCACATTGCGAACCAAAAACCAGCGATACTCACCGTCAGCCCGACGCACTCGTACTTCCGTCCTCATCGGTTCGCCAGAGCCCACGGTAGTCCGCCATTCCCGGACGAAGCGTTCGATGTCGTCAGGATGAACGGTTTCTCCCCACTTCCAGCCGAGTCCCTCCTCGAGCGAGAGACCCGTGTATTCCTCCCAGCGTTGATTGACGAAATCGACGGAGCCGTCAGGCCGAGCGCTCCACACCAAAGCAGGAATGGTATCGATCGCGAGACGGAGCCGATCTTCGCTTTTCTGAAGGTTGGCGTAGAGGTCTCGCAGTCGCAGGGCGGTATCGTTGAATACTCGGCCCAGGTGAGCGAGTTCATCCTCACCGGCAATGGTAACCTGATACTGAAAGTCACCCCGCGCCAGTGCTTTTGAGCCCCCCACAAGTCGTTCCAGCGGCTGGGTGATGCTGCGCGTGATGCCCAGACCCAGAGTGGCGGCGATCAAAAGTATGAAAACGGCCGTGATCGGCACAGCGAGGAAAACCCGCTGCTCCACCCGCTTTGTGTTTTGGACGATTTTCGCTTGCTCCTGGCCTACCTCGTGATCCACTTTCTCGACCAGAGCCGAGCTCAGGTTATTCAGCGGCCGTATTTCGTTCGCCACCCGCTGGCGTACGGCCGGCCAGTCGCCCAACTTGGCCAGGGCGGTGATGGCATCAAGCTGTACCGGCAGCGCACTTTGAATGGCTTGAAGAGTGGGCAGGATCGTTGGATCGCGCTGTAGGTCGGATGGCAAAGAGCTCAGCACATTCTCTGCACGTTGCGCTTCCTCCAGTACTGCAGTCCGCAGCGGTCCGGCTTCCGTAACCAGTCGAGCTTCGTCTTCAGAATCCGTGAGCTCTTCCAGCCTGTCATAGAATGTCAAAAGGCCCGTATGAACACGCAACACGGCGACCAGCTTCTGATCGATACCGTTCAGGCGCTCTGCCTGAGCACGGACGAGGTGGAATTGCCAAAGAACCACGGCATCGCCAGCAAACACCGAGAGAAGGATAATTGCGAAACACAGGATCAGACGCGGACCGATGTTGAGTCGAAGGAGATGGAGGCTATTCTCTCCAGCTCTTCTTGTCCTTTGATGAAACATGCTGGTCTGATCCATCGGTGTTGTTTTTAGGGCTTCGCTGAATCGCTCGGAGGCGGGCCGGTTTTGAAGCCGGTGATGCGAACCAACTCCTTCTCCAAGTCCGCGGCCGCCTGGGGCGCGGATTTCTCATCCGTCAATACTGAGTGTACCGCCTGTCTGTAAGCGTTGGACACGTCTTCATATTTCGTGCCGGCGACATTCGCAGGACGCGAAACCACACCGTTCTGGAGCGCCAGACGCAATAGCGCAAAATGGGGATTCACTCCATGCGCTTCCAAGTTTTCGTAGAGTTCCGGTCGAGTGGGTACATCTGCAATGAGTTGAAATCGCTTCAGTTCCACCTCTGGGCCGGTGAGGTACCGGACCAGCCTTAGAGCTTCAGTAGGATGAGCCGAGAATCGGGAAACGGCCGCCCCGGTTCCTCCCAGCGTCCCCATGCGGCCTGCCTTACCGCCGGGCAGTAGAGCTACATCGAACTTGTTTCGGATGGGCGACCCTGCCGCCTGGCCGTCGGCGTAGGCCACCGTCCAGTTCCGCATGAAAGCTGCGTCGCCGGCGACCCAGAGGTTCAGCGAGTCCAACTCCTTGTATGCAACTACGCTCGGCGGCGAGATGGAGCCCACCCAACGCGCCGCTCTTTGCCACGCCCGGATCGCCTGCGGATTATTCACGCTGATTGTCTTGTCGTCCTCGATGATTCGCCCGCCGCCTTCCGAGGCCTGCCACTCCAGCGCGTTGCAGGTCAAGGCTTCGGCAGAAGCCCCTTGCCACACATACCCCCAAAACTTTTTGTTACCGCGGGCTCGTTCCCCAGCCTGAATCCGGGCCGCCATGGTCTCCAGTTCATCCCAAGTCGTGGGCGGTGTTCGATATCCATAGCGCTGCAAAAGATCAGTACGATAGTACAAAATCCCGATACCGGCACCTCTCGGCATGGCCACCAGCTTGTCGCCCACCATGTAGCTTTGGACGGTCGCAGGAAACTGGGCGGAGATTTCATCGCCGAAATACGGCTTGAGATCAATGAAGTATTCGCCCAGCATCCCCGACCAGATCACGTCGACGCCGTACACGTCAGGATTCGCGGAACCGGTCTGGAGTAGCTCTCGCCATAGAACTAACTGTTCTCCTGCCGACTCCGGTGCAGGAAGGTACTTGACCTGGATTCCGGTTTCCCGGGTGAATTCTTCCAACTCGTGCAGTTCCGCCCGGTGGAAGTTCTCGGTGGTCCACTGCTGATCCACAATAGACAACGTGACTGGTTCATGCTTGGACGATCGACTGCAACCTTGCAGAAGCAAAGCAAGCAGCACCATGCAAATAGCACCTGGTGAAGCGAGGTTGAGCCGCGCGGGCCAGAGCTTCTTCGCTCCGGATCGTGAGTACTCACAGAACTGCAGAAGAGGTTTGCGACGGTATGAGTTAGAACGTGAATCTGCCATGGGAATGCCCCGCCTCGACCGGGGCAGACATAATGACGTAGGGTTTCGCCACAAATGTACTGCGCCGAGCAAACACGGATGGCGGAGATCTTGTTCCAGCATCACGCCACGCTAGCGTTCACTGGGACCTCCTTGCCCGCGCCCGGTAAAGTGAAGTGGAACGTCGCGCCGCGCCCCCCGTTGGATGTCGCCCACAAGCGGCCGCCATGCGACTCCACGATGGAGCGACTGATTGCCAGCCCCATGCCGGACCCCTGCGGTTTGGTGGTAAAGAATGCATTGAAAATTTCGGCTGTCTTTCCTTCCGGCAATCCCACACCGGTGTCGCTAATGGAGATCAACAGCTTTCCGTCCTGGCCCAGCTCCGACTTGATCGTAAGTTCACCGCCCGTCTCCTTCATTGCCTCAATGCCATTGAGCATGAGGTTCAGAAATACCTGCTGCAGTTGCACGCGATCTGCTGCAACTCTAGGAAGTCCTGCGGCAAGGTCTGTGCGCATCGGAATTGAGTACCGATTGGCCTCGCTGCGCAACAGGACGAGCATCTGGCAGATGATCTCGTTCACATCAAGCGACTCTCGTTCTGCCGGAGCACCCTTGGTGTAGAAGGACCGCAAACGGTCGATGACATCGGCCGCACGGTTAGCGTCCTCTACGATCCGCGTGGCTGCCTCGCGCGCCTCCTGCACATCTGGTTCGTCCCGGTCGAGCCAGCGCACGCAGGTGTTAGCGTTGGTGACCGCCGCGGCGATGGGCTGCTTGAGCTCGTGAGCGAGCGATGCTGCCAACTCCCCCATCATGCTGACGCGGTTGATGTGCGCGAGTTCTGCCTCCAGTTGACGCAACCTCTCGCGTTCTTCCTCGGCGCGCTTGCGTTCGGTTACATCCACATGCGTACCGACGAATTCAACGGGTTCTGCGCTCGCATTGAGGACGGGATGGCCGACCGCATGGATGTGCCTCACCGTTCCGTCGGGCAGCACGATTCTGAACGCGGCGACGTACTCTCTTCTCTCGTCGATGGCCTTCTGGACGTATTCTAGGACCTTGTCGCGATCCTCTGGATGGATGCGTTGCAATACCATCTCGCGAGCCGGTGCGCCCTGCCGCGGATCGAAGCCCCAGATTCGGAAATCTTCCTCGGACCAGTAGAGAACCTCGCTCATGCTGCCATCGGTGGCAAAACTGCCCGTGAGAGTAAGCCTTTGCGCTTCCGCCAGATAAGCCCCACTGCGCTGCAGAGCTTCTTCGGCCAACTTGCGGTCCTCGATGTCGGTGCGCGTACCGTACCACCGCAGGATCCGTCCCTGCTCATCCCGCAGAGGATTGTCTCGGACCAGGAACCAGCGATACCCTCCGTCTTTTCCCCGTATTCGTGCCTCCATCTCAATAGGAGCACCGTCGGAACGCGCCCGTTCACGCGCGACCTCTAACTTCTTGTGATCCTGCGGATGAAAGATTCTGTCAACTGCCTCTTTGGACTTAGCCTCTTGCGGAGTAAGGCCGGTGTATTCCAGCTCTCGCCGGTTCGCAAAAAGAGGACTCCAGTCCGCGTCGAAAACAAAGACTTGCTGCGGAATCACATCGACGAGCTGTCGAAGCTCGGCTTCGCTTTGCCGAATCTTTTCCTCGGCCCGCTTTCGGTCCGCGATGTCGCGAATGGTGCCGGAAATCAGCACGCCCTCCTCGGTTTCCAGCGGGCTGAGGCTGACCTCTACTGGAAACTCCCGCCCATCCTTGTGCAGGCCGTACAGTTCCAGCCCTGACCCCATCGGCCGCGCGTGAGGGCTAGCGACAAAAGCCGTGCGGTGTTGCGGATGCTTGCTCCGGAACCGCTCAGGAATCAAGATTTCGATCTCTTTACCCAATACTTCCGGTCGCTGATAGCCGAACAACTTCTCCAGTTGCTCATTGACCAAAACAATTTTGCCCTCACGATTCACGACCGCGACCGCATCTGGGGCCGATTCCAGCAAGCCGCGAAATTTCTGTTCCGCCCGTTGCAGGTCGGATAGATAGCGCTTGCGTTCCGTCACGTCGACGTGGGTTCCGACCAGTTCAATCAAGTCTCCGCTAGCGCTGAAGACCGGACGGCCGACCGCTTGAATGTGTCTCTCAGTTCCGTCGGGTAACACGATTCTGAACTCTTGGTCGAAGTCTGTTCTCGCTCGCACCGCCCTCTCGGCATCTCCGATCGCTCTGTGGCGATCCTCTGGATGTATCCGTTGCTGTACTTCTTCAAGGTCGGGAGCGCCCTTCTGCGGATCAAATCCCCAGATTCGACAATTTTCCTCCGACCAGTAGGCCGGACCTCCTCCAGTTTTATAGGCCCAACTGCCAGTATGGGTCAGCCTTTGTGCTTCCGACAGATAGCCTTCACTGCGCTGGAGCTCTTGCTCAGCCCGCTTACGATCTTCAATGTCCGTCAGGACTCCATACCATTTGAGAATGTTTCCAGCTTCATCGCGCAGCGGCACTGCGCGAACCAAGAAGTAGCGATATTCCCCGTCCGCCGCGCGGCGGAAACGCGACTCATTTTCGTACGGCTCCCCAGTCGCGGAGCACACTCGCCAGGTCTCCATGTGTTGTTCCAGGTCTTCGGGGTGGACTACGCTTTGCCAGCCAGTTCCTGCCGTATCCTCCGCAGACAGGCCCGTGTATTCGCGCCAACCCCGACTTACGAATGCATTGGAGGGTCCAGGCAATGCGATGAACACCATGGCTGGAACATTTTCGATCAGCGCGCGAAGCTCACCTTCACTTCGTCGGGCAGCCTCTTCAGCACGCTTCTGCTCTGTGATGTCCTCGCAAACAACCAGCAGCACCGGCCGCTCCTTGAGGGAGACAGCATTGGCGGTCTCTCTGACCCAGAGCATCAAGCCATCTTTTCGGATCTTCCTGGCTTCCCACCTCAGCGTCGTTCCGAGCTGCCGGAAGCAATCGTCGGCATGCGCCGCGACGGCCGCGCGATCCGGCTCATAGAAAATATTCAGAACGGGCTGCCCTACCAGTCCGCTCACACTGTAACCGAGTTGTTCAGCGCCGAACGCATTTACCGAGACGATCGTACCCGCCTCGTCCACCATGAAGTACATGGTCGGGTTACTCTCAAAGGTGGCTCTCCACAGCTCCTCGCTGGCTTGCAGAGCGGCTCCGCGGCGCTGAAGTTCCAGGGTCATCTCTTCCTGCTCGGTAATGTCCATCCAGGCGCCGACAAAGCGCTGGACACCACCGCTGTCGTCTAACGGCGAGCCAACCTCGCGAATAACCCTGATGCTGCCGTCCGGCCGGACAATGCGATACTTGCATTCAAATACGCGGCCCGTCTCCAAAGTGTCAGTCTCGCGCAGCACACGCGCGCGATCCTCGGGGTGCACATGCAGCATGAACTCCTGCGAGTTTTTCGGGGGCCCGTCGGCGGGATCAATTCCAAACATCTCAAAGGCCGTGGGGGACCAGTACTCGGGGATCATCGGCGATCGCGTGACCCAGACTCCGATCCGGGCTATGCGTTGCGCCTGGGACAAGATCGCTTCCGTCCGGCGCAGAGCATCTTCGGCGAGCTTGCGGGTGGTGATATCGCGGACGGCAGCAGAGACCAGCGTGCCTTCCTCCGTCTCCAGCGGACTGAGACTGATCTCCACTGGAAATTCCGTTCCATCTTGCCGCCGTCCGTATAGCTCCCGGCCCTCGCCCATGGGACGAACTCGAGGTTGGGCGAAGTACCCGGCGCGATCTTTAGGGTGCTGCGCGCGAAACCGTTCCGGCACCAGAATCTCAATCTGTTGTCCCAACAGTTGTTCCCGCTGATAGCCAAATAGTTTCTGCACCTGGGCATTGACCAACACAATCTGGCCCTGCCGATTCATCACGACCATGGCATCGGGAGCGGATTCCAGAAGCCCACGGAAGTTCTGCTCGGCGCGCTTGCGCTCGGTGATGTCGGTTACTGCCCCCATGAATTCCAACTCATCCGATTCGGCCAGGGCTGACAGATGACCCACAACGCGAACGTACTTCACAGAACCATCCGCCATCAGCAGCCGGTGTTCAAAATCAAAGTCCTTCTTCTGCCGGGATGCAGCATCGAGGATCTGCTGCACCAGCGGTCTATCTTCCGGGTGAGTTCGCTGCAGTATCCGTTCCACCGTAGGTTGGCTGGTTGGTTCAAATTCGAATATCCGAAATGTCTCGTCGGACCAGAAAATCTCTCCGCTCGAAACTTGCCAGCCAAAGCTGCCGGTATGGCTTAACCTCTGGGCTTCCGCTAAATAGGCCTCGTTGCGTTGCAGGGCCTCCTCGACCCGCTTACGCTCGGATCGCTCCTCGGCTTCGCGCAATGCCCGACGAACGGAAGGCCCGATTCTCGAAAGACGCGTCTTGAAGACATAGTCTGTGGCCCCCATTTTGAGGGCTTCAATCGCCAGTTCTTCGCCCAGAGTCCCAGACACGAAAATGAAGGGAACCTCGGGACAAACTTCTTGTGCAATCTTCAAGGCAGAAATGCCGTCAAACAGGGGAAGCGTGTAGTCCGCCAGGATCAGGTCAAACCCACCCTGCTGAAGGTATGTGAGGAAGCCAGCCTGAGTGTCGGCACGCGTCAAGTCGCAGACGACGCCTTCGCTTTCCAGGCTTGCCTGAACAAGCACGGCGTCCATGGGTTCGTCTTCGAGATAGAGAACACGCAACAATGAGATCCCCAGTTGATTCAATCCATTTCAGCCCCAATCGGGCTGTCGCGGTCGGGCCGGGCGCTGCCTGGGACTTCTCGACTACCGTTGGCTATTTCTTTCTTATGCTCCCGGGTGGCGGCTCATTGATGACCGCCCAAAACACGCCGAGTTCCTTGATGGCGTTCACGAATTCGTGGAAATCCACTGGCTTCACCACATACGCGTTGACGCCCAGTTCGTAGCTGGCCACCATGTCCTTTTCTTCATGCGATGACGTTAGCACGACCACCGGAATCATCTTCAGATTTTCATCCCCCTTGATCTGCTTCAGCACTTCGAGTCCATCGACCTTCGGCAGTTTCAGATCGAGCAGGAGGACCGCCGGGTTCTCGCGAGCGCGTCGCATGAAGTTTCCCCGGTAATATAGAAAATCCAGCGCCTGTTCGCCATCGCCAGCGACAACGACCTCGTTCGCGAGATTGTATTCATCCAAAGCCGTGAGCGTAAGCTCAACGTCTTTCGGGTCGTCTTCGACCAGTAAAATGCGTCCTAAGGCTTCCATTTGTCAGTTAGCTCCCGTGATTTTGGAAAGTGAGAAGTAGAAAGTGGCGCCGCCATTCACCGCGCCTTCCGCCCACACGCGGCCGCCATGCCGGTGTACGATGCGTTGAACCGTGGCCAAGCCGATACCTGTGCCTTCGAAGGCTTCCTGCGGGTGAAGGCGCTGGAAGACGCCGAACAGCTTGTTGGAATATTTCATGTCGAATCCGACCCCGTTGTCTCGAACGAACAGTACCACGTGATCGCTCTTGTGTTCGGTGCATCCGATTTCGATTTTGGCCTGGGTGCGTGTGCGGCTGAATTTTACAGCGTTGGAAATCAGGTTGACCAGCGCCAGCCGCAACATTGAGCGATCTCCATACCACTCGGGCAATGGATCTATCTTCCAGACGATCTTTCGACCCTTGGCATCCTGGCGGACTTCGGCCACGGCTTCTTGAACGAGCTGCTGCAGACTGACGGCAGAATTGTGTGCCTCGGCGCGGCTGATCCGAGAGAACGCAAGCAGGTCGTCGATCAGGTTGCCCATCCGTTTTGCCGCTTCCAGGATCATCGCCAGGTATCGCTGACTCTTTTCATTGAGAGACGAAGCCGCGCTCTTGCTCAGAAGCTCGGCAAAACCTGCCGTGTGACGTAGTGGGGCGCGCAGGTCGTGCGATATGGAATAGGCAAAGGCCTCCAGCTCCTTATTAGTGGCTTCGAGGGCGATGGAGCGTTTAGCAAGCTCCTGGTTGAGCGCTTGCATCTCTTCCTCCCAGCTCTTTCGTGCGGTGATGTCGTTGCCGGTTTCGAGGATCGCAACCGGGCGGCGCTGCTGATCACGCTGCAGGGACCATCGGCTCGCCACAATCACCTGGACGCCGTCCGCCTTGGTGTGCGTGAGTTCGCCCTCCCATCGATCCGTCTGCCGCAACTCGTCCCAAATTTCCTCGAACGGCTTTGGGAAAACGGTATGCAGGAGATCTGCGGGTCGCTTGCCAATCGCTTCCTTCTGTGTCCATCCGTAGAATTCTTCCGCTCCTCGATTCCAGTACGTGATGACCCCGTTGATATCACGAACGAAAATCGTGTCATGGGTCAGATCGAGCAGGCTAGCCTGCTGAGTTCGTTGTGCCACTTCGATTTCGAGCTTGTCGCGAGCTTGACGAAGGTCTGCCTCGACGCGTCGCCGAATCGTGGCGAACCAGGTGATGAGAGAAGTGAATGACGCAAAGATGATGAAATACGGAAGCTCCGAGGGCGCGACGCGCAGACTATAGATCGGGGGTACGAAGAAGTAGGCGAAACCCATTAACGACAGGAGGACGGTCAACACCGCAGGGCCTTGCCCCCCATACCAGGAACTTACTGCGCCCGCAAAAAGCAGCAGCGGAACCGCGGCGTCACGGAATTGGAAATGCTGGAGGAGTAGCGCCGCCCCCAGTGCGACAGCGACGGAAAGAACCGCAAGTCCGTAGCGTTGGAGATGCATCCGGCGCCTCGGCCCCCGATTGTATCAAGCAGTTGTACAGGAAGCCTGGTACGGTTCAGAACTGAAGCCTAAGCGCCAGTTGCACCGAGCGCAGGCCGCCAATCTGGTACAGCGGACTGAGGCCGCCACTCTGTCCAACGAATCCGGGCTCCCCCGAGATTGCCGTCCGGCCTAAGAGCATCCTGTCACCAGGCGATTTTCAACGGCGAATTGGAACTATGTTTTCTTGACTCACGAGACGACATTGAGGGTCCGTCGCGGTTGGGCCCGGCTGTGCTAGGGTTGAATCGAATCACCGGAGCCGAACACCGCGCTATCCGGAATGATGCCGAGCAATTTCTGGATAAACACGAACGCGTTCCAACAAAAAACCACGGTTGCTGAACCCAGTGCAACTATCTCAATAAATAAGAAGTCTGTGGAGTCCTGTCGTACAGATCGCAAGTTGATTCTGCTAACCGGCGCTACCGGCTACATCGGTGGGCGGCTACTGAAGGCGCTCGAACAGGCCGGCTATCCCGTTCGCTGTCTGGCACGACGTCCCGAGGCGTTCAAGTCCAGAGTAGGCATCGGCACTGAGGTTACAAAGGCCGATTGTCTTGATCCGGCTTCGCTGCCTGAGGCCGTAGCTGGGGTGCACACAGCCTTTTATCTGGTCCACTCCATGGCCTCCCGGGGAAAGTTCGAGGAAGAAGACCGTCAGGCAGCGCGCAACTTCGCGGATGCAGCACGGGACGCAGGGGTTCGCCGCGTCATTTACTTAGGCGGTTTGGGGGAAATCGAGCGACCTCTTCGGCCCATTTGCGCAGCAGGCACGAAGTCGCCGACATCTTGCGGTCGTCTGCAATCCCGACGGTTGAATTTCGCGCTTCGGTGGTAATCGGCTCGGGAAGTCTCTCCTTCGAAATGATTCGCGCTTTGGTGCAGCGACTGCCGGTGATGATCTGTCCGCGCTGGGTAGCCGTTAAGGCGCAACCCATTGCAGTGGAAGACGTGATCGCCTACCTCATGAAGGCGTTGCAACTGCCCGAAGGCGAAGGGGCAGTTTACGAGATCGGCGGGGCCGACCAGGTCAGCTACGCGGAATCATGCAGGAGTACGCCCGCCAGTGCCGCCTCCGCCGATGGATGGTTCCCGTACCTGTTCTGACCCCTCGCCTCTCCAGTTTGTGGCTGGGACTGGTGACTCCGGTTTACGCCCGCATTGGCCGAAAGCTGATTGACAGCCTGCGCACTCCCACTCTGGTGCGAGACCCTTCAGCGCTTGCCGTGTTTGGTATCGCACCGATGGGGTTGAAGGAGGCGATCGCGCGAGCTCTGGTGAATGAAGACCATGAATTTGCCCAGACACGCTGGTCCGATGCGCTGTCTTCCACCGGCAATGCTCCTTCCTGGGGCGGGGTTCGCTTCGGCACCAGGATTGTGGATTCGCGCACCCTTCAGGTTTCCGTCGCGCCTGCCGCGGCGTTTGCTCCCATCCGTCGTGTCGGCGGCCCCACAGGATGGTACTTCGCCAATTTCTTGTGGCAGGCTCGCGGAGCTTGCGACCTGCTGGTTGGCGGCGTGGGCTTGCGCCGAGGCCGTAGAGATCCTCAGACCCTGGCCGTGGGAGACGTCCTCGACTTCTGGCGAGTCGAGGCTTGTGAGCCGGATTGTTCTTTAAGGCTGGCAGCCGAAATGAAGGTGCCCGGACGCGCTTGGCTGCAGTTCGAGGTCGAACCGACTCCTGGGGGATCGATCATTCGGCAGACTGCGATTTTTGACCCTGCTGGTCTGGCCGGTCTCCTCTACTGGTACGCGCTTTATCCTGCTCACCGGTGGATCTTCGCCGGGATGTTGCGCGGGATTGCCGCCGCCGCCGAAGACTCAGTGGGCTTCGCTTGAAGACGCTGTTGCCCCATCTTGGCTTTGCGGGTCCACAGTGGTACGAGCAGCGGGCGAATTTGCCTGATGTCTTCGCTGCAGCGTACTGCGGTGCTGGTCGGGGCGTTTTCTACGCAAACACCACTGGCGCGAGTATCCGCCCTCCATCGCGGGAATCGGAGATCATCTTCGTTACGACTGAGGATGCTTTCCCTGTTGGTGTACGTACTTGATGACCTCAACGTCAGATGTGGCGATGAGCCCTTCCGCAACCATCTCGTCCAATGCCGGAATGAGACGCAGGATGTTTTCCTCGGTGTCAATGATTTGCACCAGGATCGGCGCATCGGAGGAAAACCGCAGCAAGTGAGACTTGCGGATCATGGTGCTCGCGCCGTAACCTTCAATGCCGCGATAGACGGTTGCACCGGCGATGTCAAGCTTGCGGCAGCGCTCCACGATCGCCTCATAGAGCGGCCGGCCCTGCCATTTGTCGTCCTCGCCAAAATGAATGCGCAGCATTTTGGCTTTGCCCTCAAGCTTCATTTCTGGGCCTCCTGGGTCTCAGGCAACGGCTGGGCATGAGAATACTTGATAACGTCAACGTCGGAGAGCACAACTAGGCCCTGCTTGACCATCTGGTCGAGCACGGGAAGGAAGGCCCGCAGCTTGTCTTCGCTGTCAACCGCGGTCAGCAGGATGGGCGCATCGTGCGACAGGTTCAACGCAGAATCTTTGTGCATGCGACGGTTGGCGCCGTACCCCAGGATGCCACGGTAAACGGTCACGCCCGCAATGTCATTGGCCCGCAGCGCCTGCACGATTGCGTGATACAACGGCTTGTCGTTCCACTTGTCGTGCTCGCCAATCAGAATGCGCATCATCTTTGCTTTGGATTCCAGCTTGGCGGCAGGCACGGCGGCGAACGGTAAGTCCTTGCTCGAAGATGGCCGGATCACGGTGGTGTCGTGCACTTCAATCAGGCCCTGGCTCGCGATCTCGGTCAATTTGGGGAGTACTTCCTGCACCCGTTCAGGCGTCTCGATGAACTCAATCTTTATGGGCATCTGGTCGGCCAGTTCGACCAAGCGGCTGGTGTGCAACTTGTGATCGGTGCCGAACCCGGCTATGCCGCGCGTTACGGTGGCGTCGGAGATGCCGCGGAAGAACAAGTAGTCGAGAATTGCGGCATAACAGGCCGCGCCGTGGAACATTTGACCTTCCATTACATAGACCGTGACTTTCCTGGCTGGTCCCGTGGTTAGCACTTGTCCTCCGATCGACTGACGACCCGCTACGATGCACTCCAGAA
>Ga0209656_10002219_pt1 | contig 12590 bp, 10 predicted proteins | sample BogFormECP12_OM2_FD_188239 | JGI IMG/M metagenome (GOLD analysis project Ga0209656, IMG submission 188239) | Bog forest soil microbial communities from Calvert Island, British Columbia, Canada - ECP12_OM2 (SPAdes) (version 2) | ecosystem: Environmental > Aquatic > Freshwater > Wetlands > Bog ... | reverse complement strand
AGATGAGTTGAGCATTATCGCTCCGCATGCGAAGCTATCCGTCATACGCGTTCCCGGGGCGTACGAAATCCCGATCGCCGTTCAGGCAATCGCCAGGAGTCAAAGGCCGGATGCAATCCTTGCATTTGGGCTGATCTTCGATGGGGAGACACTACACGCTTCTTTAATCGCCGGCGCGGTCACGCAAGCGCTGTCGAACATTAGTTTGAACGCATCTGTGCCGGTGCTGCATGAGGTTCTCGTGGTCAAGAATGAAGAGCAGGCAAAGGCCCGCTGTTTATCACCCGAGATGAACCGTGGAACGGAGGCCGCCCGCGCAGCGGTCCGAATCGTTCGTACTCTCCGCGAAATTTTGAAAGGAGGATAGGGTGGGCAAACGCCGCGAAGGTCGCGAGGTCGCGCTGCAGCTTCTATTTCACTGGGATTTGAACGTCCAACAGCCGCTTAGTGCGAAGGAATTGGACCTGTTTTGGGAGATCCGCGCGGCGGTCGCGGGTGTCCGCGCGTTCGCGACAAACGTGCTAAATGGTGTGATTTCTCACCAGGCTACGATCGACGAAAAGATAATTAAATACACGGCGAACTACGAGCTCAAACGGATTTCTGCGGTAGATCGCAACGTCCTGCGGATGGCGATCTATGAGATGCTTTATGCCAATGACGTACCGCCGATCGTTGCTATCAACGAAGCGATAGATATTGCCAAAAAATTTGGAACGGAGGAATCCGGAAAGTTCGTAAACGGTGTACTCGATCGAGTGAAACTCGACCTCAATCGTCCACTCCGAACAGCTTTGGACCAGACGAGTTAAATGCATGGCATTCGAATTTTTCAAAAACCTGGTAGAACGCTTCGGTGGCGGGCCTGTCGACTGGGACGAACTCGAGGAAACCTTAATCCGCTCTGATATTGGTGTGCCTATGACGCTCCGAATCATTGAGGACCTTCAACAACGCCAGGCGAGGATTACGGCCAGAGACGTTGTCGACGTCACTCGATCCCACATCGAACAGATTTTCCCACTGGCCTATCCGAAACTCCGGCCGCTGCCTAACAGGCCAAAGGTGATCCTGATGGTCGGCGTCAACGGTACTGGGAAAACTACCTCCACGGCGAAACTGGCCCATCTCCTCAAGCAAGATCGGCACACCGTGATGCTGGCTGCCGCCGATACCTTCCGTGCCGCAGCCATCGAACAGCTGAAGATCTGGGCAGAACGTCTGCAAGTCGAGGTCATTAGCGGGGAATACAACGCTGATCCGGCCGCGCTTTGTTACGATGCGTATTCCGCTGCGAACAAACGGAATATCGAATTCTTAATCTGCGACACGGCGGGCCGCCTTCATACAAAACACAATTTGATGCAGGAATTGCGTAAGATTGTCAGGACTTTACAAAAGCACGATGAACAAGCGCCGCACGAGTGCTTGTTGGTTGTGGACGCCACCACTGGAAGTAATGCGCTGGTCCAGGCGAAACAATTCAAACAAGCTGTCGATCTGACCGGCTTGGTTGTCACAAAGCTTGATGGTTCCGGCAAGGGCGGCATCGTCATCGCGATCCAGGATGAACTCGGAATCCCTCCACGGTTTGTGGGGACCGGTGAAAAGCTCGGCGATCTCCAATATTTCGACAAAGAGGAATTTATCGCGAAGCTATTGTGATTCGTTTTGCTTTGCAGTGTGCTCTTGCTCTTCCGCAGACTCAACAGGATGTTTCTTGAAATGGAGCTGCAGGACCCGTCGCCCGTCTGTCTGAGTAATGGTGACGAGGTAATCTTCAATTCGAACCTGTTCTCCCTGTTTTGGCAGGTGACCCAACACCTGAATAACGTAACCGCCGATCGTGCTTACGTCAGCATTCTCCAGGCGTAGGTCCGCGAGTTCCTGCAACTCGTAGAGATTCAGTTGCCCCTGCACCACAAATTCTTCCTCGTTGAGACGCACGAATTCTTTCACCTGCTCCAGGTCGAATTCGTCTTTAATCTCTCCAACCAGCTCTTCGAGGACGTTGTCAAGAGTCACGATTCCGACGGCGCCTCCATACTCGTCCACGACCACCGCCAGATGATTCCGCTTTGCCAAAAACTGCCTCAGGAGTTTCTCCAGCGGCATGAATTCCGGTACTGGTATCAGTTCCCGTTTAACTGCCAGCAGATCCGGCTTTTCCTTTTTCATTTCGCGCATCAGATCCTTGATGTGAATAAGGCCGATAGTGTTATCAAGGTGACCCTGAACCAGAGGGAAACGAGTGTGACCTGATTCGATAGCCACCTGGAAATTGGCATCAAACGAATCTTGGATATCGAGGTAGATGACGTCGCCACGCGGAGTCATGATGTCCCGGACAACCCGGCGGCGGAAATCAAGCGCATTGATCAATAGCTCGTTACTAAGTTCTGTCCCATCCGCGGGAGCCTCGTTTTCGGTCAGGATGACACGAAGTTCCGCTTCGCTATGAACCAACTCGTTTTCGGCGACCGGCTCCATCCCGAAGACGGATTTCATGATCCAGGTTGCAGAAGCTTGGAGGAACCAAATGGCCGGCCGGAAAACGATGTAAAAGAGGTGAAGCGGAGGGCTGATCCAGAGGCTTGTTGCCAGTGACTTACGAATCGCCAACCATTTCGGTGTGATCTCGCCCAAAACGATGTGAAGGTAAGTGATAATGCCGAACCCGATAGCGAACGAGACTCCGTGAATGATGGCGACACCGCTGATTCCAACGTGGACGATTACAGGCTGAATCAGTCTAGCCACGTAGGGTTCGCCGATCCATCCGAGCCCCAGACTCGAGAGGGTGATACCAAGCTGGGTGGCCGAAAGGTACGCATCGAGATGTGACGAAACGTGACGCGCCAATGCGACTCTTTTGTCTCCCTCCTCGAGAGCGTCCAATTGGCTGGACCGTACTTTGACGAGAGCGAACTCGGAAGCAACAAAGAATCCATTCAGGAAAACCAGCAAGAGGATGACCAGCAGATTGAACAAGATCGATCCCGGTGAGACAAACTCTCTCTCAACCTCGGAAGCTGCTGAAACAGCAAACGAAAAGGGAATTTCCATGATCATTGATTCAATCGCTCCTACCGACGGCGCACAGGTCAAAAGGTAATCAACCTGCGGATGCTCAACCCCGCAAAGGGTAATCCGAAGTTATTCACCCCGGCAAATGAGGCGATCAAATTCCGCTCCGGAAATCCGGAAATACTACCAACTCGATTTCGTTACCCCGGGGATCATGCCTTGGGAGGCGAGCTCACGAAATGCGATTCGGGATAAACGAAAACGACGGATGAACCCCCGTCGGCGACCACTTTGCTGGCAGCGATTTACGAGTCGAGTCGGACTGGCATCCCGCGGAAGCTGAGCAAGGCCTTCGTAGTCGTGTTTGGCCTTTAAAGCGGCGCGAATGGCGACGTACTTTTCTACCGTTTTCTGCTTTCGCTTATTCCTTTCAATCCAAGACTTCTTTGCCATAAAGAGTGAGGACACTAACGGAGCACCAAGAAAATTCAATGAGATTTTCAGAGTGTTTCATTCCAAAATTGTCGAAATGCATTACTCCAGGTCCGGTCCCGAAGCCGATTTTTGGCCTCCCGACCCATTTTTATCCTGAGATCGGCGTCCTCGCAAAGAAGCCTCAGCACTCGGGCAAAGTGCCCGACGTCCAGGGCTCTGGTGATGAATCCATCTGCCCCGTCTTCGACCAGCTCACAGGGGCCACCCCGATTTGACACAATGCAGGGAAGCCCCGCCGCCTTCGCCTCCAGTACGACATTACCAAAGGTGTCCGTTGTGCTTGGAAAAACAAAAATGTCACTCGACGCGTACGCCGTAGCCAATTCCGGCATACGCAGGTAACCAGTAAAGCAAGCCTCGGGCACCGTTTGGCGAAGTTCTCGCAGATAGGGCCCATCCCCTACGATTAAAAGGCGAACGGGGAGTCCTTCCCCGTAGAGTATACGAAATGCCTCAACCGCAACGTCGATATTTTTCTCTTTTGAAATACGTCCTACATAAAGCAATCCCAGCTCTTCCGGTTTCTTGCCGTATTGTTCCCAAAAACCGGGGTCACGCTTAGCGGGCGTAAAGACCGTGGTATCTATCCCACGCGGCAGAATCTTCAATTTTTCCGGAGCTATATCGCGTTCGATCCAGCGCTGCCGATAGTGCTCCGAGTTCACGTAAACAACGTCAAGCTGGGAATAAAACCAGTGCATAAAACTCCAGGCCAGCGATTCCATGTAGTTGTCCTGCGTAAGAATGCGCACATACTGGGGAAAGTCCGTATGGTAAATACCTACGGCCTTCAGATCGAGCATCTTAGCGGCCATAAGTGCGGTTAGACCAACCGGCCCGGGTGTGCTGATAATCAATTCAGTAAAGCGCTCTCGCTGGATGTACTCGATCATGTGCAGCACGGGAGGAAAACTAAGCTTCTGCAGCTCGTATTCCGGCAGCTCAAATTCGCCGATCGGCATGAAGTTTTTGATTGGAATCTCAGAAATGCTAATCTGCTGCCTGGACGTTACAACGATAAGATCCGCACCGGTATCGTAAGCGGCTGCAGCCATCTTCCGAATCGTCGTCACGACCCCATTAACGTCTTCGAGAGTGTCGGTAAACCAGGCTCGTTTAGTATTCTGCAGTACATCCGGTACGAAGTTCACCGTTGCTGAGCAGATATCGGTCAGCCGTTTGCGGAACGGCGCCTGGCTATGAAATCCGTAAAAGTAAGGGCCAAGCAGAAACCCCATCGGCACAAGCGCGCTCAACGCCTGGACAGCTTCTATTACACCACCCGCGCTGATCTGTTGAACGAATTTTTGGAAAAAACGAAATGCTAACTGATTGAACACGAGTGCGACCATCAGAAAGGCGCGACGCTCCGGCTCATTGACACCTTCAGTTTCCTTCGCAATCTGAGTCTGCACTTCGGCCCTGCCAAAGTAATTTGCCAGTTCCGGCCAAATCGAAAGGTTTGCCGGTTTTGCGAGTTCAAATATTTTTCCGGAAAGAATCCCGCTTGAAAGCAGGGCCAGCTTCTCCCCAAGACTAAATTTAGTCGGATTTTTTCCCTCCATGAATCGCGAGAAAACGAGTTCCAGAAATTCCAGGTTCGGGCTCACCGCAGCCGAAAACTTGTCTTTAGCAAATTGATAAGCCGTGTTGTACAACCCGTGGGAAATCACCAACGGCGTCCCGCCTTGTCCCCGCGTCACACAGTCGCCCTTTCCGATGAAGTGAAAGAACTCGCGGACTGAACCGCAGTCCGGAGCTTCCGTGTAAGCGCAAGCCGGAAAAATTCCTGCATGGTCGTCGGACCCGGCGATCAGTATTTTGCGCCATGGCTCCGGATGAGTTGGCTCAAGACCCTGGCGATCGGCGAATCGTTGAATCATTTCCGGAGTGAGCGATCTCAGAATGAAGCGTGCGGTATCGCTTAGAAGCGAATCTCTCAGCCCGTTAATGCCTTCGAAATGCTTGAAGAGAAGGATCAGCTTCTGCACATGATCGGCGGTCAATTGCCGAGTCATGTCGTAAAGCGGATGAGCAACCGCATGACTGATTCCGGCGTCCGCCAGATATTCCCGGAGCTCAAAAACATTCCTTCTGACCTGCTGGATCTCGATGTGCTGCGACTCGGTCAGGTTCCAGAGGAGCAAGTAGATGTTCACCTGATCATCCGGAAACCGGGCCGTAACCTCCTCGCTGATGAAAACATCCGGAAACTCGGCGATCTCGAGACATCCGTCGATCCGGTTGTGATCGGTGAAGGTAACGTATGTCATCCCCTTCTCTTTCAGCCGCTGATACAACTTCCTCGGATCCGAATAGCTATCGGGAAACTCGAAGCGGCGAAAAATCCATTCTGCGGATCGATCACTAAATTTCGAGTGAATGTGGAGGGTCGATTTTTGCGGCCATAGGATAGCAGAATACTCTGGCTACTTAATCTCACGCACAAGTCAAGGAGTCAGCGGTCAAGGAGTCAAGGAGTCAAGGAGTCAAGGAGTCAGGAGTTAGGGGTTCGGGAGCTCGGGAGCTGCAGGAGCAAAAGGCCTGCTTGTAAAGGTGAATGGTACGCGCGGCTGAATCGACCGTTAATTTCGCAAAGATCGTTACGCAGCGAGCAGTGCAGCCCCGAACTATGCGCTCACGCGCAGTCCGGTCGCCCGTTCTGCAACTTCTCTGAAAACAGCGAGGTCCGCCGAGTGCGAGTTTTCTTCTCAAATCTTCACGCGCGCTAGCCCGTGGGGTGCTCCTGACTCCTTGACTCCTCGCTATCTACGAGGTGGTAGGCTGAAGATCTCAACGAACTTCTCATAGGAAACGCATTCCCGGGCCTGGCTCATTCCTGCCACCAATTGGCGGATCTGGCGCCAGACGGCAGGATGCCGAACATCTGGAGGATGAATGGCGATACGAATCAGCGGCGCCTGAGCAGTAGTGATCGCCAAGCCTCGATTCCACGCGAGACTCATCACAGCACGCCAATTGGCACGAGTGCTCCAAACCAGTGACCTTGATCTAACCTCGCTGGAACGCCCGAATATCTGCACATAGCTCAACCGGGTCGTGTACCGGAAGCCGAGCTTGCGGACTGCAATCTCGGACCCGGCGCTGAGCAACCAAGCCGGCGCAATAAAGCCGGCCACTTTGCGCGGTAAGAACGCGAGATCTTCCAACCCGCTCTGCAACCTATCGGATGCCTCCTCGGCCGATAGATCAAAATATTCTCCTTCTCCGGCGGTGTAAATCTCAGTTGTTAATCTCGAAAACAACGAGTCCTCTCCCTTCCTTTGTCTCTGATGGTAATAGCCATGCAGGACCGGTTCGTGATCGGCGTCAACTTTTCGCGCTAGCCAGCTTCGAAACGAAGAATCTTGAGTGATTGGGGCTTGTCTATGATGATTGGGAATGACCAGAAGTGAAGTCTGGCGGACCCCTAGCTCCAGGAGTTGAGCGAGGATGCTCTCGCAAAGCGTTTGCGTCAGCGGCGAGACGTCATGCAGAGACACGACCAGACTTTTCATGGAAGCGGCGAAGCCTTTCGGAGATGCCCGTCACTATGGCACTTGCGCCACACGCGACAGCAAACCAGTCGCCGTAGCGTCCGTACAGCGTGGAGTCAAACGGCGCCGGCGCCTCAACGCTGCCAATCAGAACTTCGGTGCCCGGTGTAAGGCGTGCGGCTGCTACGAGTTTTCCGGAGCGTGACACGATCGCCGCGAAATTTTTTGCGCTGGCAAAAATCATTGGACGCCCGAGCGAGACTGACCATAACCGGAGGTTCGAAAAAAGCTGCTCTGTTGAGCCCGGACCGCCTGGCAGTGGGTCGACCAAGGCCACAATCACTTGAATCTGCTTTTTTACGGCCGCCTGCACCAGGAGCGGATCACCGGCTTCCCAGTTTACCAATGGGATCCAACTCGTGTCCTTGAATAGGAAGGGATTCAGTGTCCGACCAACCGACCCGGCCTGGAAATGGTCGCGTCGGCTCGGCATCAGGAATAGATTTTTTACTGCTCCGGGAATAATAATCGAAGCCCCGTTGAGAGCGCCATTTTCCGCAGAGGTCATGCCGGCCACCAAACCGGACGCTTTTCCGATCGATACGGTGCCTAGTCGAGTGTAATCACCCTGACCGAATCGGACAGATCGCCAAACGAACAAATCGATTCCCTTTCCGTTCACTCCCTCACTAAGTTCCAGAAGACGCTCGAAGTCGGTGGTATCGGGACAGAACAGTCCGATTTTTATCTGCTCACTCGCCGGCTGGTGCTGCAGCGACCAAAAGCCGGCGAGAGCCGCAGCGAAGATTACGCCGAGAGTTGCCGTCACATCGAATCGAGACGCCCATGTCATCCGGCCGGGCTCAAGGAAGATCCGGCGAACAGCGGCGAGCGCAATAACATTTGCGAATACCGCAAGGAACGATAGTCCGCTGACACCGGTAATCGTTGCAGTCTGAAACAACGGCAGGTTCGCCTGAAGGACGGTGCCAACCGCATTCCATTCCGGAATAAGCACCCCCCTGCCCCATTCCAGAACGGTCCAAGCCGAAGCCGTTACCAAGGCCGCACGCAAATGAGAGATCGATTTTGTCCACGCGGCCGAGTTAAAACTATATCCCGGCAATATCGGAGAAACTTGCTGGTTACCGCTCTTGGCGGGCAGTTGGACGAATAGGCCAACAAAAATGCCCCAGATTCCCCCAAGCAACATCAGGCTCAGGAAGTTCCACAGCCAGTCGTTCGTACGCCCTCCTGCCAATAGCCAGGAAAAAACAAGGCCGCCGAATGTACCTCCAAAAACCACTCCGTGAATAAGTGAAGCAATCCAGCCACGCGGAAACAACAGCAATGCAGCCAAAACAGGAGTGAATCCGATCCAGATCAGCCAGTCTTGATTCCAAGGAGGAAATGCCAACGAGACGAGGACGCCCCCGACCAGACTCAGAAAAATAGCCGATACGTGAAGAAGGACAGGTTTCATGATCACACACCGGATCGACCCGGGACCAGCTCCAAGGCACATCGCCAAGCGATGATGAGTAATAGCGGATAAATTGCCGGATTGAAACTCTGTGGCAGAACGAATGAGAAACACACAAAGGCGCACGCGGCAACAAACGCGAACCGCAGATACCATAGAAGCAAAAACGGTCGACTCTTGGCGAAAAAGAGCCAGATGCCTGCAGGAAGATGGAAAGGGATGAGCCAGAAGAGATTGCAGTTCTCGTGCAAGACCCAAAGGCGCGTCCAAAGGGAGATCACGAGGATAAACGTACCGGTAAGACCGAAGATAGTAAGGCAAAGCGCGGTCGGCCAAATGGCATGGACCTTCCTGCGCAATAGCCAGAAGAGTAACCAAAGAATTCCCCCGCTAGAGAATATCCAGATCGGAGCCAGGAAAAATAACGAATCAGGCAAAGCCTCGGGCGGAAAGAGTTCCCTCTTTCCCGCAGTCAGGCTTTGGTCGCCGTTTTTACTTGTCTGTACTGCTCGCTCAAGGTCCGCCGGCAAAAAACACGCTTCTCGCGGGCTCGCCAGTCGATCGACCTTTGCGCCGAGAAGCAAGGAGATCCCAAACCCGATCCACGGAATTCGAGTGAAGTATGGATCCAGCATTTGCCGGAACGTCTGGTTGCCGGCCCCACGCTCGATGATCGGAGATCCTGTGATCCGCTCAAGGACATCGCGCGGTCGGGTCGAACAGTTATCCAGGATAAAGTCGTACCGATAGAATCGATTCTCCGGTAGGAGATTGATCTCCAGCATTTCAAACAACTTTTGCTTTTGATTCCGCGAGAGATTCAGCAACAGTTCCGTAACACCTTGACCATAGGCTCCAACAATGCTGATCTCTTCCTCGCCGGGACTCACCGCGAGCTGGTAGAGCAGATCGCCGTGGACGAATTTAAGGTAGAAGTTGGGTGTCTCGAAATCAAACACTCCGAAGTTGTAAAGTCGGTCCATGCTTAGGAGATCGTCTTTCACTCTGATCGCGCTGTGGCCAAATGCCTGGTAAAGTTCTTCGCCCGGGGTGTAGGTTATCAACGATACTTGTGCGCTATCGTCCAGCCGTGGTAGCGATCCTGCGAGCTCGTTTGGCTTGGTACCGGCTTCCTGAGCAAAGGCTGGCAGAACGGTGATGAGAAGGAGTAGAACAGCCTTGTGAATCAGCACACATTGGCCAACTGCAGAGCACCAGCTAACCAACTCTATTCTTCGCATCTTCTTGCAGCCACGCCCAAAGACTGTCCAGGGCTGCGGCGAGATTTGCCCGGGTTTCGACCAACGAATCTTTGGAGACGCTGGAGTTCTTAGCGAACAAGTAGAACTTGATCTTCGATTCAGTGCCGGAAGGCCGCACGGCAATTCGGCGCGCGTCCGCAAGCTCGAAAATTGTCATTTTTTCTCGCGGCAAGATGTCCCCTTCCGCATCCGGGATTTCCCCCGCGGCAAAATCCTTCACAGCGACGACTTTCGAATTGTCAATCTCACTGGGAGGGTCGGCGTTGTAAGAGTCCGCCAGCCGGCGAATTTTATCGGCGCCCTCGGCCCCCTCAAAGGCCAGCGAACCGGACTTCTCCTGGTAATAGCCGTACTCGAGATAAATCTGATCCAGGAGCTGATCCATCGTCATACCGTTCGATCTGGCGTAGGCGGCCACTTCGGCGAACATGATCGCCGCACCATTAGCATCTTTATCGCGAACAAAATCGGCTCCGCTGTAGCCGTAACTCTCTTCTCCTCCAAAAACGTAGAAATAAGAATTCTTTAATCGAGCTGACCGGGTTTCTTGCTCCGGCAATGCCCGGTATGCTTTCCGAATTTCCGCCGGCAAGGCAGCTTCGTATTTTTCGAGTTTCGCACCGATGTACTTAAATCCGGTGAGCGTTTCGACGCAGTGAAGCCCTTCTCTTTGTGCGATGGCTTTTTGGAGATCTGTCGTAACCAGGGTTTTGAGAATGACCCCACGAGCCTTATTCTGATCGTTTAGCACACCCTGTCCCTTGAACGTTTTCGTCCGATAATAGGCTAGCAGAGATCCAATCTGATTACCCGTGAGCAGCTGCATTCTTCCGGACTGGTCGCGGTAAGCCACTCCCATGCGATCAGAATCAGGGTCAGTACCGATCACCAGATCTGCCTTCTCCTTCTCGGCCAAGGCGATGGCCATTGCCAGAGCCTCGGCGTTTTCCGGATTCGGGGATTTCACAGTTTGGAAGGAACCATCGGGTTTATCCTGTTCAGCAACCGTCAAAACCTGAAAACCCAATTCCCGCAAGGCCGGAACTGAAATAATCGCACCTGTCCCATGGATCGGGGTGAACACCATTTTCAATTCTTTCTGGCTCGCTATGACGTCAGGGCGGAGTACCAGAGTCCGGAGACGGGCTTTGTAAACGTCATCAAGCTCCGAGCCGAGACTTACGAGCTTACCCTGCTGAGATTTCGGGAGCGGTTCATAAACTTCACTTGCAACCTTGTTGACTCGATCGATGATCGCCCCGGCGTGCGGCTCGACGACCTGTGCTCCGTCGGCAAAGTAGACCTTGTAACCATTGTCATGTGGCGGATTGTGGCTCGCCGTGATCACAATCCCCGCCGTTGAGTTTGTCTGGCGAACGGCGAAGGACAGTTCGGGAGTCGAACGTGCAGATTCGAACAGAAAGACGTCACACCCGCTTTCAGTAGCCACTTTAGCCGTCAGTTCTCCGAATTGCCGGGAAAAAAACCGCGTATCATGGGCTATCGCAATGCTGGGCCTGGGTCCATTCTTCGCCAAAAACTCTTTGATGTAATTGACGAGACCCTGCGTCGCTCGGCTGATGTTATAAAAATTCATCGCGTTGGTTCCTACGCATGGGAACGCAGGGCAAATGCTCCCTGCTTGGCTTCCAGCTTCCGCCCGAGTCACGATTTTTCCGATGGTTCTACCCCGTAGTCCGCCCGTACCGAACGCTAGCGCTTTAAAAAAACGGTCGTTCAACTCAGTCCAAGCTTCATTCTCTACCAATTCGTCGATTGCCGCCCTGTAAACCGGATTGTTCCCACCAGAAAGCAAATGCAAGATATTGGCCACAGTGCTAGCCAAGAGTTGATCTTCCTGAACCGCGCGCTCCAGAGTTTCGCGAAGATCGCTCATGGGCTTAGCCTGTAACGTTCAGTTCCGGCGCGCAAACCTTTATGATTCCGACTGAAAAGATTGTGGCTGCGATTGCGAAGCGGCGCACCATCCGCGCCGAGCAAACAAACGCTGTACGCCTGGCTGATGGCTCTGGCGATGACTTGGGCGGTCTGATCATCGACGATTTTGCCGGTCGTTGGATCATCCAGACGTTCGACGAAAACGAACCAGCCCTCGATCCCACGTTGGGATATCGCTCGCTCTATTGGAAAGCTCTCCTTAAGAAAAGCAACACTGTGCCGAAACTCTTGGCTGGAGAACCGGTCGACCAACCTTTTTGCGTTCAGGAGTCCGGGCTGGAGTTCGAGATTGATTTCCGAGCGGGATATTCGCCGGGTCTTTTCCTCGACCAGCGCATCAATCGCAGCAAGCTTCGCGGCCTCGCCCGGGGCAGAATGCTACTTAATACGTTCTCCTACACCTGTGCTTTCGGTGTCGCCGCAGCCATAGGCGGAGCCGCAACAGTGAACCTCGATCTGTCGCGGAATTACCTCAGTTGGGGAAAGCGAAATTACGAACTCAATCAGATCGATTTAAGGGATCACGAATTTCTTTATGGCGATGTCTTCGATTGGCTGGGGCGTTTTAAGCGACGCGGGAGGAAATTTGACCTGATCATTCTTGATCCGCCGACCTTCTCACGGGACCGAAGGTCAAGAGTTTTTAGGGTTCAAGATGACTTCGGTGGCTTGGCTAATCGTGCGGCCGCCTGTCTGAACCGAAACGGATTGCTGCTTTGTTCGACAAATTTTCGTGGCATGACCTTTAGTGAATTCCTCCGAATCCTAAGAACAGGGATCGACCGCCCTTTTGAAACCGTCGCCGGCTCAATGCCCCCCGATTTTACCGGAGATCAGTATTTAAAAACCGTTTGGCTGCAATTTTGA
>Ga0209656_10002218_pt1 | contig 12594 bp, 10 predicted proteins | sample BogFormECP12_OM2_FD_188239 | JGI IMG/M metagenome (GOLD analysis project Ga0209656, IMG submission 188239) | Bog forest soil microbial communities from Calvert Island, British Columbia, Canada - ECP12_OM2 (SPAdes) (version 2) | ecosystem: Environmental > Aquatic > Freshwater > Wetlands > Bog ... | reverse complement strand
TTCGGCGGATATCGCCGTGATCAGCGCTGACCTGCACGAGGGTCCCAATTCCGGCTTTAAGCTGTTGCAGGACATCCGGCAGAGCACGGACAAAGTGCGCTGCGTGATGCTGCTGGACCGGCTCAACCGCGACGTGCGCCGGCTAAACGCAGGTGACCACGAGCCGCTGCTCGCCGGCTACGCGCAGGACGCCGTGCTTCACTTCAACGACGGTCCCCACCGTTGGGCGGGCGAGCACCGTGGCAGGGTGGAGATCGACCGTTTTCTGCGCAACTTCACCGGCGCGGGCGTTCAGGGCGAGATACGCCGGCTGTGGATCGCCGGGCCGCCGTGGGCACTGACGATGGTCGCCCGCTTCGACGACCATGCGAACGGTCCCGACGGCGAACAGATCTACGCCAACCGCACCGTGCTGGTCGTGCGCACGCGGTGGGGCAAGATCGTCGAGCACGAGGACTTCTACGAGGACACCGACCGCATCGTCGCGCTCGAGGAGAAGTTGCTCGAGCTCGGCATCACGCCGGTCGGCGACGGCCCGGCCGACCTCATCTCGACCCCGAGGCGCCGCCGCGGAAGGGCGCGAAGTCAGGGGGCCGCTTCTGGTTGAAGGCGCGCGTTCCCTCCTGGGCCTCCTGCGAGTCGGCGAACTCCTCCAACCCGCTGAAGGCCAGCGCCGCCTGCCCGGCGAGGTGCTCGGTCTCGAGGTTGAATGACTGCTTCAGGAAGCGCAGGGCGGTTGGTGACAGCGCGAGGATCTCATCCGCGTAGCGGCGCACCTCGCCCGCGAGCCCGGGGCCCTCGACGACGCGGTTCACCAGCCCCCAGCGCTCGGCCTCGTGCGCGTCGTACTGGCGGCACAGAAACCAGATCTCGCGGGCGCGCTTCTCGCCTACGACCCGCGCGAGATAGCCGGTACCGAAGCCGGCGTCGAATGAGCCCACGCGCGGGCCGGCCTGTCCGAACCGCGCGTGCTCGGCAGCAATCGAGATGTCGCAGATGACGTGCAGCACGTGCCCACCGCCGATCGCAAGGCCGTTCACGGCGGCGATCACGGGCTTTGGCAGATCGCGGATCACGCGATGCAGGGCCTCGATTTCAAACAGGCCAGTCTCGGAGGGCCCGTAGTCTCCAGTCTGCTCGCGCTGCTTCTGGTCGCCGCCCACGCAGAAGGCCCGATCGCCGGCACCGGTCAGCGCCACGACGCCCACCTCGGGTGCGGCCCAGGCGCGCTTGAAGCAGCGTATGAGCTCGTCCACGGTGTGCGCCGTGAACGCGTTCAGCCGCTCCGGTCGGTCGATCGTGATCCAGGCCAGGCCGTCCTCTTCCTCGTAGCGGACGTCGGTCAGCTCCTGCGGCGCGCGTGCTCGGTCTTGGTCGGCAGCCATCCCTCACCTACGCCATCGTCAGCCCGCCGCTCACCGACAGGGTCTGGCCGGTGATGTAGCCGGCGTCCTCGCAGACGAGGAACTCGACGGCCGCCGCGACGTCCTCGGGGGTTCCGAGTCGCCGCATCGGCACCGCCCGCGTGAGCGCCGTGACGAGCCGCTCCGCGTCCGGGGCCTCCCGCGTCATGCCCCTGAGCATCTCGGTGTCCGTCGGCCCGGGGCAGACCACGTTGGCGGTGACGCCTTGCCGCGCGGATTCGCGCGCGACGGTCTTGGTGAACGCGATCACTGCCGCCTTTGCGCCGGCATACACCGCCTCGTTGGCCGAGCCGACGCGGCCCGCGTCGGAGGACAGATTCACGATGCGGCCCCAACCACGCTCCATCATGCCGCCCAGCACGGCATGCGTGGTGCGTAGAGCTCCTTCGTAATTGATCGCGATCACCTGGCGCCAGAACCGTTCATCGGTCTCGAGAAACGGTCTGAACTCGTCCCATCCGGCGCAGTTCACGAGCACGTCGACCTCACCGAGCGCAGCCGTTGTCCGCGCGACACCCGAGGCGACCGCTGTCGCGTCGGTCACGTCGAGGACGACCGCGAGCGCCTGCCCCCCCGCCTGCACTATCTCTTCCTCGAGTTCCCCCGCCTCGGTCTTGAGCCGGTCGGCGATGGCAATGGCCATTCCGCCGCGAGCGAGCGCCAGCGAGACCGCCCTGCCGATCCCCCGGGCGCCACCGCTGACCAGGGCCACCCGCCGGCTCACGCCACCCGCACGCCTTCGTCTCGCTGCGCCATCATGGCACGGAGCCTCGCCATGGGCGGACTTTATCGATCGGTGACCGAGCCGCGCAGACGAACCCAGCCGCGCCGGGGCCGCGCCCCGTGCGAGGCCACAGGTTCACCGGTTCGCCGAGCGGGGCCGCCACTCGCAAACATTTATCTCGACTGACGTGGACGCTTAGGTGGCGTTGATCGCTGTGGCGATACTCATGTATGCGACGTCCAAGTCGCCACGCACAGCCTCCTCCTAAATGTGCACACGGTCCGGCCCGCTCCCCCCGCGGGCCGGACCTGGTTATGCGCCGGCGAGGCTGACGCGGCGACGGGGACGATCCTCCCGAGCCGGTCGAACGACCTCGCGACTCGGGTCCCCGAGGTCGAGCTTCCTCAGAGCGAGCGCAAGAAGTCGAGCAGTGGCCCGTTGACCTGGTCGGGATGGGTGAGGTTGGAGGCGTGGGTGCCGCCCTCGACGCGCACGACGCCGCCGCAGCCCGACAGCCCCCGGCAGAGCATCTCGCCCCGCTCCATCTCGATCGACTGGTCTGCCGTGCCGTGAAAGACGATGGCAGGGCAGGTGATCTCGCCGAGGCGGTCGGAGATGTCGTCCCGGTCGAACAGGCAATCGCCCGGCGCGCGCATGGCCTCGAGCGGCAGCGCCCGCCACTTCGCTATCCACGTCGCGTTCAGCGCCCGATCACCGATGATCAGGCCGGCGATCGCCTCGGCCAGCTCGTCGACCGGCCCGACCTGCAGCCAGGTCTGCTGCATCTGGCGGTAGGCAGGCAGTCGCTCGGGATCCTCGGTTCCCGCCTGGGTGTCGATCAGAACGAGCGCCCGGACGCGCTCGGGGGCCAACAGCGCCGCGCGCAACGACAGAAAGCCACCCTGCGACATGCCGCCCAGCACCGCCCGCTCGATGCCAAGATGGTCGAGCAGGCCCAGACAGTCCCTGGCAGAGTCCCAGTAGGTGAATGGCTCCCCGTCGAACTCGGTCTCGCCGAACCCGCGCTCGTCCCAACTGATCACGCGAAACTCAGGCGCGAGCGCGGCCACCTGGGGCGCGAACATCTCGCGGTCCATGAGGAAGCCGTGGGAGAGGATCACCACAGGCCCGTCTCCCCCGCTGTCATCAAAGCGGATGCGCTGACCGTTGACTTCTGCGAATGGCATAGGACCTTCCATCTCGCTTTCGATCCCCCTCGGGCTGCGCGAAATATAGACGGCGCGGCCCATCCGCGTCACCTGCTCCGCCCTCTTGCGGCGCGCTCTATGATCGAGGCCGCGCGGCACCTCGGCGAGCCGCCGGTGGAAGGGCGGAAGCAGATGGCTCCGCTCGGCGAGTGTCGCGCGAACCGGGCCGGCTATTGCGACTTGGCTGCGGGGAACGTCATCCCCTCGCCCGACCCGGCGGACGGGTTGCGACGGACGACGAGCCAGGCGGCCAGCACCGCCGCCGCCAGGATCGCGAGCGCAAGGTATGGGAAGACGCTGTAGGGCACCGGCTGTCCCGGCTTGAACAGCTCAACGAAGGGGATGACGAGAACCAGGGCGCCCAGCGCCGGCATGACGACGTGCCGAAGGACCGAGAACGTCTGCCGGTGGCGATGCCACATGAACACCGGAAGTGAGAACGTCGTCAGCACGTAGACGAACAGGATCACGATCGTGCCCATGGTCGAGCACTCCGCGTACAGTTCGACAGGGCTGGTCGTGCCGGTGATGACACCGGTGAGATGGAGAAGCCACCAGACCACGATGATCCCGAGGCCGGCGCCCGCCATGCCCAGCAGCGCGTTGACCGGCGTATCGAGGGGCGGGCGGACGTGGCCGAGCCACCTGGGAAGGAGCCCCGATCGTCCACCGTCGAACAGCATGCGCGCCTGCGAGTTCACGCCGGAGACCAGCGTCGCGAGCACCGAGAGGATCCCGATCAGCCAGGCCACGACCGCGACCGAGCCAAGGTAGTGGTCGGCCATTGCCAGGAAGGGGACCGAGGAGCGACCGATGGATGACACGTTGTAGTTGAAGCCGGTGACGGTCGCGTAGGCGAAGAACACGAAGAGGATCGTGCCGATCGCGATCGAGAGATACAGCGCTCGCGGGACGGTGCGCCGGGGGTCGCGACACTCCTCGGCGAGAGCCGGGCCATTTTCCCATCCGATGAGCATGTAGAGGGCGAGCGGGAAGCCGGCGGACAGACCGGCCAGCCCTCCCTTGATATGAGCGGGTGAGAACGGAATTCCCGACAGGACGGCACGCTGTTCGATGAGCACGACGATGCAGACGGCGACCATGATGACCACCTGCACCAGAACGGCCAGGCCCACCACGGCCGTCGATAGCTTGACGCCGCGCACGGTCAGCCAGATGGCGCCGACCGTCAGTATCAGGCTCAACGGCTCCCAGGGAATGTTCAAGGAGGTGTAGTGGTCGAGTGTGAGCGTGACCATGCCGCCCGACATGGTGAAGACGCCGGCGATGGCCACCGTGTAGCCGACCGCGACGAGGAGGGCCGTGGCGACGCCGGCCCTCGCTCCGAGCGAGGTCTCGACGTAGGTGATGAAGCTTCCCGCCGAGGGCTCCATGCTGGTGAACTCGGCCACGGTGAAGGCGAGGAGGACAACCGCGACACCCGCGGCGAGGATCGTCAGCGGGGCCGCAACGCCGGCGGTGACGGCGATCACGCCGAAGGCGAAGTAGAAGTCGATCCCTGGCCCGATGTTGGCCACGGTCGATGCCGTCACATCGGCCGTACCCAGCTGCCCGGCCCGGAGATGCGCTTCGCTCGAGCTCACCTCACACCTCCCGGCCGACCGGCGTCGATACCGCCTGTGAGCTGTTGGGCTACCGACATCGCGATCTCTCTTCCTGTGTGATTGGCGATCCCGGCCCGTGCGAAGGCCGCTGAGGTGGCTGCGTTGCCAATGGGCGTGACGGATACTACGGGCGTGCCTGGACCGGTTGTGTGTGTCGTAGGGGCCGGTACCGCGGGACTCGAGGGCCTGCTCTCGGCGCGCGAGCAGCTGGGCGCGGGGGCCGAGCTTCGACTGATCGCGCCCGATCGCCAGTTCCGCTATCGGCCGATGAGCCCCGGTTCACTGTTCCGGCCCGCGCCCGAGCGCGGCCTCGCGATCGCGGACCTGGTCGCACAGGTTGGGGCCACGTGGGTGGCCGACCGCGCGGACGTCATCTACGAGGAGGAGCGCAGGGTGCTCACCCGCGACGGCGACACGGTGGACTTCGACTTCCTGCTGCTCGCCATGGGGGCACGGTCCAGGCGGGCCCTGAGCCAAGGGCATGTGTGGGAGCGCGGTGCCGATCCCGGCTTCCTTGACCGGATCATCGAGGGGATCGTCGCGGGCGAGGTGCGAAGCGTCGCCGTGGCCGTCCCCCGCGGGGCGCGGTGGCCCATACCGGCCTACGAGCTCGCTCTGGTCCTGGCGTGGAGGACAACCGGAACCGACGCTCGAGTGACGCTTCTGACGGCCGAGGAGACGCCATTGGGCGCGCTCGGGCGCGACGCGACCGAGGCCGTTGAGCGAGAGCTTGACGCCGCCGGAGTCGAGGTGGTCACCGGCGTCGAGGTCGTCGACGACCCCGAGCGAAGCGCCCAAGGGCGGGAGCTTGCAGATGTCCTGCTCGTGCCAGAGCAGCCGGCGGACGGGACCGATGCACTGATGGGCGAGCCGAGTGACCCCGCCCGCGTGCGGCTCGGCACGGGCTCCTCGGCCGAGTTCGAGCAGCTGATCTCGCTACCGACCGTCGTCGGCCCGTTCATCAACGGCGTAGCGACTGATGCGGTCGGGCTCATCGAAGTCGACGAGAAGCTGAAGGTCTGTGGCAGCGAACGCGTGTGGGCCGCGGGTGGGTGCATCGCCGCCGCGCTCGAGCACAGCGCGCTCTCAGCCCGGCAGGCCGACGCCGCGGTAGCCGCGATCGCGGCGTCGATCGCCGGCGAGGCCGGGGGCGACTTGACAACATCCGCCGGCCCTCCCGATCTCACCGGCCTGCTGCTCACCGGGGCACGCGAGCAATGGCTGGCAGAGAACCCGCTCGGGACGCGCGAGCCTTCCACGCGCTGCCTGTGGTGGCCCCCAGGGCGAGCGGTGGGGCACATGCTGGCCCACCGGATCGCCGCATGGGACCCGTCGGTCCACCGGGCGCTGCCGAGCCAGCCGGGCGGATTGGAGATCCGTGCGCCGGTCGCGCTGGGCTGTAGCGGACGGGCCCCTGTGACTGCCGGTTCGCAGGTGAGCGCCGAAGTTCGAGCCGCGCGGCTGAGCGACATCGAGAATCGACAGCAGATGGCCCTCCAGCGACGCGAGCGCGAAGCCGCCGCCGAGCTCAGGACTCTCAGCACCCGGCTGAAGACGTTCGCCACCCATCAGCGGCAAGTCATCAGCGAGCTCGAACACCACGGCTACCTGCGCGACAACGAGAACTCGGCAGCGGACTCGCGCTAGCTCGCGCGCGTCAGCACGGAGATCGTCCGATCTCGGCGAGCGCGAAACCCGAGCCCTTCGTACAGTCCGATCGCGTTGGTGTTGGTGGTCAGGACGTGGAGAAAGACGCGCTCGGAACGATGTTGGATGTCGGCAACGAGCGTGGACACGAGTCGTGAGGCCAGTCCCTGACCCCGATGCGCCGGTGCGGTGCACACGGCGCTGATCTCCGTCCATCCGTCGAAGTGCAGACGCTCGCCGGCCATCGCAACCAGCGCACCGTCGCGTCGGATCCCCACGTAGCTGCCAAGCTCGATCGTCCTCTGGAAGAACGGTCCGGGATCGGTCAGCCGAACGAGCTCCAGCATTTCTGGCACATCAGCCGAACCCAGAGTGACCGCTTCCGGATCGTAGGCCCCGCCGGCCTGCTCTCCGATCATCTGCACCAGCTCGAAGGTGTCGGTCACCTTCAATGACTCGGGCAGCGGAGAGCCATCGTGAATCGTCGCCGCCACGGTTCCGGTCGGCACCAACGCGGTTGCGTCCTGCCAGTCGGTCTTCGACGCCTCGGACGGCAGCGCGAGGAAGGCCGCGATGTCCGCGGGATATCGAAGCGCGCGACCACTGCGCTGCGCAAATCGCGAGTGCGCGCCCGACAGAGCCGCGTATGCGGGGTTCTCGAGGCGGGCGTCGTCTTGCGGAAGGGTTGACTCGGACATGGTGGGGCGACCTGGCGCGTTGGTCCTCGACGGTACATCACCGGGTCAACCGTCTCCGGGTCCGCGCGTCTCCGCTACTTGGCCGGGTCAGGAGCGCGCCCGCTCGCCGGCACGGGTCAAGCTCCGTCAGGATGACGTAGGTTCTGATTTGAAGCTCGCCACCGAAAGGGGTCGCGCGGATGGAAGGACGGGCTCGAAAATGGCTGGAGGCGGGGAGCTTCTTCGACTGGACGCCCCTCGAGCCCATGCGCCGCACGAGCAGGCTGAGGATCTTCCACGCCGAGTTCGGCGACCCGGAGGCACCGACACTGCTGCTGTTGCACGGGTACCCGACGAGCAGCGTCGACTGGTACGACGTCGTGGACGCGCTCAGCCGTGAGCACCGTGTCTGTGTGCTCGATTTCCCAGGGTTCGGGTTCTCCGACAAGCCCAAGGATGAGAGCTACACCCTGCAACGTGACTGCGAGCTCGTGGATTACTACCTTCGCGAGATGCTCGGCGCGCGCCAGGGCGCGGTAGTCGCTCATGACCGTGGCGACAGCGTCGCCCTGGCCTTCGCCCGCCGCTGTACTTCTGCGGAGACGCCGTTCGACCTGACCAATCTCGTGCTCGGCAACGGGAACATGTTTCTCCCGTTGTCGAATCTCACCAGCTTCCAGCGGCTCGTGCTCGATCGCGACTCCGCGACTGCCGTCCTCGAGGCGGTGACCCCCGAGCTGCTCGCGAGCGGGTTGGGCCAGACCACATTCACCCCACCGCGTTCGCTGGAGGATCCCGATATCGCGGCTCTGGCGCATACCTTCGCGGTGAATGACGGCGTCGCGGTGCTCCACGACACGATCCAATATCTGGTGGAGCGCTCTGAGCGCGAGCAGGAGTGGCTCGCGTCCCTCGCCGAATCGCCGGTTCCAACGACCCTGGTCTGGGGTCTGCAAGACGTCGTCTCGCCGCCACGAGTCGCCGCCTACATCTGGAACGCCTACCTCTCCACCAAGCCGGGGGACAACGAGTTCTGGCTTCTGCCCCACGCGAACCACTACCTCCAGAACGATCAGCCACGGGAGTTTGTCGAGGTCGTGTCAGCCGCTCTCGCGCAGCGCTCTCCCGCGACTCCCGGGCCCCTCTCCCCGGAGCCGGGAGCCCCGGTCCTGGTCGATCGCTCGCGGCCCAGGCTGCGCTCGGCCAAAGAGGTGCTCGCAGGTGCTTGATCGGTCGTTGCCGCTTCGGGAGCACTGATCGCGATCCCGCCTGGGCGAGCCGACGATCCCGCCTGGGCGAGCCGAGTTACCGGGCGCGTGCGGGCAGGCCCACCAGCACGACGACACGGGCCGGCCGGGTCGGTGGTACGAGCGAGAGAAAATCGCGCACCGGGCCGCGTGAGTCACAGAACGGGCAGGTGAGCTGATCGGTCAGGGACAGCGAGCCAGCGCCAATCGCGACCGGGGCATCGCAGCGAGCGCAGGCGAGCGTCCCCGCGGCCAGCCGGCACGAGTGCGCCGGCCGCCGCGCCTGCTCATGCGTTGGGGCCACCAAGGCGCCCGAGGCTGAGTCGCCCAGGCGCGATTGACCGATCCCACCAAACAATGTCACCGGAATCAGTCTAAGCCGTCCAGCTCAGCCTGCGCCGCGAGCGCCGGCCGGGGCTGATCGTGCCTCCACCTCGGCGAAGCCGCGAGACGTCGCTAACGTGAGGAGCATGATGGCGACTGAGCCGATGATCACTCGTGGCGCGCATTACACAGCGCTGGTCGAGGTCATTGATCGCCAGGGCGCTGCCAAGCTGCACGCCAAGGAGCGGGAGCAGTTGATCGGGGCCGCCGATGCCCTGCTGTTCGGCGAGCCTGAAAGCGAGCGGTTGGTCCGATCCGCTGAGGCTCTGATTGAGTCCCTGGAGACGAGCGAGCGGTGGTCGGCGGAGATCTGCGACCAGCTCCGCGAGCACCTGTACGGCTGTGACAGCCCGACCGGGGCCTCGTAAGAACCGAGCGTCGGGTCGGCGAGCCTCGCCGGGCCGCCGCTGCGGCCTACCCGACGGCCGGCGATGATGTCCCAGCCGCGGGACCGCGTGGCGCGCGGCCCCGCTTGCTCTGTTGGCCCTTGAAGTCCCGCGCCTTCCGTCGCGGGGTCGATCCCTTTCGACCTCGACCGTCCGGAGCAGGCCTACGCTTTACCACGTGAATACGCTTGAGAAGCTGCGCGGCCGCGTCGCCGAGCTCGCAGACCTCGCTGCACTGCAGATGCTCGCCGAGTGGGATCAGCGGGTGATGATGCCGGGCGCGGGCGCCGCGGCGAGGGCAGAGCAACTGGGCACGCTCGCGCGCCTCACACATGAACGCGCCGCGGCCGAGGAGATCGGGGGCTGGCTGGCTGCGCTCGACGAGGAGGAGCTCGACGAGGTGGACCGAGACATCGTGCGCCTCGCGCGTCGCGACTGGGAACGAATCCGTCGGGTGCCGACAGAGCTCGCGTCCGAGCTCGCCCATGCGAGCGCCGAGGGCCAGGAGAGCTGGCAGCTTGCGCGGGCGAACGATGACTTCGCCGCATTCGCACCTGCGCTCGAGCGAAATGTCGAGCTCGCGCGAGCCTACGGTGAATGTCTGGCAGAGGAGAATGAAACTCCCTACGAGGCTCTTCTCAACGACTATGACTTCGGGCTGCGGACAGAGGATCTACGCCGCCTGTTCGGGGCGCTCGCCTTGGCGCTGCCGCCACTCGTGGCCGAGGCGCGCATCCATTCGCCGCGTCGGGCGCTCGACGTGCCCGTAGCCGCGCAGCAGCTGGCGGTGGCGGGCACGCTGCGCCGGATCGGCGTCGACGCCGAGAGCTGGCGGGTAGACGTCTCGGCCCACCCCTTCACCGCGTGGATGGGCCGCCGTGACACCCGTTTGACGACGCGCTACGGCGAGGGCGACGTCGAGTCGCTGCTCAGCTCGCTGCACGAGTACGGTCACGCACTCTACGAGCGCCAGGTCGACCCTGCCCTGGAGCGCACGAACCTCGGGTGCGGCACGTCGATGTCGATCCACGAGTCTCAGAGCAAGCTGTGGGAGAACCACGTGGCACGCAACCCGGCATTCGCCGAGGTGCTGGCCGCCGAACTGGTCGCCGGCGGCTTTCCGGTCAGTCCGGCAGAGCTCCACGCCACGCTTGTGGGCGTCGAGCCCTCCCTCATCCGCGTCTCCGCAGATCCACTCACCTACCCGCTGCACATCATTCTGCGCTTCGAGCTCGAGCTCGCCCTCCTCGAGGGCGAGCTCGCCATCCTCGACCTGCCGGCTGCGTGGCGGGACGGGATGCGCCACCTGCTCGGCGTCGAGGTGCCCTCCGACGCGCTCGGATGCCTGCAGGACGTGCACTGGGGCGCCGGCAGCTTCGGGTATTTTCCGAGCTACGCGCTCGGCTGCCTGATAGCCGCTCAGCTGTGGGAGACGATGCTGGCCGAGCTCGGGCCGCGCGAGGAGGATCTGCGCCGCGGCGAGGTCGGCCCCATCCAACGCTGGCTCGGCGAGCGGGTACACAGGCACGGACGCCGTCTCGATACGACGGCACTGGTTGAACAGGCCACCGGACGCGCCCTGGAGGTCGAGCCGTTCCTGCGCCACGTGGCACCGCTCGCGGGCTGACCGGTGCCAGAGCGGTCGGAGAGACAGCGTCGACACACGACTCGCGGATCGTTCGAGATGCCTAGTCGCCGCCCTCCGCAGCGGTGCCTGCCCTCCGACCACCTTGGGCAAAGAAGTCGGCCTCCGCCGACCCGAGCTGCGTCGCCGGCTCGTGCCCGTGCAGGTACTCCGCGGCGATGGCGCCCCAGTCCGCGCCTGCCCGGAGTTGCTGCAGAACGACGGCGACAATGCCGTGCATCCGCCGTATCAGGATCGACTCGGGCGGCAGGGTGAACTGGTTGATCTGCATCCTCATCGCGGCCCACCGCTCTCTGTCTGGATGCCCACGGTCTCGACGCCGGCGGGCGCCGTCGGGCGAGAAGCGTCGCTCTCCCGGCACGGCGTACCACTTGATCGCCATTCGCATCAGGTCCAGTGCAAAGTCGGCGTCGACCCCGTCGGCTCTACTGGCGGGCAGATATCCGCCCGCGAGCAGGGCCGCCTTGACGGCCGCCGCGTCCCGGTCGCGGACGGCGAGGGCAATCGCCCGCTCGTCGGCCACGCGGGCGGCATCGACGTAACGCACCAGGCCGAAGTCCAGGAAGCAGACCCGGCCGTCAGGGCACAGCATGTAGTTACCGGGATGAGGGTCTCCGAGGGCGATACGGTCGCGGTAGAGCAGGCCGAAGAAGAGCCGGAAGACGATCTCGCCGTAGCGATCGCGCTGCGCCTCATCGGCCCGGCGCACCGCCTCGAAGCCTTCACCCTCGACGTACTCGGACACCAGCACGCGCCGAGTCGACAGGTGCGTGTGAACCCGAGGCACGAGGACGAACGGATGTCCCCGCATCAGACGCTCGATGCGGCGCTGGTTCTGGGCCTCGAGCTCGTAATCGAGCTCCTCCGCGATCCGCTCGCGCATCTCCGCGGCGAGCGCCTTCGCGTCCAGCCCTGGGGCGAGTCGCTTGACGAGCGGCAGCAGCAGCGTTGCGTTGCGTAGGTCCGTCTCCACAGCCTCCGCGACCCCGGGGTACTGGATCTTCACGGCCACCTCATCGCCCTCGACAGTGGTGGCGCGATGGACCTGGCCGATGGAGGCCGCGGCAAACGCATGCTCGTCGAAGTCACAGAACACGCGCCGGAGCGGACCGCCGTACTCCTTGCGCATGAGCTTCTCGAGGTCCGCGAAGGGCACCGGCGGGACGTTGTCGCGAAGCGCGGCCAAGCGGCGTTGCAGCTCATCCTGCTCGTCCTCGGGAAGGCCGTCGAAGTCGACCATCGAGATCATCTGGCCGACCTTCATCGCCGCGCCGCGCATCTGCCCAAGCTGGTCGACCAGCTGCCCGACGAGCGCCGCGGTCCGCTCGCTGTGGGCGGCTGCGGCCCGCTCAGGCGTGCGGACCCGGTTGGCGGTTCGCATCCCCGCCCACCGCAGGCCCTGACCCGTCACCAACCCGCCGACCCGCGCTGTCCGCCCGAGCCGGCCGGCCGGCAGCTTTCCCGCCTCAGGCCCATCGTCGGCATCCGCAGGCATCCACCGAGCCTAGCGAGAACGCGCTTTCGCCCGGCCGCGAGCGCGTGAGCCCGCGCTGCGAGCGTGCCCGGCTTGGACGAATTCCGAGCCTATCGAGTGGGGAGCTGCACACCCCTCCCGCTCGGCGAAGCA
>Ga0209656_10002215_pt1 | contig 12604 bp, 12 predicted proteins | sample BogFormECP12_OM2_FD_188239 | JGI IMG/M metagenome (GOLD analysis project Ga0209656, IMG submission 188239) | Bog forest soil microbial communities from Calvert Island, British Columbia, Canada - ECP12_OM2 (SPAdes) (version 2) | ecosystem: Environmental > Aquatic > Freshwater > Wetlands > Bog ... | reverse complement strand
GCCCCGCCGCTCCCGCCAAAACGGACATCACATAAGAGATGATCCCGAACCGGGCAAACTACGGTGGCAAGACACGCCGGACGAGCAAGATTCAATGTCAATAGGCAAGATCATTTGTCAAAGGACACATACGACAGGAACCTGAGACGCGCGCAGTCCGTGTCGTTTCTGCAGGTTCTCGCCGCCGATTGCCTCGGGTGCCGTATCCGTCGGGACGGAGCGTACGCTGACACCCCGACTGTTCCCGCACAAGACAGCCTGCCTGTGCCACGGCTACTGGCTCTACAGGTGCCGACGACATGTTGGCTGTCACGGGACAATGCAAAAGGTACACATTTGGTGATGTTCCGTGTAGTAGCATTCTCAGTATGGAGCGATCTGGTCACCGGCTGAATGTCACGCTCGACCCCGAGCACGCTGCCCGGCTGGCGCGGCTTGCTGAGCGCACCCACGTGCAGGAAGGCACTCTCGCGCGGTCATTGCTGTCGGCTGCTATCGAGGAAGCCGATCCCGACGCACGCAACATCGTGGCGATACTTGATGGCATCCCGGGCGCCTACGAGCACGCCATGCAGAGCCTGGATCGTGCCCGTGCGGGCGGGACGATCCCCCTTGATGAGCTCTAGGCGTTGGCCGAGGTAAGACTTAGCGTCGATGCGGTCGAAGACCTCGACCGCATGATCCTCACGCACAGCCTCCCGGCCGACACCAGGGACCGCGTCAGGCGTTCACTGCGCGTTCTGGAGCAGTTTCCCCGGATCGGCCGACAGCTTGAGGGGCGCTGGAGGCCGTTGCGGTTTATCCTCGGGCCATGGCGGTGGATGCTCATCCTCTACAGCTACGAGGAGCCTGACGACCTTGTTCTTGTGGTCGCCTTCCAGGACGCACGGTCGTCGGCCGCTGCCACCGCGGGATGAATTCTGTCGAGCGCCATGTTGGCTGCCACGGGACACACCAGCCGCACTGCCGCCATCCACCGGTCGGTGAACATCCAGCGCCGCAGATCATGCTCGGCCAGCACGCTGCGCAGCCCGGTCACGCCGGCCATCTCCTCATCTGTGGCCGAAGTCGCCCGGACATCCAGGCCAGACGCGGGCGCTCCCGGGGCAAGCCAGCCGGGACTGTCCTGGCCAGGCTACGTCGGCGGACGACGCCCGGACCTAGGCTGGCGCGTATGAGGCTTGGCGTCATGGCCGACATTCACGGGAACGATGTCGCACTGCGGGCGGTGCTGGATGACGCGGCCGGCTGTCAGGTGGACCGGTGGTGGGTCCTGGGTGACCTGGTCCTGCTCGGCCCGCGTCCAGCGGAGGTGCTCGGGCTCCTCCGGTTGCTGCCGGGTATCGAGATGCTGCGAGGAAACACTGACCGCTACGTCCTGACCGGCGAGCAGCCCGCGCCGCATGCCACCGCCGCTGACGCGGCGGGAAGCGTCGAGCTAGTGGAGCGCTACGGGTTGATGGCAGCCGGGATCGGCTGGACCCGCGGCGTCTTGTGCCAGGCCGGCCTGCTGGACGTCCTGGTCAGCCTGCCGTCTGAACTGAGCCTGCCTTTGCCCGGCGGCACGCGCATGCTCGGCGTGCACGCGTCACCGGGCGCCGACGACGGCCCCGGGATCAGGCCCGGCCTTCCTGACGAGCAGCTCAGCCGCCTGCTGGCGGATGCACCGCCGGTGTCGTCATCGGCGGTCACACCCACATCGCTACTGACCGCCGCGTCGACGGGATCCGGGCGCTCAACCCGGGCAGCACCGGAATGCCAGAACGCCCCGGCCAGGCCAGCTGGCTTCTCCTTGAGGTCAGTGACGGCCTAGAGCACCATGACGATACCGGGCACGGAGCCGCGGGCGGCCTAATGGCCGTGCACCGGGTCGTGTCCTATGACGCCGGTACCGTGGTCCGTGATCTCCGCGCCCGGCGGCACCCGAACGCGGAGTTCGTGGAGTCCATCCTCACCGGCAGGCGCCAGCAGATACAGACACCGTCCTCCTAGCCGAGGCTAGGAGGACGCCGGTGGGCCGCCTACTCGTCTCAACCTGACACGTCGCGTTGCCGGTTCGCCGAAGTCTGGTGCGGCAGCGATGCAAGACCGGCCGTCCCGTGACAGCGAACATATGGAACGACCGTCTCCTCTCGTGGGACATGTCGAATCTCAGTCATCATGCCGGTGCTGGCTATGTGCGGTCGATGGACCCTTAGTTGACGGCCGACGCGGTAAGAACCTCCTCGCGCTTAGTTGCCGCTCAGCTACGCGTCCGAACCCCCAGGCTGCTACATTGGCCGGGCATGGAGACAGACGGGACCTTCGATGCGCTGCAAATGCTGAAGTACAGCAACACAGTCGAAGTGATCGACGAGGTTCTCGCGTCCAATCCCGCTGCGACCGTGGCTGACGTACGCCGGTACGCTTCCATCAAGAGGAAAGCGGTGGAAACGCAGCTTAAGGAGGCAGAAGCGCGGATAGAACGTGCTGTCTGCCAGCACTGCGGGATGGAGATCGTCCGGGGAAACGATGGCGCGTGGTACCACGGCCGCATACCCTCATGGGGGTCACGCGGATGTCGGTCCTACAGCTTCGATCGCCTGGGTACCTGGGACGACACGCTGGACAGAAGGTGGACGGCCACCCCAAGCTAATCCGCACAGTAGCAGTCGATCGACGCGAACGCGACCAAACCCCGCCCATTGTCGTGAGCGATCGGCAAGGCACTAAGCCGCCCTGAGTCCGAGGCGTCGGCTGGCGGCGGCACACTTAGGCATCACCGATAGCGCGCATGTCCAGCCGTGGCCAACGCCTGCCTGTGAAGGCTACTACTGGGGCGGCTTGGCGTCGTCGTATTCGTCGTGCCAGTTCCACCACGCGTACGGCGGGGCCTGGGGGTAGCCCTCGGGCGAGTCCTCCCAGTCCTCCTGGCGTCCGAGCGCGGTCAGGTCGAGGTAGCTCCAGGTGCTCCCCAGTGCTTCGTCTCCGCGGTTGTTGATGAAGTAAGTGCGGAACACGCGGCCGCCGTCGCGGATGAACGCGTTGGTGCCGTGCCATTCGTCCACGCCGAAGTCGGTGTCGAAGCCGTCGGTCATGGTGTACCAGGGCATCGTCCAGCCCATCCGCGCCTTCACGCGTTTGATGTCTGGCTGCGGCGCGCGCGAGGCATAGGCGAGCGTGGTGTCGCGGGCGTTCAGATGGGCGAGGTGGGCGACCTGGTCCGCCATCAGGGAGCAGCCGATGCAGGCGTGGTCGGGCCAGCCGAACACGCCGGGTTCGAATAAGGCGCGGTAGACGATCAGCTGACGGCGGCCCTCGAACAGGTCCAGCAGGCTCGCTTTGCCGTTGGGTCCGTCGAACTGGTACTCCTTCTCCACGACCAGCCACGGCATTCGCCGGCGCTCGGCGGCCAGCGCGTCGCGGGCGCGGGTCAGGTCCTTCTCCTTCACGAGCAGCTGCTGGCGCGCGGCCTCCCACTCGTGCGGTGACACAATCGGGGGAGTCTTCATTGCGATGTCTCCATTCCGGTTCAGGTCCAATCTCATGCGCTAGGTCAGGGCGGGAACTCCACGCCACAGATAGCGATCGCCGAACCAGCTGCCGAGTCCTTCTGCGCTGGTCAGCGCGTCCCACACCCGCTGCGGCGGCTGGGCGAGATCGATGGTGCGCTCGATACGATCCGGGATGGGCAGGAGAGAACCTCCCCGTATCGCAATCATTTGATTGCGATAAATCTATAGCAACCATCTAGTTGCGTCAAGCTCCCGGCTCCCGCTACAGTCACACGTTTGGAACGCAGCCTCACGAGCCCGGCCAGCCGGCAGCCAGCCGTGGGCGCCGAGCCCGGATGCTGCTGACTGCCAGGTTCCGGCAGGCTCACCGCGCCGAGGGTGTTGAAACGGACGGCAGGGCTGCGAACGCGCGTATGCCGGATATGAAGATCAGGCCGCCGGCGACGATGAATATCAGGCTGACCGAGTTGAGGGTGACGCCAGCGAACGAGGCGCGGAAGCTCCGCAGGACGGTGCTCGTCAGCCAGCCGGAGACGACCACCGAGAACATGGAGGCGAGTTGGTTCACCGGATTGAACACCGCCATCACCCGGCCCAGGTATTCGCGCGGTGCCGCATCCAGGAGCAGCGGTGCCACCGCCGTGTTCAGCATGGCGATCGGCATAGCGTAGATCGCCAGCATGACGAGGCCAGCGGGGAAGCTGCGCTGCAGCGCGTAGCCGACCGCCAGGACGCCGGTGCCCAGCAGGCCCGACCAGGTGAGCGCGCGTGCACCGATCCACCGCACCATGCGGCCGGCCGCCAGCGCGCCAACGATGAAGCCAGCCCCCATCGCGGTCTCGGCGAGGCCGAACAGCCGGGACGACGCGTGCAGATCACGGGTCACGAAGAACACGTTCAGCGTGCTGATCGCACCGGTGCCGCACTGGCAGATCATCGTGACCGTCAGGAGTGTTACCAGGAACCGGTTGCGCGCGAAGAGCCGCAGGCCGACGGAGAACTCAGCGTGCAGGCTGGTCTGGCCCGCTCCGGCCGGGGCTGGCGGGCGAGGCCCGGGCGTCAGCCGCAGGAAGCGGATGGCCAGATAGGACACGAGGTAGGAGGCGGCGTTGGCGGCCAGTGCCCACTGGAAGCCGACCGTGAACAGCAACGGGGCCGCGATCGGCGGGCCGATGATCCCGGCCGCCGACATGGTGGCCTCGGCGAGGCCGGCCGCACGCGCCCGGTCCTCCTCGCCATGCACCAGGTCGCCAGTCGTCGCGAACCTGGCGAGGCTGAAGAACTGGCCGGCGGTGTTCAGGACGAACACGACCAGGTACACTGCGGCGAGCCACAGCCCGACGGGGAGATCCCGGACCGGGACGAACGACAGCCCGGTGAGACCCGCGACCATCGCCGCGCGGATCACCTCGGTCCGCATCATCGTCGACTTCCGGTTCCACCGGTCCACAAAAACCCCGGCAACCGGCCCGACCAGGGCAAACGCGGCGGCCGCGGCCACGAGGATCCCGCTGACGGCGGCGGGTGCCCAGGACCGGCCGCTCGCGAGAACCTGCGAGACCCACAGCACGAGCGTCGTGCCGAAGACGATGTCCCCCACCGCGGACACGGCCTGGCCGTACCACAGCTTTGCGTAATTCCGGTTAATCAGCGTACGCTGCAGCGACGGCAGGTTTACCCTGTGATTGTTGTTAATGCAGGGCTTAGCGCGGCTATCCCATGCTGGTGCCATTGTTATTACACGTGCTGCTTTGGCTGCTGATCTCTTGGTGGCTGCCGGCCTAGCCGACAGAAGGTCAGAGCCTCGTGACATCCTGCGCTCATGAACACCACGGCTGCACGCCACACACCGGCTCGTCAGGAAGCCGGAGATCGCCGGCCTGACGTCGTGCCATCATTTTGGACTCTTTCGGAACAAGATCTTTTTCAGTTACGACAAACAGCCCGTGACGACAACGAGCTGCTCATCCTGTAACTCGAGGCACGGGTGGTCCGTCGAGTCACATCGGCATCATCCGTCAGTTTCGCGGACGGTCGCGAGGTGTGCCGTTACCGTCACGTTATTTGCGGAGTGGCCAGCAAATCTCGCGTTTCCCGAAATTGACAGGGCAAATTGACAGGGCAATGAGAACGGCCCACGGCCAACACCAGCGCAATGATGGCCGGGCGACGACTCCGCTTCCCCCGCCCGCAGCAAGGAACGTACTGCCGCCGCGATCCGGTCATGCTGCCGGTATTGGTCAAGGGCAGGGGCTGGGCCCTGGGGCTGCCAGCTGGTGATGAGGACACCTTCGCCGCTCTCCCCGGACCGACCCCTCCGGCTACGGCCAGCGGCGTCGCGTCGAGTACCCTAAAAAAGCTGAGGACTCCCCCGGATCGGGAAGTCATCAGGTTCTGTTCTGATTGGGCGTCCAGGCGTGCTACCTGACGAAACGGTCGAATTCCCCGTTTCGTACGCCTCCGAGAAAAGCATGCCACTCGTCCGACGTGAACCGGAGGACCGGCCCTGCCGAGTCCCTGCTGTTGCGAACGCCGATCGCGCCACCGGGCAGGCTCGCTACCTCGACGCAATTGCCGTTGGCGTAACTCAGAGAGCTCTTAATCCAGTAAAAACCTGAACTCGGCCGTTCATACGGACTCCTGAGCGTAACGCTTCCCACGTTACCCCCTCACTGGTTGGTGTCTTTCCTAGATGTGCAGCTAGTCGGGAAGGCGAGCCAGACGGGTTCACGGCTCAGAGTCTTCATGTGTCTCCCCTGCGGCCGCGCGATCGCCGACCCAGGGCAGATCGGGCTGGAACGCGAGCGTGAAGTACACGGCCTCCCCGGCAGGGGTTCGGAAAGAGCCCCATTCGGTCGACAGAGCGGCGACCAGTACCAGCCACCGTCTGGTCTCCGTATCGACTGGTTCGCCCACCGCCATCGGCAGGGAACGCGACGCGTTGTAGATGTCAATGCGCAGATGACCGCGGCAGCACCTGATGGCAAGCGTGACGGTCTCACCATCCCCGTACGTGATGGCATCGGTCACCAAGTCGCTGGTAAGCAGCACCGCGATGTCGGGATCGACGGGGACATCCCAGGCGCGGATGACCGCGCGGACCTGGCTGCGGGCTTCGGCCGCCGCGGTTGGTTCCCTGGTCAGCCGGAGGCGACACTGGTGCAGTTCGGTCGGACGAGTCGGTGCCATCGCGTCTATCCGGTTCCTCAGCTGACGTGTTCGGTGCCTGTTGCGTGGAAAATACTGCTGCAACTTGCAGTGCAAGACATCGGTCAGCTGACGGATATTGAACCGCGGCGCGGACGGCAGCCGCTCTCGGCTCGGCCTAGACCCGTTCGGAAACGACATGATGGCCGGGGGCACGGGACAGCCTAGACTGACCGCTCACGACCCAACTGGACGAGCATGGTCGCCCGGAACCTCCTGCCGCGGCCGACGAGCCTGGTGCAGCCCGAGGTGAGCAGGATCCGCACCTTCGCCGCCATCGGCCCAACCTACCTGGCCAGGGCTGCTCGCCCGAGCATCGCGCACGACTGCAATTTCTAATTTAAATTCTAAATCATGGGCCCGAACGGCCTGGGTGGCATGCCGCGCCAGGCCTCCTCGCCCTGCTGGCAGTCGCCCCTCTCACCAGACTCTCAGGCCACCGAGCACAGGTTGCATAACATGGCCGGGATATTTTGTCCCTATGGCCGTCCTCGCCCACCGCCGGGCGGGACCCGGCGGCTCCTCCCCGGCGGCGGTTAAGGTACCCATGCGGAACTCGCCAGCTGACCTGGTCACGCTGGCTGATCTGGAGGCCGACCCGCATCCGGCGCTGGCCCGGCTGCGGGCCGGATCTCCGGTCAGCTGGCTGCCCGCCCTCGGTGCCTGGCTCGTCACCGGTTATGACCTGGCCGTGGAGGTCATGCGTGATGCGCGGACATTCACGGTCGACGACCCTCGCTTCTCCACGGCCAAGGTGGTCGGGCCGAGCATGCTCTCCCTAGACGGCGCGCAGCACACGCGCCACCGGGGTCCGTTCAACCGCGCCTTCCGGCGCGACGAGATCTACGCGCGGCTCGGCTCGTTCACCCGGGCCGAGGTCGACCGCCTGGTGCCGGCCATCGAGCCGCGCGGCGCGGCCGAACTACGCCGGGCCGTGGCCGGGCCACTGGCTGTCGCGGTCATGGCGGAGGCGCTCGGGCTCGGCCCGGCCGATCCCGCCCGGGTCCTGGCCTGGTACGACGGGATCGTAGCCGCGGTGCAGGCCGAGGCCGCGGCGGCCCGGGCCGTAGGGCCCGCCGGGACGGCGTTCGCCGAGCTTGCCGCCAGCCTGCGTGAGGTGATCGCGGTGCCGGGGTCTGCCTCCCTGCTGTCGCAGGCCAGGCCGCTGACCGAAACGGAGGTCATCTCGAATGCGGCGGTCATGATGTTCGGCGGGATCGAGACCACCGAAGGCATGATCGCCAACGCCCTGCTGCACCTGCTCTCCTCCCCCGCCCAGCTTGAGCTGGTGCTCACCGACCGCGCCCTGGTACCCGCGGCGATCGAGGAGTCGCTGCGGCTCGAGCCGGCCGCGGCGGTCGTCGACCGGTACGCGACCCGGGACGCCCGGCTCGGCGGCGCCGATATCCGGGGCGGCGACCAGGTCACGGTGTCCATCTCGGGAGCGAACCGGGACCCGGCGGTCTTCGGAGCGCCGGACGTGTTCGACGTCCGCCGTCCCAACGCCGGACGCCATCTGGCCTTCGCGCACGGCCCGCATTTCTGCCTTGGCGCGCACCTGGCCCGGCTGGAGGCGCAGATCGCCATCGAAACCCTGCTCGGCCGGCTCCCCCGGCTGCGCCTGGACCCCCGTTACCCGAGCGCGCCGCGGGGCCTGGTCTTCCGCAAGCCGCCCGACCTGCGCGTGCGCTGGAGCCGACCGGCGTTAGCCGCGGGGCTCAGCCACCTCGAGTCGATGCGCCCGCGCCGGGTAGCGTAGACCACGCCCGCCAATACCGGAGGAGGCGCAATGTCAGAGCAAGATGACTTCGCTGAACGGTTCCACCGGGACCGCCACGAGCACGCAGGCGCGTCGCAGCACCTCGACGACGACCAGCTCGCCCGCCTCACCGAGGAAGAGCGGGTCGCCGCCGGGCTCGACGCCTACGACCCGGACGAGGTACCGCCCGCCACAGACACGCCGCCGCAGCCCGAGGACATCACCCAGAACGAGGACTGGCAGGAAGAGCGAGCCGAAGTCCGGCGCCAGGAGGACAAGGGCGAGCTGGGCCCGATAGACGAGCGCCACCCGTTCCCGCCCACCCGGTACGAGTAACCGCTAGCCGGAGAAGGACGGCAGCGTGACGCGCACGATCACGCACCGCCATTACGGTACGGCCTCCGCGCCAGCGCGGAGGCCGCTACTGCCAGGACCGGTTAGACCGCGGCTGGCTGACGCCATTGCTCGACGATGCGGCGCAGCTGCTGACGCCCCTTCAGGCCGTATTTGGCGTAGATATTGCCCAGGTGGAATTCCACCGCCTTGCGGCTGATGAACAGCTCGGCCGCGACCTCGGGGTTGGACAGGCCCTTGCCGACCAGATGGGCTACCTCGGTCTCCCGGCTCGTCAACGCGACGACGGATTGCTTGCTGGCCGGGTGGCTGGGGAGGTGGCACGCGGCCAGTTCCCGTTCGGCCTGGGCGGTGAACGGGGCGGCCCGCAGGGCGGCGAACAGAGCGTGGGCGCGGCGGAGGCGGTCGACCGCGTCCTTCCTGTTGCCGGTGCGGCGCAGCAGCCGGCCGTGGGCCAGCAGCAACCGGGCTGTGTGCACCGGGCTTTGGGTGCTGGCGGTGTCCTCGCCGCGCCGGTAGACGTGCAGCGCCTGCTCGGGCGTGCCCCGCTGCTCGGTGAGCCATCCCTGCAGCCAGGCCAGGGCCGGCTGCAGAAACCCGACCTGGCCGCTGGCCGCGCGCAGCTGCTCCAGTACGGCGTCCGCATGCTGCGACTGGCCCGAGCCGACCAGGCCCTCGGCCAGCAGCGGCCGCCACAGCACCGCGTACACCCGGCTGCGGCCATCCAGGACCGAATCATCCTGCCAGGGACCCAGCGCGTCGGCCATGCCCAGGTAGTCACCGGTCGCCTGGCAGACCAGGGCCCGGGCCATCGCCGCGTACACCCGTTCCTGGCCGTAGTCCAGGCTGGCTGCCGCCTCCTCGGCCAGCCGGGCGTGGTGTTCAGCCTCCTCGGCCGCGCCGCGCCCGGCCGGCACGCAGCCCGCCGCCAGGTGCAGCAGCGGCAGCTCGTAACGACGGGAATGGATCGCCGCGGCCGAGAAGCCCTGCTCGGCGGTGAGCAGCACGTCATCCCACGCGCCGGCCAGGTACTGCGCCAGCGCCAGATAGAAGTAGGCGCGCAGGCCGAGGGTGAGGGTGGCACCTCTGCGTGCCATCTTCAGGCTGGCGGTCAAGTCGGTCACGGCCAGCCTCAGGTCACCCGCCAGCAGGCGGAATACCCCGCGGAAAGCAAGGCCGTCGACATCAACCAGTTCGACGCGCGCCGGGTCGGCATCAAGGTGTTCCAGCTCGGCCAGAGCGTCGGCCGGGCCGGCCACCTGGGCGGCGCCGATGGCGACCAGGGTGCGCGTCTGGCTGGCGGCGGCCGCGTCGAGGCAGCCGGTGCTCAGCGCCCACCTGCTGAAAGACTTCACCTTCTCCCCGTCCCCGAGAAGCGTGTAGGTACCGGCCAGCCGATTGGCGATCATGGCGGCCAGCGGCAAGCTGTCCGGCTCGGTCCGGGCCTGCGCCAGCGCCTCGCTGAACCGCAGCTCCGCCTCGGCGAGCTGGCCCGAGGAGAACGCCATCGTCCCCAGCACGCAGCTGCGCAACGGAGACGGTCCCGACGCCTCCACCACCGGGCGCAAGTCCAGGCCACGGGCCTCCTCGGCTAGCATCAGGTGCAGCGCCGCGGTCAGCAGCCGCCGCTCGCGGTCGGCCCGGGCCGGCGAGATGTCAGAGGCCCACTGCAGGTGAGTGGCGGCCAGGGCCAGACGGCCACGGGCCGCCTCGTCGCCGGCCAGGCGCTCCAGCTGGACGGCCAGGTCCTCGTCGGGGCGCTCCAGCGCGGCCACCCGGTGCTCCCACGACGCCGACTCGCTCACGATGGCGGCGGCGCGGGCGTGCAGCACGCGGCGCCTGGCCGCCGGGATGCCAGCGTAGATGGCGTCCCTGACCAGCAGGTGGCGGATCGCCACCGGGCCGCTCGGTTCTTCTGGCTCCCAGTCGACCAGGCCGGAGGCCACGGCCGGCTCGATCGCCGCGCTGGGCGAGTCGATCTGCGCCGCCTGGCCCAGCTGGGCCAGCGGCATACGCAGGTTCAGGACCGACAGCATCTCCAGGATGACACGGGTGTCCAGCGGCAGCACCCGCAGATGGTCACCGACGGCGGCAGCCAGCGACCGGGGCAGCGCCAGCCGTCCCGGAGCCCGCGGATCGAAACCAGACCCTTCGCTCAGTACCGTGCGCAGGTAGAGCGGGTGCCCGCCGGTACCCCGGTACAGCCGCTGCAAGGCGTCATTATCCAGCGGCGTCGCCCTGAGCGCGGCCGCGAGCAGCCCGACCTCATCCCGCCGCAGCCCGCCCAGCGCGATGTGCAGCCGGTTCTCGACACTCAACAGCATCCGCTGCGCCGCCTCGTCCAAGCGGTCGCTGGGCCCGCGGTAGATCACGACGGCGACTACCGGGTCGACCGACAGCCGCCGCAGCATGAACGTCATAGCCTCCACCGACTTGCTGTCGGCCCATTGCAGGTCATCGACCAGGATGGCCACCGGCCCCTTGACCTGCTGTCCCACGACTTCCAGCAACCGCGCACCCATGACGAACGAGGAGGCAGGCGAGTCCGTTCCCGCCGTCAGCAGAGCGGTCCTGAAGGTACCTCCGGCTGACCTGAGCAGCTGATCGGCGATGCCGAAGTCCAGATCGGCCTCGACCTGGTCGGCACGAGCCGACAACACTGTCAGGCCGTCGGCCTCGGCCAGGCAACGCCGCGCCAGGGCCGTCTTCCCCATGCCCGGATCGCCCTCGATGGCCACCAGCCACGGCTGCCCCGCCTCGGCTCGGCTGACGACCTCCGCGATCCGCGCGCGCTCAGCTGCCCGGCCGACGAACAGGTCGAGCGGCGGCTGCCGGTCCTGCATGCGCCTACCTCGCTCCCGCCCGTGACGTTCGGCATCCGGGCCTATGCGAGCGTAACCGCTAGCGAATCGGCATTCCATCCCGCGGCCCGGGCAGACCCGGCCGCAGACCCTCGGCGTCAACGACAGCTCTCGAGCGGTGCTTAGGGTAATGGCGTGGCACCGTGCCGTAGAGGCCGTCGCGCGGGGCGCGGATTTATCGGAATGGCTGGCGGCGAGGGCGCACCAGCCTCCGCCAAGTTCAGCACGATTTTCCCGCGACTTCGGACGGGGGCCGCCATCACGACTGGGCGGCGGCACCCGGGCTCGGAATGCTGGAGTGCCTGGCCCTGGCGGGCGGCGGGACCCGCCGGGCCTAACCGAAAGCCGGAGATGCCGGGGGTACCAGATGGTCTCGAAAACCGAGCGGACGGTCATCAACGCGGCCGGGCTCGTCCAGGGTATCGTCCTGGTCACGTTCCCCGCGGCCAGCACCATCTTCACCGAGAAGAGCGGGTATGGGCTGTCCAGCAGCCAGTACGGGGACATGTTCCTGCCTCAGGTCGCGCTGGCCATCACCATGTCGCTGCTCGGCGCCGGGCTGGCCCGCCGGATCTCCACCAAGCGCGTCTACCTCCTCGGCCTGAGCTGCAGCATCGTGTCGATGGTGCTGCTGCTCGCCAGCACGCTGGTCAAGAGCAACCAGTCGGCCGCCTATCCGCTGCTCCTGGCGTCAGCCTGCCGGCGATCTTCGGTTTCACCGCGTTCATCGCTGCGGCGATGGCACTGCCGAGCTTCTTCGTCGCCCACCGTAGACCTGAGCCAGCCGGGCTTCCGTCCGCCGAATCACGGCCGCGTCGGGCGGCGGGCACGACCGGCCCGCTACAGTCAAACCCCCAGTGACCTCCCCCGTATCGCCGATCAGCCGAATAGGGTGACGCCGCCGCCGACCAGGCAGCCCCGAAGCAGCC
>Ga0209656_10002214_pt1 | contig 12605 bp, 10 predicted proteins | sample BogFormECP12_OM2_FD_188239 | JGI IMG/M metagenome (GOLD analysis project Ga0209656, IMG submission 188239) | Bog forest soil microbial communities from Calvert Island, British Columbia, Canada - ECP12_OM2 (SPAdes) (version 2) | ecosystem: Environmental > Aquatic > Freshwater > Wetlands > Bog ... | reverse complement strand
GCGATGTTTCGGTCGGGCCTGAGATCGTCGATGGCTCGGTGAAGAAGAAAATGCAGAAGGCGCTGAAGGATATCCAGAGCGGAAAATTCGCCAAAGGTTGGATCGCGGAATACGCCGCGGGTTTACCGAAGTATAAAAAGCTTTTAAAGGATGGCGAGAAGCACTCGATCGAGAAGACCGGTGCACGACTTCGTGGTCTGATGCCTTGGATTGCAAAGAAAAATCTCAAGGGGGCTCAGGCGTCGTATTAGATCGTCCGCGAGCAAACGCGAACTGCTAAGATCCGCACCCGGAACGTTACGACGAGCGTCGAAAAATACGCAGGCTGGAAGCCTATGTTGGTTACATCATATGATGTGCGGCTATGGCCTGCGACGATCAATCCGGCAATTCCGGAGTCGGGGCAGTTTGATGAACGTCATAGTGCAGTTCGTTCAGCGCCGTGTACCGCTGGAGGGCCAGCGCAACGAGCCGGTCAATGAGGTCGGAATAACTTACGCCACTGGCCTCCCAGAGCAGCGGGAACATACTGATGTTGGTGAAGCCTGGCACCGTGTTGATCTCATTGAGCAGGACGCGTCCGTCCTCGGCCAAAAAAAAGTCCACACGAGCCATACCAGCGCAGTTGAGGACCTTGAACGCTGCAACTGCCAACCGGCGCACTGTTTCGCTGATTTCTGGAGGAATGAGCGCAGGAATCTCGAGAATCGCACCATTCTCGTTCACGTACTTTGCTTCATATGAATAAAATTCGTCGCGCACAACAACCTCGCCGACCACCGAGGCCTCCGGCTCTCCGTTTCCCAAGACACCGCACTCAAGCTCCCGACCGCGGATGCCTTCTTCAACCAATACCTTCTCGTCAAACCGGAATGCTTCCCGCAGCGCCTGCGCGAATTGGGTAGAATTCGCTACCTTCGACACGCCAACCGACGAACCGGCGTTCGCGGGCTTGACAAAAAAGGGCAAGCCGAGCTCTCGCTCTAATGCGGCAAAACTCGCCTTGCGAGCATTCTGTCCCGTAATAACATGAAATTTCGCTGTTTCGATTTCGGCATGATTAAGGAGGCGCTTCATCACCTCCTTATCCATGCCGACTGCAGACCCGAGCACACCGGTTCCTACAAACGGGACGTTGAGGAGGCGCAAAAATCCTTGAAGACAGCCATCCTCCCCGAAGGCACCATGGATGAGAGGGAGCACAACGTCCGCGGCTTGACCAAGTGAACTCGACGCGATTGTTTGCAACATCTCAGACCCCGACACGGCGGATTGCAGCATTACAGGGCACGAGGAATCGAATCGTTCAAACCCAGGCGCTGCTTCCAACTCGGCGACGGAGCCCAACAAGGTCCAGACACCAGACTTTTCGATTCGAACCAAAGAGATCTCGTACTTTGATTTGTCGACCGCGTCGTACACATTTCGTGCCGAACAAATGGAGACTTCGTGCTCGGTTGACTTCCCACCGCAGAGGATCGCTAGCCGAATCTTGGACTTTTTCATGCTGACCACCGTTTTATCGGGTGTATTTGTGTGCGACAAGGTACTGAGCGCAAGCAGAAACACCAGTTCGCGAGGAGCGGCGCTACGGTCCCGGACATTGCGCTTTCGCCAGAAGCTCGTGCAGCTCACCGATCCGCGTCGCAAATAAAGTCATCGTTTTTTCGACTGGCTTCGGCGATTGCATGTCGACACCTGCTTCCCGCAGCGTATCGATGGGGAACTTGGAGCCGCCGGATTTGAGGAAATCGAGAAAAGCTGCAATTTCCGCTTTGCCGCCATTCAAAACTCGGTCGGCCAGTGAAACTGCCGCTGAAATTCCCGTCGCATATTTGTAGACATAAAACGCGGAGTAAAAGTGCGGGATCCGGAGGCATTCGAGATCGAGTTCGGGATCAATCGTAAACCGCGGCCCGAAATAGGCCCGAAGCAATTCGCGATAGACGTTGCGGAACACGTCGAGCGTTAAAGGACCGCCGTTTTCTTCAATTTCGTGCACCTGTTTTTCAAACTCGGCGAACATCGTCTGCCGAAACAGGACGTTCCGGATATCCTCGATCTGGCGATCAATGAGATAGGCCCGCATCGCCGGGTCGTCTGCCTGTTCCAGCAGGTGGTGCGTCAGGAGTTCTTCGTTAAAGGTCGACGCCACCTCCGCAAGAAAGATGGGATAACCGTAATTTTGGAAGAGTTGATGCTTCTGCGAGAACCAGCTATGCATCGAATGTCCCGCTTCATGCGCCAGCGTGAAAACGTCGGAAAAGACATCCGTTTTGTAGTTCATCAAAATGTAAGGTGGGTTTCCGTAACTGGACGATGAGAACGCACCGCTTCGTTTCCCCTTGGTCTCGTAGCGGTCGACCCAGCGGGAGTTAAGTCCTTCCTTGAGCGTCGCGATATACTCGTCGCCTAATGGAGTCAGAGCTCCCACAACAAGGTCGATCGCCTCGTCGAACGTGACATTGGTTTGCACTTTCCGAACCAACGGCACATAGGTGTCGTACTGGTGAATCTCTTCCAGCTTCAACAGCTCGCGGCGCAGCTCGTAGTAGTCGTGCAGGATCGGAAGATTTTTCCGGACCGTGGCAATCAGGTTGTCGTAAACGGCGACGGGAATGTTGTCGCCGAACAGCGATGCCTCACGCGCGGACGGATGGTTCCGGATCTTTGCGGAAAAAACGTCGGCTCGAACGGAAGAGGCAAGCGTCGAGGCCAGGCTGTATTTGTGGTCGTCGAATTCCTTGTAAAATTGCTTGAACGCCCTAATCCGCAGCTCTCGATCCTGTTTGTGCAGGAACGACGAATAGGTGCTTTGCGACAGGGGCAGTTCCTCTCCCTCGCCGGTCGTAACGACACCAAATTTCAAATCGACATTCGTCAGCTGCGAAAACGTTTCAGAGTGGCCGCGGAGCACAGGCGAACCAAGGGTCAGTAGCCGTTCTTCCGGTTCCGAGAGAGTGTGCGGTTTGTGCCGGCGAAGTCGCGAAAGGGAGATTTTCCAATTCACCAGTTTGGGTTCGTTGAGAAGGGCGTGAAAATTGTCATCCGGAACTGCCTGGAGTTCCGGAGTGATGTACGAGCAGGCCTCGTTGACCTTGGTGAGCAGGTTCGTCAATTCCGCCTTCCGCGAGAGATTCCGGTTATCCGAGCTGTCTTCTGAGTTGCGGAGTCCCGCATAGTGTTGGAGCCGTTCGGCAACGAGATTGAGCTGATTCTCGCACTCAAGGCAAGCGAGGAGCGAATCTGCCGACTCTCCGAGGTGTCCTTTGAATTCAGTGATCCTTGAATACCGATCGCTCAGCTCGGAAAATGCGGCGCGATAGTCTTCTTCATTCTTAAATAGATGGGTTAGATCCCATGTATCGGCTTCCGGGATTTCTGAACGAGTCGGGATCTTGCGGGTGGTACTCATAGTCAGGTTTACGCGTCAGGAGCGGGGATGCGCTTCGTCGTAAGCTTTTTTCATCCGCTCAACAGTGACATGTGTATAGATTTGCGTAGTCGACAGGCTCGCGTGCCCAAGCAATGTCTGCACACTGCGGAGATCCGCGCCATTGTCCAGCAGGTGCGTTGCGAAACTGTGCCGAAGCTTGTGAGGGCTGACGCGAAGCTGAATGGAAGTCTGTGCCAGATGCTTTTTCAGCATCAACCAGACCGATCGGGCCGACAGCCGTTTCCGCAGTTTGCTGATAAACAACGGACCCGCGTGGACGTTGGCTTCAAAGCGGTATCGCTGGATTGCCGTAAGCGCGAGTTCGCCCACCGGAATAACCCGTTCCTTGCGCCCTTTGCCGATGACGCGCGCGGTTTCGCTGAATGTATCTATGTCGGCGACATTCAGCGCGGCAAGCTCGCTTAAGCGAAGGCCGCTGCTGTAGAAGAGTTCCATCATCGCGGTGTCCCGGGCTGCGGCCCACTTTGGAGCCTGGGACTTACGCTCGAACTTCTGCGGGGCTTCGATCAATTCGCCAACCTGAGGGACCGAAAGCACGATCGGAAGTTTCTTCTCCAACTTTGGCAACTGGACTTCTTTGAGCGGGTTTTCAGTAAAACTTTCGCGCTCGACGAGGTATTTGTAAAAGCTCCGGAGCGCCGCAAAGGTGAGACGAACATACGATCGGGCCATCCCGCTTTTCATGCAATCCAGAAGGAATTCTCGGAACTGCTGCGCTTTCCACTGATCCCACGACACCTTATCGCCGCAAAAGTTTTTCAACTTTGTCAGGGCGTGCTGGTACGCGATGACCGTGCGCGGAGAAGCGTTCCTTTCAACCTCCAGGTACTGAATGTAACGCTCAAGGAACCTGTCCTTTTTCGGATACGACATACACCCGCGAAGAGTACAACAAGCATATCACAAAAAAGCAAGCGATGACGGGCGCTACCGGAGCAGAGCGCTAAACAGCCTGCGCTGTTCTCGCTCTTCAGACAACAGATCGATCACCAGATCCTGCGTGACGTAGTCCATGCCTTCCGTAACAGTGATGATTCTTTCGTACTGAGCGATAGCAGCCTCGCTCGCGCGTATGACTCCGTGAATCACCGCGTAAGCGTCTTCCCGGTCTAACGCCGGCTGCAGAAAATCTTGATTCCTCGGAAGCTCGAGCGAGCCTGGTACACGGCCTCCCATCACGCTAATCCGTTGTGCCAGCCGGCGCGCGTGGTTAAGCCGGAGAGCGACCGACGCTTCAAGGGATTGCTGGATTCCGGCCGGTTGGGCTCCGTCAAGATCGATTGAGTTAGCGAGGTGGTTCTGGAGCGTCTCGAGCTCAGCGGCGTACGATCGTTTAAGTTCCGAAATAATTTCGTTCGTTTTGTCCACACGCAAGAGCCCGAGATACCATGGAAGGAACCGCTACGAGGGCGCTTCGCTAATTCCGCTGTCCCATCGGCGTTCCCAACTCCTCGGGTTGCGCCGTCGCGCCGACATCGCCGTATCGATTGGTATCCCGATTCAGGAAAAGCACAGCGGATCTCGTTTCGACTCCGTCCGGTGAGACAGCGACGATCGGAATTTCGAAATTGTTGTCCGGGAATATGAAGTGATAACGAAAGGTTCCGTCCGGCTGGAGTTGCACAGGCCGACCCGCAATCGTGACTTTCGCCTGCGGATCAGTTCCCCCGTAAAAGATCACTTCTGCGTTCACGTGCATGAAGAATTCCCGTCCCCCGAAAGGCTGCGCACTCCAACTCGCGCCGAATCCGCTGGAGAGGCTGGTCTCAGATACGAGCGCGCTCCAACTTGAAGGGCCGAACTCCAAGCCGCTCCAACTAGATAGATTCCAGCTTGAGAGTCCCCAGCTTGATAACTGCTCGGACGCAAAAGCGGATCCAATGGAGTAGGAACTCACGCTGTAGGAGCTCACGCTGTAGGAGCTAAACGCCGTTTCCCAGCTTGAGAGAACCTCGCTGCTGAGGCCGTACGACGAAACGAGGGCGCCCCAGCTCGACGTGATTTCGCTGAGTCCGGTTTCCCAGCTTGCGAGCATCTGGCTGCTCACTCCGTAGGAACTCAGGATCGATTCCCATTTACCGAAGATTTCGCCAACACCGGCCTGCCAACTGGCTAGCGATTCGCTGCTCAAACCATACGAGCTGATCGCGCTGCTGAAACTTGAAGCAATCTCGCTGAGGCCCGCGCGCCAGCTCGCAAGCACTTCGCTTCCAAGCCCGAGGGTAAGAAGCGCCCGTTCCCATTTCGAGATAATTGCGCTGACTCCAACCTGCCAGCTCGCCAGTGTTTCACTTCCGGCGGCCAGCGTTTCACTTCCGCCCGCAAGAACCTCAGACGAGAGACCGCCGAGTGCCGAAGAAACTCCGCCGACTTCGGCGGCTCCAAAACTGCTCACCCCTGCGCTCGAGAGTTCCTGGCGCACAAATTCCCGGATCGAACCGCTGAACAAGCTCGATTCGCCGGGAGCCAGCAACGAAGCCAGACGGCCTTTGGCGAGCAGTTCGCTGGCCGATTCCGAGTCCAGGCGTCCACTCATTTCAGCATGGAGAAATTCCAAAACTTCCTGCGAACTCATTGAGAAGAGGCGGTCGAGAAGATTCTTTCCAAGCAGTGTCTCGAGAACTTTGACCTGTTCGCTACCCCAGCTCGAGACACCTTCGGAGCTGCCGATTGCCGCTTGCTGGAGCAGTCCCAATGTCTCTGCCAGCCGCAGCCCTGCGGATTGTGCAGACGAAATAACGTCGAGCAGAAAGTTGAAACTCAGATGGAATGGCACAGTCGCGAATTGGGTCTCCCAATTCGAGCTGATCGATTCGGGCGGCGTTTGCGTTGCACCAGCCTTGCCGACGACGGTTCGCTCGTCGTTAGCGTCCCGATACCCAAAAGTGACGGTGTAAGGCGACGCAGCAGCCTTAACCGGAATATACCAGTTACGCGCGACCTCGTTGATCTCGATCGTCGATTCCAGTTCGTCCCCTCGATAGACTTCGAGAAAGAGCTTTCTCTGCGTCGGGAAATTCGAGTAGTCGAAATCCCAGTAACTGAACAGCCAATGCGGATCACGAGCGATCAAAAACATATCGCCGTATCCTGCCGGCAGCGTTCCCAAATCTTCAAACTTCAGTTTGTCGGCAGGGTCAATGGGACCCTTAGCCGTCGTTCCCGGCACGGACACTTGCTCTTGTCGTGTCGGCTCGGCCGCTTTACGCGAGTCACTACTTTTCGGAGAACCTTTTTTGCTCATTGTATCACCCTCAGGCGCGCGCCGGGGGGCCCGCACTCGGCAATCGTGAGCCAATTCTGGTGAAATGCAAATTGATTTTGGCGAGTCAACGCACGGGCGCCGGTCCCATCTGCTGACACGTCAGATTTGGCTTTCATTCTCCCGGCCCTCCGAAGTAACATTGAGGGGCTTGCCTCGGCCGGCGCTCTTTCCGCCCGTTCCCTTGGCTTGGTCAACACTGCCGGAACCTATTCGTTCGTTGTGACCGCGGACTCGGCAAGCGCCTCGCTGATCGACGAATCTTTTGCCGTCAGGCCCGCCAGATAACTGTTCCTCGCAGGGAGGCTGCCGGAGTATTCGATATTCGCCGGCGATTCGAGTCGCGAAAAGATCGCGTAGGCGATCCGGGACCGCGGCACATCTTTGTCACCGTATCCTCCGGGCTGATTGCTCGACCAGAATCGAACTCTCTCCACACCGTTCACAAAAACCCGTCCGAGATAAATTACGGAATGCCCATGCTCCCGGCGACCGACAGCGGTATTCCAGAAGATCTTCATGAAATCGCCAGGTCTTGCTTGGTCAAACGACGTGAAGTTGCGCCCCAGCTTCAGTTCGCGAAAAAGGCAGGCAGTGCCCGGACCGTTCGCGTTCCAGCGACCCCAGATTCCGACTCCGTCCGGCTGCCCTTTGATTACGAGAGCTTGGGCCAGGCCGGGTCCGAAATGCGATTCAGGCACGAGCGATCTAATGGCCTGCACGAAGACCAGGTAAGTCGCTCCGGAGCAATAAGTCGCCGGAGCGGCGGATGGATCCACGTGAAGCCGGCCGCCCTGGACTTGGACGGCTGATTGAAGATCGCGTGTGGCACTTGCGCTCGCGGAGTAGCCTCCGCCAACCGGCATGGTTTGCGTGAGCGATACGATCAAACCATTCGGATCTTTCGGCGCGAACGGGATTCCTTGCGCATGAACAACCGAACAACAATAAAGCAAGAGGCTGAGAACCAACGGCAGACGAGTCATAGAAACAGGTCGAGATACTTGCGGGCCCGTTCAACAGGATCGGATAAACCCGCGACGGCGGAAAAATCGCCGCGAAGCGCTTCGAGCGAATATTTCTCGGCCTCGATCTCTTTGCGTGAACGGTAGCCGCGCCTCCTTAAAATGTCGGTTAATCCGTTGCGGCCCTGATAAGAATACTGCAGCTGAAGCGCAGCGATCGCGATTGCAAGAATCCATGCGGCCCTTTTTCTGCCTCTCAACAGAAGCAGGCTGAGGCCGGCGATCGTCAATGCTGCACCTCCACGGTAAACAAAAGTTTCGATTGGTACTTCTTCCGCGAGTTCCTCGATTCGCTTGCTGAGAAGTTGAGCCGGCCGGTTGGCGTAGAAATGGATGCTGCGCGCCGTATCACGATCGACCTCTTTGCGAGGCTTCGAATTGGAGATGGCGGAGTTCGCGCGCGGGTTGCCCGGATTGAGAACGATCTCGGCTTCAACCGGTCCGGCCTCCTTGTGGATGCGGAGGAGGACTTCACTTTGGAAGTGGGCGGAACGAATTGCGGCTTCGATCGCATCGATCCTTGACGAAAATGAAGTTTCTCTGGCGGGAGAACGAAACCACCATTTAGAGTCGGCAAAGACAACTTCGTAGAGCGTTTCCGGCATACGGTTCAATATTGGTTCAGGAAAGGGAGCTGGAAACAATCATCTGACAGCGGGCAGGAGTAAAGCGTTACGTGCCGAGTTCCGAGGTCAAAGTTGGAGGACGATATGAAAGGGGCACTTTGTACTCTTTCGTAATCCCGCTTGCGTGATTCACGCATGCGGCTAGTGTTCGGGTGAACATCCGGCTGCTATGTTTGAACTTACTACCCGGCAAAAAGAGGTGCTCGATTTCATTCGCCAACAACAAAAAGAAACCGGGTTTCCTCCTTCCAGCCGCGAAATCCAGGCCTATTTCGGGTTCCAAAGTCAAACCGCCGCGATGAATCATCTGCGCGCCCTTGAACGAAAGGGTGTGATCAATCGAACTCCGGGAAAGGCCCGGTCGGCGGTCGATCCGAATTTGCGATTCCTGCCCGGCTTCCGACCGGTGCCGGTGCTCGGCCAGATTCCGGCCGGCATGCCGACGGAAACTACCGAAACAGGGGACACGAAATTAGGAGTCGACCTTGCGGCCTTCGGCGTTCAGAACAACGCGGAAGTATTTGCAGTTAAAATCCGCGGGGACTCAATGATTGGCGCTCAGATTGCCGATGGAGACACTGTGCTTCTGCAGCGGCGCGCTCCAAAGAATCGAGAGATCGTTGCGGCGTTAATCGACGGGGAGTCGACCCTGAAACGGTATATTGTTAATCAGGGCGAACCGTTTCTCAAAGCGGAGAACCCATTGTACCCAGACCTTATCCCCGCCGCGGAGCTCATGATCCAAGGCGTGATGATCGGACTCCTGCGGCGTGTGCCTTAATAATCGTACTCGGCTTGCCCTGCGAAGCCATGGCTTCGTACGTGAGGCGCTAAACGGGTACATGGCTTCGCAGGGCAAGCCGAGTACGATTATATTGACTTGGGCAACAGGGTATTGCCATCGTCACCGGGAGTATGAGAATTCCTGCACTGCTTCTTTCTCTGCTGTTTGTGGGTGCCGCGATCGCACAGGAGGAGAATGTGTTCGGGTATCGAGACGTCGTCCAAAAGGCTCAAGAACTCTCCAAACAGACTTTTGCTGTCCAAAACCAGGAGCTGTCGCCGGAGATTCAAAATCTCGACTACGATCTTTATCGCCGGATCCGTTTTCTTCCGGAACATTCGGTTTGGCCCGATGCTCCTTACCGGCTCGGGTTTTTCCATCCGGGCTATTACTACACGCGACGGGTCCTTTTCGAGGAGATCGAAAAAGAGCGCCTCCGAGATATACCGTTTTCCCCGGAATACTTTTACTACGATAAACCGCTTCAATTCAGCGGGCACGAGACATTCGTTGGGTTCAGGACGTACGCTCCGTCGAGCGAACCGGGTGTTCAGGACGAATTCATGTCGTTCCTCGGGGCCAGTTATTTTCGAGCGATTGCAAAAGGTCTGCACTGGGGACTGTCGACCCGAGGGTTGGGTGTCAACACGGGGATTGACGGGCCGGAGGAATTTCCGGATTTCCGCGAATTCTGGATGCGGAAACCAAATCCGACAGATGATCATCTTGAATTCTACGCGCTCCTCGACAGCGAGAGCCTGACGGGTGGTTACCAATTCGACGTTCAGTACGGGGTAATGACGACGATTGATGTGAGAGCGACGATTTTTGTGCGGAAAAAACCGGAAGTCATCGTGATAGCGCCACTCACGAGCATGTTCTATTTCGGCGGCAATACGGTGAATAAACCGACGCTCAAACCCGACTATCAACCGACGGGTAAAACCGAATTTTCGATGAACAAAACAGATTTTCATCGCCGGGAGTTTCGTCCTCAAGTCCATGACTCAGATGGGTTGTTCCTCGAGACGACGTCGGGCGAAAAGCTTTGGGTTCCGCTGAGTAATCCTCATGCGGTGAATGTTCGTCTGTTCTCAAACGTGCTTTCCTATTCTCTTGTGCAGAGGGACCGGGACGTAAACGACTACCTCGACCGGGAAGCGGACTACCACATGCGCCCGACTGTCACAGTCATCCCCAAGAGCGATTTCGGCCCGGGATATGTCCGGCTCCTCGAGCTTCCGAGCAGCGACGAATACTCCGACAATATCGTCGCCGGGTGGCAGCCGCAGAATCTGCCGGAAGCGGGATCGAGCTTCGAATTCGCGTACCAGATGAGATGGCGGGGCGACGAGCCGGATACAAATCAGTTTCGTGTTCTCTCGACCACGGTGCGACCGAGCCCGCGTTCGAATGAAACGCGTTTTGTGGTCGAGTATGGCAAGCCGGCCAACGGAGAAACAATCCCGGTCGCGGAATTAAGACCGTACATTTTGGCGGGGGAGGGCGGCCAAGTGAAAGATATTCAGTTTACACCGACCGACCGAGGATGGCTGGTTGGATTTACGGTGTTCGATCCTGACAACGTCCGGCCTTTGGACCTGAGCTGTGTTATATTGAGGCGGGACACATTCTGCTCAGAGAAATGGCAATATCTGCTGAATATCTAACGTTACTGCGAATCGGAATTGATTCATCTCCGGAATGGAAGGAGGCGTGGGAACGGATCAACGACTATCTCGATGCACTCCGAACGCCCGAAAGCCTTGATCGGGAGTTGATCCTGCTCACGAGTTTCGAACGCGCGATCGTACGCAAACGTCAGCAACCTTCAACTCCCGCAACGGAGCTGGCTTTTGAAGAGGCTCAGAAGACGCTCGATGAAGCGCTCAAGCACTTGATCGGCGAAGCGGTTTCGGTAGATCGTCGCTCGGTGGAGGAGCGTGTGAGACTTTATCTAACGGAGAGTATCGACGGGAATCTCCTTGGTCGGACTGATGAAATGCCGGAGGAAATTCAGCAGGCCCTGCGAGAAGTTCGGCTCCAGTCTGCGCCCAATCTGCGAGTGGCGAGCATCGTGGCGCGTCCGCTGGAATTTTCGCCTTCCGGGAAGGGACTTATCTCTTTAGCGGGAAGACTTTCGCCACTCGGAGCGAACGGCATCGTCGGCTGGATCATCGGATTGGGAATCCTCGGGTTCCTCGTCGTAACCAGCCTTTACAGGGCATGATGTTTCGGCAACCGTCCATTTTAGCACGTCGCATGAGGGAGACGCTTAGCGGGGCCAGGGACCAATTTGGTTTCCGGTCAGGATTATGAATGGTAATGATAATTCCGGAAAATTCGTTCAGCTGATTTCGTCGGATGGGGCCGAAGCAGCGCTTACTCGAAAGGTTGAATACCGCCGTTGGGCGGTCGCGTTTGTGACCTTTTGGATTTTCGCGCTCGGTCTTTGGATGATGGTCGACATCGTCGGGGCCCGCGGCTGGACCTCTCTAGAGATCGCGGATATCGCTATTTTTGGGATCCTGTTCGCGAGCCTTGCGTTCGGGTTTACCCAGGCGTTTCTTGGGTTTCTGGTGCTCGCGGAGGGACACGAACCGCTCAAAATCACGAACGCTCTCGAGGAACGCACGCCATTGGCTTCGACGGCGGTCGTGATGCCCGTTTACAACGAGGATGCCGAGACTGTCTTTGGAAATATCCGTGCGCTGTATGAATCGCTCCAGCAGAGGCGGGAGCTTGATTCGTTCGATTTCTACATCCTGAGTGATTCCACGGACCCGGCGAAATTTGTTGAAGAAGAATTGGCCTGGTCGGACATCTGCCGGCAAACCAACGGGTTTGGCAAGATCCATTACCGCCGCCGGAAACTTCCGGTGAATCGAAAGAGCGGCAACATCGCCGATTTCTGCCGGCGCTGGGGGCATCGTCACCGTTACATGGTTGTCCTGGATGCGGACAGCCTGATGAGCGGTGCGGCTGTTGCTTCTTTGGTTCGGCTCATGGAGTTAAATCCGCGCGCGGGAATCATCCAGACGATGCCCCGACTTGTGAAGGCGGAGACGTTGTTTGGTCGGGTTCAACAGTTTGCTTCACGGGTTTACAGTTCGATTTTTGCGGCTGGGTTAAATTTCTGGCAGCAGGGCGCGGGTAATTACTGGGGACACAACGCCATTATTCGTGTATCGCCATTCCTCTCCAGTTGCGCGCTCCCCGGTTTGCCGGGAAAGGAACCGCTTGGCGGGCGTGTGCTGAGCCACGACTTTGTCGAAGCTGCTCTCATGCGGAATGCGGGATGGGATGTCTGGTTCGCCTATGACCTGGAAGGGAGCTATGAGGGGCTGCCGCCGAACATGACGGAATATGTCAAGAGAGACCGTCGCTGGTGTCAGGGGAACCTGCAGCATATGTGGTTTTTGCTGGCGCAAAACATCCGGCCGATCAGCCG
>Ga0209656_10002213_pt1 | contig 12606 bp, 12 predicted proteins | sample BogFormECP12_OM2_FD_188239 | JGI IMG/M metagenome (GOLD analysis project Ga0209656, IMG submission 188239) | Bog forest soil microbial communities from Calvert Island, British Columbia, Canada - ECP12_OM2 (SPAdes) (version 2) | ecosystem: Environmental > Aquatic > Freshwater > Wetlands > Bog ... | reverse complement strand
ACGTGCGGGCACGTGCGGATAGAGTGGCAGCGTCGAGGCCGTGGAGCTGGCCGACGTATTGGATGTGCTCCATCGGAGTCAGGCGGGGATAGAGGCCGCGCGAGTCGGGCAGAAGGCCCATGTGCGCCTGCGCGCCGATGGGATCGGCGACTACGTCGATGTTGTCGACGCGGATCGTACCGGAGTCGGGGCGCATGAGGCCGGACAACATGCGGAGCGTCGTGGTCTTGCCTGCTCCGTTCGGGCCTAGCAGGCCGACGACCGTGCCGTCGCTGGCGCTGAAGCTGACGTCGCGGACTGCTTCGACCGTGCCGAATTTTTTGCGCAGGCCGCAGATTTCGATCACTGGCCGCCTCCGGTGTAGTTCAAGAAAAATGGAGGGCGGTGCTGCGACTGCAGGCACGATCCGTCGAGATCTTTGGCGTCGGCTGAATCGAGAAACTTGGCGACGAGCTCGGGCGCGCAGCCGTGCATCAGCGAGATGTGGCCGGAGCCCGGCACGATGAAGTGTTTGGAGTTGCTCAGCGATTGCGCCACGTGATCGCCCCAGGAGGGCGGAGTGACGGGATCGTCCTGGCCGGAAAAGATCAACACCGGCTTGCTCGAAACTACCGGCTGGTAGAAATCGTCGGCGACTGCGCCTCTGGGCCAGAATTCACAGGGCTTCATGCGCGTGTCATAAAAAGCGGTTCCGAGGAAGCGCCCTTTGGCTTCGCGGACGATTTCGTCAGGCTGAATGCGGGGTATATCTTCGGCGCAGATCACGGAGAGAAACATGCCTTCACTCATGGCGCCCTTGGGCAGGTCGCGGGAAAAGGCGAGGGCCAGCAGGCCTCCATAATTTCCCTGGGCTGCGTCGGTGATGAGTTGCGGCAATAAGGAGGTAGTGGTGGGGTCGTAGAGCGCACTAAAAATGATGGAGGCAACCAGGCGCTGGGAAACCGTCATCTGTTCGGATTTTCCGGTGCGCGGATGAGTGAAGGTAATGTGGGGCTTGGCCGCAGCGTGCGCGAACATGGTGGTGACGGACTCGCGCAGATTGGGAAACTGTTTATTGCAGGCGGCGTCCTTGGCGCAGTCGTCAATCATGAGGTCGAGCGCTCTTTGACCGTCGCGCGGCATGTAGAGCGGCAGGCGCATGTCGGGCGGGGCAACGCCATCGAGAACGACGCTGCGTACCGAGTCTTCGTGGCGTTTTAGATACACGAGAGCGGCGCGCGTGCCGTAGGAGCCTCCCCAGAGATTGATTTCGCCATAGCCTAAGTATTTTCGAACCTCGTCGATGTCATCCATGGCGATGGCCGTGGTGTAGAGGCGAGCGTCGGCTTTGAGCTGCGCCAGGCAGGTGCGGAGGCGCTCGACGGGATAGTCGTCGATCTTCGAGAAGTCTTCTTCGTCGCGATCTTCGGGCTCGCAATTGAGCGGATTGGAATCGCCGGTGCCGCGCTGGTCGATGAGAACAATGTCGCGGTCGGTTTGAAAACGGTGAAACATGGGGAGGCGATATTCCGCCAGCGTTGCGGCGCCGCCGCCGGGTCCACCTTCAAAGATAAATAGAGGATCGGGTGCAGGATTGCGCTTGAGAGCAGGCGCGACCACGATCTTGAGCGCGATCTGGCGGCCCGATTTGGCAGCACGGTCTTCGAATACGGTGTACTGGCCGCAGTAGGCCTCGGTGGGACCCTCGTCAATTTTGCAGGGGTGCAGGCGATCAACGGCGGTCTGCGGAGTGCGTTGACATCCCGTCAGAGCGACAGAGAGGGCCAGACTGGTGAAGATCAGCCACGCGGCGCGCACGGCGACATTACATCACACCGGGAAGATGGCCGCTATAGCGATTTGGGGTGAGACCTCAAAATTGCGGAGCGGCTTTTTCAGGCGTCAACCCGGAGTCGATGATGGACCGCCCGCTTATAATGCGGCCCATGCTGCGCAACGGAATTCTTGCTATTTCTCTTCTGCTGGCGTGTGGAGTCTCCGTAGCACAAACCCTCAGCCCCGCCGAGATCGGCAAACTCGACGAAGTATTCAGCCAGTACAACAAGCCGGACTCTCCCGGGTGCGCGTTAGGCGTCTATCGTGACGGCAGCGTCGCGTATGCGCGTGGCTACGGGATGGCGAGTCTGGAACTGGGAGTTCCGATTGCTGCGCAGACTGTGTTCGATATCGGATCGACATCGAAGCAGTTCACGGCGTTTTCCATTCTTCTGTTGCAGCAAGAGGGAAAGCTTTCGGTCGACGATGACGTTCGCAAGTACATTCCGGAAATACCGGACTACGGCAAGGTGATTACGTTGCATCACCTGATGACGCACACCAGCGGGATCCGTGACTATGCGGGACTGTTCGATCTGGCGGGAGTTCCCGAACAGAATTTGACCACCGATCAGGACGCGGTCGATTTGATCGTGCGGCAGAAGGCGCTGAACTTTGATCCTGGGGCAGAGTGGGATTACAGCAACTCGGGATTTTTTCTTCTGTCGCAGGTGGTGAAGAAAGTCACCGGGCAGAGCCTGCGCGATTTCTCGCAGAAGAATATTTTCACGCCGCTGGGAATGACCAGCACACAAATTTTCAATGACCACACGCTCATCATTCCGCATCGTGCCACGGGTTATAGCTTTGACCGCGAGCGGAAATCGTTTGGCGTGGAGATGTCGAACTTCGAGCAGACGGGCGACGGATCGGTGCAGACCAGCGTGGAGGATCTGCAGCGCTGGGACGAGAATTTCTACACGGCCAAGCTGGGTGGGGCGGAACTGATTCGGCAGATGCAAGTCGTCGGCAAGCTGAATAGTGGGGAAGCGCACGACTACGCGGCGGGACTGGTGATTGCGAAATATCGGGGGCAGCCCACGGTGAGCCATAGCGGTGCGTGGGCGGGCTACCGCGCTCAACTGTTGCGCTTCCCGCGACAGCACACATCTTTCGCTGTTTTATGCAATGTGGCGCAGGCCAACCCGACGATCTACGCGCACCGCGCGGCTGACGTTTTGCTGGAGGATGTTCTGGAGCCAGTTCCGGCAGCGGGTGCGGACGCCAAAGAAAAGGTGAGCGCAGTTCCGTCCGATGTTTTGCAGGCGTATGCGGGCGTCTACCAGGGTGATAAAGGCGAGTATCAGCGGGTGGAGTTCAAGGACGGGAAGCTGTCGCTGATTAATTTTGGTGTAGAGCTTGTCCCGCAATCGCCTTCCGTGTTTCGAATCAAAGGGGCGGACGGGAGGGTTACGTTTTTGGACAAGAAGATGGTGCTGGAATTCGGCTCTGACAAACCGCAAACGTATGCCTGGGTGGCTGTGAAGCCGGCGAAAGATGTGGCGCAATTTGCCGGCGACTATTACAGCGCTGAACTGGATGCGACCTGGGAGTTGCGAATGGAAGCTGGACAACTGAAAGCGCGGGTCAAGCACGGTAACGGGCCGGTAACCACGCTCAGCCCGATCGATGAGGATCTGTTTCTGTTGGAGGGCGGTTCGTTGCAGTTCGAAAAACGACCGGGCCAACACACCGGGGCTCTGCTTTCCGTAGACCGCATTCGGAATGTGGAATTCGTCAAGGTGAATTGAGCAGGAACAGCGGGGAGCCTGTTGCGGCGGAATCTTTCGTGTTGTATGCGCCCGTATTGACCAATCCGGCGTCTGTGGAGAGCTCGTGCGATCGCCATCAGAAACAACCAACTCGGAGACAACACGGGGCGCCAACGAAGGGCAACTGTCGCGCGCGCTGCGCTTTAAAGATCTGTTCTTCCTGGTCGTGGGGACGGTAATCGGATCGGGCATCTTTCTGGTGCCGGGAGGGGTGCTGCGCTCGGTGGGCAATTCGGTGCCGCTTGCGATCGCGGCGTGGATGGTGGGCGGGGTGCTGTCACTGATGGGCGCGCTAACGTATGGAGAGCTGAGTGCCATGATGCCGAAGGCCGGCGGGATCTACGTCTTTATCCGCGACTGCTTTGGGAGATTGCCGGCGTTCTTGTTCGGTTGGACGCTGTTTTTCGTCATCAGTTCCGGCTCCGTGGCGGCGTTGGCCGCAGCGTTCAGCAACTACCTCGGCGAGTTCCTTTCGCTCAGCGTGGTCGCGGCTAAGGCGATTTCCGTACTCATGATCGTGATCATCGGCGGCGTCAATGTGCGAGGGACACGCGCCAGCGCCAACTTGCAGAATGTGACAACGACGATTAAGGCATCCGCGCTCGTGATCATGGCAGCGGCGCTTCTGTGGTTTGGCAGGGCGCCGGTTGTGCATTCCGCCACCACACAAACTCTGAGTCTGGGCGCATACGCCTCCGGGTTTGGACTGGCGATGATCAGCGTGCTCTGGGCCTATGAAGGCTGGCACTACGTAACGTTCAGTGCAGGGGAGGCGGTCAATCCGCAGCGCGATTTTCCCATTGCGCTACTGAGCGCGTCGGCCGTCTTGATCGCGATCTACGTGTTCGTCAACTTGGGATATATGGCGGCGCTCGGGGTGGAGGGGGTCGCCAATTCGAACCGGGTCGCGGCTATGGCAGTTTCGCTGTTCAGCCCGATGGCGGCCAAGTTGGTTGCGTTGACGATTCTGATTTCGGTGTTTAGCGCTTCCAATTCTGTGGTGTTGACTTCGTCGCGAGTGTATTACGCGATGGCCAAGGACGGATTGTTTTTTGAGCGGCTGGCTCGAGTACACCCGCGATTTAAGACGCCCGCTTTTTCTGTGATCGCAACCACGATTTGGGCGGCGATTCTTGCGGCCTCCGGCAAGTTCGAACAACTACTTACGTATGTGATTTTCGTGGGATGGATTTTCTATGCCATCGGGGCGGCAAGTGTGTTCGTGTATCGCATCCAGAGGCCGAACGAGAAGCGCCCGTACAAAGTTCCCGGCTACCCATGGACGCCTGCAATTTTCATTTTGGCGGGCGTAGCCATGACCGCTAACACGATCATTGCTCAGCCGGTTCGCGCCGCCGTTGGACTGGGAATTGTGCTGGCCGGTGCTCCAGCATATTTCATCTGGCGAGCACGCAGGCCACAGGTGGATATCGTTGCGGACCGGCCTCAAACCGAGTTCTCTGCTGGCCGCTGAGGGCGAAACCTTCACGGACAAGGCTGGATTCCGTCGAATACAAAGTGACGGGGCGTGAAACTTATTTCGCTCAGGCTGATCTGATGTTTCATGCGAGCGATATTCGCGTTGGCGATTGCCTTCAGCCTGGCGGGGATGGCTGTGGCACAGGCAAAACCGAACCATCTGGCTGCGGAGACTTCTCCTTATCTTAAGCGGGCGATTTCGCAGCCGGTGGATTGGTACCCGTGGGGTCTGGCGGCGTTCAAGCGTGCGAAGGAGCTGAATCGCCCCATCCTTCTGGATGTGGGTGCGGTTTGGTGTCCATGGTGCGAGCTGATGGATCGCGACACTTACACCAAAGCTGCCACTGCGGACTACATCAATCAGCATTTCGTCGCGGTGAAGGTTGACTTCGACGCTTCGCCCAAACTGGTGGCCGAGTTACAGCGAGCGCAATCGATCTTGAATCTTCCCGCGGGGTTGCCGCTCACCTCTTTCATTAGCCCAGACGGCAGGCTGTATTTCGGCGCAGGTTATTTGCCGTCGGAACGCAAGGCCGACAAGCCGTCGTTTCAGGAAGCAGCCGATGAGGCACTGGCCCGCTACGCGGACAAATCGAAGATCGACGAAGAGTCGTTTCCACTGGAACTGGAGAAGTTGTTATGAAGAAAACTTTACTGCCATTGCTCATGCTGGTGCTGGCCGGACCTGCGTTGTTCGCAATCGAAAATTTGAAACTCAACACGAAGCTCGATTATTCGAGCGACAGTGTCGACGGGCCGCTGATTACGGGGGACGACGCGGATTCTGGCTTCGTCGCGGGCAGGACCAACTACGTCATTATTTATGGGGAGGGCTGCTTCAACTCGAAGCGGCAGGCGCGCCGAACGGTGGAGCTCTATAACAAGTACCGCGACCAGGTGCACTTCGTGGTGGTTGACCTCGACACGAAACGCTCGCCCGAGCAGCAGAAACTGGTGAAGCAGTATTACAAAGGATACATTCCGCACGTGCTGGTGCTGGATGCGAAGGGCAACGCTCTGTACAACTCCTCGGGGGAAGTGGATTCGAAGGAGATTGAGGCGGTGTTCGCGAAGTCGTTCGCCGAATCAGCGACTGGGTCGCGCTAGCGTTCGCGAGTTCGAATACACTTAGGAGATAAGTCGCGAGGACACCCCTCATGCTGCACGTCTCCGATCAAGCGGAATGCTGGCCTGCTCTGTCTCTGGCGTCGTGGAAGGATACCTACGCCACGCTGCACATGTGGACGCAGATAGTGGGCAAGGTTCGTTTGCAACTGACGCCGCTGGTCAATCACTGGTGGAACGTGCCGCTGTACGTGACTCCGCGAGGGTTGACTACTTCGCGGATCCCATACGGCGAGCAGGCGTTCGAACTCCGGTTTGATTTTCTGAACCATACGCTTGTGCTGGGGACTAGCGATGGAATTTTGAAAACGCTTCCGCTGCAACCACGTTCGGTGGCTGACTTTTACCGTGAATTCATGGAGATGCTGGGGAGCGCGGGAATCAAGGTGAAAATCTGGCGGATGCCGGTGGAAATTCCGAAGCCAATTCCGTTCGACGAAGACCATGTGCACGCGTCGTACGATGCGGCGTCGGTGGAACGATTCTGGCGCATTTTGTTGACAGTGGACGCGGTGTTCACGCAATTCCGATCACGATTTATCGGCAAGAGCAGCCCGGTACATTTCTTTTGGGGAAGTTTCGATCTCGCGGTGAGCCGCTTTTCCGGCCGGCGGGCACCGGAGCGACCCGGCGCCGATGCGATGACGCGCGAAGCTTATTCGCACGAGGTCAGCAGTGTGGGATTTTGGCCGGGGAGTGGCGATGTGAAGGAGGCGGCGTTCTACTCGTATATTGTTCCTCAGCCTGCCGGATTCAGCGAGGGGAAAGTGCGCCCGGAGGCTGCTTATTATGACAAGCAGTTGGGCGAATTTCTGCTGCTGTATGAGGATGTACGGAAGGCCGCTTCACCGACAACATCATTACTCGATTTTTGCCAGTCGACCTACGAAGCCGGCGCCAGACTTGGCAACTGGGACCGCGCACTCGAACGATGAGCCAGGGTGTGGCAAAGTATCGCCTAGCTGAAAAACTGCGCCGGCAGGTAAATCGCAACATTCCCGCCACCCCCCATCAGGGCTAGATCACCGTTTCCAGCCTGGCGTAGCTCGCTTCCATTCCGTGTTCCATTCCGGTCGATAGCATCATTTTCCGTGTTTGCTCATCGGGTAGGGTCATGCGCATGGTCATGAGGGTGCCTTCGCCGTCGGGAGCGAATCTGGTCTCGACGTGGTTGTCGGGCGTGGGATCGGGCAGGTGCATGCGCTCGACGTGGACAATTTTGCTGTAGGGTTTGAGTTCGATGAATTCGCCGGTGATGTGGAAGCTGCCCTGCTTGGGGTGGGACCACTCATAGCGGAACTTGCCACCGGGGCGCGCGTCGTTGATGCATACGGGCATGGTCCAGCCTTCCGGACCGAGCAGCCATTTCTGGATTAGTTTCGGATCGGTGTGCGCGCGGTACACGGCTTCGGGAGGCGCGGCGAAGCGCCGGGTCACGATGATGTGGGTATCACCTTCAGTTTTCAGCGTGAGTTTGGTCACGGTGTTCATCGTTTCTTCTCCTTTTTGGTGAATCCGCTCTTGTTGGGTTCCATCGCGGCCAGAACTTCGTCGAGCCGGTCGTAATTTTTCTCCAGGGCCTTGCGCAGCATGCCGAGCCACTGATCCATCGCTTCGATGCCGGCCTTCGCCAAGCGACGTGGGCGCTTGGTGCCGTCGACCCGTTGAGTGATGAGTCCCGCTTCTTCGAGCACTTTGAGGTGCTGAGAGATGGCGGGCTGGGTCATTTCGAAGGGCTTGGCCAGTTCGTTCACCGTCGCCTCACCCATGGCGAGACGGGCGAGAATGGCGCGCCGGGTGGGATCGGCGAGGGCGGCGAAGGAGGCATTGAGATCGAAGCTCGATTGCATAATTGTTAACTTATATAAATCTTTAATTATAGTAAAGCGAAATCTTGTTCCGGTATGATAAATTATATCTTATATAAGATTACAGTTATGCACAATAAAAGGGGGAGGTTCAGCATGATTTACAAAATATTGGGCAGTATCACACTGGCATTGGCGCTGTTGATCGCCGGTGCATGGAATTTCCACACGACTGTCAGGACGGAACGAACCTTCAATGCCCGCGCAGCGGACGTATGGAGGGTTTGGAACGATGCGGACTCTATTAAGAAGTGGTGGGGGCCAAAGGGTTACACCGCAGTCGTCGTCCGGAACGACGTGCGAGAGGGTGGCAGCTATCTTTGGGCGATGAAATCTGAACAAGGAAAGATGTTTTGGAGCACCGGAACCTACAAGGAGGTCATCGCAAACACGAAAATCGTGTCAACGATGTCTTTTTCGAACGAGAACGGGAAAATAATTCCCGGCTCGCAAGTATCGGTTCCTGGGCGGTGGCCTAGCGAGATCACCGTTATCGTTGAATTCAGTGAATTTGAGGGTAAGGCCAGAGTCACTGTTAGAGAAGTGGGCATTCCCCTCATCGTGTACCCCTTCTCGAAGATTGGTTGGGCTCAGCAGTTTGACAAGATTCAACTGTTGCTCTGAAGAATGGTAACTCGTTTTTGCCAACTCCCGGTTGGCCGGCAAATCGGAAGGTATTCGAGACGGCACACCTCGAGTGGAATTTCCTCGATGGGCGCAACATTCCCACAGCACTCATCGATCGGCGACGCGCGGCAAGCGCTATCCCGTGTCTGGCGGGGGAAGCCCAACCCCATAACCACCAAGGACACGAAGTTGCACGAAGGAACCGTTTGCCAGCGGAGCTTTCGTGTTCCTTCGTGTCCCTTTGTGGTTGATGATTTCGCGAATCCCTTTCTGGATGCGGGAAGTGCGCGATTTTCACAAACGCGTAACAAATCTACCAGGCATCGCTCATATTCATTCGGATCGATGAATACTCGGAAAAGCCGCTGTGGATGCTGCTTTCGGCGAAAAAGGCTTCGGGCGGCTGCACCATTTTCGGTCACCGGGCTGTGAACGGGCTGCACTCGATTGATTTTGCAAGTAGTTACAAAGCCCGATTTTCCGTTGACTCAAAACTTAGAAGGCGTACAACAGGATCGTTCTTTGACAGTTCTTAAGTTTTTCCGGTTGGTGCGGCGTCCGGGGCTCAAGCGGAGTCACTTCTGGATCGCGAGATTCGGAGGAGGGCGAGCAAGGGTCTATAGCAAAGTGCTGGTCGAGGAGAACGAAGACACCCAGTCAAAGGCAGGATAGAGTTCCGAGGCGTAGGGTAGGTTTATCCGGTTGGCGGTGAGCCCGGAGCCCAAGCGAGATCGCACAGAGCAGCCCCGCAAGGGAAGGCACTGCAGCAGGTCAGCAAGGGTCAAACGCGAGCTACTGGCCGAGACGAATGGACCCCACACCACCTCGGAACTCTCTTACTTTTTGGGAGCAATTGGCAGTTAGCAAGTAGGACCTTCACTTCGTCCCATTCTCCGGACCTCCTACCCCATGCGCCTTCGGAATTCCTTCTTCTACCCCATGTGCGGCGTTCCGTCATCTTCCCATTTCGGCAAATGTTTTTCGCGAAAGTTCATTTCGTCACTGACTTCTGTTCGGTATCGGCAGCATTCTAGGCAGGTACTCGCGTTCGAGCGAGTCCCTGGAGAAATTCACTGTCGAGGAGTGGACTCATGCCGGCCTTGGATCGCGTGAAAGCGCTGCTGGATCGAAAAGGGATCCGAAACGTTCTGGTCCCAATCACGAGCCGTCTTGCCCGGTCGCATGACAAGGGCGTGAAGAGGATTTTTTACGATGACGGAATTTGGATGCATGCCACCGCCAAGGGCTACTTCGCCTATCACCAGCCGTACGTGGGGCTGGACATGATCAAGATGGAAGAAGCGGCGCGGGAGAATTTCTTTTGGGGCTACCGGCCGCGCGAGGAAGACGTGGTCGTCGACATTGGCGCGGGAGTTGGCGAGGAAGCGCTGATCTTCTCGCGGGCCGTGGGTCCGCGGGGCAAGGTAGTGTGCGTCGAGGCGCATCCGCGGACGTATCGCTGCCTGCAGAAGCTGGTGGAATATAACGACCTGGAAAATGTTGTGTGCATGCATCGGGCCGTGGCGGGGAACAATGGCTCGGCGTTGATCGAAGATTCGCGGGCCTATCTGGGCAACCGGCTGAATTCGCCCAAAGGAATTGCCGTGCGCGCCGTTACGGTCGATGCGCTGGTGGAAGAGCTGGGACTGGAGCGCATTCACTTTCTGAAGATGAATATCGAGGGCGCGGAGCGTCTCGCCATTCTGGGCATGGGCGAAACGCTGAAACGGACGGAGGTTCTGTGCATCTCCTGTCACGATTTTCTGGCGAGCAAGGCCGGAGACGACAGTCTGCGCACGAAAGATGAGATCACGCAGTTCATCCGCCAGAATGGAATGACGATGCTGGAGCGAGGCGACCCAAAGCCGTATCTGCGGGATCAGGTCTGGGCGTGGAACCCGGAGATCGCCCGAGATTACCGCGCCCCGGAGATGGCCGCGCGATCCGCTTAGTCAGAGCCTGAGAGCGTCAGGCCGTAATCTGGAAGAGTGTTTCCCGAAACACGTGTGGGAACGCATTGCGAATGTCTTCCGCATAGGCCGAGCAGCTCGATCGCTCGGGGATGGGCACGACCGTCCGCTGCGGATACTCATCGTAAGTCCGGCCATCGAGTAGCCTGCCGTTCTTGGCTTTCCTGACTCCGCCCCACTGCTTGAAGAAAAACGGCACGTGGTATTGGCGGCACTGATCGCGGGCCGAGATTACCCATTCCTTTCGCATCGGGCGTGCGCCGGGGCCGCTCTCGCCGCCTACAATCGCCCAACTGATGCCGGAGAGATTGAATGCGCCTAGATTTTCGAGCAGCGGCTCGATTGAGAGAAAGCGAACGCGAGCCGGCGAGTCTTGCAGGTGACCGATTCTGGGCAGGCCATACTTCTGGTCTTCCACGCTGACGCCCCACCAGATGTGATCCTGCTCGGCGGCAAAACGCAAGCGTCCGCTCAACAGCTCTCTGAGCCTTTCGGCTCGCTTGGTGAGCACCTGGAACGTGTGCCACTTGGCCGTGACCATCACGCGGCAGACGGCTTCAATGTAGCTGTCCGGAATGCCTTCCTGGAAAAGGTCGCTCATCGAATTCACGAACACGAGTTTCGGCGAGCGCCAGGTGAAAGGCTCCGTCAGCTTCTCGGGAACCAACCCCGCGGTCTGAATGACCCGCCAGTCTAGGTGCAAGCCGTACGGATCAAGAATGCACAGCCCGCGTTTTCGGTCTTCGAACCTAACACGCGGAAAAACTTCTTCGAGTAGCACGTCGTTGCAGTCACCGTGGTGGATCTGGACGTCCGCTCTGTTTCCAACGAGTTCCCGTAGCCCTTGCGCCTTGTCGCCATCTAAATCGACGAGGTGATATTCGCGGAAAGGCGGTTGTACGATCAGGGCATTTAGGGGGCTTCCAGGCAGCATCTTCCCTGAAGTCCGAGACAGATGAACCCCCGCTCCAGCGAACGCGTCGATGTAAACATGCCAGAAAGATGGCGATGTTTGACTGGCAAGTATCTTGGAATATTCAACCGCATAGCGCCTGAGGATTTCCAGCTTCACCTCAGACCAGGGCCCGATCTCATCAATCTTCGGACCACGCATTATGTTCGCCTTTTGTTCGCTTATGACTGAATTTAGTTTTTCACATTCAAGCTCGTTTTTCAATATCTAACGAGCTTCACAAAGGTATATTCCCGTGCTTCTTCGGCGGGTTCTTGTCGCGCTTTGTTTCCAGCATGGCTAGGGCTTGGATCAATTTCTTTCGCGTCTCTCTTGGCTGGATTACTGCGTCTACGAAGCCGCGGTCGGCTACTACGTAGGGGTTGGCGAAGCGGTCGCGGAATTCTTCGATTTTTTCCTGGCGGACTTCGTCCCGGCGGGCGGGTTCGCGGTTGGCGGCGGCGTCGAGTTCGCGTTTGTAGACGATGTCGACTGCGCCTTCGGGACCCATCACGGCGATTTCGGCTGTGGGCCAGGCGTAGTTCACGTCGGTGCGGATGTGCTTCGAGGCCATGACGCAGTAGGCTCCGCCGTAGGCTTTGCGCGTGATCACCGTGACCTTGGGGACTGTGGCTTCGGCGAAGGCGAAGAGCAGCTTGGCGCCATGCTTGATGATGCCTCCGTATTCCTGGGCGGTTCCGGGGAGGAATCCGGGGACGTCTTCGAAGGTGACCAGCGGAATATTGAAGCAGTCGCAGAAGCGGACGAAGCGTGCGCCCTTAACTGAGGCGTTAATATCGAGCGTGCCAGCCAGATTGGCCGGTTGATTGGCTACGATTCCTACACTGCGGCCGTCGAGGCGGGCGAATCCTACCACGATATTTTTCGCGTAGTGCTCCTGCACTTCGAAGAAATAGCCGTCGTCGACCACGGCGTGGATCACGTCTTTGATGTCGTAGGGCTGGTTCGATTGCGCGGGGACCATTTTGTCGAGCGCG